>Ga0070707_100005304_pt1 | contig 12066 bp, 12 predicted proteins | sample KBSK5502metaG_FD_65468 | JGI IMG/M metagenome (GOLD analysis project Ga0070707, IMG submission 65468) | Corn, switchgrass and miscanthus rhizosphere microbial communities from Kellogg Biological Station, Michigan, USA - KBS K5-50-2 metaG | ecosystem: Host-associated > Plants > Roots >... | reverse complement strand
CTTTGCTGCTCGAGCCGGCCAGCCACCAGTCCCCGGCGCCCCAGCGATCCGTCCACTGCAATTCGAACAGCTCCGCCACGCTCTGCCGTGGGCCTGCCGGGAGCTCGCCTTGCCTCCGCCTTTGGCCGGCGAATCGATTAGTCAGTAGGGAAGAACCGGGACCCCTTGGCGCTCGAGATCGGGGCGGTTTCGCGTGACCACCGTCGCGCCGAGCCCTTCCGCAATCCCCGCGATCAGTGCATCGCCCAGGGCGAGCTCCCCACCTGACCGATGGCGCCGGCGCCGCGCTTCTCCTGCCCGGCGGGCTGCAGCTGGCTGAGACGACAGCCTCACCGGCCCATGCCCTCAAGCTGTCCCGCGAATTCGGAAAGACCAGGGCTTGTCATCGGTTCGCCGATCGAGTCTCGCCAGGCATCGGTCAGCGGCCTCAGGCCCAGGATTTTCGCCACTTGATGGGGCGGAACGCCCGCGTCGGCCAGGCTGTGCGCCGCCTGTCGGTGAGGCAGCGCGTTGAACCAGCGATAGCCGGCGAGCTTGCGAGCGTCGGGGTCGATCGCTCCGATGAGACGGACCCGCGACAAACCGCCATCGGGAAACGCATCGAGCCTGAGCGCGGCAATCGGCTGCGTGGCGACCGGCAATGAGAACACGTGACGCGTGTCCGGCTGCAGGCGCGTTGGAGGGAGGAGTGCGCTCCACGCCGCCGACTTTGCCGACGGCGCAGGGTGTTCGGCGCTGCCGTACAGCGCAACCTCCGCGGAGGCGTTGTACTTGAAGTGCGCAGTGTCGATCACCGCGCGGCGAGGACAGCCAGCGATGGCCAGCTGGAAGACTACAAAATCGTGACCCGTGTCGCGGCGGCGTCTCGTCTCCCAGCCCTCGCCCATGGTCCGGGCTGTGTCCGGTCGATTGAGGGACGTCGCCGAGGTGTAGAAGCCATCGCTGCTCTGCACGACCGTCGAGCCGTATTCCTGGCTGATCAGGTCCACCGTGACGCCGTCCAGATCGCGGGGATCCGGGAGTGGGTGGCCCATGACGCGCAGTCGGGCAACGCCTCCGTCCGGGAAAATCGAGAGGCGGACGTGCGTGAATCGCTGGTGATCTGCCACCGGGAACGTGTTGTGGGCATCCCCGCGCAGGGGCGACTGAGGCACGATCTGCGCCCACTCTGCGCTCGGGTCAGCCAATTCCGCTGGGCTCGGATAGCCCGCAAGACCGATCGCCTCAATCGAGCACGACTCCGGGAAGTTACCCGTGAAGAAGCTCGTGTCCACGTCAACCGAGGTGACGATTCCCGGCGCCCCCAGGCGGATGATCGCCCAGTCATTCCCAGATTCGCGTCGACGGCGCGTTTCCCAGCCGTCCACGATCTCCCCTCGGTTTCCGTAACGCCCGGGCTCGAAAGCGGCGGACCGTGGGTCGAGGAGGTTCTCCTTGTCGCCGAATGATTCATCGCTCGCCGCGATAACCGAGGCACCCAGCCATCGCGATGCCAGGTCGAAGCCCGCGGTCAGCGGCTCCCCGCCGCCGTGAGGCCCCGCGGCGCGGTTGCGGCCGGATGCCTCAGCTGCGCGAGGCATCGGCTCCTGCCGCCACGACCCGGATCGCTGGCTCGCCCCGCAGACCAAGAGCCTTGGAGAGAGGCCAGGCGATGATGCGCTTGGGGTCGGGCTTCGCGTAGGTCGACACCTTGCTGGTCGACAGGCGCAGCCCGACGAGCGCCTCCGCCAATCGCACAGCGGCGCCCACGCCGTCGATGACCGGGATGTGCAGCTCCGAGGTGATCGCTTCCTCGAGTCCCGCCATCCCCGCGCAGCCGAGGCAGATGACTTCGGCGTGCTCCAGCTCGACCGCCTTGCGGGCCTCCGCAACAATCCCGGCGATCGCGCCGTGCGGATCTCGATCCACCTCCAGCGTGCTCATTCCGCTGGCGCGCACGGAGGCGCATCGGTCCATGAGCCCGGCCAGCTTCAGCCGGTCCTCGATGGCCGGCACTGAGCGCTGAAGCGTGGTAACGACCGAATACGAGCGGCCGATCATCATCGCGACCTGCGCTGACGCCTCGCAGATCTCCACAACCGGCTGATCGATCAGCTCCTGGAGACCGTCGCGGCCATGCTCACCAAAGCCGGCCATGACGACGGCGTCGAACGGCTCGTCGTAGGTCACGATCCGATCCATGACCCCAACCGCGGACAGGTAGCTCTCGAAGTTGCAATCGACCGCCTCGGCGCCGAAGAACGGTTGGAGGGCAACGATCTCCGTGCCTGGTGATGCGTAGTGTCGAGCCGATTCGCCGATCGTGTCGGTCATCGTGGCGCTGGTATTGACGTTGATGACGAGGATCTTCATCTTCTCGGTCCTTTCGGTGATCGGTGGCGGCGACGCGTCCCCAAGATCGGAAGGCGCTCAGGCGGCGGTTCTCTGGAGGAGGCGCCCCATCGGACGCTCGTAGTCGACCCACTGGCCCCGCAACAGGGTACGGCGGACGACGCCCCTGAGCCGCCTTCCCGCATAAGGCGTGACGGGATGCCGGTGGTGCAGCTGGGCAGGATCGACGGCAAACTCCTCGTCAGGGGCGAACAGGCTCAGATCGGCGTCGAAACCCACCGCAATGTGCCCCTTGCGACTGAGGGACGCCAACCGAGCCGGACCCGAAGCCATCCAGCGCACGACGTCCGACAGGGTGAAGCCTCGGGCGCGGGCGCTCGTCCAGACCAGCGGCAGGGCGAGCTGCAGGGAGGAGATGCCTCCCCACGCGCGCCCGAAGTCGCCCGACTCGAGCTCCTTCATTGCCGGCGTGCAGGGTGAGTGGTCAGAGACGACCTGATAGAGGATTCCCCTCCGAAGCCCATCCCACAACAGGTCCTGGTTTTGACGTTCGCGTATGGGCGGGGAGCACTTGGCTGCGGTCGCCCCATCGGCGATCTCCTCTGCGCACAACACCAGATAGTGCGGACACGATTCGGCGGTGATGTGCACGCCCTCGATGCGGGCGGACTCGATCATCGGCAGCGCGTCTGAGCTCGAAAGGTGCAGGACGTGTGCGTGCGCTTCGGACCGACGGGCAGCCTCAATGGTCTGCGCCACCGCGAGGTTTTCCAGTCCGCGTGGCCGCGACCGGAGGTAGTCGGCATAGTGCCGCGCCTGAGGCTGCGGAATGGCGGCCGATGCCTCAGCGCTCTCGGCGTGGACGAGCAGGGGAATGTCCAGTGGCCTCAGCGCGCAGAGTGCCTCCTCCATCTGGGCTGGGGTAACCGGAGGGAAGTCATCGGATCCCGAGTCCGCCAGGAAGCATTTGAAGCCGAGCACGCCCGCGTGATACAGCGGCTCGAGGTCGCCCAGGTTCCCAGGGATCACGCCGCCCCAGAAGCCCACGTCGACATGGCATTGACCCGCGGCGGCTGCTCGCTTGTCGTCCAGGGCCGGGACGTTGACCGTGGTGGGGATGCTGTCGAGTGGCATGTCCACGAGCGTTGTGATGCCGCCGGCCGCGGCGGCCCGGGTCGCGGTTGCAAAGCCCTCCCACTCGGTGTTGCCTGGCTCGCAGATGTGCACGTGGGAATCGACCAGCCCGGGAAGCAGGACGGTATCGGGGTCGAGCTCAACCACTTCGGCCGCGGCATCCGGGGCGAAGTCGCCCGATTCGACCGCCGCGATTCGACCGCCGCTGACGGCGACCGTAGCGGGGCCCTCGCCGGAATCGAGGATCGCGCGAGGTGCCCGGATCAGGAGGTCGTAGCCGCCCATGTTCCGGGCGTCAGACCGCGCGCTCAGGCGGCTTGAGCAGCCGCGACCATCGGTTCGGAATCACCAATGCGAGCGTAGCCCAGGATCTCCCTCGCCTGGGGATTGCGCGCCACGACGGCGACGATGATCAGATACACGATCGCACCGGTCAGCCAGGCCTGCAGAGCCGGGAATCCGATGTAGGTGGCCCCAAAGCCGGGCAGTATCGGTATGAGCCCGGCGCAATATCCACCCACCAGCGTGCCCGCGACCAGCGCGACGATCGCGGGCCAGTTCGCGACCGCCAGCTCATTCCAGTTCGCCACTCGGTGCAGCGGTCGCCGAAGGCCAAACAGCCTGGGCACGAGGAAGATGTCGATCGCCATGATGGTGCTAGCGGTGGGTACGGTGACCGATCCGATGCCGGTCACGATGTTGAACGTCGTCTGCAGGTTCGGAAGGATGAATGTCAGCACGCCGGCCACGACTCCGAGTCCGATGACCGTGAACTCTCTCCGCCACCCCGGAATGCGCGACAAGAGGTTTTGCGCGCCGTTGATGGCGATGTAGAGGTTGCCGTCCTGGATCGCCCACTGATTCACGAGCAGGACCAGCATCATCAGCGGGGCCAAACCAAAGACGCTGAAATTGGCGAAGTACTTGATCGCGCCGGCCGTGTCCGGGTCATTCGACAGGGCGGCGACGAAGTAGCCCATGATTGGGAAGATGAAGGCGCCCAGGAAATAGGAGACCGCGAGGGTCGGGATGTTCCACCAGGAGGCCGCGCCGGGCTTCGAATAGCGGAAGATGTCCGGCTCATTGCCCCAGGTGGACAGGCCCACCATCGCCCCGGTGGCCAGAAGCAGGGTCTGCGGCGAGCCGGCGTGTGAAACCTGGGCGAGCACATCACCCGGAACCGAAGTGAAGGCCTTGATCGTCGCGTAGATGCCCCAAAGGATGATGACCGGCACCGCAACGTACTGCGCAAAGCGCTGGAGTCCGGTGAACCCAAAGTAGTTGTTGACGATCATCACGAACGCCAGCGCCGCGGTCAGGAGCGCGACCGCAGGTAGCGTTCCAAACAGGGCTTCCGCGATGGTCACGATGAAGAGCACCGTGAAGAGATAGAAGCCCATGCCGTCGATCACGAGCAGCAGGGACACGAGCCAGCTGCCGACCGTTCCAAAGACGTTGCGCGTCGTCACGGCATGCGTCTGCCCCGCCACCGCTCCCACATTGGCGGAGCCGATGCAGTACACGGTCATGACCGTCGCGGCGATGGCCATGGCGATCATGAGCTCACCGAGGGTCAGTCCCCCAAGGCGCGCGCCATATCCGACCAGGACGGCGCCGAAGACCACCTGCATCGACAAGAAGGTCATGAGAATGCGGAAGTTCGACCGACGCGCGTGGGCGGGGACCACCGCCTCGGTGTAGTCGGCCTCGAGGGTTTCCTGCGAAGCGGGAACGGCCTGCTCGATCACGACGACCTCCTCGTCTGAGGCTGGCCCATCGGGATCGCCGTGAGTATCAGCGACGCCCGGGGCGGCGAGGGATGCTCAGCCCGGCGACTCGGACTTCTCCGGCAGCAGACTTAGCGAGATGCTGCCACGCGACCTGTAGAGCGTCAATGTTTTCGCCCTGCAGCCGTCGCCGAGAGACGCCGGGCGTTCTCCTGTCGAGGGCTTGACCGCGATGCAGCGGGGCGCTCAAATACGCGCAGCGTCGAGCCGCCCATCGATGCAAGGGGGCCGGATCCACGGTGGTGGAGGGCAGACCTCGTGGCTGGTCAGATGGGTGTCGGGATGGGCGCCGCCGCGCCCGGCGAGACACGGTACGAGCAGGAGCTCCATCGCGGGCTCGGAATCTGGGGCAACATCGCCATCACCGTTTCGGCGGTGACCCCCGCGTCCTCCGTTTTTATCATCATCCCGTTCATCATCCTGACCGCGGGAACCGGCGCCTTTCTGGCCCTGGTCTTTGCCGCGATCATCGGTGTCTTCATGGCTTTTTGCTGGGGTGAGCTGTCCGCGGCCTTCCCCATCGCGGGCGGTGACTACGCCCTGGTCTGGCATGCCTTCAAGGGACCGTGGGCCCGGGTTGGCAACGCGCTGAGCTTTGCGACCTTCGCCCTGATGCTCAACAGCGTGGCCTTTATCCCGGCGGTCATCGCGCTGGGCACCGCGCAGTACATCGCCAACGTGGTCACCGTCGACACTCGCATTGCGGGGGCGGCGGTCTGCCTGTTAGCTGCGCTGGTCGGCATCCTCCGCATCCGCACCAACGCGATCGTGACCGGCATCTTCCTGCTGATCGAGCTGCTCGCGCTGCTGATCCTTACCCTGGTCGGGATCGCCAACTTCCACGGTGATCGCATCGGTCAGCTCTTCGGAAACTGGGTCGTGGGAAGCACGAGCGGCGGCCTGAGCCCAATCGCCCTTGGCGTGATCCTGACGGCGACCGCGGCCGGCGTGTTCGCCTACAACGGCTACTCCAACGCGGTGAACTTCTCTGAGGAGACGCAGGGTTCGAGCCGCCGGATCGCGGTCGCCATCCTGTGGTCGCTGGTGATCACCGTGGCCGCCGAGCTGATCCCCACCACGGCGGTCCTGCTAGGTGCCCCCGATCTAACGAAGGTGACGACCAATGCGGCGCCGATGACCTACTTCCTGGATGCCACCACCAACACCACCGTCGACACCATCGTGTCGCTCGGGATCGCCCTGGCCATCTTTAACGCCACCCTGGCAATCATCCTCGAATTCGGCCGCATCCTCTTCGCCTCGGCCCGCGACCGCGCGTGGCCGGGGGTCGTCAACGAGTGGCTGGCATCGGTCCATCCGACCTTCAAGTCACCATGGATCGCTACGGCGCTCGTCGGGATCGTGAGCGCCATCCTGTGCCTGACGGTGGACCTCGGCACCCTGATCACGCTCACCGGCGCAGTGCTCGTCGCTGATTACGCGCTGATATCCATCGCCGCGCTCGTGGGCCGCATCACCGGGGCGACAACTGCCAGCCCGTACCGGATGCCGTGGTGGCCGGTGCCGCCGCTCCTTGCGCTTGCGGCGCTCGTCTACGTCACGACCCAGCAGACCTCGACCGCGCTGATCGTGACCGGGGCTACGCTCGCCATAGGGCTGGCCTACTGGGCCGTCTACATCCTGCCGCAGGGCGGCCGCGCCTGGAGTCTGCGCCACCCCGCCCTCGACCACGGCGAGCTGCCAGGCGCTGAAAAGGCCCAGGCGGAGGCTTGACAGGCCTGGCGGACACCGGGCGCGACCCACGCCTCGCCACGCCCTCCGGCAAGCCGCGGGCGCGCGCGCTGGGCATCCCCTTCGATGGGCGCCCTGGCGCCTGGAACGCGGTCACCGACGTCCCTGGGGTGGAGGTCGGATACGCGACGCTCATCGAGGGCGACAGCGTGCGGACCGGTGTGACGGCCATCCATCCTCGTGGCCGGGACAACTCCGGCGACCCCTGCGCAGCCGGCTACCACTCACAGAACGGAAACGGCGAGATGACCGGCGTCTCATGGATCAACGAGTCCGGGACCATGGCCGGGCCGATCTGCGTCACAAATACCCATGCGGTGGGCGTAGCGCACGGGTCCATCGTGCGGTGGACGGCTACCCATCATCCGGCGATCGCGGAAGCCTGGTTGCTCCCTGTCTCGGGTGAAACCTGGGATGGGTACCTCAACGATATCAACGGCGGCCACGTGACCGAGGCTGTCGGCGTCCGCGCCCTCGAGTCGGCGCAGGGCGGCCCCATCGACGAGGGGTCGGTCGGGGGCGGGACCGGCATGAACTGCTACGAGTACAAGGGCGGGTCCGGCACCGCCTCCCGCCTCGTCGAATATGGCGGCGAGACCTACACCGTCGGCGTCTTCCTCCAAGCCAACTTCGGCGCCCGGGCCGAGCTCGTCGTCCGCGGGGTGCCACTCGGAGAGGCGCTGGCAGACGACAACCCCATGGCGGATGCCTTCAGCGCGCCGCCGGGCGCCGGCTCCTGCATCGGTCTCGTCGTCACCGACGCACCGCTCCTGCCGGATCAATGCCGGGCCTTCGCGCGCCGCGTGACGCTGGGGCTGGCGCGGACCGGCACAACCGGCTCGCACTTCTCCGGCGACCTGTTCATGGCGGCGTCAACCGCCAACCCAGGGGCCTTCACGCCCGGTGCAAGCACGCTGTTCGGGGTGGCAGAGGGGGAGCTTGACGCGCTGCACTTCATCCCATGGGGCTTCCTCGATCCCTTCTACGCCGCCGTAGTGCAGGCCACCGAGGAGGCAGTCATCAACGTGCTCGTCGCCAATGAGGAGATGGTCGGTTATCGCGGGCACCGAACTCCGGCTCTGCCACGAGATCGCGTCGTCACCATTTTGCGTGCGCGCGGGGTAGTCACTTGAGAGGCAGCAGGGTCTGAGGCGTCAATCCACGTCCTGCCTCAAGCGCGAGCAGTTGGCGGGTGCCGCCTGAACCACCCGCGCCGGACTCCCGCCCGCCCCAGGCGAGCTCCAAGCCGAGCCCATCGCCGCCTGCCATTGCGCTGTCAGCTTATTTCAGAAAGTCGTGCAATCGTCTCAGACGAACAGACGAAAAACTGAAATGGTCTGACGGAATGGAACCTGAGCGCTGGCGTGACGGGGCGATACCATCCGGGCATGACTGACTACTCCCCATCGGAGGCCGCCCAGCGCGCAGGCGTCGACGAGGCATTCGTTAACCAGCTCATCGGTCTGGGCATCATCCAGCCAAGGTCGAACCAGCGCCTGACCCCGGCCGACGTCCGCGGCGTACAGCTCAGCCGAACGCTGGAGAACGCGGGAATCCCGCTGGACGGGCTAGGGGCCATGATGCGTCGCGGCGAGCTTTCCATGGACTTCCTGGCCACGCCCGCCTACGAGCGCTTTGCCACCCTCAGCGACGTCACGTTTGAGGCGCTCGCCGAGCACACCGGCGTCCCGCTGGACCTGCTGATGGTCGTGCGAGAAGCCACCGGCTCAGCCGTTCCGCAACCCACCGACTACGTTCGCGAGGACGAACTGCAGATCGTGCCCTTCCTGGAGATGCAGCTCAAGGTCGGATTCAGACCTGCGACAGTCGAACGACTGCTTCGGGTGACTGGCGACAGTTTGCGCCGCATTGCGCTCCAGGAGGCGGACTGGTGGATGGGCGATGTCATGGCACCCCGTATGGCTAAGGGCATGAGCATTTCGGAAGCCGCACGCGACACGGAGTCGTTCAACAATGAGATCACCGTCCGCGCCGAGCGGGCGCTGCTCGCAACCTGGCACGCCCACCAGTCGTACGCGTGGACCAGCAACATCATCATCGGGCTGGAGCAGGCGCTAGCCCAGGCCGGTCTCTACACCAAGCTGGAACGGCCTCCGGCCATGTGCTTCCTGGACATCACCGGCTACACCCGCCTCACCCAGGAGCGTGGCGACGAAGCCGCCGCAGACATGGCAGGCCAGCTCAGCCGCTTGGTGCAGAAGACATCGGTCAGATATGCGGGCAAGGCCGTCAAGTGGCTTGGCGATGGGGTGATGTTCTACTTCACCGATCCCGGGCCCGGCGTGGTGGCTGCCCTCGACATGGTCGACGGCGTGACCGATGCAGGCCTCCCGCCCGCGCACGTGGGCCTGCACGCGGGGCCAGTCCTCTTCCAGGAGGGCGACTACTTTGGCCAGACGGTGAACCTCGCCTCACGCATCGCCGAATACGCGCGCCCGAGCGAGGTGCTGGTCAGTCAGGCAGTGGTCGATGCCGCCCAGGGGGCCGATGCCACCTTCACCGAGATTGGTCCGGTCGAACTGAAGGGCGTGTCCGACCCGATCAACCTCCTGACTGCCCATCGAGGTTCGCCGCCCGTTTAGTCAGCTGCGCGAGCGTTCAGCCGTTGTGCGAGACGCCCAGGATGTGGCCCTCAGGATCGGCAAAGAGTCCGAATGTGATGCCAGGCACCTCGGTCGCCGGCAGCACGGTCGCCCCGCCCAGGCTCTGCCCCTTGGCGAGCGCCGCGGCAACGTCGTCCACGTCCACGAAGAACGTCACGTGCCCATTCCCGGCCTGGGCCCGACCGATCCCGCCCGGGATCGCGCCCTCGACGCCGGTCACGATGTACGTGTAGCCTGGCTCGGGCGCGTCCGGGAAGGTCCAGCTGAACAGCTTTCCGTAGAACTCGCGAGCGGCGTCCGCATCCTTGGCGCGGATCTCGACGTGTGCGACCGGATTGCCCATGGGTGTTGCCCTCCGGGCATGCGGGACCGCGCTGGTCGTCCAGCTTTCTTGACGACCCGATGCCGTGCCTCTATGACGACCGGCGACCCTCGAAATCGACCGCTCACGATCCCGCCCGTTCCGGCCGGGGTGTACGCTCGCATCCCGCCCAAAACGAGGAGTAGCCCCATGGATGAGCACCCCAACGCCGCCCTGTTCCGCAAGCTCTCGCAGGATCCGGCGAACGTCGAGGACATGCTCAACGCCCTCGACGACAACGTGGAATGGCACGAGATCGGCAACCCGGAGCCGCTGCGCGGCAGGGAGGCCGTGGTCAAGCGCTGGACCTCTGGCGACCTCGAGTCCGCCCAGTTCGACACCAAGGTGCATGACGTCGTCGCGAATGACGACCACACCATCGCGCTGATGGAGAACACCGTCACGCCTGGCGACAAGTCGCTGAGCTACCGCACCGCCGAGATCATGCATTTCTGCGACGGCAAAGTCACCGCCCGCTGGGCGTTTTCGGACGACACGGACCGCATCAACAAGTTCTTCAGCTAGGCCCGGCTAGGTGGCGCGTCTCAGGCGGGGGCAAGCACCGAAGGCCGGCTGCTCGGGCCGCGTCGGCAAGGCGGAGGTCGTAGGTTACGAACGCCGACAGCTCATCGCGGATCGCCAGGGCAGAGGCCAGGTGGACGGCGTCCAGCGACCGCAGCCTGGCCGGTTCGAGTCCAGCCGCAACGGATGCGAGCTCCTCGTCGAGCTCGATCAGCGTTACCGCCTCGAGCGCTTGCGCCAAGTCATCACCGGCAGCCGCAACAGTTTCGGGACCGCGACGTGCAATCGCGCGCGGCACCTCGACCGTCGCCAGCCTCGACGTCAGCCTGTCGCGGTAGCCTGCCAACTCGCGACGCAGGGCGTCCGACTCGGCCTCCTGGGTGGCTAGCTTGACCAGAGCCGATGCGTCCAGGTAGCAGGCGGTCACCGGTCGTCCTCGTCACGCATTTCCTGCAGGATCTCGGATAGCGGGCGGCCAGCGGGAAGGACGATAGGCGGCGGCAAGTCATCCCAGCTCCGTTTGGCCGGCGTGATACGCCCCTCAGCGACCAGACGCTCAATCGTCGAAATCGGTCTGTCGTCCAGCGGTGTCAGCCGCGCAACGGGTTCGCCTCGCTCGGTCACCTCGTACGCTCGCCCTTCCTCACGAATGCGTTTGACATAGACCGATAGGTTCTGCCGCAGCTCGCGGATGCCTACACGGTCAGGCTTGCGCTTCTCACCCATGACGCACAACGGTAGCACACGTCCTTCAGTCTGTGATGCCTTCCCGGCCCTCGACGGTCATGAGTGTTGCCGTCAGGAGCGCGATCAACTTCTCCTGTCCGTTGGTTTCGGCGAAGACTTCGGTCTGAGTGAGCGTCAGCGTGCGCCCGGCCTTCACAACCCTGCCCCGCGCGACAATCCGATCGCCCACGGCGGGCGCGAGAAGGTTGATCTTGTACTCCGTGGTCAGCACGCCCCGGCCCGCTGGCATGAGGCTCAGCGCCGCATACCCCGCGGCTGAGTCGGCGATCGCACTGACCGCCCCCGCGTGAATGTACCCATGCTGTTGGGAGATCGTCGGGTGGGGGCGGATCTCGATCTCCACGGCTCCCGGCGAGATCTTGCCGAGGGTCGCTCCCAGCGTCGCCATAAGGCCCTGCTTGGCGAAACTGACTCGGATGCGCTCCTCGTAGTCGGATGTCCCATCGTCCGGGTCCACGTGATGATCGTAACGACTGGCTCAGAATGGTCAGAAACACAGACGGAAGGACGACACGATGCACAAGCTGTTGGTGACCTCATTCGTCACGCTGGATGGTGTACAGCAGGCGCCGGGTGCTCCGGAGGAGGATGAAACCGGGGGCTTCACCCATGGCGGGTGGTCCGTCAACTACTGGGACGACACCATGAACGAGGTGATGGGCGCCATCATGGGCAAGCCCTACGACCTCCTCCTGGGCCGCCGCACCTACGACATCTTCGCCGGCTACTGGCCCCGGCACGCCGACGAACCAGGCGGCGGACAGTCCCTCAACGCCGCTACCAAATACGTCGTATCCGCCAGCCACCC
>Ga0070707_100005303_pt1 | contig 12068 bp, 9 predicted proteins | sample KBSK5502metaG_FD_65468 | JGI IMG/M metagenome (GOLD analysis project Ga0070707, IMG submission 65468) | Corn, switchgrass and miscanthus rhizosphere microbial communities from Kellogg Biological Station, Michigan, USA - KBS K5-50-2 metaG | ecosystem: Host-associated > Plants > Roots >... | reverse complement strand
GCCTTGTCGACGCGCAAATCGTGAAGACTCCTTTTTACAAGCGCGCGCGGTAAGGTTATGTTTGCAGTGTTTGATTTTTCGCCGTTCTGGTTTGGCAATTTGATGAGGACTTTGGCGATTGAAGAAATCGCAGATCGCCAATCGACAATCTAAATTCTAAAATTCACTTGGAGGAACCATGGCTAACGTTCCAGAAGACTTACACTACAGCAAGGACCATGAATGGGTTCGTGTGGAAGGTGATTCAGCAGTTATTGGGATCACTGACTATGCTCAAGACTCTCTCGGTGATGTGGTGTACGTCGAGTTGCCGAAGACCGGCGAGAAGTTTTCAGCGAATGAGTCTTTCGGCTCGGTTGAATCAGTGAAAGCAGTTTCTGAAGTCTTCACTCCAGTGTCAGGTGAGGTCGGCAAGATTAACGAGACCCTTGCCGACGAACCCGAGAAAGTGAACACCGATCCTTACGGTGACGGCTGGATGATCCGTGTTCGCATGTCTAGCCCTGGCGAAGTGGACAGTTTGCTCACTGCTGCCGAATATGAAGACTTTACGAAAGCTGAGACAGAATAATCTTGCGCTACATTCCTAACTCGCCGGAAGAACGCGCCGAGATGCTCGCCGCGATCGGACTCGGATCGGCGGAAGAATTATTCGATTCCATTCCTGAAACCTTACGTCTACGTGGCCTCCTCAACACTCCTGCTGCGCTTTCGGAGATTGAACTCCTGTCACGCTTTGAAGAGATGGCAGCGCGTAATGCCGGGGCCCGCAGGACCACGTTTCTGGGCGCCGGCGCCTACTCGCATTACATTCCCACTATTGTCGATCATGTTATTTCACGATCCGAATTCTTCACCGCTTACACACCTTACCAGCCAGAGATTTCTCAAGGCACCCTGCAAACAATTTTTGAGTTCCAGACTCTCGTCTGTCAATTGACCGGCATGGAGGTGGCAAATGCTTCCATGTATGACGGTTCAACCGGGCTCGCGGAAGCGGTGCTGATGTCCGAACGCGTTACCAGGAGATCCAAAATCGTAGCGTCGACATCTGTGCACCCTGAATACCTTGAAGTTGTGAAGACTTACGTACAGCATGCGGGCATAGACCTGGAATTGATTGAATTCGACAATGAAACGGGACAGGCAGGCGCGACGCTGGCTGCTGCCATCGACGACGAAACAGCTGCCGTCGTAGTTCAGTCGCCAAACTTCTTTGGCTGCGTAGAAGATCTCACTACGCTGGCAGATGCTGCGCATGCGCGCGGCGCACTGCTTGTCGTCGCGATTACGGAAGCAATTTCACTTGGTCTTCTCAAGCCGCCGGGAGCCTGTGGCGCCGATATCGTTGTGGCAGAAGGACAGTCATTCGGTGTGCCTCTCTCGTTCGGCGGCCCGTATGTGGGACTCTTTGCAACCAGGGAAAAATATGCAAGGCAAATTCCCGGCAGACTCGTAGGAGAAGCTTACGACAAGCAAGGGCGGCGCGGCTTTGTGCTCACTCTTGCAACGCGCGAGCAGCACATTCGTCGCGAGAAGGCCACGTCCAACATTTGCACTAACGAAGGACTGATTGCCCTGGCTGCCACTGTCTACCTTGAAACAATGGGTCGACGTGGAATTCAGGAAGTCGCACAACAGTGCCTGCAGAAAACCGCGTACGCCTCACAACGCATCGCGCAACTGCCTGGCTTTTCTCTTCCCTTCAGTGGTCCGCGCTTCAACGAGTTTGTTGTCCGCGGCCCGATAGCGGCAAGCGACTTGTTGTCGCGCCTCGCCGGCGAGAAAGAGATTGAGGGAGGCATCGCTTTATCCCGCTTCTTTCCCGATCTCAAAAGCGATTTTCTTGTCTGTGTAACCGAGACAAATACCCGCGCTCAAATAGATGCTCTTATTGAAGCTTTGACTTCACTTTTCGCCAACAAAACCGCCGGGACTCAACCATAGATGTTTGCGCCTTTGGTTTTTCTAGTCAATTTGTCCTTATGACTTCCGAAATTACAAAAGTTACGACGCACCTCAGCCCAAATGAGCAGCTGATCTTTGAACGCTCGCAGAAGGGACGCATTGGCTATCGTCTTCCTCCATTGGATGTGGAGGAAATGCCCCTCGACAAGCTCATCCCGCGAAACTTTCAGCGTGATGACGATCTCGAGAGTATGCCGGAGGTCAGCGAAGTTGACGTCATTCGTCACTTCGTTCGGATGTCGACCTGGAACTATTCAATCGATCTGGGGATGTATCCCCTGGGCTCTTGTACGATGAAGTACAACTCGCGTCTGAATGAACGAGTGGCGCGAATACCCGGGTTTGCCAACCTTCACCCGCTTACCGACGAGCGTGACTCGCAAGGCGCGCTGCAAGTTATCTATGAACTCCAACAACACCTAATCGAAATCACTGGTCTTCCGGAGATATCACTGCAACCGGCGGCGGGCGCGCACGGCGAAATGACAGGCATCATGATCATTCGCGCTTTCCTGGATGCGCGCGATGGCGAAGGGGCGTCGAAAAGACGCACAATGCTCATACCAGACTCTGCTCACGGCACTAATCCAGCGTCCGCTCACCTTTCCGGTTTTTCAGTCAAGACTATTAAGTCCACGAGTGAAGGTCTCACGGATCTGGACCACTTGCGTGAGCTTTGCGCCCACGGCGACGTTGCAGGTCTAATGCTTACAAACCCGAATACCCTTGGACTATTTGAACGAAACATTCAGGAGATTTGCCAGATTGTTCACGCCGCGGGTGGATTGGTCTACATGGATGGCGCAAACATGAATGCCCTTGTCGGTGTTGCACGTCCCGGAGACATGGGTGTCGACGTCATCCATTTGAACCTGCATAAGACCTTCTCAACTCCGCACGGTGGTGGTGGTCCTGGTTCTGGTCCCTGCTGTTGTACTAAAGCGTTGGCGCCGTTTTTGCCGGTTCCGCGCATCGTCAAAAGTGGTGAGAGCTACCGCTTGGACTATGATCAGCCGCAATCGATTGGGCGCGTCAAAGCTTTCTTTGGTAACTATGGCATGATGTTACGCGCCCTGTCGTACATACTAACGCACGGAAACGATGGCCTGCGTGAAGCAACCGAGGCCGCTGTTCTTAACTCTCGTTACATCGCGGAAGGACTGACTGGCACTTACGAAAAACCTTTCAATAGCCCACCAATGCACGAAGTGGTCTTCACGGATAAACTACAGGCGCGAAAAGGCGTCCACACGCTGGATATCGCAAAACGGCTGATTGATTACGGCTTTCATCCAATGACCATCTATTTTCCTCTCATTGTGCAGGGTGCAATGTTGATTGAACCAACTGAATCGGTCGGCCGGCAGGAACTAGATCAGTTTATTGCCGCGATGAAAATGATCGCGGGTGAAGCTCTTGAGAATCCTGAATTGGTTCTCACTGCTCCACACACCACTCGGATAGGCCGTTTGGATGAAGCCGCTGCTGCGCGCAAACCCGTGCTTCGCTGGAAACCAAAGGCGAAGGCTGATGCTGCGTAAAGAGAAACCGAATCATTTTTCATTTTTCATTTTCTTTTGGATCTGCGTTAACCTTGAGTGCCAGAAGAGCACCAAGTCTACTGATGACAAATGATTAGTTTTCGGCAAATCAGGTTCTGGCTGTCGGTTGGTGTTTCTCTTTTCTTACTAATTGTCGCTAACGAGTCAAGTGGCGGACTTCTGCCCAAAGCAAGTGCTGACAAAGGCCAGCACCCACTTCCCGTCCAAAACAAGATCGGTCCCAGACTCTTCGACCAGTTTGCCAAGAAAGAGCAGCGCCTAAGAAGAATAAGCAATGGGCCGGCAGTCGAGCTTCTGCACCCATTTGAAAAACGTGAGGCGATGATTCCGATGCGAGATGGCGTTCGCCTCCATACCTTGATTTTTGCGCCCTCAAAACAATCCGTAGCCCTTCCTCTACTGTTGAATCGAACGCCATATGGTGTCGGGCAAAGCAATTCAGAATCCCTCAATCGACGCTACAATGAGTTAGTAACGGACGGTTACATCTTCGCGCTTCAGGACATTCGCGGACGTTATGGGTCGGAGGGAAAGTTTTTAATGAACCGCCCGCTTCGCGATAAGAACAACCCCAATTCGATCGACGAAAGCACGGACACTTACGACACCATTGAGTGGCTGTTGAAGAATGTTCCGAAAAACAATGGCAGGGTTGGCATACTTGGCGTTTCTTATGATGGCTGGCTCGCAGCGGTAGCGACAATCGATGCGCATCCCGCGCTCAAGGCTTCTTCGCCACAAGCACCCATGACTGACACGTATCTGGGCGACGACTTTTTCCACAACGGCGCTTTTCGCGAGACCTACGGGTACGAGTATGTGAAGTCAATGGAGTCGTCCAAAGAGGATGCGGACGTCACGTTTGATAGAGATGCTTATGACTGGTATCTCAGCCTGGGATCCCTCTCGACGATCACCGAAGACTCTCAAGGCAAGTTTCCCACCTGGAACGCATTTGTTGCTCATCCTAACTACGACGACTACTGGAAAGCGCGCGCCTCCGTTCGCTACCTCAGGCAAACAGCTGTTGCGACCCTCGTAGTCGGTGGGTGGTGGGACCAGGAAGACTTCTACGGAACACTTAAGACTTATGAAGCGCTGGAGAAATTTGATAGGGATCATAAGAACTTCGTGGTGCTTGGGCCATGGAATCACGGAGGGTGGAGTGGCTTTGGCAGGACTCTAGGCAACGTAGATTTTGGCAGTTCGACCGGACTCTATTTTCGGTCTCATATTCAAGCGCCGTGGTTTGCTTACTATCTGAAAGACAAAGGCAGGCTGAACGAACCGGAAGCTGTCACGTTCCAAAGCGGCACGAATAAATGGATCACTTCGGATCGATGGCCGCCGAAAGAGGTAGTTGAACGTGACATGTTTTTGCGTAGCAACAAAGAACTAGCGTTTGAAAAACCGCCAGCGAATAGAGAGCAGGAGTTTGAAAGCTACGTGTCAGACCCAGCCAATCCAGTTCCCTATCGCAAGCGACCCATTGAGGCCACCTACGATCCCAGGGGTTCGGGATGGTCCACATGGCTGGTGCAGGATCAGCGATTCCTCCAGGGCAGAGCCGATGTACTGACATGGCAAACTCCCATCCTCGACCAACCCTTAACTATCAGCGGTGACGTCATCGCGCATCTTTTTGCTTCGACAACGGGAACCGACAGCGATTGGATAGTCAAACTGATCGACGTTTATCCTGATAGTTATCCGGAAGACAAAACGATGGCGGGATATCAATTGATGATCGCGGACGAGATCTTTCGCGGCAGATTTCGTGAGAGCTTTGAGCAGCCCGCGCCCATTGCGCCCAATCAGGTGAACGAATATGTGTTCAATTTACACAGCAACAATCACAGTTTTCTTAAAGGACATCGCGTGATGGTTCAAGTACAGAGCACGTGGTTCCCACTCTACGACCGCAACCCGCAGAAGTTTGTTGAGAACATATTTACCGCCCGACCTTCCGACTATCAACTCGCTACCGAGCGGGTTTATGAATCCTCTCGCTATCCTTCGCATGTAACTCTGCCGGTAATCAAAAGCCGGTGAGAACTTGTGCGGGGAGCAAATTTAGGCCTCCCAGTTCACTGTCTCATTCCCTGAATCATTGGTAGTGCCTTGAGATGGCACTCTGAGTAAAGCCAGCCTTTCAACGGTGCGGCCATTTACGATGTGTTCCTCAACGATCTGGGGCACGTCCGCTGCGCGCACCTGCGCGTACCAGATTCCATCCGGATAAACCATCACCGCGGCGCCAATAGCACAGAAACCTACGGATGCGCATTCCGTCAGCACGACACTGCCTTTGGGATTCTTACCTTTCTTTTCCTTGCCAAAAAGAATCCCGCGAGCCAACAGTTCGCGTTCGAACGCTGCCTTGACTTCGGCGCTCTCAACCGCCGAACACGATTTTCCAGTACAAACAAAAACGTGATGCCGAATGGGAGCCGTGGTGACCGGCGCTAACTCCGCTATCCGTTCACAGTCGTCGATGGGATTCAGATCTGCCATAGTAGTTTAGGTCTTACCAATTAGGCTTATGCTAGCACGAATGCAGCAATACACCCCTAAATGACACCTAACTTGAGCGGGGACAGGGCCTGCCTTCCCGACCTGTAAGGTTGCTGAGGTTGAGTGATTAAGTTTTTGGGTGCTTGCCGCGGTAAAGACTCTACCCAGCGAGGGAAGTTAACCTTTCGACGCACTTCATTGTAGAATAACTCGGAGGGCGTCCGATCACATGACCGCGCATGAGATTTCGGCGGTCTGATACGGGCGCCTGCTTTTATTAAAGGCAGACTCTCGATTCATATGGCAACGGGCCTGGTTATCCACATCTCCTCGGGTGAAGACCGCCACACTGAGATCCTTGCCGACGAACTCATTCGTATTGGCAGCACCGAAGCCTGCAACCTGCGCTTACGCCTGTCGACCCTCCCTAAAAGCGCAGGCAACGGATGCATACTCGAGTTGGCTCGTTCCGACGGCTCGTATCAGGTCACCGACGTTGCTCCTGCGCTTCAGCTGACAAAGAATGGCGAGCCACTTAAAGTTGGCAGCGGAATTCAGGATGGTGACGAGGTACGGATTGAAGACTCAGAACTAGCCCTTCAGTTTTTTCCGATTCGTTCCCTCCCGGCTGTCATTAATTCCTCTTCGCGAGAGACGCACGTTGCCCCGTTCATCGAACAAGCCGCCATCGAATCCGCCGCCACTGCCAGACGCGACGATGCTAAGGTGTTTCTCCGTGAGTTCACTCGCGAGCTGGTTCGGGAGATCAATCCCAGTACCAAACTGATTACGCTCGGCATGGCCATCTTACTCGTCGGTGGCGTGCTCTATATCGGCTTCGCCATGTACAAGGAGCTGCAACGTAGTCGCGGGCTTATCGACGACCAACGCGCCCAGATGGGACTGATGAAGGACCAGGTCTCTAAGACAAATGATCAACTTTCGGATCTTGGTCGCTCCAACAAAGAGATTCGCGATAGTCTGTCTTTGGCTGTCAAGCTACGCAGCGATTACGGCCGCGGCGTCTGTTTGCTCGCCGGCTCATTTTATTTCGTCGAACCAGGTACCGGACGCCCTTTGCGCTATCCGGAAGCGCAGACGAACGAAAGCGGCGGCGCCGTTCAGAATAGCAACGACCCTACGACCCTTACTCCGGAGGGACATGCAGCCATTGCGGAGTATGAATTCGTGGGAACCGGTTTCTACGTTGGCAATGGGTTCATAGTTACAAACCGGCATATCGTACAACCCTGGCTCGCGGACGATCGGGCCCAGAGCTTGAGCGGGCGAGGCCAACCGCGCCTCAAAAAGCTTACCGCCTACTTTCCGGACCATGCACAGCCTATTGCTTTGAAGTTCAAGGCAGTGGCGCAAAAGGATGATCTCGCCGTGTGTCTACTTGATATGCCGGTAGTTCCGGAAACGATACCTGTGCTTCCGTTAGAGACCGATCCTGATGCAGTTGCGGTGGGGAAAACCGTCGTCATGATGGGTTACCCGTCGGGTCCAGATCGATTGCTCGCGTTGCTCGATGACGCCGAGTCGAGAGGCATTCAGCAACGTTATGGTTCTCTCGATGCATTGCTCGGATACCTGGCTGAAACAAGACGCATACAACCGCTGACAACCCAGGGAAACATTACGGATCTCGATGTCCGGCGCATCGCCTACGATGCGCGTACGGCGGAAGGTGGTTCAGGCGCTCCGTTGTTTGGACCATCGGGTCGCGTTATTGGAGTTAACTTCGCGGTGTTTACCGAAAACCAGGCGTCTAACTTCGCGGTTCCTATTCGTTATGCCCTCATACTCCTTGAGCATACGGGTTGGACACCTCCGTTACCGAAGGAGTCAAAAGAACTCGAAACCTCCAATCCCCAGAGTCCCCACCCAGCTGGGAAATAAACAACGAAACTCCGGAGCGTATGGCTGCTTGCACTTTCGGCGAACACTTTTGCGCCATCGAACTTAAGAATTGAAGATGTAATTCAGAAAAGATCTGTTGGCGATCACAACATTCGACATTCATGATCGCTGGAGGCGATAAGACTGGCTTACCTCAAGCCATCGTTATCGATGAACCTTACGATAGCCTTTGCTTTGTTCCCACCCTGTTGGCATTAACCGGGAATTTACGCGATGATAGCAATCCTGTTCCGGTCTTATGGGATAAAGGTTTTAGACGTTTTCCTGGTCGCCCCGTTAAAGAGCTGATGCCGGGCCGGCCTGAGAATCCAAAAATTGCGGTTACTGGAGCAAACGCATCGCCTTGATAGAAACTGGAGAACATTTCGCAGACGACTGGCAAGCTGAAGAGATAGAAGAACTCGCCCAAGAGCCGGAGTCGTCGGTGACTAATAACTCTCGTCGTTCTTTCCTCTGGCTGCAAGCGTTCGCTTTTCTCCTCGGACTCGGTCTGCTTGTTTATGTAATTCACCGCGTCGGGGTGCAGCCGATCTTTGACGCCCTCCTGCGCATCGGCTTCGGCTTCTTTTTCATTCTCGCTCTCAGCGGCTTGCGACACGTGCTGCGAACGATCGCGATGCGGGCAGCCGTTCCGCCCGAACATCGTCGCTTTAACTTCCAACAGGCGTTTGCTGCTCGCTTGGGTGGCGAAGCGATCAGCTTCCTGACATTCACTGGGCCACTGCTGGGCGAGGCCACCAAAGTTGCTTTGCTTAGAAAGAGAGTGCCGCTTACTTACGGCGTACCCGCGTTGATTGTCGATAATCTGCTTTACAACCTGTCGGTCGTATTTTTCATATTGAGCGGCGCCTGCGTGATGCTGTTCAGTTACCAGTTGCCGCGATTGGTCTATTCGGTGCTTCTCGTAATAGCGTCAGTGGCAGCCCTCGGCATTGCCGCTGCCGCTCTTGCGGCGAGGCGCCGCATCATGTTGCTCACCTGGGCCATCGATCGACTGGCGCAACTACGGCTCAGTCCCAAGGTTATCCTCAAGCGGCGCCATCACATTTACCATCTCGAGTCGAAAGTTTACGACTTTTACAAGCATCATCCCGGCGCTTTTTTTGGCATGATAGCCTGCGACCTACTGGCCCACGCCACCAGCGTTGTCGAAGTCTACGTCGCACTGCGCCTGCTGGGCTTTCACCCTCAGGTGGCGCAGGCCTATATCATTGAATCGCTAACGAAAGTCATTAATTTTGTCTTTGCTTTTGTGCCGGGAACAATTGGTGTTTATGAGGGAGGCACGGAGGTGGTTTTGCGAACACTCGGTTTCGCAGCCGCAACTGGAGTCGCTCTCGCTCTGGTTCGCAAGGCGGCAATCGTTTGCTGGACCACTCTTGGTCTACTCGTACTGACCTGGCGCACTCTTCCGAATGCGTGGCGTCGTGTCCTTGATCGCAGCCCGCGCTTACAACGACTTATGGACAGCTTAGTATTTTCCAACATCGCCCATCGACCCGCTCGCACGGCAGTAAGTATTCTGGGTACTGCTGTCGGAGTGCTACTGATCATTTTCACTGTCGGCCTCGCTCATGGGGTTTTGCACGAACGGGGACGCCGTGAATCCAACATCGGCGCGGAGCTCATGGTGCGCGCCTCTGGAACCCTTGGATTCGGCGGCTCTTCTCCTTTCCGGCTGCCTGTTTCGCGCGCCGCGGAGATTGCCGCGATGCCGGGAGTTCGCGCCGCGTCTCCATTGGGCCAGGCCTTCGACAAGAGTGACACGGGTTTCGGCTCTCGTTTGATTGATGGCATCGAGTTCGATCAGTACGCAAGTATTGCAGGACTCACTATTCGCGAAGGCCGCAAGTTAGGTTCCGGCGATGAAGCGATCATCGATCCCGTGTGGAAACAGGAGCGGAATGCCGCGCTGGGCGAAACCGTACAACTCTTCGAACGCCCATTCAAGATCGTCGGCATCTACGAGCCACCGGGCGGCGGGCGCATCAAGATCCCGTTAAGCACTATGCAGGAACAGGAAGGTGGCGAGGGTCGCACGTCCGCGATTCTCGTTGCGTGTGTCGATCCAGCGAAACAGGATGATATTGCGGCACTAATCCGACAACGCTTCCCCGAGGATCAAATCATCTTCACACGTGATCTGCCCGAGATCTATGCATCGGGAGTTCCGGCATTAAACGTATTCATTAAGGTCGTGGTGGGCGTTGCCGCATCAATCAGCATGTTGGTTATCTTGCTGGCGATGTATACAACAGTTACCGAGCGAACGCGGCAGATTGGAATCTTAAAGTCGTTGGGAATGTCGAAGTCCGCAATTGCCTGGGTCATCGAGCAAGAGGCTCTTCTTGTTAGTTTCCTCGGCGTCGCCGTTGGGGTATTGCTGACGATGGCGGCCCGTTTCGCTATCATGCGTGTTACCGCCTTAACCGTCGAAATCGAACCACGCTGGGTTATTGTTTCACTCATAGTTGGATTGGTGGGCGGAAGCATTGGCGCGCTTTATCCCGCTCTGCGTGCTGCGCGGCAGGACGCTGTGGAGGCTCTGAGTTACGAATAGTATCGAACCTCTGACTGAATCTGCAGACGTTCTAATTATTGGCGCAGGTGCTGCCGGACTAGCGGCGGCGCAGGACCTCAGTGCAGCCAGCTTCCGCGTTACCGTACTTGAAGCGCGTGAACGCGTCGGCGGAAGAATTCTTACTCTTAAAGATCAATCACTACCGATTCCGGTTGAGCTGGGTGCCGAGTTTGTTCATGGCAAACCACCCGAACTCTTTGAAATTATTAACAGGGCTCATCTGCCCTTCAGTGAAGTGACTGGTCGCCATTGGTACTTCGAGAATGGCGTGTTGAGCAAATCGCCTGATTTCTGGGCCAACATCCACCAGTTGCTGGAGCAAATGAAATCTGTTGAATCGGATCGCTCTTTTAAGGACTATCTTGACTCACTTCCTCACGACCCGGAAACGGAGCGGGCAAAACCGATAGCCGTACGCTATGTGGAAGGTTTTCACGCGGCAAGAATTGATCGCATCGGTGTCCAGGGTCTGATCAAAGCAAATGAGGCTGCGGAACAAATTGATGGTGACAAGTCGTTTCGTTTATTGCGGGGCTACTCTGATGTAAGCCAGTGGCTTTACCAGAAGGCTAAGGGACACGGCGTCATTTTCCAGCTTAACACTGTGGTCGATGAGGTGCGCTGGAAACGTGACGCAGTCGAGCTTGTTTGCCGCAGTGATGACGTGAGCCGAAGCTTCAGTGCCTCTAAAGCAATCATCACTCTGCCGCTGGGAGTGCTGCAAGCTGGTAAAGACCAGCAAGGAGCCGTGCGTTTTGTTCCGGAATTACCCGGAGAGAAGCGGGACGCCGTGAGAGCACTGGAAATGGGGCACGTGGTCAGAATAGTTTTGCACTTCCATGAGCGCTTCTGGGAAGAGTTGCACATCCCTGGCACTGGAGCTAAAAAGAGTTTTTCACAACTCGGGTTTATTCATTGTCCCGAGGCTCCTATCGCCACATGGTGGACGATGCTGCCGGAGCATGCGCCGCAACTGGTTGGCTGGGTCGGTGGTCCAGCTGCCGAAGGATTGATGTCACAGGATCAGGAAGAGATTCTCAATAGGGCTTTGGAGTCTCTCGGTCGTATTTTTGGGGTCACGGCAAACTACGTGCGAAACCATTTGGCAAATTCGTTCATGCACGACTGGCAGAGAGACCCGTTCACCCGAGGCGCATACAGTTACCTTCCAGTTAATGGGTTAGCGGTTCAGTTAGCGCTGTCGCAGCCATTGGATAATACGTTATTCTTCGCCGGGGAAACGACAAGCGTAGGAAACATTGGTACTGTTCACGGTGCAATACAGAGTGGACGGCGCGCTGCAAAGGAAGTGATCGGTACCAATTCTAGAGAATAATTACCAATCGGAGAGAAGCGGAGGAGATCATGCCCGCATCAACAACTGGAAATAGTGTCAAAGAGCATTTCACAGACAGTAGTGTCCTAATTTGTAGGGGCGTCCCTCCGTGGGCGCCCCATTCTTGCGATCTGTCACTCAAGAAAGGGCGCCCACGGAGGGACGCCCCTACAAATTAGGACAC
>Ga0070707_100005302_pt1 | contig 12069 bp, 26 predicted proteins | sample KBSK5502metaG_FD_65468 | JGI IMG/M metagenome (GOLD analysis project Ga0070707, IMG submission 65468) | Corn, switchgrass and miscanthus rhizosphere microbial communities from Kellogg Biological Station, Michigan, USA - KBS K5-50-2 metaG | ecosystem: Host-associated > Plants > Roots >... | reverse complement strand
TACGTGGTGCATTTCGATAACAGGGTCGTCGGCAGCGGCTCCACGCAGCGCGAGTGCAAGGCGCTCGCGGAAGGAACGCGGCCATGACGTCTACGCCGTCCGCATCGTCCACGCCACCGTCACTCGTCCGCGTCACGTACCCGCCGCGCCACGCGGGCGTAGTCATCTGCCTCGATCACCTGATGCAGCTGGGAGACGTCGAGCGGCTGGGGCAGGACGTCCGCCACGACGAGATCCTGTCGGAGGTCGTCGCATTCCACGGACATCGCTGCCTCATGTGCGGTGTCGACGCTGTGCCCGGCCGGAGCTGCGAGAATGCGCGCTGCCGGCGACCGCTGCACCCGCAGTGGCCGGCGGTCTACTGCTGCAATGACTGCGCGCTGGAGGACGTGTGAGGTGTCCGCACGAAAGGGCCGCGGTGAGCTCGACCTGCGTGTGCCCGCACTGCGTGTGCCCACACTGTGGCGCCGGGTGCACTCACGACGAAGTCGACGTCGACATCGCGAGAGGAAGGTCGCCATGAGCTGCAAGCATGACGCAGTCCAGCCGTTCGGTCCGGTCGTCTGGTGTAAGCACTGCGGTGCCGTACACGTCGGCGACGGGCAGTGGCAGCTCACCGAGAACGAGCAGCGCGAGGTGTGGCTGGACTCGCTCTGCCCCATCTGCGAGTCCGGAGAGCCGCTGCCGATCGAGACGAAGGACGGCCGGAAGATCCAGCGCTGGACGTGCAAGCATTGGCTTCACCTGAAGTCATCCGACGCGGCGACCGTGGAGAAGCAGACGTGATCGACGACGAGTGGGAAGCGAGGCGGCAGCGGGCGATTTTGGCCGCGTTCCAGACCGGGCGTCCGGTATTCGCCGACAGCGACGGCGAGATGCACTATGCGGACGGCGCCAAGGAGCCGCTTGCCGACGAGGTCGGCGTGCCCCAAACTCCGCTGCCCGGCGCCCAGGCGAAGGTCACCTGGCGCGCGCGGCTCAGGCGGTGGTTCGGAGGCCGACCGTGACGAAGCATTCCAGCAGCAAGCTCCTCACCCGCGACGAGTTCCGCGAGGGCGTGTTCTCGCGCGACGGGCACCGCTGCGTGGTCTGCGGCGCTTCGGCAGTCGATGCGCATCATTTGATCGAGCGAAAATTGTGGGGCAATAGTGGCGGCTACTTTCTCGACAACGGTGTCTCGGTCTGCGAGGAGCACCATCTGAAAGACGAGTCGACGGAGATCTCCTGCGATGAGCTACGAGCGCGCTGCGGCATCGGCCGCGTGCTCCTGCCCGATCACTTCTGCCCGGACGAGTCCGTCGACAAGTGGGGTAACCCGATCTTGCCCAACGGACAGCGCCTACGCGGCGAGCTGTTCGACGACGAGAGCGTCCAAAAGATCCTCGCGCCGATGCTCCACCTGTTCACGTCGCGCGTGAAGTACCCCAGAACTTTTCATGTGCCGTGGTCGCCGGGTGCTACGGCCAACGACCGGGTGATGGACGATCCTGACGTTGCCTTCGGCGGCGCCGAGGTCGTCGTGACCGAAAAGATGGACGGCGAATGCTCTACACTTTATCGCGATTATCTCCACGCGCGCAGCGTCGACTACGCGCAGCATCCCTCGCGCGATCGTTTGCGCGCGCTCCACGCGGCGATCGCGCACGATATCCCTGACGGCTGGAGAATTTGCGGCGAGAACGTCTACGCCGTGCACTCGATCGCGTACACGGAGCTGCCGTCGCACTTCCTCGCGTTCTCGGTCTGGAACGACAAGAACGAGTGTCTGTCGTGGGACGACACGGTCCTCTGGGCCAAACTCCTGGGCCTCTGCGTCGTACCCGTGCTCTACCGGGGACCGTGGGACGAGGCCGCGGTGCGCGCGCTCGATGGCGCGTCGACTAGCCGGCTCGGCGGCGATCGCGAGGGCTACGTAGTCCGGCGCGCAGGAGACTTCCACTACCGCGCGTTCCGCCAATCGGTCGCAAAGTACGTGCGCGCGGGACACATCCAGACCGACGACCACTGGAAGAGCCGCGCGGTCCTGCCGAACCGGCTCGCGACGGAGGTCCCGTGACCCAGCAGGACTCGCGCTTCGCCGTCCACGTCGAGTGCAGGGAGTGCGAGCAGCGCTTAGAGCTGGTGGCTCCTCCGAAGGACCACGATCGCCATCTGCACTTCCGGTGCGGCTGCATGCCTGCCGACGGGATGCTCTGCGTGATCATGAAGGCGAACTTGGCGCCGACGGTCAAAGGATGAGGCGGTGACCGACGAGTTTGCGAAAGCGGCGTTCCGGCCCAGACGCATACGCTGCAAGCCGACGGACGAATGCTGCGCCTACCTTCTGGAGGTGTTCGAGGTGGGCGCGGGACCGATCGGGACGGGTACGCGCCACGCGGTGTGGCTGCGCCACCTGAGGGACGGCAGCTACCGGTGGAAGTGCTCGTGCGGCGCGAGCCGATCGCACGGCGATCTGGACGCCGCGCTGCTCGCCGAGGCCCGCGCGCACTTCGACCAGGTCTGGGAGTCTGCGCCGTCGCCGATCTGGCACCCGGTCGCGGTCTGGAATGACCGCGCGAGCGGCGAGCCGCCGCCGAGCGCCGCGGACATCGAGCAGCTTGCGAGGGACTTCGCGTCGGAGATGAACAGTGAAGCGCGCCCGGCGGTGCGCGGCCGAGGGGGAGACGAACTCGCGTGAAAGTCGGCAAGGGTGATATCAGGAGCCAGCGCCAGCGGCGACGCAGCCGCTACCGCGGCTGCCGCGTGTGCGGCGTGCGCGGCGAGCAGTGCACAGAGTGCGGCCTCGCCGCCGAGATCGTCGCGATCTACGGCTGCGCGCACCTTCGCGTCGTCGTCGACGGCTCCTACGTCGAGCCGCGCGAAGGCGGCGCGCTCGGCCACGGTGGCGCTGGCCTGGTGCTCGTCCGGGCGGAGGAGATCCTCGCTTCGCGTGCCTGCGGCTTCTCCGCGGAGAGCTCGTCGGACGCGGAGCGGCACGCCGTGATCCGGGCGGGGCGCTGGGCGCCCGGCGTCGCGATCTACACCGACTCCAGAGATCTCCCGGACCAGATCGCTCGATCGAGTCCGGGACTCGCCGTGCGCTACCTGCCGCCCGAGAGGCGGACCGCAGCCCACGCTCTCGCGCACCGCCTGAGCGTCGAGGGCCGCTGCCGCGAGTCACCTGAGACCATCCCGGCGGTTGGCGTCGAGTTCGCAGCGGCTCGCGACACGCTCACCAGAGGTGAGCGCAAGCGCAAGGGAGCAGAGCTGCTGCTCGAGCACGCGTCGAAAGATTCCAACTTCGACGGAAACTTCGTCGCGATCGCTGAGCGGCTCGGCTGGACGTCTGGACGGCGGTGGCGCGACAACCCCGCGATCCAGATCGCGTCCAAGCGCTGGCAGGAGATGAAGCAGCGGTGATGCGCACGCTCGATCCAGGCGATCACGACCTCGGCAGCGGGGTGGTGATCCGCTGGGACGCGGACGACCGCGGCTTTGCCTGGAGACACCCGGCGTGCCGCGCGTGGGCGACGCTGCGTTTCGCGCCGGATCCGGCGTCGACCGGGCACCGCCTCGCGCGAGGCGGCAAAGACGACGTCGCCCGCCTCACGGTCGCAGGATCGCTCTTGTGCCCGATGGGCTGCGGCACGCACGGCGTGATCGAGGACGGGCGCTGGAGGAGCGTGTGACCGCCGCGATCCTCGTCTACATTGCCTTGAGCCTCGTGTTTGGCGGCATCGCCGCGACGGTCGAGCTGTGGACACCGCCGACGATGCTCGACCGCGCCGACGGTCGCGGCAAGTTCTCCTCGCCGAGGCCACGGCTGTCCGAAGCGCTCGGGATCGGTCTGTTCTGCGCCGGCCTGTGGCCTTTCCTGGCCGTCCTGGCAATCTTCGACAGGGCTACGGAGCGATGACCGATCACCACGACGACCAACACGACGACCACTGCGACGACTACCTCGACGATCCGGGTTCTCACCCGGCGCTGCGGAAATACCTCGCGTTCGCACGTGCGCCGGCCCACGGGCAGCTTTTGCCCAGGCCGCACCCGAGGCTCTTCGCCGACTACGGTGGGAAGCGCGTACGCGTCGTCATGGCCTCGCGCCTGGGCGACGTCGGTGTCACGACCGACCTCGACGCGGAGCTCGGCTACGAGGAGCGCGTGCTCGTGCGCCAGCTCGACAACTTCTCGGAGGATCCATGAGAGAGCCCCAGGTCGACGAAGCCCTCGCCGCACTGGCCAAGGAGCTCGCCGCATTCTACCTCGCGCAGAACGACATCGACGCGGCGCGAGGACACTTCGACACGACGCTCGCCACCGTCGTCGAGCACGCCGTCGTCTACGCGTTTCGGATCGGCTACCGGACGCGCGTCGGCGAAGAGAGCCGCGAACAGAAGGTGCCCTCGTGACGCGGGACGCACGTGCCGACGCGCGAAACCGTGAGGACGTCCCGTGCGAGTCCGACGAGCATGTGTTCCGCCCCGAGGTCTACGCCGCCGCGGCTGGCGAGGCGTGGATCGAGGACGAGTGCTGCACGATCTGCGGCTGGTCGTGGGCCGACATCGCGGAGCACGAGGTCGGGATCTGCTGCTGCCCGGGCGACCACCGGGCGAAATCGCCGGAAGGAGAGAGCGTGAACTTCGACATGAAGAAGCTGCCTGGCGCGCCGGGCTTCCGCGGAGACCAAGGAGACCGGCGATGATGGAGATGGACGGTGGCACGAGGAAGCTGCTCGACGAGGCGATGCGCGCGCACGTCGAGCGCGAGCGTGCCTGGTGGAAGAATGATCGCCGCGGACGCTGGGTCGTGCTCGAGCCCGGGCCCGGGCGGCTGCTCTCAGGCTCGCCGCGGCACGTCCGCGACTACGTCGACGCGATCACGCCGCAGCGTGGGCGTCGGTTCAGCTCGCTCTCGCGGGCGCGGGCGTTCGCGCGCCGGATCGGAGGAGAGGTCCGCCGGTGGCGGAGGCAGATGCCGAGGCGCGCGGGAGGGCGCAGCTACAAGGCCGCGTGGCGGTACGAGACCAACCCGTGGAAGGCTATCGCCGATCGTCTTCCGCTCTCGCTGTGGGGGCACGCGCCCTGAAGCCGATCTAAATCGTGCCGATCGTCGCGGTCGCGAGGAAGAAGCTCGCCGGAACGCCGCCGCCGAAACCAGCGGTGCGAACGCGGAGCACGAAGTCGTCTCCGACGGCGATCGGCTCGGGCGTCGGTGCGGGCAACGTCTTGATACCTCCTTCGCCGGCCACGTAGGTATGTAGGGCACGCTCGCGCTTGCGATCCGCCCTTGGTGCCGCGATACGGGATCTACGGGACCTCGAAGTCGACGTCCGCGATCGGCCGGGTCAGGTCGCCGTAGGTGCCGTCGGTCGTGTCCACGCCGTACGCGCGGTATACCGCGGCGGCGTAATTCCCGACGTTTTTGTCCGTGATCTCGGCCCAGCGCATCGGGTCGGCCGAGTAGCCCTGCGCGCCCTTGTACCCGTCGGCGGCGATCCGGTAGAGCCGGTCGCGGTCGCGGTGGTCGACGACGAAGAGTACGGTGTGGTGCCACCATTTCCACGAGCCGTCCGACCGGCGCGTCGACTGCCCGCAGGTGACGAACGTAGGCAGGGACGCGCGGCGATCGTAGAGCTCGCGTGCGTCGACCACCTTCGGATCAGGGCAGCCAGATCGCTTCGCACCGCTACCGTCGGGCTCGATCCGCGAGCACGCGTCGCCGTAGCCCCGGTACGCGCCGCCCCCGGGGATCTGGTGCAGGTCGGCGCTCTTCTCGAGTAGGTCGAACAGCGACGGGACGTTGCCCGCGTGCGTGTAGTTCTGGTTGCGTCGGAGAAGCCAGCCAAGGACGAAGTTCGTCCAGCTCGAGCAATGGAAGGACGGGTAGCTTCTGCCGATCGCGTTGGGCCACTCTCGGATGGTGCCGCCGATCCTGCCGGCGCCGTACGTCACCAAGAATTTGCCGTCGTGCCAGAGGCCCCGGCCCGGGCCGTAGCGGACGGGCTGCCCGGTAACGGACGCGACGAGGCGCTGAAACGCGGCCCACGTCGCGGATTCGCAGGGCACGGCGCTCGGTGCCTTGGCAGCCACGTCGGGCTGCTTCTTGGCAATCGCCGCGTCGAGCGCGCCGACCGTCATCGGGCCGGCGACACCGTCGTCTTCGAGGTCGGGCCGGTCGGCCTGGAACGCGAGCACCGCTGCGGCGGTCCGCGCTCCGTAGTCGCCGTCCGCAGGTCCCGGATCGTATCCGGCAGCCCTGAGGCGGAGCTGGATCTGCTCGACGTCGGCGCCCCGGTCGCCCCGCCGGAGAACCGCCCTCGGTGAAGCCGCGAACGCTGCGGTCGGGACGACGGGCGCGATGGGCGCGAGGACCGCGTCGAGCGCCGCGCGCGTCGCGGGCCCCGCGGCGCCGTCGACCGCGAGCCCGGGGCGGCTCGCCTGGAACGCGCGCACCGCCGCCGTCGTCCTGGGTCCGTAGTCGCCGTCGACGTCGCCGCAGTCGTAGCCAGCGGCCTTGAGCCGGAGCTGGAGCTGCTCGACGTCCGGCCCAGAGCTTCCTTGCGTGAGGATCATAGCCGATCGTATCTCCCCGCGTGCGTTCCGCCGACTTTTCGTCCGACCGGCGCGCGAGCGCGCGAGACCTCAGTCGGCGAGCGCGTAGACGAGGAGCGACGCGACGATCAGCGCGAGGCCGAGGACAACGGCCCGGGTGCGTTTGGTCACGTCTCGTCGTCCGCGCTGTCGTCCGTGCTGTCGTCCGTGCTGTCGTCCGCGCCGCCGTCGGTGGAGTGGTCGAACTTCTTGTCGAACGCGTCGCGCGCCTCCCTGCGGTCTTTCGCGAGCGCTTCGTGCATCGCGCTGCGCTCCTGCTCGATCTGCGCGAGTACCTTCTTGAGCTGCTCGGCGCCAGAGTCGAGGTCGTCCTTGGCCTTGCCGAGGGCGCTCGACAGCGCCTCCGCGGTTGCGATCGCGAGCCGGACGGCGTCGATCGCGGTGTCGACGTCCTTCATGGCTTCTCCTTGAGCTGCTCGTAGAGGTCGAGCGCTCTCGACGACGCTGCGGAGGCGTCCGCGGCGCTCTTGGCGTCGCCGAGCAGACCCGCGTCGTGGACAGCCTTGTACGCGGCGTCGATCGCGTCGACGACGACGTCGATGACCTTCTGCAACGCCTCGACGCGTGTGTGACCCTCTTCCTTGGTGCAGGTCGGCGGGTTGCAACTATCGTAGATCTGCTTCTCGCGCTCCCGGCTGATCGCGAGCACGGCGTCGCGCGCCGTGTTCAGAGCCACGAGGTTCACGCGGAGTGCTCTCATGCGCGAGCTCGCGCCGCACGCGGCTGCGAGGCACAGGAGCACGAGCGCGATCGCGAGCCGACGAGTGCGCCTACGGATCATGCGCCTACCCTACGCCCGCGGCGCGCGCGGGTCCAAAAACCGGCGAAAGCGCCGCGCCTGTCGTACGCTCGTGGGCGATGGACGTCGCTCCGCTCTACTCCGCGGACAAATACACATACCGGCTGCTCTGGGACGAGGACCGAGAGCGCTACCTCGGCGTGTGCTCGGAGTTCCCGGGCCTCTCGTACGAGGCGACGAGCACGGGCGACGCGCTCGCGGGGATCCAGCGCAGGGTCGCCGACCAGCTGGCAGACCTCGCGCGGCAGGACAAGCCGCACCCCGAGCCGCTGGCCGTCCGGCGGTTCGGACGCTAGTCGCTAGTAGTCATCGACGACCTGGGCGCGCACGCCGTCGGCGCCCAGGATGTAGAGCGCGAGCGAACGGTGGTTGCCACCGACGATGTAGTACGTCTTGCTGGGACCGGGCGTCACGCGGATGTCGTCCTTGAACGCGTACATCGCGTCCGCGCCCTTGTCGACGAGCCACCTCAGCGCCTCGCGCTGATCAGGCCAACCCTTGTGTTTGGGCACGTCCTCTCCCGTGTAGGCCGCCTTGACCTTCTTGGCGAGCTTGGTGAAGGGCAGGTCACGCAGCGTCCGGAAGCCGAACACGTCCCGAAAGCCGTACTTCCGACCGCGGTGGACGCCGATCTCGGAGTGCGCCAGGACGAGATCGTCAAACGGGATCGTGACCAACCGCGAGGGATCTACCTTCTTCTTCTTTCCCATGGCCGTATGGTCGACGAGCTTATTCTGGCACGGCGCCGACGCGCCAGCGACGCGCTCGAAACGCTCGCGGGCGAGATCTGCCGGTGCCTCGCGTTTGCCGGCTACTGCGAGCGACCGCTCCAAGCGGCGACGAGCGCGTTTTGCCGGCTTGCTCACGTCGGCGTGAGCTTCGAGGTCGCCCAGGCGATCGCTGCCTCCTCGAGCGCGGCCAGGACGCTCGGGCGCAAGCTCGGATCCGCCGACGCGATGGCGCGCGCGGCGTCGAGCAGCGCGCCGAGCTCGGGCCGACGCCTCACCGGGGAGGCGCCGCGCACCCACTTGGGACGGGGCTCGGTTCGCGGGTGCCGCTTGGCGACGACCTCGTACGCGGCGGCGATCGTGGGCGCCGCGCCGGACCACGTGAGGTACCACGCCGCGGCGAGCGGCGCGCGCTCCTGCGCGTGGATGCAGTGGACGAGGACCTTCTTGCCCACCTGGAGCTTCCACCAGATCGTCTCCGCGATCAGGTCGAGCTTGTGCGGATCGGCGTGCCAGCCATCGGGCCAGTCGGCCATGAAGGGCATGTCGAGCGAGCCGACCGGCTCGTACGGCAGCTCCTCCTTGCGCTTGTAGCGCGAGCGGTACTCGGTCACCGAGATGCACGCCCAGTCGCCCGGGACCCGATCGCCGAGCGCCTCGGCGTCCTCGCGCGTGCCGACGAAGAAGTTCGGGAGAATCGGCGTGGCCGCCATGGTCGTCGCGCGCGGCCTGGCCTTCTCCTTCTCGTCGGATCCTGCCTTCTTGTCGCCGGACTTTTTGTCGCTGGACTTCTTATCGCCCGCCAAAGTCCACCTCCGTGCTCCCACGGGTGCCGGGGACAGGTTTCGGGAAGATCTCGCGGCAGTCCCGAGCATCAACCGCGCGGGCAAGTTCAAATAAGCGTCAACCGCTCACACAAGAGGGTACCACGGCGTAAGGTAGAGCAGGACGCGTGCCCGCGCTACGTCGCGCCAAGTCGCGCGTCTGACAAACTGGGTAAATAGACACCCGTCTCCAGGTTTCCCTCGCCGCCGTGTCGCCGTGGCGCTCAAGATACAGGTGGAGCGGTGCTCGGGGCGAGCGCCGCGGGGGACTTGCGGCGGCGACCCGACGTGCCACGTCGTGTTCGACGCGCCGCTTCCGACGTGCCAGGTCGTGGAACGTCGGCTGCACCTTCGGCTCTCCATGCAAGACGACTCCGGGCAGAAGCGCTACGTCCTGGTCATCAAGAACCGCCGCCTGGCTCTCGGGCCCTTCGCCTCGCCGGACGAGGCCGAGTACGCCGCAATGGACTACTACGGCACGGCGATCACGGGGGCCTCGGCGCGGGACGAGTTCCTGATCGCCGATCTGCGACCGGTCGATCCCGCGGCGATCGACCGCGAGCACGATGCGCACGTGGCCGCGCTGCTCGCCTATGACGACTAGCTCCGCGCGATCGCGATCGCGTAGGATCAATGCGCCGAGGACGGACCGCTGACGAAACGCAGCCGATGTGCTTCAAGCCTTCTTGAAGTAGCGGCGCGCGAGGTTCGCCGCCGTGCCGCTGCTGGTCCTGCCCGGGCGGACCCACGCGATGTCAGCGTCGGACGCCGCCGTCATCGCCGCGTCTCGGTCGCCGTCGCTCGCGAAGCCCCCGACGGCCGGGAAACCGCCCACGTTGTTCCGCGGCCTGTCGAGCGCGTAAAAAACTTGGACGCGCAGCGCGCGGGCGTTCCGCAGGTGGAGTTGGGCCATGAGGTCGCAGCCCCGGGCGTCGCCAACCACGAACGCGGCGTCGGGGTCCTCGGAGAGCGCCGCCGCGATCCGCGGGGCGTAGTGGCCGCGGAACTCGTCGACGGTGAGATCGAGGTGCCCGCTGACGAAGTAGGTCGTCACGGGATCTGGTTCGTCACTCGTCGTCGGGCTCGTCGACGTCGTCTGGTCCGACCCAGTCCTTCTCGGCCTCGTTCCACGTCACAGGCTCGATCGCGAGGTAGAACCCCGGGGCGCCCGGCGCGCGCAGGGGCTGATAGCCGGTGATCGACTGGAGGACGTCGGCCAGGCGAGCCATGTGCTCGCGGGCGATCCGCGTCTCCACGTCGGCCGCGACGTCCATGTTGGGAACTTCAACTACGAACTCGATCAGTACCCGCTGCATCATGACTTGTTCACCCTTTTGTGTGTGGCCCGAGGCTACCTCGCGGAGCCTGTCGAGTGTGGGGGCGAACCGTCGCGGAGATCGATCATCGTCGAGGACCGGCCGTATTCAAGCGCGCCAAGTCAAGTATCGTGAGCTGCGCAGTTGGACCGCGAAATCACAGAACACCTCATGCTTAACACCCCCAACAGAGGTCACTTATCCGGTTAACACCCCCAACAGAGGTCAGGGGATCGAGTCCGCGATGACGTCGCGCACCCAACTAGACACCGTTGCGGGCTTGCGATCGTTCTCGTCCGCAAGCGGGTCTGTCTTGATCTCGGCGTTCTCTTTCGCGACGTACGCCTCGATCGCCTTGTACTGCGCCTTGGTGATTCGTACGGGCACGACGACGGAGCGTGCGTCGGCGCCGAGCTTGGGGCGGCCAGGACCTCTCTTGCGCGGCATATCAGCGCACCCGATGGATGTGGACGTCCGAGTGCTTGACGCGCTTGATCGCAAGCTCCTCGCACTCGATCTCGTCGTGCGAGCGAGCGAGCACGAATGGCTCGCTCGACAGCGCGCCCCAGTTGAGCGCCTGGCAAGTCCCGACGTCTTGACCGGCGACCGCGATGAACAGCTTCTTGGTTGGCTCGGACATCTACTTACCTTCCAAAATCTTGTTCATTTCAGCCTCGACTTGGAACCAGGGTGCCGTCGGAAAATCAAATGCCATGCGCTCCGCAACGAACGTACGAGTCGCGGCGGCATCCATGCCGCGAGCCGCCGCAGTGGCGAGATGGCCGACGATGCCGCTAATTTCGTCAGCACTCAGTTTCTTGGGCGTCTTCGCGCGCTTGGGGAAGTGCCCCGAGATTGCCCCGATCGTTTGGTAGGTGTTCCGTTTCGCCATGAGATTAGTGTATACACTTATTCGGCGGACGCAATACCCGGTCTACCGAACGGCCGCGCCAGGGCAGGCGACCCAGTGAGTTCGACCCGGTCCAGCTCCGCCGCGGAATTCAGGTCGAGCTCAGTATCAGCGACGAATACTCGCGGCGGCGATGATGACGTTGTCTTGCTGTGACAGCTCGCGGTCGTCGAGCAGCGGGCCGCGGATCAGATATATGGTGTCACCGTCGACGTACAGCGAGAACGCACTGTCGATTTTGCGCAACGACTTGACGGCCTCGATAAAGGCACGCACCGAAGAGTCAAGCATGACTATCTGGTTGTCGCCCATCACTTGAAATGCTCCTCTCGATCCGACGGCATTTTTCATCTACAGATAACCGGCAATCACGCGCCAGTCCGAGACTCCATCGGACTGGAAGATTCGAGAGCCGCCTGGCGGGACAACGATCGCGCCCGCGCCACCTTCGATTGTGTCTGGAACCGTACCATCAGGCGTCACACTGACGCCGTTCACACCTGAGAACTCCTTGACGATGACGATCATACCCGTTGAGTCGAGCACACCTGCTGTTGCATTCGTGGAACCGATCGGAGGAGCTGCGGCTCTGATTAGTGGCAACGTCTGAGCGATCACTCCAGCGGCTGCGTTGAAGCGAAGCGTGACGTTCATGCCGAGGCCCGTCGCTGGCGTGAACGCGACGGCAGATGGCGGCGCCGACATCTGATTCTGTGCTGCCGGAAACAACATCGTGCGCACGTAGGGCGTACCGCCGGTCAACGAACCGAGCACCGTGTTCGGTGAGCCGCGGACAATCGAGCCGGCCCACGTGTTCTGACGATTAAATCCCGACATGCCGAGGAAGAGACGAATCGTCGCCGCGGGGTTAGTGCCCGCAACCATGCCCGAGTTGACGC
>Ga0070707_100005300_pt1 | contig 12069 bp, 11 predicted proteins | sample KBSK5502metaG_FD_65468 | JGI IMG/M metagenome (GOLD analysis project Ga0070707, IMG submission 65468) | Corn, switchgrass and miscanthus rhizosphere microbial communities from Kellogg Biological Station, Michigan, USA - KBS K5-50-2 metaG | ecosystem: Host-associated > Plants > Roots >... | reverse complement strand
CCTCATCCGGGAGCCCTCTCGGCGCTGGGCCTGGCCTCCGCCGCCGAACGCGTGGACCTGATCGCATCGTTTCACCGCTCGCTCGACGACGTGGCCTCCCGGGACCTCGGGGCGGCCTTCGCCCCGCTGCTCGAGGAGGGGCGGGGCCAGATACCCGGCGGCGCTCTGCTCCGCTACGCCGATTGTCGATTCGCCGGGCAGGGCTACGAGGTGACGATCCCGGTGACGGGCGACGATCCCCAGCGGATTCGGGAGGCCTTTCTCGTCGAGCACCGCACGCGGTTCGGCCATGCGGCGAGCGATCAGCCGGTCGAGCTCGTCAATCTGCGGGTGGTCGCGCTACGCGAGGGGCCACTGCCGCGCTTCGCGGACGCGCGGCGGGCGGTCCAGAGACCCGGCGCCAGTCGCCCGATCACGGTGCGGGGGGCTCGGGTCAGCGCGTCGGTCTGGGCGCTCGACGAGCTGGCCGCGGGCGTGACGATCGCCGGGCCGGCAATCCTGGTGGGGCGGAACGCGACGGCCCTGGTCGAGGCCGGGTGGCGCGGGACGGTGCACCAATGCGGCGCCGTGCTGGTGCGGCGCACATGACCCTCGACGCCGTCGGGCTCGAGGTGATGGGGCACGCCTTCGCGTCGATCGCGGAAGAGATGGGCCTCGTGCTCATTCACTCCGCCGTGTCGCCAAATATTCGCGAGCGGCGCGATTGCTCGGCGGCACTGTTCGACGCCGCCGGCGAAATGATCGCCCAGGCGGCCCACATTCCGGTGCATCTCGGCGCCATGCAGGAATCGGTCGCCGCGGTGTGTGCGCTCGCGCCCCCTCCCGCCCCGGGCGACATCTTCATCCTCAACGATCCCTACACCGGCGGCTCCCACCTCCCCGACATCACACTCGTCGGCGCCATCGAAGTCGACGGCGCCGTGGGCGGCTACAGTGTCGTGCGGGCGCATCACTCCGATGTCGGTGGTGTGCAGGCCGGGAGCATGCCGGCCGGTGCGCGTGAGATCTTTGCGGAGGGCGTGATCGTGCCGCCGCTGCGCCTGACGGCCGACGTGGAGCGCTTCCTGCTCGCCAACGTGCGGACTCCCGAGACACGGCGCGCCGATCTCGCGGCCCAGCGGGCGGCCGTGACACGAGGGGCTGAGGGGTTGCGTGCCCTGGCGGCGCGGTACGGCTGGGCTGCCGTGCGCGCGGCGGCTACGGACCTCCTGGACTACGCCGAGCGTCGCGCGCGCGATGCCCTCGGCCGGCTGCCAGCGACCGGCCTCACCGCAACTGATTGGCTCGAGGGAGACGGCGTCGACGACGCGGACTTGGGCGTGAGCGTCCGGGTCGACATCACCGACGGCGTCTTCCACGTCGACTTCACGGGCACCGCTCCGGCGGCGCGCGGGAACGTGAACTGTCCGCTCGCGGTGGCGCGCTCGGCGGTGCTGTTCGTCGTGCACACGCTCCTGCCCGAGGACGTGCCCACCAACGGCGGCGTGCAGCGCGCGGTGCGCGTTACGGCACCCCCGGGGTGCCTCGTGAACGCGCGCTTCCCGAGCGCGGTGGCGGCCGGCAACGTCGAGACGTCGCAGCGCATCGCCGACACGGTGTTTCTGGCGCTCGCTGCCGGCGGCATCGCGGTGCCGGCCCAGGGCCAAGGGACGATGAACAATGTCACGTTCGGGGCGGATGGCTGGACGTACTACGAGACGATCGGGGGCGGGCAGGGTGCGAGCGACAGTGCACCCGGACCGTCGGGTGTGCACGTCGGCATGTCGAACACCCGTAACACGCCGGTCGAGGTCCTGGAGATGGAGTATCCGTTGCGCCTTAAGTCTTACGCCTTACGACGCGGGAGTGGCGGAGCTGGGCGGTGGTCGGGCGGGGAGGGCGTGATCCGCGAGTTCGAGGTGCTCGCGCGCATGGAGGCGAGCATTCTCGCCGAGCGGCGGCGTCACGCTCCCCGCGGCGCCGCAGGGGGGCGCGACGGGGGACGGGGGTCGACCTGCTTGAACGATGTGCCGCTGGCTCCTAAAGTGAGCGTGTCGCTCGCCCCCGGCGACGTGTTGCGCGTGGAAACGCCGGGCGGCGGCGGTTGGGGGAAACCCGAACGCGGAGACAACGGATGACGTGGGTGCTCGTGGCTCTCATCGGCCTGGTGGGAGGCGTGGTATCGGGGTTGTTCGGCGTCGGGGGCGCGATCGTGATCGTGCCCGCCTTAATGCTCCTGGTCAAGCTGCCGCCCCACACGGCCAGCGGCACGTCGCTCGCATCGCTGCTGTTGCCGGTAGGGCTGCTCGGGGCAATGGAGTACTACCGCCGCGGACAGGTCAACATTCCCTACGCCGTCATCCTTTCCGCCGGCCTGTTCGTCGGGGCATTCATCGGCGCGAATCTAGCCGGCGAGGTGTCGGACGTGGCGCTGCGGCGGGCGTTCGGCGGGCTCCTCCTGCTCGTCGCCGGAAAGCTGCTGCTCGGCTAGACGGTTGCCTCGAACACTTTTGCCTCCACGAACAGCCGGAACAGCTCCTGGTCGAGCTGCCCGGCGCGTACCTCGTCCGCCATGATGTCGAGGGCGCGCGCGGGCGCCACGGCCGCCTTGTAGGGACGGTCGGCCGCGCTCAGCGCGTCGTAGATGTCGCTGATCGTCATCATGCGCGTCTGAATCGGGATGGCCTCGCCGGTCACCCGGCGCGGGTAACCCTTGCCGTCGAGCTTCTCGTGGTGTCCATAGGCGATCATGGGGATGTGCTGGAGCTCGCGCGTCCAGGGGATCTGCTGCAGGAACCGGTACGTGTGGGTGACGTGGCTCTCGATCTCGAGACGCTCGGTCTCGTCGAGTGAGCCCTTGGGGATGGTGAGGTAGCGCATCTCATCCTCGGTGAGGTAGGGGTGCGGGCGGCCCGTAGGATCCTCGTACGAGTGGCGGGACAGGTGGAGCAGCGCTTCGAACCGTCCCGCCGGGAGCACCGTCGGCTCGTTGGCGCTCAGCACGGCGTCCAGGAAGCCGTCCAGCGCTTGGATTTCGCGCGCGTGCTCCTCCTCGAGCGCTCGGAGGAACCGCTCGTAGTCCTTCCGCTCGTGGGTCTCGAGGAACTCGGCGCGCTTTCTCCAGAATTCCCGCTCCGCGGTGCGTCGCACGTAGTGGTGGCGCTGCTTGATGAGATCGAGCTGGAGCGGGTAGAGCTTCTTGGCCTTGACCAACACCTGCTCCCGCACGCCGACCTTGCCGAAATCGTGCAGCAGGCCGGCGTACCGGATCTCCTTGATCTGTTCGCGAGTGAACGTCACGCCGCGATAGGCGCCGTCTTGGGCGCGGTCGACGACGCCCGCGAGCCCCACCGTCATGTTCGCCACGCGTCCCGAGTGCCCGAACGTGGTCGGGTCCCGCTGCTCGATCGCGTGCACCGCGGCCTTCACGAACCCCTCGAACAGGCGCTCGATCTCCTCGTACAGCCGGCTGTTCTCGATGGCGACGGCCGCCTGGCCCGCGAGCGCGGTCACGAGATCCACCGTGCGCCGCGAGTACGGCACCACCTGATGCTCCACGTCCGCCAGGGTGGCGAGCACGGCGTCGGGGTGGCGCTTGCGGTTGATGAGCTGCAGGACGGCGATCACTTCCTCTTTGTGATCCTTCATGGGGATCACCAGCATCGACTTCGTGCGGTAGCCGTGTCGCTCATCGAACGAACGGTTGATGCTGTATTCCACGTCCGGGGGCAGGAAGTAGGCGTCGTCGATCACCAGCGGCTCGCCCGTCACCGCCGTGTAGCCCGCCAGGCTCGAGCGGTCCACCGGGATCGTGAACTCGACGAACGGGGCGTCGGGCTTGGAGTACGTCTGCGCGATCCGGAAGCGCAAGCGCTTCTGACCCTGACCCCCCGTCTCGACGAGGTACAGGCTGCCCGCGTCCGAGGTGGTGATGCGGCGCGCCTGCGTGAGGATGAGCTCGAGCAGCGTCTTGAGATCCCGCTCGGTGCCGAGCGCGACGCCGATGCGCGTCAGCTCGCCGATCTCGCGGCTACGGTTCGCCGCTTCGGAGCGCGCGCGAGCGGTCTCCAGGCGGGCGGCGGCTTCGCGATACCCGGCTCGTACCGCCACCAGCAGCTGCCGCGGCCCGATGGGCTGCTTCACGAACCCGGAGAGCAGCTCGGAAGGCATCTCCGCGGGTAGATCGGCCTCGCCGTCGCGACCGAGTGCCACGATGGCGCCTCCGGCATCGACGAACGCCCGCAGCACGTCGACCGGGAAGATCGAGCGGCTCTCCGAGTCGAGCACGAAGACCGTCGGGCGCTCGTCCACCACCAGCTCGCGTGGCACGCGCGCTTCGCGCGCTTCGATCTGGGCACTCTCGAGCGCCGGTCGAACGCCTGTAGGACTCCAGGCGGGCGTGTGCAGCAGGAGGTATTTCACGGCGTCGGCCCCGGGACCGGGCGGCCCCGGGGCGTCACGTCACGAGTTCTTCACGCGCTGGAGGCCCTGCTGCGCCTCGGTGTACTCCGGGAAAACGGCCAGCGCCCGCTGGTACATCTCCGCGGCCTTGTCCTTCTGCCCGCGATCCTGGTACAGGAGTGCCTTCGAGTAGAACGTCAGCGCCTCCGTGGGGACCTGCCGATTCATCCGCTGCTCCGAGGCCTGCCGCGGCAAGGGCGGCAGGTTGGCGTCCTTCATCAGACGTGAGGCGACGGTGCGGATGATGTCGAACAAGTGGTCCCGCTGCATGCGGTCCGACTCCACTTTGATGATCTCGCTCGTTTCGACGTTGACGAGCCGCGCGTCCAGGCGGAAGTCGCCGTAGAAGTCGATGAACGCGCCGGTGATGACGTAGCGCGCGCCGACGAGCTTCCCGACCTTCGCGGCGGTTTCCGGGGTCACCTTGCCCGACGCGCCGAGGTTCTGCTCGGCGAGCAGCTTCTCGATGGCGTCGCGCTCGACGACGCGGGCCCCAGGGTTGGCGGCGAGCTCCGAGATCAGCATCCCGGCGATGCCCTTCTGGAGGGCGTCGAAGTTCTCCTTGTCCTGTCCGTACGAGCCGCTGTTGTCGAACGGCAGGACGGCGATGCCCGGCCGGGTTTCCTGGCCGCGGCCCTGCGCGCCCAGCGCGCGCCCAACGAAGGCGAGCAGGGCGAGCGGCAGCAATACGGGGACGAAGCGCGAACGCATAGAGTCAGTCCTCGTCAGAGAGTCAGGGTCATGCCTTCCTGCGCCGCCACCACCTCGGCGGGCAGGCCCTTCGCCCGCGCCTGGCGGCGCGCGGCCGCGAGCAGGGCGTCGATCGCCTCGTCGCCGTGCTCGGGCTCATGGTGGAACAGCACCAGGCGCTTCACTCCGGCGTCGCCCGCCAGCGCGACCGCCTCCTCGAACGTCGAGTGGCCCCACCCCCGGTGCTCCTCCAGTTCTTCGGGGGTATACATCGCATCGTGGATGAGTAGTTCCACACCCGTGAGAAACGCCACGAAGTCCTTGCGCCATGACGCCGGGGTCTCGTAGTGCCCGCCCGGCCCGAGCTCGTTGTCGGTCACGTACGCCATGCTCGGACCGCCCGCGGCCGGCGTGAGCCGGTAGCCGAGGGTCGTGCCGGGGTGGCGCAGCCGAATCGTCCGCACCTTGAACGTCCCCACAGTGAACTCGCCCGGTTCTACCTGCTGCACCGTGAGCTTCGCCGACAGCGCGTCCAACGGGACGGGAAACACGGCCGGGTCCATCTGCTGACGCAGGATTGCCTCGAGCGACGTAGTCCCCTGGCGCGAGCCCCAGATGCGCACCGCGTTCCCGGGGGCGAAGAACGGCTTGAAGTGGGGCAGCCCCTGGATATGGTCCCAGTGCGCGTGCGACAGCAGGATCTCCGCCAGCACCGCGTCGTCTTGGCGCTCCACCAGCTCGCGTCCCAGCGCCCGGATTCCCGTGCCCGCGTCGAGGATGACGAGCTGTCCGGCTCCCTTCCTCCCGCCGGTGCCCTCCACGGCGACGCACGGCGTGTTGCCGCCGTAGCGCGCGGTGTGGGCTCCGGGGGTGGGGATGGAGCCCCGCGTCCCCCAAAAGGTCACCGTGTAGGCCATCGGTCCCGGCACCGCCGCACCCTCTAGCGCTAAGTTATGGAAAATTCGAGAGGTAGGACAAGCCGCGCCCTCACCCGACCCCGGTGACCCACCTCACGACCGGCCGGCAGACGCTTCCAGCGCGGAACGGTCGCGGATCAGGATCTCGCGGCGACTGATTTCGATGTAGCCCTTGTCCACGAGCTCGCGCATCGTGCGGCTCACCGTCTCGCGCGACGAGCCGATCATCTGGGCGATGGTGTGGTGTGTGAGGCGGCGCGTGATCTTGTCGGATCCCGCTTCGTCGGCGAGGTCGAGCAGCAGCTGCGCCACGCGGCCGTTTACATCGAGCAGCACCAGGCTCCCGACCTTCTCGTCCACGCGCCGCAGGCGGCGCGACAGCTCCCGCAACAGCCCCATGGCGATGCCGGGCGACTGCTGCAGGATGGCCTGGAAGTCCTCGCGCCGGATCACCAGCAGGTTCGAGTCCTCCATCGCGATCACGTGCGCCGAGCGGGGCTCCTCGTCGATGAGGGACATCTCCCCGAAGAAATCCCCCTCGCCCAGCACGGACAGGATGACCTCACGGCCGTCCTCGCCGATGAGCACGACCTTCACCTGCCCGGTGGCGACGACATAGAGTGCATCGCCCGGGTCGTCCTCGAACAGGATGACCGAGTTGCGCGGATAGCTCCGCTCACGGGTGATTTCGGCCACCCGCTCGAGCTCGGCGGGTGCTAGCTGGCTGAACAGCGGGACCTTTTGGAGGATCGCCGTAACCGACACGATAGGCTTCCCCTGGAGGGCGGGTGGGGTCAATGGTCGGGCAAGCTTACGTACAAGCCGCGCTGGTGTCAATTCGGCGGTGGGCTCGCTGCTTGCCGCCAACTTGCGGCGCCAGTTATATTTCCACACTTCGTACCGTTCGACTTTCAGTCAAGGATTGATAGCAGTGAAACCCGGGATACACCCTGCCTATAGGCGGGCCACCGTGCAGTGCGCGTGCGGCAACAACTTTGTCACGCGCTCCACCATGCCCGTGATTCATGTCGAGGTTTGCGCCAAGTGCCACCCGTACTACACCGGCAAGCAGAAGCTCATGGACACGGCCGGGCGGGTGGAGCGTTTCCGCCAGAAATACGGGACCGAGAAGGCCACAGGCTGACCCGTGGAGGCCCGACTCCGCCAGGCGCTCGCGCGGGCGGAGGAGGTCGCCCGAGAGTTGGCCGATCCCGAGACCGCGCGGAATCCGGCCAAGTTGAAGCAGCTGGGTCGTGAGCACGCCCGGCTCGATCAGATCCGCCAGACGCATGCGCGGCTGGACCGCCTCACGGGGGAGCTCGCCCAGGCGCGCGAGGTGCTCCACGACCGGGATCCCGAGCTGTCGCAGCTGGCCCGGGCGGACGTGGAGCGGCTGCAGCCCGAGATCGACCGGCTGGAGCGGCGGCTGGCCGACCTGCTGACCCCTGCGGACCCCCTCGATGACCGCGATGCGATCGTGGAGATCCGTGCCGGTACCGGAGGCGACGAGGCGGCCCTGTTCGCCGCCGCCCTGTTTCGCATGTACACGCGGTTCTGCGAGCGGCGGGGCTGGAAGGTGGAGGTCGTCTCGCTCTCAGAAGGCAATCTCGGGGGCTTGAAGGAGGCCATCTTCGCCGCCCGGGGCCCCGGGGTCTATGGGACGCTGCGGTACGAATCGGGCGTCCACCGGGTGCAGCGCGTTCCCGTCACCGAGGCGCAGGGGCGCATCCACACGTCCGCCGCGACCGTCGCGGTGCTTCCCGAGGCGGAGGAGGTCGACGTGAAGATCGAGGAGAAGGACCTCCGAATCGACGTGTTCCGCTCGCAGGGCCCGGGCGGCCAGAGCGTCAACACGACCGACAGCGCCGTCCGCATCACCCACCTGCCCACCAACGTCGTGGTCCAGTGCCAGGACCAGAAGAGCCAACTCCAGAACAAACTCCGGGCGCTCGAGGTGCTGCGCTCGCGCCTGCTCGACAAGATGATCGCCGAGCAGGAAGCGGCCCGGGCCCGCGAGCGCCGGGCCCAGGTCGGCACGGGCGACCGCTCGGCCAAGATTCGCACCTACAACTTTCCGCAGAATCGCGTGACCGATCATCGCATCCACTACACCGTCCACAACCTCTCTGAGGTGCTGGACGGCAACCTCGATGATCTGATCAACGCCTTGCGGCTCGCGGGTGAGAAGGAGCGGCTCAGTGCCTGAGCGCACCGCCCACGGCTCCACCATTCGTGACGCGCTGACGGACGCCGCCCAGCGTCTGGGGGCAGCCGGCCTGCCCAGGCCGCGCCGCGAAGCCACCATGTTGTGGGCCGCCGTCGCCGCTGGGGGAGCCAAGCCGGGCGACGTATGGCTGCAACAGGATCGGGAGCCCGCGGCCGAGCTGGTGGAGCGGTTCAGCCGAGCGGTGCAGCAGCGTTCGAGCGGGGTTCCCTTCGCGTACGCTACGGGCCGGACGGGCTTCCGCACGCTTGACCTGAAACTCGATTCCCGCGCCCTGATCCCGCGCCCCGAAACGGAAGGGCTAGTCGACGTCGTGCTTCGGGAGACCGGGATGCGGGATGCGGGATGCGGGATGCGTGGTGTAGTCGCCGATATCGGCACCGGGTGTGGGTGCATCGCGTTGGCGCTGGCCGTCGAGGGCTCCTTCGAGCGGGTGATCGCGGTCGAACGCTCCCCGCAGGCGGCGGCGCTGGCGCGGGAGAACGTGGCGCTGGTGCGGCCGCCGGTCCCGGTCGAGATAAGAGAGGGGGACCTGCTCGCCCCTCTCGCGCAGGGGGAGCGGCGTTACAGCGCCATCGTGTCCAATCCTCCATACCTTACCGAGGCGGAGTACGCGGCGCTCGACCCCGCGGTGCGGCTGTTCGAGCCGCGTGAGGCGCTGGTGAGCGGGGTGGATGGGCTCACGGCGACGCGGGCTCTGCTCGCGGGCGCCAGGGCGCTGCTCGAGCCGGGTGGGTTCGTGGCGCTGGAGATCGACGAGCGGCGCGCGGAGGAGGTGCGGGCGCTCGCCTTGCGGTACGACTGGTCGCGGGTGGCGCTGTACGACGATCTGTTCGGCCGGCCGCGCTTCTTGCTGGCTGGCATCGACGAGGAGGGGGGCACGTGATCGACCAGAAGGCGAGCGAGTTGGGGCGGCTCCTGGGACAGAGCGAAGAGTACAAGACGCTGCTGCGGGCCAGTGAGCGGATGAAAGAAGACGCTACCTGCCGGCAGCTGCTCGCCGAGGTCGAGCGTATCGCCCAGGATATCGAGCGGGCGGCTCAGGAGGGGCGCGAGCCCGCCAAAGATCAGGTGGAGAAATACGACCGTGCGCTCCAGAGCGTCCAGGCGAATTCGGTGTATCAGCAAGTCGTGGCCGCGCAGGCTAATTTCGAGAAGCTCATGGCCAAGGTGAACGCGCGGATCTACGAGGGTATGAAGCAGGGGGCGGCGAGCCCCATCATCACGCTGGGCTGATGGGCGTCTTCATCGTGGTGGAGGGGCCGGAGGGGGCGGGAAAGTCCACCCTGGTGCGCTGGCTCGCGGCGCGGCTCACGGGCGAGGGACTCCCCGCACTGGCCGTGCGGCAGCCGGGCGGGACGCCGGTGGCGGAGGCGGCGCGCAAGGTGGCGCTCAAGTTCCCGCACGAGATGTCGCCGGTCGCGGAGTTGTTCCTGTTTCTCGCGGCCCGCGCCGACTTGGTGCAGCGGGTGATCCGGCCGGCGCTCGAGGCGGGGCAGGTGGTGCTGGCGGACCGATTCGACCTCTCCACCATCGCCTACCAGGTGGCGGGGGGCGGATTGCCGGCGGACGACGTCGCACATGCCATCCGGCTCGCCACCGGTGGCCTCGTTCCGGACGTTACGCTGGTGCTCGACGTGCCGGTCGAGGTGGGGCGGGCCCGGCAACGGGCCGCGCGCAAAGTCCAGGACCGGTTCGAGCGCCAGGATGACGCGTTTCACCGGCGCGTGCTCGACGCGTACCGCCGCGCCGCGGGGCCGGGCGTAGTGCACATCGATGCGACACAGTCCAAGAAGTCCGTGCAGGACGCCGCGTGGCGCGAGGTCATGGCGGTGACCGCACTCTCAACACGAGGCGTCTCATGAAGCTCCGCAACGTCGTGATCGTCACCGCAGTGGCCGGGTTGGCGCTGGCCACGGGGGGCTGGTTGCTGCAGCGGCAGGCCGAGCCCACGGGGTCCGTCTACCAGCAGGCGCGTCTGTTCGAGGACGTACTGGCGCACGTCGCCGACTTCTACGTCGATTCGATCGAGGAGCGCCGGCTGTATCAGATGGCCATCGACGGCATGCTCGACCAGCTGCACGACCCGTATTCGGTTTTCTTGAAGCGGGACGATTTCCGGGCGCTCAACGAGGCCACGACGGGCAACTACGGCGGTCTGGGCATCCAAATCGACGTGCGCGACGGGTGGATCACGGTGGTGGCGCCGCTCCCCGACACGCCCGCGGAGCGGGCGGGGATCCAGTCGGGCGATCAGATCATTGCCCTGGACGGCCGCTCGACCGAGGGCTGGAAGAACGATCAGGCCGTGAAGCAGCTGCGCGGCGAGCCGGGCAGCGCGGTGGAGCTCAAGGTGCGTCGCGTCGGCGTGGACGGCTCGCTCGCCTTCAAGCTCACGCGGGCCACGATCCACATCCGCTCCGTCCAGGTCTCGATGATGCTCGACGAGAAGGTCGGCTACGTCCTGCTCACGCCGGTGAGCGAGACGTCCGCGCAGGAGATGACGGACGCGGTGAACGGCCTGGTCCAAAAGGGGATGAAGTCGCTGGTGCTCGATCTGCGGGGCAACCCCGGAGGTTTGCTCGACCAGGGCGTGGCGGTGAGCGAGCTGTTCCTCGACCCGGGGCAGGAAGTCGTAGCGACGCGGGGCCGGGCGCCCAACACCTCCAAGACCTACCGCGACGCGAAGCCGCAGCCGTGGCCGAACCTCCCGGTGGTGGTGCTCACGAACGGGGGCACGGCGAGCGCAGCCGAGATCATCACCGGCGCGCTGCAGGATCACGACCGCGCGGTGGTCGTGGGCACGCCGACCTTCGGCAAGGGGCTGGTGCAGTCGTTGTGGCAGCTCACGCCCGAGACCGCGCTGAAACTCACCACGGCTCGCTGGTTCACGCCGAGCGGTCGCACCATCCAGCGCAAGAGCAAGAACGAAGAAGACCAGCTGGCGCAGGCCGAGGCCGCGGAGCTGGGGCACGATAGCACCAAGGTCGATTCTTCATTGGTATTTCACACCGATCACGGCCGGGTCGTCATGGGGGGCGGCGGTATCAAACCGGACCTGTTCGTCGCACCCGACACGTTCACGACCGCGGAGCGCGGCTTCTTCAAAGCGTTGGGCAACAAGATTCCGACCTACCGCGACGTGGCTACCGGGTACGCGCTCGAGGTCAAGACAGCGGGCCGCGTGAAGAGTCAGGACTTCACGGTCACGCAGGACGTGGCGGACGAGATCATCCGGCGGCTGCGGGCGCGGGGCGTCGCCGTGCCGGATAGTGTGGTCGTGGGTGCCCGCAACGTCATCACCCAGGATCTGGGATACGAGATCGCGCGCTATGTCTTCGGGCGTCCAGCGGAGGTGCGCCGCCAGCGGGAAGAGGACCGCCAGGTGCGCGCCGCGCTGGCGTTGGCGCGCCGCGCCAAGTCGCCCGCGGATCTCCTCTCCCTGGCTGCCGCTCAGACGCCCGCGTCCTCGCGGAACTAAATTGCCGCCCCACGTCGTGGGGATCATCGGGGCCGGCCGCGCCGGCGTCGGCTTGGCGCTGGCGCTGGCGCGCGCAGGGGAGGGGAAAGGGGGGCGGGAGCCGGGGCGGGGGCGGGGGCGCTACGACGTGCGCCTGCACGGCCGCAGCAGGAAGCCGGTCCCCAAGCCGCTCGAGCTGACCGTTGGTCCCGAGAACGAGCCGCCCGCCTGGATTGCCCAGGCGGGCGTCGTCATTCTCGCCGTGCGGGACGACGCGATCCGGCCGCTGGCGGAGGCGCTCGCCCGCGCCGAAGCGATCCGGGCCGAGCAGGTAGTGC
>Ga0070707_100005298_pt1 | contig 12071 bp, 8 predicted proteins | sample KBSK5502metaG_FD_65468 | JGI IMG/M metagenome (GOLD analysis project Ga0070707, IMG submission 65468) | Corn, switchgrass and miscanthus rhizosphere microbial communities from Kellogg Biological Station, Michigan, USA - KBS K5-50-2 metaG | ecosystem: Host-associated > Plants > Roots >... | reverse complement strand
CCGAGCGATCCGGCGGTGATCGAGTCTTCGCGCAGCGTTCCCTCGGCGAGCATGACCACGTCGAACGGCTGCTTCGTCGCGACCAGCCGGTCGCAGGCGGCCCAGAACGGGAACCGCTGGCCGGAGCCGTGCTCCTCCAGGTAGTCGAAGCTGCTCCGCACGCTGAACGCCACCGCGGTCTCCGAGTACGTGCTCGCGGCGTAGAGCCGGGACTCGTGGTCCGCGATGAAGTCCTGGATCTCCACGACCAGATCGTGCGGCGCCCAGAACGAGTCCTCGATCACGCTGCCCATCCAGGCTCCGTACGGGACGCTCATGTTGACGCCCAGCGCGGCCGCCTCGTAGTTCATCATGCGGAACAGGTCGTAGCCCTTCCCCGCCTTCAGCTTCGGCAGGAGTTCGGGCGGCACGCCGCCGTAGGGATTCTCCACCACGATGACCGGCTTGCCGCCGGCGAACCCGGCCGCATAGCGGCACCAGGACGGCTGCCGGTAGCTGGTGCGGTCCATCTCGGTGATCAGGACGTCGGCCTTCGGCTCGAACGCGTAGTAGTGCGGGGAGAAGTAGTAGAAGTTGCCCGACACGAGCACGTCACGCCCATTCGAGGCGCCGTACTCCTTGATGTAATCGGCGAGCTCGGCGAAATACCCGACAATCGTCTTCCGCTGGAACCTGATGTAGTCCCAGTAAAGCGGCGTCGCCTCGCGGTTCGCTTTGAAGTCGTAGCCCCGCTCGAGCAGCCACGAGCCATAGTGGAACGTCTTGAGATCGGTGTCGGTGAGCTCCTGCGGCAGTTCACCTGCGGGCAGCCCGGCCAGGTACTCCCTGAACAGCTTCATGCAGTCCTTGCAGAAGCACCCGCCGTAGCCGGTGGCGAAGATCGGCAGATCGGCCTCGTCGAGCTGGACGCCGGCCACGCCCGCGTCGATCTGGATCCGGATGATCGCCTTGAGGTACTCGCGCCAGACGGGATTGTTCCTGTCCATGAGGTACGCGTAGTGCTCGCGGTCGGGGCATTCCACCCAGGTGGAGTGGCAGGCCGCTCCGAAGATGTCGCGGGAAGCGCACTCCTCGAGCAGGTCCGTCACCGCTTCCCCGTCGCTGTTCAACAGCCCGCCGGGGAAGTAGTGCTCGAAGGGCTTCCACAGCTTCGGATAGCGATTCTGGGTGAATTCCCGCAAGCCGATCCAGCCGCGCTTGCCCGCCCCGCGAAGCTCGTTCACAGCCAGGATCTCGTCTTCGTCCTCGCTGAGCTCGACTGGGAATTCCCAACCCTGCACCTCGAAGACGATCCCGAATACCTTGATTGCCCGGTCCTGGCAGTGCGCAATGAACTCGGCATCGTTGAGGAATCCGTACAGGCGGAACCGCGGGTCGATCTTCTGCGTGGCTTCCTGCTCGAGGTAGGGCAGCGAGATCGAGCCGCCACCGAGCGCCGACCACACCAGCGCCGTCGCCCGGTACGCCTCCAGGTCTTCGATCATCCTCAGCCGCCTGGGGGGCAGGCTGGGGTGATAGCAGTGCTGGCGGGGGAACCATGCGTCGAAGTAGATGCCGCGTTCCATCATCAGTCCCTTCCGTGCGATGCCGTTGGGTGCGCTGCGCCGTTCTCGGTCGCGCTCCAGCTGATCACCATGCCGAGCGACGCCTCGGGGTGCTCCAGCACCAGCTCGTAGGCGGACGTCGCGTCCTCGAACGGGATGCGGTGAGTGATCAGCGGAGTGATGGCCACGGCCCCGCTGGCCAGGTCGTTGGCCAGCTGGGCGTTGTATTCGTCGTCCCAGCCGCACGGGAAGGTGACCGTTGGCCGCTGGAGGTGGGTCGGGTGAAAATCGATCGTGATCGGGTCCGGGTAGTAGCCCTGCATGGCGATCCGGCCCTCGCGGCGGATCAGCCCGAGGCACCGGCTGAAGATCCGGTGATCGCCGGTGGTGTCGATGACCACGTCGGCGCCGTCCGGCGCCTCTGCGCGGACGACGTCCTCCAGCCGTTCCGAGCTGGCATCCACGGCCCGGTCGGCGGAGTGCTTCGCCGCGGCCTGCACGCGCCGCGGGATGAGGTCGGTCGCGATCACCCTCGCGCCCGCCCGCCGGGCGGCCTGCGCGGACATCTGGCCGATCATCCCGAGGCCGAGTACGGCCACGAGGTCACCGGGCTGAACCTTGGTCAGCCGGACGCCATGCCGCGACACCCCGGCCATGTGGTACAGCGCCGCCGCGGCCAGGTCCGTCTCCGGCGGCACGGGCGTCACCGCCGACCGCGCGGCCACCAGGTAGCCGGAATGGGACGCCATGCACGGCCCCGGGTACTTGTGGGAGGGGTCAAGGAAGCGCGTCCCGGCGAGGAACACCCGATCTCCTTCTCGCAGGTCCGTGACCCCGGGCCCGACAGCGTCCACCACTCCGGACGCCTGATACCCGGGTGAGCACGGGTAGCAGGCCGTCACGTCCCGCGCGAACTGGTCATACCTGCCGGTCAGCGCCCAGCGCTCGGTTCCCTGGCTCACCCCTGAGAACACGGTCCGCACTCCGACCTCGCCGGGGTCCGGCTCGCGCACCGTCATGTCCCTGATCTCGACCCGGCCCGGTTCGGCGAACACCACCGCAGGTGTCTTCATCCTCGCTGCTCCTCTCCGTCGCCGCCCTGGATGCTGAGATCGATCTCACATGGGCGGGCCTGCTCATCAGGGAACTTGTCCTCCGGCGGGTTACCGCGCTGCGAGCGCGGACAGTCGGTGCATGGCCTGCGCCGTCTTCGGATAGAGGCAGCGGTAGACGGCGTAGAGATCGTCGTAGATGGCCCTGGCTCCCGGCTCGGGCTCGTCGGCCTGCTCCAGCGGCCGGACAAGCGTCATCGCCTCGTTCACGTCGCGGAAGGTCCCCCCGGCAACGTGGCCGAGCAGGGCGGCGCCGTAAGCGGCGCCCTCGTCAACGGCGAGCCGCCAGACCGCGAGCCCGTAGATGTCGGCCTGGAGCTGGCGCCAGAGTTCGCTGGTGCTGCCGCCGCCGGTGGCCCGCAGGTGCGCCGGGTGGACGCCCAGGTCCCTGATCGTGTCCAGTGCCTCGCGCAGGCTGAAGAGCACGCCCTCCATCAGCGCCCTTGTCAGGTGGGCCAGCGTGTGCCGGGCGGTGAGCCCGAAGAACGCCCCGCGCGCGTCGGGGTCGGCGTGCGGGGTGCGCTCCCCGCTCAGGTAGGGCAGGAAGAGCAGTCCCTCGGACCCAGGCGGGACCTCGCTCGCGGCGGCGACCAGGGCAGGGTAGTCGCGGCCGGTCACGTCGCGCCACCACCGCAGCGAGCCGCCCGCCGACAGCGTGACGCCGAGGAGGGCGTACGCCGCGGGGACGGCGTGGCAGAACGCGTGCACCCGGCCGGCCGCGTCGATGACCGGCGAGCCCGTGTGGGCGAACACCACCCCGCTCGTGCCGACCGAGCTGGACGCCATGCCCTCGCCGGCGATCCCGGTCCCGATCGCCGCTGCCGCGTTATCGCCGCCGCCCGCGGCGACCGGAACGCCGGGAGGCAGCCGTAGCTCAGCGGCGACCGCCGACTGTACCGTCCCGGTCGGGTCCGGGCTCTCGCATACCTCGGGCAGCCAGCCCGCGTCCACCTCGAGCGCGTCGCAGATGTCGGCGGACCAGTTCCTGGCCCGCAGGTCAAGGAACAGCGTGCCGGCCGCATCGGATGCGTCGGTGGCAAGATCTCCGCTGAGCCGGTAACGGACATAGTCCTTCGGGAGCAGGACATGGGCCACCCGCCGGTAGCTTGCGGGCTCGTTGTCCCTGAGCCAGATCACCTTGGGCGCCTGGAACCCGGTGAGCGCCGGGTTTCCCGCGATCTTGATCAGCTGGTCGCGGCCGATCCGCTCGGTGATCCACGCGCATTGCGCTGCTGTCCGCTGGTCATTCCACAGCAGCGCGGGCCGGATCACCTCCCCGGCGGAATCGAGGAAGACCGAGCCGTGCATCTGGCCGGTCAGGCCGATCCCGGCCACCGAGCCGCGCTGCTCGCCGGCGCGCGTGACGATCTCGGCGAGCACGATCTGGGCTGCCTGCCACCACCGGGCGGGATCCTGTTCCGTCCACTGCGGCCTGGGCGTCAGCAGGGGGTAAGCCGAGGTCGCGGCCGCGATGACCCGGCCGGAATCGGCGACCCCAACGGCCCGCGCCGCGGTCGTCCCGATGTCGATGCCGATGGCCACCTTCACGACGAGGGTTCCCCCCTGGTCTTCCTGGTCGGCGCCACCGAGCCGCGGACGACGAGCTCGCTCCGGAACACGCTGGTGCTCGGCACCGGACCTGGCCCGGTGTCCCGCAGCCGCCGCAGCATCAGCTCGGCCGCGCTGCGGGCCATGTCGGCGACCGGCTGGCGCACGGTGGCCAGCTGCGGCCGCACCATGCTCATCCACGGCACGTCGTCAAAGGCAACCATGGACACGTCCCTTGGCACTCTCAGCCCGAGACCGCCGAGCGCGAGGAAGCAGCCCTCGGCCAGGACGTTGTTGGCCGCGAAGATGGCGGTGGGAGCCGGCCGCGACGTCAGGAGTTCCGTCGCGGCTTCGAGGGCGTGATCGTGCAGGAACGACCCGGTCCTGATCAGCTCGGGCCGGACCGGGATGCCGTGCTCCCGCAGCGACCTTTCGTATCCTTCGAGCCGTTCCCTGGCGGTGAGGACGTCACGCGGTCCGGTGAGAATCCCGATCCTGGTATGGCCAGCGGCGATCAGATGGGACACCGCGGCCATGGCGCCGGCCTCGTTGTCCAGGAGAACGGCGTCCGCGTTCAGTCCGTCCACCATCCGGTCGATCTGGATGATCGCGGTGCCCTTCTCGAGCAGGCGCCGCAGGTGACGCTGGTTGCGGCCGGTCGGCGTGATGATCAGCCCGTCTACCCGAATGCCGTCGAGCAGCTTGAGGTACTGGCTCTCCGTCTCGGCGTCGTCATTGCTGTTGCACAGCACAACGTGGTAGCCGGCCTCCTTCGCCACCCGCTCCACGTTCTTGGCGATCACCGAGTAAAAGGAGTTCTCGACATCCCCGATGAGAAGCCCGGCCAGCATCGTGCGCCTAGTGCGCAGGCTTCTGGCGATGTGGTTCGGCACGTAGCCGATTTCCTTGGCAGCGTCCAGCACCGCCCGGCGGGCGTCATCGGACGCGTATCCCCGGCCCGACAGCACGCGCGCCGCCGTCGCGGGGGACACCCCTGCCCGCTGCGCCACGTTGGCCACGGTCACCATCACGGTCCCGCCGCCCCCCCGCGGGCTCCTCGGCCGTGGCCGACCCGGCGGTCGCCCGCCTCGTATGCGAGCCCGACCGAGTCGCGCCACCTGTCGAGGGTCCGCAGGTTCGCCAGGGACTCACCCCACCCCATGAGAGGATGCGCCCGCTTGCCGTCCCGCACGAGATGGCTCACCGCGTCGGCCTCGAGCACGTACAGGTCTGCGCCGGGGTCAACCCGGATTTCCTTCCCGGACGAGCCGACCCGGTCAATGATGATCGCAGACGGCGCGCCGCCCCTGCCGGGCAGCCACGGCGACGGAACGGTAATGGTGCCCGCGCTGCCGTAGATGCGAAGGCTGCTGTCCAGGTTCACCTGAATGGCGCTCGCCACCGCGGCCACGATTTCACCAGGGAAGGTCAGCACGGCCGCCGCGTAGTGATCGACTCCGGTCGAATTCCCGAGGTGGGCCACGCCGGCGACGTCCAGGCTCGCCACCGGCGCGGTACCCGATCCGGCCGCGGCGATCAGGTGGGCCATCGACGTGGCGTAACAGCCGACATCGAGGATGCTCCCGCCGCCCAGGGCACGGACCAGCAGGTAGTTCCCCGGCTCCGGCCCCGCGTCGTAGCCGAATGAGGCGTCCACCATCCGCACCTTGCCGATCACCCCGGCGCGTATGGTCTCCACCAGCCGGGACGTCTGGGGGTGGCACAGGTAAGCGAAGGCCTCCATGAGGAACACGCCATTGCGCCGTGCCGCCTCGATTATCTCCGCTGCGCCATCGGCGGTCACGGCCAGCGGCTTCTCGCACAGGATGTGCTTGCCCGCTTCCGCGGCGGCGACCGCCCATTCGCGATGGCCGGGATGATGCGTGGCGACGTAGACGATCTCCACGCCCGGATCGCCGATGAGCGAGGCGTAGCCGGCATGATACGCGGCGCCGAATTCGGCCGCGAACCGCTCCGCCCGGCTGGCGCTCCTGCTGGCCACGGCGACCAGGCGGCCGGACGCGGAGTCCCGCAGCGCCTGGGCCATGATCCTGGCTATCTTGCCGGTACCCAGGATACCCCATCCGCATCTGCCGCCTCGCGTCATGAGGGCCCCGGGTACGGGGGTATGACCGGGACGTCCTGCCCGATGTCCGGGCCGAAGAACTTCACCACCACCAGGTCCCGGTCCCCAGTGCTCTGCACGACCAGGTCCCTGACCGCCCGGTGGTGGGTGACCAGCAGCTCATCGAGCCCGGGCACCCCGGCCTTGACCTCCAGTCCGCCGTACACGCCCGCGCCTTCCAGCACGAAGATCGAGTACACGCCGCTCTCTCGCGATCGGTATTCCTGGCCGGCCCGCACGATCAGCCTCTTGCCGCTGAACTTGGCGGTGCCGTAGAAGATCCAGTGCTCCTCGCCGCCCGGCTGCCGGCTCGACTCGACAAGCCGCGGGGACAGGTGGTGGTTCTCATAGAAGTACGGGTCGCCGTTTTGCTTCCAGTCGATGAGCTCGAGGATGAACCGCTCCCCGTGGCGCTCGCGATCCTGCGGGCGGATGTCCTTCCACAGCAGTTCCTTGGAGATGATCCGCCCCGCGTTCAGCGCCTGCAGCATCGCCAGAACATCGGAATCTTCCTGCAGCTCGATCGTCACCGCGGTGCCCGGGGCGTGCAGCACGCCGGACGGGACATGAAATCCCTCGCCGGGCACCTGCTGGTACCCCCTGGTGTGCTTGAGGATCTCGTCGCTGTCCCACGCCTCCAGATACGGCAACAGCACGTCATAGCGGCGTTGCTCGCTGATCCACGGATGCACGCCGAAGAAGGTCTCCGGGTGCGCTCCCATGTCGATGCCGGGCGGGAAGTAGTAGGCCTCGTCCTTGGACTGCCTCCCGACCAGCGCCGCGTGATGCTGCCGCAGGTGAAGGTGCAAGGGCAGCCTGGCGCTGTAGTCAAAGACCTTCGCCAGCCGGCCAAGCCCGGCGTGGCTGGAGGCGTAGGCAGCTCCCATCACGCCGGCCGGATCGGTCCGCACGGCCTCCCGCAGGCTCAGCCGGGCGCCTCCGGCGAGCGCGATGTAGCTCAGCCCCTCATCCGCTGGGCCGACGAGGTTGTCGGCCTTGGTCGTCGAGGCCAGCCACCGCTCGCAGACATAGCCGCGCTCTCCGACGTCATAGGCGTCCTCCGGCAGGCCGAGGCGCCGCCCGGGCGGGACGAAGTCCCTGGCCACCCACGCCGGCTCCAGACGCAGAATCCCCTCCCGTTCCGCGAGCGCATCCTCCACGGCCCCCCTGACCGCATCAACGCTCATGGCTCCCCCTTCGCGCTTGCCGATCTGGAAGCAGCAGCCCGCGCTTCACCGCCATCAGGTCCCTTCGGCTGCCGAGACCGGCGCCCCGACAGGCACCCGGTCGCCACCGTAGATGGCGTCTCCGGTTTCCAGGTCGAAGAAGTGGGCGTTGCGCATGTCTGCGTGCAAGGCGGCCGTACCGCCCGTGCGCGCCTGCGACCGGGCGCTGACCCTGGCGACAACCGTGGTCCGCCGCTTTTCTGCCTGCTGCTCCAGCGAGCGAACCGCATCGGCTCCGCGGTCCGCGGCCACATGCCTGGTGTCCTCCGTCACGAGCGGCGGGGCATCGACCTCGAAGTACAGGATCAGCTCTGAGCCCATGTCTTCGTGGTGGTCAATCGAGACGCGAAGGACCGAGGCCGCGTCGGCGCCGTGCGCGAGCGAGGCATCCTCCATGTCCTCTGGCCTGATGCCGAGCGCGAGCGCGCGGCCGACGTAGGCCGACAGCGCCGGCCGATGCGACAGCACCTCGGGCGGCAGACGCAGGCTGTGGCTGCCCACTTGGGCCGTGAGGTCGCCGTTGTCGCTGGTCAACGTGGCCTCGAGCATGTTCATGGCCGGGGACCCGATGAACGCGCCGACGAAGGCGTTCCTGGGCGTCCGGTACAGATCCTGCGGCGTGCCGACCTGTTGCAGCAGCCCGTCCCGCATGACCGCGACCCGGTGCCCGAGCGTCATGGCTTCGGTCTGGTCGTGCGTCACGTACAGCGTCGTGACGCCGAGGTCGCGCTGGATCCGGGAGATCTCGGCGCGCATCTGGACCCTGAGCTTGGCGTCCAGGTTGGACAGCGGCTCGTCCATGAGGAAGGCCTGCGGATGGCGCACGATCGCCCGCCCCATCGCGACCCGCTGGCGCTGCCCTCCCGACAGCTCACGCGGGCGCCGCTTGAGGAGTTCCTCGATCTCGAGGATCCTGGCCGCTTCGCGGACCCGCTGCTCCATCTGCTGGCGCGGGACCCGCCGGATCCGCAAGCTGAGCGCGATGTTCTGGTACACCGTCATGTGCGGATACAGCGCGTAGTTCTGGAACACCATGGCCACGTCGCGTTCCTTCGGCGTGAGTTCGTTGATGACCCGGCCCCCGATGCTGATCCGCCCGCTGGTGATCTGCTCCAGGCCGGCGATCATGCGCAGCGCGGTGGTCTTGCCGCATCCGGAAGGGCCCACGAGCACCATGAGCTTGCCGTCGGGGACGGTCAAGGTCAGGTCGCGCACCGCCTGTGTCCCATCCGCGAAGGTCTTTGTCACTTCTTCCAGAACGATCTGGGCCATGTGCCCCTCGCTTCCCTGTCCCGGCCGGCGCCCGCGGTCCGGCTCGCGATTCGGTCTCCAGCGCGTGTCTCTTAGCCCTTTAGCCCCAGAGTGGCGATGCCACCGATGAGCCGTTTCTGGATGATCAAGAAGACGATTGCGGGCGGAATTATGGAGATGAGATTCCCTGCCATCAGCATATTCGTCTTGGTAATCGTGCCCTGGTACAAGCTGGCGAGGCCGATCGCCACCGTGAACTGGCTGTTGCGGTTCAGGTACAGCAGCGGACCCAGGAGATTGTTCCAGTTCCAGATGAACGTGAATACCGCGCAGACAGTCAGGACTGGCACCGAGAGCGGCAGCAGGATGCGCCAGTAGATCTGGAAATAGCTGAGACCATCGACCCGCGCCGCCTCGTCCAGCTCCTTCGGGATGGACCGCATGTACTGGCGGATAAGGAAGATGAAGAACGCGTTCCCGCCGAAGGACGGGATGATCAGCGGCAGGTAGGTCCCGTACCAGCCGATGTGGTAGAAGAAGAAGAACTGCGGCACCACCAGCGCCTGCCAGGGAATCAGCATCGTAATGATGATGACGTAGAACAGAAATTCACGTCCTCGGAACCGCATCCGCGCGAACGGGTAAGCGGCAAGCGAGCAGGAGATCAGGATCCCGAGGATGTTGGCAAAGACGATGAAAAGCGTGTTGATCGTGTACCGGAGGAAGGGAAAGAGCGGGTTCTCCATAACCCGGTAGAAGTTGCTCCAGTGCCAGTCGTGGGTGGGAAACCACTGTGGCGGAATCGTATACACCGGCGCGAGATCGGGCTTGAGCGCGGCGGTGATCATCCAGCTCACCGGCAGCAAGATGAACGCGCAGACCGTCAGCAGGCCCAGATACCAGCCGATCTGACCGGCCACCGCCACGCCGCGCCTGACCAGCCTGCGTGGCTGGACCGGCATTTCCGGGGCAAGCTCCGCCGTCTCCTTCTCGAGGTCGATGGCCGCCTTCACGCTCATCTCCCTTCGTGCTCGTAGTAGACCCACCGGCCCGCGGTGCGGAAGATCGCAATGATGACGAGCCCCGCGATCACGACCAGGATCCATGCCATCCCAGACGCGTAGCCGAGACGACCGTTGCCGAATCCCTGCGTCCACATATTGAGCAGGTAGAAGTTCAACGCCTCTGATTGAACAGTGCCTTGCGGGCCGCCCGACAGCACGAATACCACGTCGAACACCTGGAAGGCCGACACGAGGCTGGTGAGCAGGACGAACAGCAGCGTCGGCGTGAGCATGGGGAACGTGACATACCTGAACCGCTGCCACAGCCCGGCGCCGTCGATGGCCGCCGCCTCGTAGAGTTGCTCGGGGATGTTCTGCAGGCCGGCTAGGTAGATGATGGCCCCGCCGCCAATGGACCAGAGCCCGATCAGCACAACCGCCGGAAGCGCCCAGGTCCCGCTCTCCAGCCATAGCGGGGGATGGGCGATCCCCAGGTGGCGGAGCACCCAGTTCACGCCGCCGAAATTCGGGTCGAGCAGCGACGACCACAAGATCGCGACCGCGACGCCGCTGATCACATACGGCAGGAAGATCACCGTCCTGAACAGGTTGACCCCGCGGCGTTTCATGTTGAGCAGAAGCGACAGCCCGAGCCCGGCAACCAGGTAGAGCGGCACGGACATCAGCACATAGGTCAGCGTGATTTTGAGCGACTGCCAGAAGATCGGATCATGAATCATGGTCCAGAAGTTCTGCAAGCCGATCCAGTGCGTCTTGAACGCGATGCTGTAGTCGGTCAGGCTCAAGACGATCGATGTAATTACCGGGCCCGCTATGAAGGCCACGACCCCGATAATCCACGGGCTGAGAAATAGGTACGCCGCTCGCTGCTCGCGCGCCGCTACCCTCCCCCGGGTTCTCCTTCTCGCCAGATTGGCCCTCTTGAGATCATCGAGCGCATGCCCCGCAAGCACGGAAGGTACCGCCCTTCGCTTCCACTCGGCCGTGGCAAGAGGCGGCCCCGCTGGACTTCTGCTCCTCGGGGCCGCCTTGCCGGGTTTTGTTCACCGCCATCGATGCTTGCACGCACCGCTGCTACTTGAAGGTGATCCCCTCATTGGGGTTGCGCCCGCCCGTGCCTCGCATGTACGTCTGCCAGGCTTGGTCGAGCTCGGTCTGGTAAGTGGGCTGGGCCTTCTGCAGGGCCGTGCGGGCCGGCGTGCCGCTCAGCACGGCGCTGAACACGCCGTACACGGCCAGCGAGATGTTCCAGATATTGGGAATGTAAACCTCAGGCTGAGTGAGCTTTTCTACCTGGAGGAAATCGCGGCGGCCGGAGTTCTTGGCCCAGTGGTCTTGCACGGCCACCTGCGGGTTCAGCGGGAAGTCGCCAGCCACCTTGACGGCGACGCTCTGGCCACCGGTCGCCAGGAACTTGATGAACTGCCAGGCCTGCGCCGCGTGGGCGCTGCCCTTAACGATCCCGATGTTGTCGGTCCACCCTTCCACCTCCGGATGGGCTCCGGCGGGGACCGGGACCGGCGCGATGCCGTAGTTGATGCCGGCCTGCTCGATCTTGGCGATTCCGCGGTCATCCGTGATTACCATGGCCATCTTGCCCAGGGCAAACTCGTCGGCGCCTTGATTCCAAGGATCGAATACCGACAGGTTGGGCGCGCACCTGTCCTTGTACATCATCCCGATCTTGGTGTACACGTCGATCAGGCTCGGCGTGACCAGGTGCGCGTACTGTCCGTTCGGGCTCACGTAGTTGTCGCGGGCCAGCCATGTGTAGGGATCGCCGCTCGCCGAGCCCCAGGTGCCGGTGGCGTGGTAGATCTTGCACGAATCGGCTACGTACTGGTCGACCGTCAGCGGCTTGTTCGCAGGCGGGAAAGGTACCCCGGCCTTGGTGAACAGCGCCTTGTTGTAGTACATGATGTCCGCGCCCAGGAAGTTGCCCATGCAGTACACCTGGCCACTCCACTTGCACATAGCATCGATCGCGCCCAGGTTGAACGACGCGAGATTGATCCCCGCCTTCGCGAACAGCGAGTTCAGCGGGAGGAAGTGCCCGGCGGGCAGGTCGAGCGCGTTGGCAGGAATAGCCAGGTCGGGCCCGCTGTGCGCGGACGTCGCCAGATCCAGCTTGGTCGAGTAGACGTTCTCGGGAATCACCGTCTCGTGAACCGTGATCGCCGGGCCGTACTTCGCGTTGAACGCGCTGACCGTAGCCGGCAGCACATCCTCATAGCCCGGGT
>Ga0070707_100005297_pt1 | contig 12072 bp, 9 predicted proteins | sample KBSK5502metaG_FD_65468 | JGI IMG/M metagenome (GOLD analysis project Ga0070707, IMG submission 65468) | Corn, switchgrass and miscanthus rhizosphere microbial communities from Kellogg Biological Station, Michigan, USA - KBS K5-50-2 metaG | ecosystem: Host-associated > Plants > Roots >... | reverse complement strand
GAGGAACACGCCCAGGAAGTTCCAGATCCCCGACCAGACGACGGCGAGGGGGGCTTTCATCGACCGCGTGTAGATGATCGTGGCGACGGCGTTGGACGTGTCGTGGCAGCCGTTCACGGCCTCGAAGGCGAGCGCCAGGGCGAAGGCCATGAACAGGAGGGCGACGACCGTCGGGTCCAGGGCCAGATGCGGCACGAGGGGACGAGTCTTACCGTGACTCGACGGCTCGCGTCAAGAACGCAGTGGCCGTTGACAGCGCTCCGGCATGGTCTTACGCTCTGACGCCACAAGACAGCCTTCGCCGGCCCGAATACCCCCAAGACGCCTGGAGGACGAGTCGTGAAACTGCCAGTGAAGATGACGATCAACGGCCAAGCGGTCAGTCACGAGGTGGAGCCCCGCCTGCTGCTCGTCCACTACATCCGCGAGAACGTCGGGCTCACCGGCACCCACGTCGGCTGCGACACGAGCCAGTGCGGCGCCTGCACCATCATCATGAACGGCCAGGCCGTGAAGGCGTGCACGCTGTTCGCCGTGCAGGCCGACGGGGCCACCATCATGACGATCGAGGGCCTGGCCAAGAACGGCGAGCTGCACCCGATCCAGCAGGGGTTCTGGGAGAAGCACGGGCTGCAGTGCGGGTTCTGCACGCCGGGCATGATCCTGGCGGCCTACCAGATGCTCGAGCGCTATCCGCGGCCGAGCGAGGAGCAGATCCGCCATCAGCTGGAGGGCAACCTCTGTCGCTGCACCGGCTACCACAACATCGTCAAGGCCATCCAGTGGGCCGCCGAGACGATGACCGCCAAGAAGTAGCGAGCAGAAGAGGAAGAGGGGTCGTCCATGGCCAGCGCGACTGAAGAGCGCCTGTTCGGCAAATCGATCAAGCGGCGCGAGGATCCGCGGTTCATCACGGGCCGCGGTCATTACACCGATGACCTGAAGCTCGAGGGGCTCACGTACGCGGCCTTTGTCCGGAGCCCGCACGCCCACGCGCGCATCCGTGCCATCGACACGGCGGCCGCCAAAGCCCATCCCGGCGTGGTCGCGATATTCACCGGCAAGGACATGACCGGCGTCAATTCTCTGCCGTGTGGCTGGCTCCTCCCGGAGCTGAAGATCCCGCCGCACCCGCCGCTCGCCACGGACGCCGCTCAATACGTCGGCGATCCGGTCGCCGTGGTGATCGCGAGCGATCAGGAGACGGCCCTCGACGCGGCGGAAAAGGTCCGAGTCGACTGGCAGGTGTTGCCGTCGGTGACGAGCACCGAGAAGGCCAGCGCGACGGGCGCGCCCCAGCTGCACGAGGTGGCGCCGAACAACGTCGCGTTCCGGTGGCAGATCGGCGACGCCGCCGCGACCGACGCCGCGTTCAAGGCAGCGGCCACGGTCGTCAAGAAGCGCATCGTCAACCAGCGCCTGGTGGCCAACGCCATGGAGCCACGGGCCTGCGTGGCGCGGTACGAGGCGGCCACCGACGAGCTGACCCTGTGGGTGACGTCTCAGAACCCGCACGTCCACCGGCTCTTGATGACGGCGTTCGTGCTCGGCATCCCCGAGCACAAGGTGCGGGTGATCGCGCCGGACGTGGGGGGCGGCTTCGGCTCGAAGATCTTCCTCTACAACGAGGAGACGGTCTGCTCGTGGGCCTCACGGAAGATCCAGCGGCCGATCCGGTGGACGGCGACCCGCCGGGAGGCGTTCCAGACCGACGCGCACGGCCGTGATCACATCACCGACGCCGAGCTGGCGCTGTCGAAGGACGGCAAGATCCTCGGTCTGCGCGTCAAGACCATCGCCAACCTGGGCGCCTATCTCTCGACGTTCGCGCCGGCGGTGCCGACGTATCTCTACGGCACCCTGCTCAACGGCGTCTACGAGATGGGCGCGATCCATGCCGAGGTCACGGGCGTCTTGACCAACACGACTCCGGTCGACGCCTACCGCGGGGCCGGGCGCCCCGAGGCCGCGTACCTGGTCGAGCGGATGGTGGACGCCGGCGCGGCCGCGCTCAAGATGGACACGGTGGAGATCCGCAAGCGGAACTTCATCCCGAAGTTCGCCGACGGGTACCAGACGAAGGTCGCCCTGCTCTACGACAGCGGCGACTACGGCGCGGCCTTCGACAAGCTCCTCGGCATGCTCGACCTCAAAAAGTTTCGTGCCGAGCAGGAGGCCGCTCGCAAGCAGGGCCGGCTCCTGGGGGTCGGCTTCTCGACGTACATCGAGGCCTGTTCGATCGCGCCGTCCAAGGTCGTCGGTGCCCTGGGCGCCCAGGCCGGGCTCTACGAGTCCGGGGCGGTGCGGGTCCATCCGACGGGGAAGGTGAGCGTCTTCACGGGGTCGCACTCCCACGGCCAGGGCCACGAGACGACGTTCAGCCAGCTCGTGGCCGACCAGCTCGGCATCCCGATGGACGACATCGACATCATCCACGGCGACACGGGTCGGGTCGCGTTTGGCATGGGGACGTACGGCAGCCGCTCGGCGTCCGTCGGCGGCACGGCCATCCTGATGTCGCTCGACAAGATCAAGGAGAAGGGCAAGAAGATCGCGGCGCACCTGCTCGAGGCGTCGGCGAAGGACATCGAATACGCCAACGGGAAGTTCCAGGTCAAGGGCGCGCCGGACAAGGCCATCCCGTTCGGCCAGGTCGCGCTGACGGCGTACGTGCCGCACAACTATCCGGAGGGGCTCGAGCCGGGACTGGACGAGACCAGCTTCTACGATCCCTCGAACTTCTGCTTCCCCTTCGGCGCGCACGCCTGCGTGGTGGAGGTCGACCGTGACACCGGTCATGTCACGCTCCTCCGCTACATCGCGGTGGACGACGTCGGCAACGTCATCAACCCCATGATCGTCGACGGCATGGTCCACGGCGGCGTCGCCCAGGGGGTGGGCCAGGCGATGTGCGAGGGCGCGGTCTACGACGATCAGTCCGGCCAGCTCGTGACCGGCACGATGATGGACTACGCGGTCCCCAGGGCCGACATGCTGCCGATGTACGAGACCGACCGCACGGTGACACCGACGCCGGTGAACCCGCTCGGCATCAAGGGCGCGGGGGAGACGGGGACGATCGCAGCCACGCCCGCGGTCGTCAACGCGGTGGTCGACGCGCTGGCGCCGCTCGGCGTCGATCACATCGAGGTCATGCCGCTCACCGCTCAACGAGTGTGGCAGCTGATCCAAGGCGCCAAGGGCGCCAAGGCATAGGAGAGAGGACCCATGTACCCAGCCGCTTTCGAGTATCACGCCCCGACGACCCTGAAGGACGCGCTCGGGCTTCTCGGCAAGCTCGGGGACGACGCCAAGATCCTCGCCGGGGGGCACAGCCTCATCCCCATGATGAAGCTGCGCCTGGCCCAGCCCAAGCACCTCGTGGATCTGCGCAAGGTGCCCGGTCTCGCGGGCATCAAGGAGGACAAGGGCGCGCTCGCCATCGGCGCGATGACGACCCACTGGCAGGTCGAGTCCTCCGACCTGGTGAAGTCCAAGCTTCCCGTGCTGTGCGACGTCGCGGGAATCATCGGCGACCCGGCTGTGCGGAATCTCGGAACCGTGGGGGGGTCGCTCGCGCACGCCGATCCCGCCGCGGACTGGCCGGCGATCATGATCGCGCTCGGCGCCGAGATGGTCTGCGAAGGCCCCAAGGGTCGGCGCACGGTGAAGGTGGACGACTGGTTCAAGGGGCTCATGTCGACGGCGCTCGGTGAGGACGAGCTCCTCGTCGAGGTGCGCGTGCCGCTCCTGGCCGCGGGCAGCGGCGCCGCCTACATGAAGTTCCCCCACCCGGCCTCGCGCTTCGCCGTCGTCGGCGTGGCGGCCGCGGTGACCCTCGACAAGCAGGGCACCTGCACGAAGGCGAGCCTCGGCGTGACCGGCGCCGGCACCAAGGCCGTACGAGCCAAGGGCGTCGAGGCGGGATGCACGGGCAAGAAGCTCGATGCGCCGACCATCGAGGCCGCGGCGCAGAAGGCCGCCGATGGTGTCGACGTGCAGGCGGACCTCCAGGGCTCCGTCGAGTACAAGAGCCACTTGTGTCGGGTGTTTGCGAAGCGAGCGCTGACGGAAGCGGTGAAACGGGCGCATTGACCGACGTGGGGGGGCCGAAATGGCCCCCCCAAAACCGCGCGGGTCAGCTCCAGCGCGAATCCGGCAGGTAGGCTTCCCTCCACAGCTCGAAGACCAGAAGCTGCCAGAGGACTTTCCGATGATCGCTCCGGCCGGCCAGGTGTTCGGCGACGAGCCGCGTGACGGCCGCAGGGGCGAAGAGCCCGACACGCCGTAGCCGGTCGGGATGGAGCGTCTGCTCGAGGACCGGCCGGAGCGGGCCCCGCAGCCACTGGGCGATGGGCACACCGAAGCCCTGCTTGCGCCGCTCGAGGATCGCATCGGGCAGGCGGCCGGCGAGCGCGCGCTTGAGCACGTGCTTGGTCGTCCAGCGTCGGAGCTTCAGCGTGGGCGGCATGGCGCAGACGAGCGCCACGAGCTCGGGATCAAGGAAGGGCGCTCGCGCCTCGACGCCGCACGCCATCGTCGCGCGGTCCATCTTCACGAGCGTCTGCCCGGCCAGATAGAGCTTGCAGTGGTGATAGATCAGGCGGTCGACGGGATCGTCCGTCGGTGCGTCCGCCATGATCTCCGCGAGATCGCCGTAGGGATCGAAGTCGGCCACGGCGGTGCCGACCCCGGGTGAGAGCAGGTCTCGCTGCTCCGGCGGCGTGAGGCCTCCCATCATGACCTGGGCGGCGACGTCGGGTGGATGGACAGCGCCGCGGAGGAATTGCTTGAGGAGAAAGCTCGGGCTGCCGTAGCGCGTCCCGCTGGGAAGCGCCCCGATCACGCCAGCGGCGGCGCGCAGGACAGGGGCGGGGAGCCGGTTGATCGCCGCCATCGGGGCGAGCGCGAGGAACGTCGGATAGCCACACAGCAGCTCGTCTCCTCCGTCGCCGCCGAGCGCCACCGTCACCGTCGCGCGCGTCTGCCGCGCCAGGTGCAGGGTGGGCAGGAAGGCGGGGTCGGCCAGCGGCTCGTCGAGCAGGCTGCCCAGACGGGCGAGCAACGCGGCCGCGTCCGACGCGGTGAACGTGAACTGATGATGCTCCGTGCCCAGATGCTCGGCGACGGCCCGCGCGAAGCGCTCCTCGCTGTAGCTGGCTTCGTCGAAGCCCATCGAAAACGTCTGCAGCCGGCTTTCCGGGGCGACGGCGACGGCGGCGGCGGTGACCGCGCCGGAGTCGATCCCGCCGCTCAGGAACACGCCCACGGGCACATCGCTGACCAGCCGGTGGCGTACCGAGACACACAGGCCGTCCCACAGGCGCTCCGCCCACGCCTCGATGCGCTCGTCGCCCCGCCTCGTCGCGCCGAACGGGAGATCCCAGTACCGGCTCACGCGGGTCTTGCCGCCGGCCACGGTGAGGGCATGTCCGGGCGGTAGCTTGACGACGCCCTCCAGGATCGTGTGGGGATCCGGCAGATAACCGCTCGTGAGATAGCGCGACAGGCCGCGGAGGTCGAGGGCGCGAGCGATCTCGGGATGCGCGACGAGCGCGCGAAGCTCCGAGCCGAAGACGAGCCAGCCGCCGCGCTCGGCGTAGTAGAACGGCTTTTCTCCCATGCGATCCCGGGCCGCGAAGAGCGTCTGCCGCTCGGCATCCCACAGGACGAACGAGAACATGCCGTTGAAGTGGGCGAGGCAGTCCTCGCCGAACTCCTCCCACGCGTGGACGATCACCTCGGTGTCCGAGCTCGTGGCGAATCGGTGGCCGCGCTCGCGCAGCATGGCGGCAAGGCGACGGTAGTTGTAGATCTCGCCGTTGAGGATGGCGTGGACGGTGCCGGTCTCGTTGGCGATCGGCTGACGACCGGTGGCCAGGTCGATGATCTGCAGTCGACGGTGGCCCAGCGCGACGGGGCCATCCACGAAATATCCTTCGTCGTCGGGGCCGCGATGCCCGAGCGTCGCCGTCATCCGCCGCACGATGGCGGGATCGGCGGCCCGGTGATCGAGCGAGAGAAAACCGCTAAGACCGCACACGCGTTCCCCGCAGCGTCAGGAGGATACGGAAAAACCCGCAGGCTGCGCGGTAGACTCGCATAGGATGAGATCCGGGCGTGTCACGTGAAGCGCGATTTTATCGGAGATCGGATGGAGGATCAACGCTGGCGGCTGCTCGCGCTGGCGCCGTTGTTCGTCGCCGCCGTGCTGTTCTTGCCCTCGATCGGCGCGCGTCTGATCTACCTCGGCGACGAGGCGCGGTATGCGCTGCTCGCCCGGAACATGGTGCAGACCGGAGACTGGCTCGTTCCGCGGATCGGCAGTGAGGTGCACCTGGAGAAGACGCCGCTCTTCATCTGGAGTATCGCCGCGCTTTCCCTGCCCCGTGGTGACGTCACCGAGCTGACTGCCGTATTGCCCTCCGCCCTCAGTGGCATCGTGGGGGTGGGGATGACGATGCTGCTGGGACGCTCGATGTTCGGCCCCAGGGCCGGCGTGCTCGGTGGGCTCGTGCTGGCGACGACGTGGGGGTACTTCTGGCACGCGCGCCTCGCCCTGGCGGACATGATGGTGACGGCCTTCGTCGTCGCGGGCGCGGCGGCGTTCTGGGCCGCCGTCGGCCGGACCGGCCAGCGACGTTTGCCCATGGCGCTCTTCTGGCTCTGCCTCGGGCTCGCCCTGTCGGCGAAGGGGCCGGTCGGCCTCATGCCGCTGCTGCCATGCGCGGCGTTCCTCGTCGCCGACCTCGGCTGGCCCGGCCTCCGACAGCTGCGGCCGCTGACGGGCATCGCCGTCGTCGCGGTGATCTCCGTGCCGTGGGCGCTGGCCTTCGCCTTCCAGCCCGAGACGAGCTACGTGCAGAGCGTGCTCGTCGAGGACTTCCTGGCCCCGCGCCTGCGCGGCTGGGGCCAGCCGTCCGAGGTGCTCTGGGCGCTCGGGCCGATCGGCGTCGGGTTCATGCCGTGGACGCCGTTTCTCCCTTCGGCGGTGCGCCACGGCTGGTGGAAGGCGGAGGGCGACGACACGCGTCGTGCGTTCCGGTTCCTCGTCTTCTGGGTGCTCGCGTACGTCATGGTCATCACGCTGATGCCGCACAAGCGAGACCGCTATCTGCTGCCGACGTACCCGGCGCTCGCGCTCATGGTCGGCTGGCTGTGGGACCGCTGGATGAGCCGACCGACGTCGGCCGCGCTTCGCCTCCACGGCGGCGTCTGGGCCGCCCTGGCCGTGCTCGGCGCCGTGGCGATCGTGCTGCCGCTCCGCCCACGTCCGGAGCTGGCCGTGCTCGTGCCGCCGACGCTCGCGACGAAGCTGGTGCTCGTCGGCCTCCTCGTGGCCGCGGCGGCGCTGATCGTGCTCGCGGCCAGGGCGGGGCGCCCGCTCGCGATGTTCCTGACCGTCGGCATCCCGATGGTGCTGGTCCTCGCGTACGAGACGCAGATCTCCGTCGCCGCGCACAACCGGACGTACGACATCAAGGCGCTCGCCGGCCGACTCGCCGACCGCGCGACGCCGGACACCGACTTCGTGACGTACCGCTACCAGCCGCTCGCGCTGCAGTTCTACGCGGGGCGGACGGTCAAGCGGGCGCGAGATGTCGCAGAGCTCAGGAGGCTGGTGTCGACCGGACGGCCCGTGTACGTCGTCGCCGAGGAGCGCCACTGGCGTGAGCTCGGGGACATCGCCGGCAAGACGTGGACGGCCGTGGACCAGGCCCACGTCGACGGTCGATGGGTCTCCGTGCGCAGCCCCGCGGAGCGACGATGACTTCCCGTCCGGCGCTCTCCATCGTGCTGCCCGTGTACAACGAAGCGGACAGCCTCGGTCCGCTGTGGACGGAGCTGGCCGAGGTCCTGCCGACCCTCGCGGCGTCCGCGGAGGTGGTCTTCGTCGATGACGGCTCCACGGACGGCAGCGCCGACATCCTCCATCGCCTGGCCAAGGACGATCGACGGATTCGCCTGCTCCGCTTCGAGTCGAACGCGGGCCTCAGCGCGGCGTTCTACGCCGGGCTCCAGGCCACCCGCGGGCGGATCGTCGCCACCATGGACAGCGATCTGCAGAGCGACCCACGCGACATCGGCATGCTGATGACGTATCTGCGCGAGGCCGACGCCGTCGTCGGCTGGCGGTTCGTCCGGCACGATTCCTGGCTCAAGCGCCTGTCGTCACGGATCGCCAACGGAATCCGCAAGGCGGTGACGGGGGACGTCGTGCAGGACAGCGCGTGCAGCCTCCGGGTGATGCGGCAGGAGTGCGTGACGGCCGTCCCGCCGTACACCGGCATGCATCGGTTCATGCCGACGCTGCTGAAGATCGCCGGGTTTCGCGTCGTCCAGGTCCGGGTCAACCATCGGGCTCGACGGTTCGGCCGATCCAAGTTCGGCGTCAGCGACCGGGCCTTCTCCGCCTTCGCGGATCTTCTCGTGGTGCGGTGGATGATGGCCCGCCGGCTGCGCTATCGGATCGCCGAGCGAATCGACTCGGCGCCCGAGGACGCGCGCTGATCACCGGCCTCGTGCTCGCCGCCGGTCTGGCGCGGCGGATGGGTCGACAGAAGCTGTTGCTCCCGCTCCGGGGCAGCCCGATCGTCCGCTGGAGCGTCGTGGCCCTCCGCCCGCACGTCGACGACCTCGTCGTCGTGACCGGCGCCGACGCCGAAGCCGTCCACGACGCGCTGCGGGGACTGCCCGTCCGCCTGGTGGCCAACCCGCATCCCGAGGCGGGGCAGGGATCGTCGATCGCCGTCGGGGCGGCGGCGCTCGCGCCGGGAACGCGGGCCGTCGTCATCGCGCTCGGCGATCAGCCCCACGTGCCTGACGACGTCGTGCCGGCGCTGCTGGCGACGTGGCGACGGACCGGCCACGCGATCGTGGCGCCCGTGTACCGCGGCGTGCAGGGGACGCCGGTGCTGTTCGCGGCCGAGGTCTTTGCGGAGCTGGCCGCCCTCACCGGCGACACGGGGGCGCGCGGCGTCGTCGGCGCTCGTCCCGAGCGCGTCGCGCGCGTGGCCTTCGACACACCGATGCCGGCGGACGTCGACACGCCCGAGGACTTCGCGCGTCTTCATGTAGAATGGAGCTTCGTGCGCCCCGAGATCGCGAAGATCCGAGAGTTGATGGAAGCGGCCGAGTACGTCACGGACGCTCCCGTCGCGACGTCCGTCCACCTCGCAACCACCCTCCACAAGCCCCTGCTCGTCGAGGGCCACGCCGGGGTCGGCAAGACCGAGATCGCCAAGGTGATGGCCCGCATGCTGGACACGAACCTGATCCGGCTGCAGTGTTACGAGGGGCTCGACGCCGCCGCCACGCTGTACGAGTGGAACTACCAGAAGCAGCTCCTGCACATCAAGCTCGGTGAGGCCTCCACACGCCCCGTCGGCGAGCGCGAGCACGAGATCTTCTCCGAGCCGTTTCTCCTGCGCCGGCCGCTGCTGCAGGCGATCAGCCAGGAGACGTCGCCGGTCCTGCTCATCGACGAGATCGACCGCGCCGACGAGGAGCTCGAGGCCTTCATGCTCGAGATCTTCGCCGAGTGGCAGGTGACGATCCCGGAGGTCGGCACCATCAAGGCGGCCCATCCCCCGCACGTGATCCTGACGTCCAACCGGACGCGCGAGCTGTCCGACGCGCTTCGCCGCCGGTGTCTCTACCTGTGGATCGACTATCCGGACTTCGACAAGGAGGTGCGGATCGTCGAGCGGAAGACCCCGGGCATCAACGCGCGGCTCGCGCGGGAGGTCGCGCGCTTCATGGAGGCGCTCCGCCGCGTGCGCCTGGCGAAAGTCCCCGGCGTGGCGGAAACGCTCGACTGGGCCCAGGCGCTCGTCGCGCTCCACGCCGATCACCTCGACGGCGAGCTCGTCACGGAGACACTCGGCTGCGTGCTGAAGGACGCGGACGACATCAAGCGGTTCCACGCGGAGGTCACGAAAGCGGGGCTGGGCACGTTCCTGCCCACCGGCGGCTGACATGCCGCTCGCCCCGGAGACGCCGTCCCGCGGCGATCTCCCACTCCGCCGTGCGGGAGCGCCGCGTGATCTCGCCAGCGCTCTCGTCCGATTCGCCGCCTTGCTCCGCCGGCACGGGCTTCCCGTCTCGCTGCTCCAGGTCACCGATGCCGTGCGCGCGCTCGAGCGCCTCGATCTCGCCGATCGCGAGGAGGTCCGGCTCGGACTGCGCACCGTCCTGGTGGGCCGGCCCGAGGACTTCGCCAACTTCGACCGGTGCTTCGAGGCGTTCTGGCGATCGGATGTCGAGGCCGACCCGGATCTCGGCGACCTGGTCGCCGTCGACCCCGAAGCGGGGCTGGAGGGCCTGCCCGCGCCCTCCATCGGCCAGCACCGGGAAACCCTCGCCCTCGATACCTGGGGGTCGGACGAGGCCGAGGAGGAGGGCGAGCCGCTGGGCGTCCCCGGCGTCTCCGACCGTGAATCGCTGGTAGGCCAGGACTTCTCGACCTTCTCGCCGGATCAGCTCGACGAGGTCTTCCGGCTCACCATCCAGATCGCGCGTCGCCTGGCCCGCAGGCTGTCGCGCCGTCGACGGCCCGTCGCGCGACGCGGCCGCATCGATCTGCGGCGCACCCTGCGGGCCAACCTCAATCGCGGGGACCTCATCGAGCTGCGCTACCGTCAACGCAAGCGTCGCAAGGTGCGGTTGCTGCTGCTCTGCGACGTGTCTGGGTCGATGGATCTCTACAGCCGCTTCCTGCTGCAGTTCGTGTTCGCCTTGCAGTCCGTTTTCAATCGCGTCGAGACCTTCACCTTCGCGACCCGCCTGACCCGGGCGACGGAGTATCTGAAAGCGCGTTCCTACCGTCAGGCCCTGCGGCGGCTCACCGAGGTCCGCGACTGGTCCGGGGGCACGCGGATCGGCGAGTCGCTGGCGACGTTCAACCGCGAATGGCCGCACCTCGTCGACCGGCGCACCATCGTGATCGTCCTCTCGGACGGCTGGGACACGGGCGAGCCGGAGCTGCTGGCCACGGAGCTCATGCGGATCAAGCGGCGCGCCGGCCGGGTGCTCTGGCTCAACCCGCTCCTCGGCAACCCGTCGTACGAGCCCCTGACCCGGGGGATGGCGGCGGCGCTCCCGCTCATCGATGACTTCGCCGCGGCGCACAACCTCGCCGCCCTCCGGGAGCTGGCCGGCAAGCTGACGATCTGAATCGCTCTGAACCGCCGATCCACATCCACATCGGTCGCCGTGCGGTAGTTGTGCAATGGCTTGCATGTGGCTCCGGATTTTCCCCAGGATTTTCGCGGGTTCACGCCGGGTCAACTCTGGCGCTGACCTTGCAATGTTCCCAGAGCCAGATTGGATCGATGCGAGGAGGATTCCCGATGCGCAGGGCAGTCGCGCTTCTGATGGTGTTGCTACTGGCGGTGCTGCACACGCCTTCCACCGCCCAGGCGCTGATGTCCTCGCTCCTGTCGGATTTCTTCCCGTTCGGTGCGACGGAGCCGGGCATGCTCTTCCTCACGGGCCTGACTCTCCTCAGCCTGGCTCGCATCGGCAGTCGACGGTGACCTACCGCTAGATCCGGAGCGCGAGGCCAACCCGCCGTCGCTCCGTCGCAATTCTCACGCCGGCACTCTGCCCGGCAGGAACGCTTCAAGAAGATCGCCGGCGAGCGTATGATTGATCCGTCATGGCCGAAATTTTCGATCACATTGACCAATTGCGTCGCCAGGGCGGTCGGGTCGCGATCGCCACACTCGTCAATACCCAGGGAACGACGCCGCGCAAAGAGGGCGCGAAGATGCTCGTGGGCGAGGGCGGCGCCGTCCTCGGCTCGGTGACGATCGGCGGCTGCGTCGACGCGCGGGTCATCGAGGAAGCGACAGACGTGCTCTCGCACATGCGCCCCCAGCTGATCGAGATGAATCTCGGTGACGAGGAGGCGTGGGAGATCGGGCTCACCTGCGGCGGCACCATCGAGGTGCTCCTCGAGCCGGTCGCGCTCGATCGCGCCGACGACCTCACGGCACGCCTGTACGAGCGGGTCCGTGGCCATGCCGCGCGTGGCGGCCGGGGCGCGCTGGTGACGCGACTCGACGGCGA
>Ga0070707_100005296_pt1 | contig 12074 bp, 8 predicted proteins | sample KBSK5502metaG_FD_65468 | JGI IMG/M metagenome (GOLD analysis project Ga0070707, IMG submission 65468) | Corn, switchgrass and miscanthus rhizosphere microbial communities from Kellogg Biological Station, Michigan, USA - KBS K5-50-2 metaG | ecosystem: Host-associated > Plants > Roots >... | reverse complement strand
ACCTCAGTCAGGATGGCGAAGGTGTAGGGGTCCCACTCGGCGATCTTCTGGCCCTCTTCGACGCGCCCGCCGTTCGGGATCAAGAGTGTGGCGCCGTAAGCGATCGGGTAGCGGTCAACCTCGCGGCCGCGGTCATCGACGATGAGGATCGAGCCGTTGCGGTTCATGGCGATGATCTTGCCCTCGCGGTTCTTGACCGTGTTGAGGTCGACGTACTTGACCGTCCCGCCGATGCGCGCCTCGTGCGATGACTGCTCGGAGACGCGCGAGGCCGTCCCGCCGATGTGGAAGGTTCGCATGGTGAGCTGCGTGCCAGGCTCGCCGATCGACTGCGCGGCGATCACGCCGACGGCCTCGCCCATATCGACGATCTGCCCCGTGGCCAGGTTGCGGCCGTAGCATTTGATGCACACGCCGCGGCGGGCTTCGCAGGTCAAGACCGAGCGGATGCGCACGCGCTCGATGCCGCCCGCGTTCTGGATCTCGGTCGCGATGTCCTCGGTGATCTCCTCGTTGGCGTTCGCGATCACCTGCCCCGTAATCGGGTCGTGGACGTCTTCGAGGGCCACGCGGCCGATGATGCGCTCGCGCAACGCCTCGATGATGTCGCCGCCTTCGGTGATCGGCTCGGCCCAGATGCCTTTGATCGTGCCGCAGTCCGGCTCCGAGATGATCACGTCCTGCGCCACGTCCACCAGGCGCCGCGTCAGGTAGCCCGAGTCGGCCGTCTTGAGCGCCGTGTCGGCCAGGCCCTTGCGTGCGCCGTGCGTCGAGATGAAGTACTGCAGCACGTCGAGGCCTTCGCGGAAGTTGGCGCGGATCGGCGTCTCGATGATTTCGCCCGACGGCTTGGCCATCAAGCCGCGCATGCCGGCGAGCTGGCGGATTTGCTGCTGGTTGCCGCGCGCGCCCGAATCGGCCATAACCAGAATCGGGTTGAGCTCGCGCGAATCACGCTCGCGCCGCTGCATCTCCTTGAACATCTCGTCGGCGACCTTCTCGGTCATCTCCGACCAGATCGCGACCACCTTGTTGTAGCGCTCGCCGTTGGTGATCACGCCGTCCTTGTACTGCTGCTCGACTTTGATCACCTCGGCTTCGGCCGACGCCACGAGCTTCGGCTTGTCCTTCGGCGTGACCAGGTCGTCGATGCCGATGGAGATGCCGGCCTTGGTCGCGTAGAGGAAGCCGAGGTCTTTGAGCTCGTCCAGCGTCTTCACGGTCTGGGCGTGGCCGAACCGCAACTGGCAATAATTGACCAGGCTCGTCAGGCCCTTCTTCTTGAGAATGCCGTTGACGTAGGGCATCTCCTCCGGAATGTGATCATTGAAGATCACGCGGCCGACCGTCGTGTTGATCGTGCGGCCGTGCACCTCCTGGACCGTGGCCTTGATCAAGTCCTGCGAATCGCGCTCGGTGTCGAGGTCGAGCAGCTTGCCTTCGTAGCGGAGCCGGATCTTGGTCTGCGTCGTCACCTCTTTGGCGTCGAGCGCGATCAAGACCTCTTCGATGCTCGCAAAGGCGCGGCCTTCACCTTTCGCCCCGTCCATGGCCCGCGTCAGGTAGTAGATGCCGAGCACGATGTCCTGCGAGGGGACCGCGATCGGCTGGCCCGAGGCCGGCGAGAGGATGTTATTCGACGAGAGCATCAAGACGCTCGCCTCGATCTGCGCCTCGGGCGAGAGCGGAATGTGCACGGCCATCTGGTCGCCGTCGAAGTCCGCGTTGAAGGCGGTGCAGACGAGCGGGTGGATCTTGATCGCCTTGCCCTCGACCAAGACCGGCTCGAAAGCCTGGATGCCCAGGCGGTGCAAAGTCGGGGCGCGGTTGAGGAGCACCGGGTGATCCTTGATCACCTTCTCGAGGATGTCCCACACGACCTCCTCTTGATTCTCGACCTTCTCTTTCGCCTGCTTGATCGTGGCCGCGTGGCCTTCGCTTTCGAGCCGGTTATAGATGAACGGCTTGAAGAGCTCCAAGGCCATCTTCTTCGGCAGGCCGCATTGATGGAGCTTGAGTTCAGGGCCGACGACGATCACCGACCGGCCGGAGTAGTCGACGCGCTTGCCCAAGAGGTTCTGGCGGAAGCGCCCCTGCTTGCCTTTGAGCGTGTCCGAAAGCGACTTCAAGGGGCGGTTGTTGACGCCGCGCAGCACGCGGCCGCGGCGGCCGTTGTCAAACAGCGCATCGACGGCCTCCTGCAGCATGCGCTTCTCGTTACGGACGATGACCTCCGGCGCCTTGAGCTCGATCAGCTTCGAGAGCCGGTTGTTGCGGTTGATCACGCGGCGGTAGAGGTCGTTGAGGTCCGAAGTCGCAAACCGCCCACCATCGAGCGGCACGAGCGGACGCAACTCGGGCGGAATCACCGGGATCACGTCCAGGATCATCCACTCCGGCTTGTTGCCCGACTTGCGAAACGAATCGACGACCTTGAGGCGCTTCGAGTACTTGAGCTTCTTCTGCTGGCTGACTTCGGTCTTCATCCGGTGGCGGAGGTCTTCGGCCAACTCCTCGATGTCCACCTTCTGGAGCAGGATCTTGATCGCCTCGGCGCCCATCCTGGCGACCTCCTCGGTGAACTTGCCCGGGAACTCCTGCTTCAGTTGGCGGTAGCGCTCGTCGGTCAACAGCTCACGCTCCTTGAGCGCCAGGCCCAGGCCCTCGATCTCGTCCTTGTCGGCGATGACGATGTAGTTCTCGAAGTAGAGGACCTTCTCCAGCTCCCGCAGCGGAATGTCGAGCAGGTGCCCGATGCGCGAGGGCAGGCCCTTGAAGAACCAGACGTGCGAACACGGGCTGGCCAGCTCGATGTGGCCCAGGCGCTCGCGCCGCACCTTCGCCTGCGTCACCTCCACCCCGCACTTGTCACAGATCACGCCGCGGTGCTTCATCCGTTTGTACTTGCCGCAGAGACACTCCCAGTCGGTGACGGGCCCGAAGATGCGGGCGCAGAACAGGCCGTCGCGCTCGGGCTTGAAGGTCCGGTAGTTGATCGTCTCCGGCTTGGTCACATGCCCGTGCGACCAGGAACGAATCTTCTCAGGCGACGCAAGGCTGATGCGAATCGCCTCGAAATCCGGCGTCAATACTCTTTCACCTGAATATCTGTACACTGCTTTCCTCCTCAGTAGGCAGCAGGCGGTAGGCAGTAGGCAGTGAGCATCTATTTTCTGCCTACTGCCTACCGCCTGCTGCCTACTATCTTTTACGCTTCCTTCGCCTCGCGCTGCCGCAACTCCACGTCCAGACATAGCGACTGCAACTCGCGGATCAGGACGTTGAACGACTCGGGCAGGCCCGGCTCGAAGTCCGACTCGCCTTTGACAATCGCCTCGTAGATCTTCGAGCGCCCGGCCACGTCGTCCGACTTCGCCGTCAACAGCTCCTGCAAGATGTGCGCGGCGCCGTAGGCTTCCAAGGCCCAGACCTCCATCTCGCCGAAGCGCTGGCCGCCGAACTGCGCCTTGCCGCCCAGCGGCTGCTGGGTGATCAAGGAGTAGGGCCCGATCGAGCGGGCGTGGATCTTGTCATCCACGAGGTGCGAGAGCTTGAGCATGTAGATGTAGCCGACCGTCACCTTCTGCTCGAACGGCTCACCCGTCACGCCGTCGTAGAGGATCGTTTTGCCCGACTCGTTGATCATCTCCGGCGAGCCTTCCTCGTCCAACTTCTCGTTGGCTTGACGGAGCAGCTTCTTGATCTCTACCTCGGTGGCGCCGTCGAAGACCGGCGTCGCGAAGCGCAAGCCCAAGACCTGCGCGGCCCACCCCAGGTGCGTCTCCAGGATCTGGCCCACGTTCATGCGCGAGGGCACGCCCAAGGGGTTCAGGACGATCTCGACCGGGGTGCCGTCGGGCAGGTAGGGCATGTCCTCTTCGGGCAGGATGCGCGCGATCACGCCCTTGTTGCCGTGGCGGCCGGCCATCTTGTCGCCGACCGAGAGCTTGCGCTTCATGGCGATGAAGACCTTGACCATCTTGATCACGCCCGGAGTGAGTTCGTCGCCCTTCTTGAGCTTCTCGATCTTCTCCTTGTAGAGGTGCTCGAGGATCGCGATCTGGCGCTCGGTCCGCTGCTCCAGATCCTTGATCTCGCCGGGCACGTCGATGCGCGCGCCGGCGACGGTGATCTTCTTGAGCGCCGCGAGTTCCAGCTCTTCGAGCATCTCGCGCGTCATCTTCGTGCCCTTCTCGTAAACGGTCCGGCGGTTGTGCACCAGATCGGCGTCGAGCTTGCGGCCTTCGAGCAGCTCGTAGACGCGCTTGTTGCGCTCCTCTTCGAGGATACGGATCTCGTCGTGGAGGTTCTTGCGCAGCTTATCTTCTTCTGCCTGCTCGATGGCCATGCTCCGCGGGTCCTTGTCCGCGCCCTTGCGAGTGAAGACCTTGACATCGACGACCGTGCCTTCGATGCCCGGCGGGCAGGTCAAAGAGGCGTCGCGCACGTCGCCGGCCTTCTCGCCGAAGATCGCGCGCAGCAGCTTCTCTTCGGCCGTCAGTTGCGTCTCGCCCTTGGGCGTGACCTTGCCGACGAGGATCGAACCCTGCTTGACCTGGGCGCCGATGCGGATGATGCCGCTGTCGTCGAGGTCACGGAGCGCCGCCTCGCCGACGTTCGGGATGTCGCGCGTGATCTCCTCGGGCCCGAGCTTGGTGTCGCGGGCTTCGATCTCCAACTCCTCGATGTGGATCGAAGTGTAGTAGTCGCCCTTGACCATGCGCTCCGAGACCAGGATCGCGTCCTCGAAGTTGTAGCCGCGCCACGGCATGAAGGCCACGAGCACGTTGCGGCCGAGCGCCAGTTCGCCGCCATCGGTGCACGGCCCGTCAGCGATCACGTCGCTCTTCTTGATCCGCTGGCCGACTTTGACGATCGGCTTCTGATTGATGCAGGTGTTCTGGTTCGACCGCTTGAACTTGATCAGCGGATAGATGTCGGCCGTCACCTCGCGCGAGAGCGTGCCGTCCACGTTATGATCGACCCGGATGATGATGCGCTCGGAGTCAACCACGTCCACCACACCGTCGCGGCGGGCCACGACGACCGCGCCCGAGTCCTGCGCCGTGACGGTCTCCATGCCGGTGCCGATGTAGGGCGCCTCGGCCCGCAGCAGCGGCACGGCCTGGCGTTGCATGTTCGAGCCCATCAGCGCGCGGTTCGCGTCGTCGTTCTCAAGGAACGGGATGAGCGAAGCCGCCACCGAGACGAGTTGCTTCGGGGAGACGTCCATGTACTGGATGTCTTCGCGCAGGGCGAGGATGAATTCACCCGCCTTGCGGGCGTTGACGCGCTCGTTGACGATGTTGCCGTCCTTGTCCAGCTCGATGTTCGCCTGGCCGATGACGTATTTGTCCTCCTCCCAGGCCGAGAGGTAGAACGGGTACGGCTCGGAGGTCGCGTGCTTGCCTTCGCCGCCGAGTTTCTTGTTGGCCCGCTCGACCTTCACTTGCTCGATGTGGTCGCCGGGGCGGAACTCGGTGTCGCCGCCGTTCAGGATCCGCACGTAATCGATCACGCGGCCGTCTTCGACCTTGCGGTAGGGCGACTCGATGAAGCCGAACTCGTTGATCCGCGCGAAGCACGAAAGCGAGGAGATCAGCCCGATGTTCGGGCCCTCAGGGGTCTCAATCGGGCAGATGCGGCCGTAGTGCGTCGGGTGCACGTCGCGCACCTCGAACCCGGCCCTTTCGCGCGAGAGCCCGCCCGGCCCGAGGGCCGACAGTCGCCGCTTGTGCGTGATCTCCGAAAGCGGGTTGGTCTGATCCATAAACTGCGAGAGCTGGCTGGAGCCAAAGAACTCGCGCACCGCGGCCGTCACCGGTTTGGCGTTGATCAGGTCGCGCGGCATGGCGGTCTGCATCTCCTGATGGATCGACATCTTCTCCTTGATCGCGCGCTCCATCCTGACGAGGCCGATGCGGAACTGGTTTTCGAGCAGCTCGCCCACGGCCCGCACGCGGCGGTTGCCGAGGTGGTCGATGTCATCATCCCCGTAGAAGACCGTCCGCCCGTCGGGCAACTTCTGTTCGCCGGAGAGCCGTTTGAGTTTCAGCATGTAGCTGATCACGTCGAAGAAGTCCGACGGCGAGAGCAGCGGGTCGTCCAAGCGCTCGCGCTCCGGGCGCCCCATCTTGATGTTGAACTTCAGGCGGCCGACGCGCGAGAAGTCGAATTTGCGCGCGTCGAAGAACATCCCCTGGAACAAGGCCGTCGAAGTGTCGAGGGTCGGCGGGTCGCCGGGCCGCATCTTGCGGTAGATTTCGATCAGCGCCTCCTGTGGCGTCTTGATCGCGTCCTTCTTCACGGTCTGGCTCATAACCACGCCCACGTCGTCGCGCTCCGGGAAGAAGACCTCGAAGGACTCCGCCCCCGCCTCCGCGATCTTGGCGATCGTCTCCGGTGTCAACTCGGTGTTGGCCTCGGCCACGACCTCGCCGTCCGCCGTGTTGACGATGTCGGAGACGGTGAAGGCGCCGGCCAGGTCCTGGACCTTGACCTCGATCTCCTTGAGCTTGGCCTTGGTGATCGCTTCGTAGGCCGCGTGCGTGATCTTTTTGCCGCTCCGGACGAGCACCTCGCCGCTCTTGTCCGTGATGTCTTGCGAGGCCTTCGTGCCGATGATGTTCGGAGAGACCTGCCAGAAGAGCTGGCCCTTGCGCAGATTGATCCGGTCCACAGTGTAGAAGGTCCGCAGGATCTCCTCGTCGCTCTTCAATCCGAGGGCGCGCAGGAAGATCGTCGCCAGGAACTTCCGCTTGCGGTCGATGCGGACGTAGAGCAGGTTCTTGGCGTCGTACTCGAACTCGACCCACGAGCCGCGATACGGAATGATCTTGGCCAGAAAGTAGGTGTTATTGGCCGCCTTCTCGAAGAAGACACCGGGTGAGCGGTGGAGCTGCGAGACGATCACGCGCTCGGTGCCGTTGATGATGAAGGTGCCGTTTTCGGTCATCAGCGGCAGGTCGCCGAAGTAGACCTCTTCTTCTTTGATGTCGCGGATCGACTTCTGCCCCGTCTCGTCGTCCTTGTCCCAGACCGTGAGCCGGATCTTGACGTGGAGCGGAACCGAGTAGGTCATGCCGCGCTCCTGGCACTCCTGGACGTCGTACTTGTGCTTCAAGCCCACCGGTTCGCCGCAGTTGTCGCAGACGATGACGACGTTCTTGTTATAGGTGCCGCACTGGTGGCAGACCACGTCCTCCGAGGAGAACGGGTTGACCCGGATGACCGCGCCGCACTGTTTGCAATTCGAGCGCAGGTGGTGGAGGCCCTGGAGCTGGCCGCACTTGCACTGCCAGTTGCCGATCCGGTACTCGACGAACTCCAGCGACGAGGTGTCGCGGAAGTCGGAAATCGGGAAGGTCGAGCGGAAGACCGCCTGCAGGCCCGTGTTGTCCCTTTCGGGGGGCAGCAGGTCCATCTGCAAGAAGCGGTCGTAGCTCTCCCGTTGCACTTCAATCAGGTTCGGGATGCGCACGGCGGTGCGAATCTTCGAGAAGTCGTAGCGCGGCGCGCGCTCGCCCCCGTTCGTTGGCGCTTTGCCTAAATGCTCAGTAACCATGTGCGATCACTTCCTCGTGCGTTAGGAACAGCCGGTGAGGACTATTCAGTCAAACAAGACAAAGCGGCGGCCAGGGACGACACCTCGCCCAGCCGCGCGCTTTCGCAGTTTGTAGTTGACAATTTGTTTTTGAATCTCGCCGATTTTCAGTCCCTGGCAGTATAAACGAGACTACCTGGCCTTGTAAAGCGAGGGGCAAATTTCAGGCTACAAGTCGCGGTCCTGGCGCCAGTTAGATCGCCGGCGGCCGCCTGAGTTCCTCGCCCGAACCGGCGGCAGGCCGCGACTTGTGAGCCCAAATCGGTTACTCAAAGCGATTAGTTCTCAGCCATCAGCCCAAAACCAGCCACAAGAAGACGCGTGACCCAGCTTGAGCTGACTGCCGAGGGCCTACTTGACCTCGACCGTCGCGCCGGCGTCGGCCAGTTTCTTTCTGATCGTTTCAGCCTCTTCCTTCGAGACGCCCTCCTTGACCGCCTTGGGCGCGCCGTCCACCAAATCCTTCGCCTCCTTGAGTCCGAGGCTGGTGATCTCGCGAACGACCTTGATCACGTTGATCTTGTTCGCGCCGGCCGAGGCCAGGATGACATTGAACTCGGTCTGCTCTTCCGCCGCCGGAGCCGCCCCCGCCGCCGCGCCGCCGCCGCCAGCCGGGGCCGCCGCTACGGCCGCGGCCGCCGCTGAAACGCCGAAAGTCTCCTCTATCGCTTTGACAAGTTGTGAGGCTTCGAGTAATGAGAGTTCTTTGAGTTGATCCACAATCTTCTGAATGTCTGCCATAATCTGTACGATTCCTCCCGCAGTCTACGCGTTGATAACAGTTACTTCTCTGCGCCGCATCCGGGGATTGCCCGAGAGGCGGCGCACAAACCGCCAGCCTCAGGCATCACTCCGAGGGCTAGCTGTGTGCGTCGGCTGCGCACTGACAAGCACCGCAACCGGTAAAATTTCAAACCTCAAACGTTCGGTTTGAGATCAAGCCTGTGCGCCCTTTTGCTTGGCAACCTCATTGGTGACGACCGCCAGATTGCGGGCCGTCCCAGCCAGCGCCACCGCCAGGCGCTGGGCCTGAGCGTTAATGAGGTACATGATCTTGCTGATCAACTCCTCTTTCGACGGCATCGTCGCGAGCGCATCAATATCCTTGACCGCGATCACCCGGCCCTCGACCACGCCCGCCCGGAAGGTGAATTGCGCATTATCCTTGGCGAACTTGGTGAGCACCTTGGCCAGCCCGACCGGGTCGCGTTCGCTGTAGGCAACCGCCGTCGGCCCGACAAAATGATCGCGCAACGCTTCGAGCGCCGTGCCTTCGACGGCGCGCTGCGCGAGCGTGTTCTTGACCACGCGGTAATGCAGTTGTGCTTCGCGCAACTGGCGGCGCAGTTGCTGGTCCTTCTCAACGGTCAACCCTTGAAAGCTCACCACGAGCGCATGGCTCGAGGTTCCGAAATCCTTCTTCAGGGCCTCAATCTCTTGTTGCTTCTCTGCTCTGGTTTTCATTGCGTTCTCTCAATCGAATCTTTCGAGGTATGAATGCTGAGCGATGAGCAATGAACTAATTCCGAGTTCATCGTTCCGTGTTCATCATCGCCTCCTAAGCGGCCAAAGCCCCCGCATCGAGCAGCACGCCGGGGCCCATCGTCGTCGCGATGTTCACCTTCTTGACGTACTTGCCCTTCGCCGTCGCCGGCTTGGCCTTGACCACGGCGTCAATCAGCATCTTCGCATTCTCGGCGATCCTCTCGGGCGGGAAGGAAACCTTCCCAACCGGCACGTGGATCACGCCGGTCTTGTCGACGCGGTATTCAACCTTACCGGCCTTGGTCTCTTGGATCGCCTTGACCACGTCCATCGTCACGGTGCCGGTCTTCGGATTCGGCATCAGCCCGCGCGGGCCGAGAATCTTACCGAGCGTCCCGACTGACTTCATCATATCGGGCGTCGCGATGACGGCGTCGAAGTCGAAGTAGCCGCCCTTGATCTTCTCAACCAAGTCATCGCCGCCGACCTCATCCGCGCCCGCCTCCCGCGCCTCGCGCTGTTTATCGCCGGAGGCAATCACCGCCACGCGCTTGGATTTGCCCAACCCGTGCGGCAAGACGATGGTCCCTCTCACGAGTTGGTCCGCCTTACGCGGGTCCACCCCGAGCACCATCGTGATCTCGACCGTCTCATCGAACTTCGCGTAGGCGATCTTCTTGATCAGACCCACCGCGTCGGGAAGCGAATAGAGTTTGCCCGCCTCGACTTGCGCGAGCGCAGCTTGATATTTCTTTCCTGCCATTGATGTTCCTTTCAGGTCGTAACGTGGCACCTTTGGGATTGCGGATTGCAGACTGCGGATTGCGGATTCAAACTTCAATTTCGCCATCCGCTGCTTCGCTCTACAGCCGCTCGGGCCACTCCCTCTGAGGAATGCGGCAATGATGAATGCAGAACGCAGAATGGGAATGATTCGTCGCTTTGATCAATCCGCAATCCGCAATCCGCAATCCGCATTCATTTGATTTCTAGCCCCAAGCTCTTGGCCGTCCCTTCGATCGTGCGAATGGCCGACTCGAGATTGGTCGTGTTGAGGTCGGGGAGTTTAGTCTTCGCGATCTCCTCGACCTGCGCCCGCGTCACCGTCCCGATCTTCTCGCGGTTCGGCTTGCCCGACCCCTTCTCGATCTTCGCCGCCTTCTTGAGCAGGTCGGCCGCGGGCGGGGTCTTGGTGATAAAGGTAAACGAGCGATCCGCGTAGACCGTGATGACCACGGGGATCTTCACGTCGCCCATGTTGGCGGTCTTCGCGTTGAACTGTTTGCAGAACTCCATGATGTTGACGCCCTGCGGACCGAGCGCCGTGCCGATCGGGGGCGCCGGATTAGCCTTCCCCGCCGGGACCTGGAGTTTGATATAACTTGTAATCTTCTTCGCCATAATGTTCAGTGATGCGTGATGAGTAATGAGTGATGCGCGATTCGCTGACTACTCATCACGCATCACTCATTACTCATCACTGCCTTTACGCTTCGTCAGAAAATGAGAGCTTCTCGACTTCTAAAAACCCCAATTCGACCGGGGTCGCGCGCCCGAAGATGGTGACCATGACTTTGAGCATATTCTTGTCGGGGTTGACCTCCTCGACCGTGCCCGTGAAACTGGTGAACGGGCCGTTGGTGATGCGGACCGTCTCGCCCCGCTCGAACATAAACTTCGGCTTCGGCTTCTCGGCCGCGACCGCGACGTGGTGGACGATCTGATCCACCTCCTCCGGCGTCAGCGGCGTCGGCTTCTGCCCGCCGACGAAGCTCGTCACCTTGGGCGTGCTCTTAATCAGGTGCCAGGCCTTGTCCGAAATCTCGCCCTTCTCATTGCACTCGATCTGGACCAGCACGTAGCCGGGGAAGAACATCCGCGTGCTCTCGACCCTTTTGGAGCCGCGCATCTCGACGACGGTCTCGGTCGGGATCAGAACCTCGGAAATCTCCTCCTGCATGCCGAAGGCAGAGATGCGGCTATTCAGGCTGTCACGCACCTTGCGCTCGTAGCCGGAGTAGGTGTGAATAATGAACCATTGCTTCGCCATAGCAGCTATGCCCATCTTCGATTCGCCCAGCCGGCCGACTCGCCGAGAATCACCCTCCTGGCGCCTGGGCGGCGCGCTAACCGAACAGCTTCTTCACCCCAAGCTCGACAAAGTGGATCAAGTAAGACAAAGCCACGTCCGTGCCGAACAGGAAAAAGGCAAAAAAGAAGACCGCGACGACCACGACCATCGTCGTATTGACCACCTCCGTGCGCGTCGGCCAGGAGACCTTCTTCATCTCAAGCGACACTTCATGAATGAAGTGCCGAATATTTCCAACCCAGGTTAATGGTTTGGGGGAGCGGTGCTCCGGTGAATCGGCCGCGGTAACCATCTTGTCCTCCCGGGAGCGCGGTGTTGCCATACTACCCTCACAAATTGTCGGATGCCCGATCGATTGCCATCCTCAGCTCAGGGCGCGCTGAATACCGAAATATCCGGACAGGGGTACCAGGATTCGAACCCGGACTTTCGGTTTTGGAGACCGACGTGCTAACCATTGACACTATACCCCTATGGGCGACGCGGGGACTGGGCGATGGGGCGACGGGGCGATAAGAATTTCTTCGCCCCATCGCCTCGTCACCCCGTCTCCCCGTCGCTACTTCGTTTCCTTATGCGACGTGTGCTTCCGGCAGAAGCGGCAGAACTTCCTGAACTCTAGCCGCTGCGTCGTCTTTTTCTTGTTTTTATCCGTCACGTAGTTCCGGTTCTTGCACTCGCCGCACTGCAATACAATATTATCTCTCGGCATAATTTCTTGTCCTTAGTCCTTTGTCCTTTGTCCTTCGCCAATGGCCAAAGACAAATGGCAAGGGACAAATGACCACTACTCGACGATTTCGGAGATGGTCCCGGCGCCCACCGTCCGCCCTCCCTCCCGGATCGCGAACCGCAACCCCTTCTCCATCGCAATCGGCGTGATCAGCTCGATCT
>Ga0070707_100005294_pt1 | contig 12076 bp, 6 predicted proteins | sample KBSK5502metaG_FD_65468 | JGI IMG/M metagenome (GOLD analysis project Ga0070707, IMG submission 65468) | Corn, switchgrass and miscanthus rhizosphere microbial communities from Kellogg Biological Station, Michigan, USA - KBS K5-50-2 metaG | ecosystem: Host-associated > Plants > Roots >... | reverse complement strand
CGAGGAGCCGATCCGGATGATCGCCCAGAACGCGGGCGCCGAAGGCTCGATCGTCGTGGCGAAGGTCAAGGGGTCGAAGGAGAAGAACTTCGGCTACAACGCCCAGACCGACACCTACGAAGACTTGGTGAAGGCAGGGGTCATCGACCCGACCAAAGTCACCCGCACTGCGCTCCAGAACGCGGCATCGATCGCAGGATTGCTCCTGACGACGGAGTGCGTGGTGGTGGAGAAGAAGGAAGAGAAGCCGGCGCTGGCCGCGGCGGGGGGCGGCATGGGCGGCGGCATGGGCGGGATGTACTGATCCGCGGGAACGGACGGGAGAGCGGCCCCTCGGATTCGGGGGGCCGCTCGCACGATCTAGATGGCCAAGGTCACCAGCTTGGACCGATGGTCGGCCCCAGCAAGCCGCAGCCGGGTCAGGATACGCTCGAGCTGCGGCAGCGACTGCACCTTGCGGTGGGTGATCCCCTGGACTTGCCACTCGTCGAATGCCAAGGCACCATGCTGCGGACCGACGGCCGTGACGGCGGAGCTGTCATGGTCGCGCAGGAAAGCGGCCAGGGCCCGCGCCTCGATCTTGCCCGGACAAACGTAGGCGAACGTCAGTTGGTGAGGATCAGCGTGCCGCTTGCTCGCGAGGAGCGCGCGCCACATGCCGAGCGCGCCGACGAGCGAACCGAGCGCAGTGCTGTCCTGGTACTCATTGTCGAGAGAAGCTGTCATGCGGGGAAGCTAACAGCATCGGCGGTGCGGCGCTGGCGACGCGCCGCACCCGCTTACGCGCGGAGAACCGAGCGCAGCGCCGACTGCGCGGCGTACCAGCCGCACAGCCCATGGACGCCGGGGCCGGGAGGAGTGGACGACGAGCACAGAAGGATGGCCCGGTCCGGCGTCCGGTAGGGATCCGGCCGCCACGCCGGCCGGGTGAAGAGCTGGCCGATGTCCGGCCGGCCGCCGCCGATGTCCCCGCCGATGAAGTTGGCGTCGTAGCGCTCGAAGTCGGCCGGCGCCCGTTTCGAGACGGCGAGGATCCGGTCGCGGAAGCCCGGCGCGAAGCGCTCGATCTGCCCCAGGATCCGGTCGGTCACGTCCACGGTCGAGCCGTTGGGGACGTGGCAATAGGCCCAGACGGTGTGCCCCCCCTCAGGCGCGCGCGCGGGGTCGAACAGCGACTGCTGCGCGACCAGAACGAAGGGGCGGTCCGGGATCCCCCCGTCCGCGACCGCCGCTTCCGCCGCTGCGATTTCCTCGAGCGTCCCGCCCACGTGGACGGTCCCCGCGCGGAGCACGTCCGGATCGCGCCACGGGATCGGGCCGTCGAGCGCGAGATCCAGCTTGAACGCCGCTGGTCCGTACCGGAACCGGCGCAGCTGGCGCAGATACCAGCCGCCGCCGAGACGCCGGTGCAGCCGCTCGCCCGCGAGGTCGATCACCCGGCGCGGCGCGAGGTCGAGCAGCAGCGCCCGATGCGGCGGCAGGGCCTCGAGGGAGGTGACTCGGCGGCCGGTGACGATTTCCCCGCCGAGCTCGATGAGGTGGGCGGCCAGCGCGTCGACGAGCCGTTGCGCGCCGCCGGCCGCGATCGGCCAGCCCACCGCGTGAGCGCTGGCGAGGAACATCAGGCCGAACGCGCCGGTGAGGGGCTCGGACATGCGGAGCATCGAGTGGGCGCCGCAGCCTGCCAGCAGCGCCCGGGCCTGCGGCGTCCGGAACCGGCGCGCGAGAGACATCACCGATCGGATCCCGCTCACCCCGAATCGGACGCCCGCCAAGAGCGTCCGCGGGTCGAGCGGGATCCTGAAGGGACCGACCAGCTGGCCGATGATGACATCCCAGTCGCCGACCGCGGGGCCGACGAGACGCAGGTAGGCGCCCGCATCGGGACCGAGCCGCGCGGCCGTCGCCGGAAGGTCGCGCACCAGGATCGCGGCGCCGTCGTCGAGCGGATGGGCCAGCTGGACCTCGGGCTCGATCCAGCGGAGGCCATGGCGGTCGAGCGGGAGCTGAGCGAAGAAGGGCGAGCCCGCACCGAGGGGGTAGACGGCGCTGCAGACGTCGTGGACGAAGCCGGGGAGCGTGAGCTCGGCCGACCGGCACCCGCCTCCGACCGTGGCCTCCGCCTCGATGAGCTGCACCGAGCGGCCGGCGCGGGCAAGCGTGATCGCCGCCGCGAGACCGTTCGGTCCCCCGCCCACGACCACGGCGTCGAACGCGTCGTGCGCCTGCATCGTTGAAGGTAGTCAAGCGCGTCGCAGGCTCAATGCGCATTCTCCTGCCGGTCTCGGCGGCCCTTTCCCTGGTTACCCCGAGTCTCGCGGCTCAAAGCGGGGCCCCCACCCCTGCCCCCCAGTGGGGCGCGGTGCCCGCGTTCTTTCCCGCAGGCGCCCTGATCGCCCCGGTCAGTGGTGACACCTGGCCGCCACCAATGACATCCTGGCCGCCGCCGCTCTGGGAGAGGACCCGCCCGCCGGTGCGGGCGACGAGACCGGACCGGACTCGCTGAACACGAAAGCGGAAATCCTCGACTACTTGCGGGGCTCATTCGCGCATCTCCGGAAAGTCATTGATCGAATCGGCGAGCCGCCCGCCGCAGTCAAGACCTCGCCGATTTCGCCCCTGCAAGGGGGAACGGCGACCCGCCTGGCGCTCACGGTGGAGCCGTTGATTCACGCGTACGACCATTACGGGCAGATGGTGGAATATCTGCGAATGAACGGCATCATACCGCCCGCCAGCCGCTCCTGAGTGGTTCGTGACTGGCTAAACCCGCGGTTCCCGGCCATCTTCGGGCATCCCTTTCAGATGCGTGGCATGCCCGAGCTCCTCAGCCGGCTTCAGACGGCCCTTGCCGACCGCTACCGGCTCGACAGCCAAGTCGGTGCGGGCGGCATGGCGACCGTGTATCTCGCCCATGACATCCGCCACGACCGCCGCGTCGCGTTGAAGGTGCTCCGGCCCGAGCTCTCCGCGGTCATCGGGGCCGAGCGGTTCCTCGCCGAGATCAAGCTCACGGCCAACCTCCAGCACCCGCACATCCTCCCCCTTTTCGATTCCGGCGAGGCGGACTCCTTCCTCTTCTACGTCATGCCCTTCGTGGCCGGTGAAACGCTGCGCAACCGGCTCACCCGGGAGAAACAGCTGCCCGTGGCCGACGCCGTGCGGATCGCCACCGAGGTGGCCTCGGCGCTCGACTACGCCCACCGGCACGGGGTCGTCCACCGGGACATCAAGCCGGAGAACATCCTGCTGCACGACGGGCAGGCGATGGTGGCGGATTTCGGGATCGCGCTGGCGGCGAGCAAGGCGAGCGACGACCGGATGACGGAAACGGGGATGTCGCTGGGCACGCCGCATTACATGAGCCCCGAGCAGGCGATGGGCGCGCGCGAGGTCACCGCCCGGTCGGACGTGTACGCCCTGGGTGCGGTGCTCTACGAGATGCTCACCGGTGACCCGCCGTTCACCGGCTCCACGGCCCAGGCGATCGTGGCCCGCGTGGTGACGGAGAGCCCGCGGCCGCTTCTCCCCCAGCGTCACACGATCCCGCCGCACATCGAGGCCGCGGTGCTCACCGCGCTGGAGAAGCTGCCGGCGGATCGGTTCGGCACGGCGGCGGAGTTCGCGGCGGCCCTCGGCGACGCGAAGTACGCGCCGGCAACGACGGTCGCGAGTCCAGCGGCGCCTTCCCCGACGAAGCGACGCTGGAGCGCCGTTCCCCTGGCCGCCCTCGGAATCGCGGGCGTCGCCACGATCGCCGCGCTGTGGGGCTGGCTCCGGCCCGCCCCGACCCCGCTGGTCAACCGGTTCAGTCTCCTGTTCCGGCCAGCCGAGGGGCTCCGCCCCTCGGCCACCGCGGGCAACATCGCCATCTCGCCCGACGGCACCAAGCTGGTGTACATCGGCCCCGGCGAAGGCGGCACGCGCCTCTGGCTTCGGGAGCACGACAAGCTCCGCCCGACGCCCATTCCGGGAACGGACGGCGCGGTGAGTCCCTTTTTTTCACCGGACGGGCGGCAGCTCGGCTTCATTCGGAACGGCCGAACGGTCCGGATCCTGTCACTCGAGGGCGGTCCGCCGCTCACCTTGTCCGACAGCATCAACTCATCGGGCGGGGATTGGGGAGCCGACGGCTACGTCTATATCGAGGTGGATTCCGGCCTGGCCCGTATCCGCGCGACCGGGGGACCGGTCGAGCCGGTCTACAAGTTCTCCGCGCAGCGTCATGACATCGGCGCGGAGTGGCCCAATGTTCTGCCGGGGGGCCGCGGCCTGATCTTCCGCCTGCGGCGCGCGGGCCAGGCGCCGGCCGAGTTCGACATCATGGGCATGAAGCTCCCGGGTGGCGAGGCCCGGGCGCTCATTCGCGGCATCTACGCCCGCTACGCGGCCTCCGGGCACCTCCTGGTGGTCACGGCGGAGGGCAAGCTGCTCGCGGTTCCCTTCGATCCCGTCGAGGTCGCGCTGAAGGGCTCGCCGGTCGCCCTCCTGGAAGGGGTGCGGTCCGGCCCGTTCGAGGTCAACCTGGCGCTTTCCGCCAGCGGCACGCTCGTGTACGCGTCCGGCGGCTCGTCGGGCTTGACGCGGGCCTACTGGGTCAATCGCGACGGCACCGCCAGCCCGGTGGACTCGGCCTGGGATCCGCAGGGGACGATCAACTCCGCGGCCCTCTCCCAGGACGGGAAGACCCTGGCCGTCGGCCTGCTGCGGGGCGCGGCCCAGGACATCTGGGTCAAGCAGCTCCCCGCCGGCCCGTTTTCCCGGATCACGTTCGGAGACAGTGCCCACTTTCGCGCCTCGTGGTCCGCGGACGGCCGCTCCCTCCTCTATATCACGGACCGCGGTACCGGGGGCGGCCTGCCCTACATGACCCGGGCGGACGGCACCGGTCCTGCGCGAGTGCTGGTGTCGTCGCCCTTCAACTTCGTGCACGTGATCGAGTCGCGGGACGGCCGCTGGCTGTTGCTCCGCCGCAGCATCAATGAGCCCGGCAACGGCGACATCTTCGGCGTCAAGACCGGCGATACCGCTCTCGTGCCGCTCCTCACGGGGCCGGCGCGGGAGGCGAACCCCGCGCTGTCACCCGACGGACGGTGGCTCGCGTACGAGTCGGACGAATCCGGCACGTCCGAGGTCTATGTGAGACCGTTCCCTGACGTGGCGTCCGGCCGCTGGCAGGTGTCGCTGAGCGGGGGGAGTGCGCCGAGGTGGGCCCACAGCGGGCGGGAGCTGTTCTACGTCAACGGCCGCCAGGAGATGGTCAGCACCGAGGTGCGCCCCGGCCCCACGTTCGCCGTCGGCGAGCCGCGGGTTCTCTTCCCGGCCAACTCCTACAACCTCATTCCGAGCTATCCGCTCTACGACGTGGCACCGGACGACCGGCGGTTCCTCATGGTGCGCGGCGTCGCCGCTGAGGGCGAGACCGAGCTGATCCTCACGGAGAACTGGTTCGAGGAGCTGAGGGCCCGCGTGCGACGTTGAGGGCAGCGCGCCGCCGGGGTGAGCGCGGCGCTGCTGCGAAGCAGAGTGTTCGATGGAGGCGCGGCATGGAGCTCGAGCGTTCAGTGGGACTCAGGCCCGACGGTGCGGTGTGGCTGCCGGAACCCCGGGCCGCCGTCCGCTCGATCCTGCTCAAGCTCGCGGCGATGGGAGTCGAGGTGCCGGCGGACACGGCCGATCAGGACGTCCTCGCCCTGGGGCGCGACCTCTTCGCCCGCTATCGTGAGCAGAGCCGGCTGCTCTCCGAGCATCTGTGCCCCTCCGATCGGCGGATCCAGAACTACATCGACGGGCTGTTGTCGGCCGCCGGCTTTGCCGAGCCCGTGCGGCTGCCCGGCGAGACCCTCATTCTCGATCACTACGGGCTCGCGCGCGAGCTGTCCCTGCCGATCGGCGCGGACTCGTGGCACAACGAGCTGGTGACGAGTCATCGGCTCGACAACGGCGTGCTGCACAATCCCGTCAACGATCGCCGCACCACCCAGGGCGTCTTCCATGTGTCCGAGGGCGGTCTCCCGATTCCCGCGGACAAGACGCGGGTGCCGCTCGCGGCGTTCCTGCGGCTGCTTCAGGAGGCGTTGCGCCCCCCAGCCCAGCTCATGCGCCTGCCGTTCACGGCGAGCTGGCCGAAGCCGGTGGAGACCATGGTGTCGCTGCTGTTGCGGCCGCTGGTGTGCCCCGCCGTTCCGAGGGTGACGCCGGAAAAGCGCATGGAAGTGCGATTCTTCGTTCCCGGCGGGCTGGTCTCGAACCTGGACTTCGTGGAGAGCATCTTCGGCAACGCCGGCGATCCCTACCTCCCGGGGAACGACGCCGCGCTCGATGTCGACGGCTGGACCGGGCACAGCGGCTGCGTGATCCTGGCGCCCCACCTCACCCGCCTGCACAAGAAAGACCTCGGCCTGCCGCACGTGAGCCGGGCCACCGAAGCCGAGCAGGCCGCCGGCATGTGCTGGGCGGACGAGGGCGAGCTGTACAACGACGGCAGGCCCTTCAAGATCACCTCGCGCAGCATCGAGGGCGTGATGGTGACGATCCTGGCCGACAACTACTTCGGGTATTGCAAGAAGGAGGTCAAGACCCAGATCAGCTACAGCGCGAACCTGTTCGGGCTGGCGGAGGAGGAGCACGCGGGCGGGGCGCTGGCCTTCGCGACCTTCAATCTGGGGGATCGCTTCGTCCCGGATCTCGTGAAAATTGTGAGCGCAAACCACCGGTTCGCGGAGGTGCTCGCGCTGGTAGGAGGGCGCGCGACGTATCACGACTCGGGCTATGCGACCGACGCGATCTATCCCGAGATCCATTACATGCCGGAGGACATGGAGATCGACGTCCCCCGCCAGGACATCAAGTGGATGAGCAAGGGCCGGGAGCAGCACCTCAAGCTCCTGCCCGGCCGGATCTACATCCACCCAAGCGGCTACAAGCTCCGCATGGCCAAGCACCGGGCGGCGCCGAGCTGGCGGCTCATCGGGACGGTTCCGGAGGGCGCCTTCTGCCACAAGCCGTGTACCGTCTCGGGCGGTGGAAAGTCGGAGATCAGCAAGAGCCTCGTTGATGCCGTCCTGCCCGGGTCGTTCCACGTGCGGAGCTTCGAGGACGACATGGCGCTCGTCCAGGCGATCTTCGACAAGGGCTACGACGGCGTGCGCCTGCCGGACCTTCGTGGGGGCGACGGGCGGGGACCCTCGCGCTCGATCTTGTCCCCCGATCGCTCGCTCGGCTCGGTGGTCAAGCTGCTCACGCCCAATCCTGCCGAGTTTACGCCGGAATACAACGCCTGGCTCGAGAGCATCCCGAACCACGTGCGCGCGCTGGTGTTCGTGATCAAGCGGTTCTACCGGCCGGAGTGGGGCGACGATTGGCGCAGCCACTTCAGCGTGGACATCATCAACGGCGCTCCCGGGCACGAGCTCAAGTACGAGGGGCGGCGCCTCGTGGCCAATTATCTCCGGATCGGGCGGGAGAAGAACGGTGCCTGGCGGACGTACAAGCTGAGGCAAGACTTCGTCGCGGCCGATAAAGTGCAGATGGAGGACGACATCACCGCCTCGGTGGTGGTGCCGGCGCGGCGGCTCGTCGGCCTCCCGGGCGAGTACCACGGCCACCCGAGCCTCAAGCTGGCGGAGAACTGCGAGTTCAGACTCTTCCAGCGCCCCGACGACGCCGTTCATCCGGGCTTCGACCGGCAGACCGAGGAGGACATGGCGCGCCCCGGGCTCTTCTGCTCAAACTTCCAGCCGCTCTCCCGGGAGGACGCGGAACGCATCGTGGAGGACGTGGCGGTGCACGATGCCTTCACGCCCCCGATGCGCGATCACGTGGCCCGGAACGCCGCTCGCGCCGGCGGTGGATACTCAATCTGCTCCGCCCAGCCAAGGCTGATCGCCGGCAAACCGAGCAAGAACCCGCGTTACCTCCAGGTGCGGCCGGACCTGGCGCACCCACGCGACCGCTACGTCGCGGAAATGGGCGCGAGGCTCTACCGCCGGCTGCCGCTCCACGCGCCGGTGCTCTTCCCGGTGATCAGCGTGCTCTCGGGCCGCCGGAACAACCGGCCCGAGGACGGCATCCGCCCGCTCTGTGTGTACGGACCCATCCACTACCAGGAGCTGCCGGAGCTGTTCATGGACTACGTGTGCTCGCTGACGGGAACGTCGCCGAGCACCACGGGCGCCGGCTCGGAGGGCGCGCTCACGAAGGGGCCGTTCAACGCGCTCGCGGCAACCGCCGACCTCAACAACGCGCTCGTCTCGATGCTGCTCACCGGGTATGGGGGCTTCAGCTCCGCCGCCGGTTTCATCGGCCCGCGCTACCGCGTGGATCACGACATCAGCCTGCTCATTCCCGAGATCTGGTGCCGGCTCTTCCCCCACGAGCGGGACCCGACGCGGCTGATCGAGGCCGGCCACCTGGAGCGGCTCGACGACTACGAGTTCGCTGGACGGAAGGTGCTCGCCAGCCGGCTCGGCTACCGCATCACGGCCAAGTTCGTGCACACCTTCTTCGGGCGTGTGTTCGACAACCCCACAGCGGTGTTCACCGAGGAGATCCTCAAGCCGGAGGTTCAGGATCCGGCGGTCTTCGCCGACGGGGTCGACAACATCGTGGAAGCCCAGCAGCGGGTGGCGGAAGCGTACTTCGCGGACGGCACGATCGAGGACGCGTGCCCCCCGCTCCAGGCGCTGCTCAACATCATGGCACGCGGGCGCTACGAGGGTAAAGACGCCAGCCATCCCGAGATTCGCGCGCTCTTCACGCGGGAGGCGTTGCTCGCGAGCGACTGGTACCGGGAGCGTCTCGCGATCAGGCAGGAGCGTGACGTGGCGCTCTGGCAGCGCCATGTCCGGAGCCTGACCGAGTTTCTGGCGCGCGCAGGCCACCACGACGAAGCCGAGCGGCTCGGGATCGCGAAGCGGCAAGAGCATGCCCGGGCGGAGCTCGAGCGGGTCAGCGCCCCCGAGTATCTGACCGCGCTCGTAGGCACGATCGGGGCGGATCCCATCCACCGCCCGCTCCACGGCTTGCGGAACGGGGATCGCGGCTCGCAGGCGGAAGCGCGGCGACGCTCCCGGATGACCGTCTCTAACCCGGGCCGCGGTTCGCCGTCGGGGGGATGAGGCAGTCGGCCGCGGATGGCGACCCCGCCCTGATTCTCACGGAGAACCGGCTCGAGGAGCTGAGGGCCCGCGTGCGCCGATGAGCGCAGCCAGCGTGCCTTTCAGCCGACCCAGCAGATCCCCGATCGCGCTCTCGGAAACGCTGCCGACCGAGAGTCTGAACCACCCCGGCTCACCCTCGAACCCGAAGGCTTCGAACGGGACGGCCGCGAGGCCGGCTTGCTCGAGCAGATAGCGACGGATGCCCTCCGTCGAATCCCGCGTCGCGTCACCGGAACCACCCGCCTCCGGCGAGCCGAACCGCACGCTGAGGTACAAGCCGCCCGAGGGTGCGACGACCTCGACCGGCAGCCCGTCTCGCCGCAAGGCCAGCATCCCCGCATGTAGGAGGTCGAGCCGCCGCTCGAGACCGACCTGCATCGTGCGACGGGCGGCGGCGACCGCCTCCGGGTCGGCCAGCATCCCCGCCGTGGCGACCTGCACCGGCCGCGGAGCCCAGGCACCGACGTGACCCAGAAACGCGCTGAACTGGACCGAGAGATGCTCGGGAGCGCAGACCCAGCCCAGTCGTAATCCGGTCGCCGCGAAGACCTTGGAGATGCCGTCCACCAGAATGGTGTAGGGCGCCATCGAGGGGCGGAGCACCGGCGGGACGACGTGGGCGAGGCCGCCGAAGGTCAGCATCCAGTACACCTGATCGTAGAGGAGGTAGAGCGGCGGGTCTTCGGGGGACCGCCGCGCATTCTCCTCCAGGACGGCGTCGCAGATGGCCCCGAGGGTCGCCGAATCGAATGCGGTCCCGGTGGGGTTGACCGGCGAATTGAGCACCAGGAGTCGCGCGTCTCTGAGGGCGCGCGCCAGCATGGGCGCGGTCGGGAGGAAGGCCGTGTCGCGGCCGCATTGGATGGGAACGGGAGTGGCGCCGGCCAGCTCGCAGTAGTGGTCGTTGTTCCAGGAGGGTACCGGGAAGACGACTCGATCGCCTCGATCGACCGTGAGCTGATACGCGGCGAACAGGCCGGGCCGGGACCCGCCGGTGACCACGATGGAGGCAGTGGGGACCGAAAGACCGAACTCCCGGGCGTAGAGCGCGGCAATCTGCTCCCGGAGCGCCGGGATCCCGGCGGACGGTGGGTAGTTCGTCTCTCCCCGGCGAAGCGCGCCCTCGATGCGCTCGCGCAGCGGCTCGGGAATCGGGAACTCGCGCGGGTCGAAGTCGCCGATGCTCAGGTTGCAGATCTGCCGGCCTTGGGCCTGGAGCGCCCGTACCTCGTCGGCGATCGCCAGGATGCGTGACCCGACCAGGCCGGCGAAGCGGCCGCGGGTCTGCGTCACGACGCGGAAGAGCTCCGCTTCACGAGCGTCAGGATAGTGTAGACCGCGACCGGCTCGGCGCTCTGGTTCGTCACCTCCACGTCCCACGCGACGACGCCCTGAGGCACCTGGCCATCCACCGTGTCCTTGGCTGTTTTCTGCTTGCAGGTGAGTCGCGCACGGATGGTGTCGCCGGGATAGACCGGCTTGACGAACCGGAGATTGTCCAGCCCGTAATTGGCCAGGACCGGTCCCGGAGCCGGGTCCACGAAGAGGCCCGCGGCGGCGGAGAGCACGAAGTATCCGTGGGCCACGCGCCGCCCGAACAGCGAGGCCTTGGCCGCGGCGTCGTCCATGTGGGCGTAGAAAAAGTCGCCGCTGATGCCGGCGAAGTTGACCACGTCCGCCTCGGTCACCGTCCGGCCGTGGGTGACCCACGTCTCCCCGATGCGAAGCTCCTCGAAGTGCTTGCGGAACGGATGGACGCCGTCGCTCAGCTCGGGGCCGCCTTTCACCCACTCGCGCCCGACGGCCGTGAGTGTGGCTGGCGTCCCTTGCAGGGCCGTGCGCTGCATGTAATGCAAGACGCCGCGTACCCCGCCCATCTCCTCGCCGCCGCCGGCGCGCCCGGGGCCGCCGTGGATGAGCGAGGGCAGCGGCGAGCCGTGTCCGGTGGACTCCTTCGCGTTGTGTCGGTTGAGGACCATGAGGCGGCCGTGGTAAGCGGCCGTCCCGAGCACGACCTCGCGCGCCACCGAATCGTCCGCCGTGACCACCGACCCGCAGAGGCTGCCGCGGCCCAGCTTGGCGAGCGCGACGGCCTCGTCCAGCGTGCGATACGGCATCACCGTGTTCACCGGCCCGAACGCCTCCACGTCGTGGGGCTCGGACTTCCGGAAGGGCGCATCGCAGTAGTAGAGAAGCGAGGGGAAGAAGGCGCCCTTCGCCGCATCGGCTCCGACCACCTCGAACCGATCGGGGTTGCCGTGGACGCGCTCGCACGCGGCGGCGATCTGATCCGCGCTGCCGCGCACCTCGCTCACCTGGGCCCGTCCCGCGAGCGGTCCCATGCGGACGCCGTCCCGCGCCGGGTCACCCAGCGTGGCTCCCGCCAGCCGCTTGGAGAGCGCCCCAACCACGTCCTCCGTCATCCCTTCCGGCACGATGGTCCGCCGGATGGCGGTGCACTTCTGCCCCGCTTTCACCGTCATCTCCTTGACCACTTCCTTGACGAAGAGATCGAACTCGTCGGAGCCGGGTGCGGCATCGGGGCCGAGAATGCAGTAGTTGAGCGAGTCGGCTTCGAGGTTGAACCGCACCGATTCGCTGACGACGCGAGGGTGACTCTTGAGCTTGCGGCCGGTCCCGGCGGAGCCGGTGAAGGTCACCACGTCCTGGCAGGTCAGGTGATCCAGCAGGTCGCCGACGCCGCCGCAAATGATCTGGAGCGCGCCCTCGGGGAGGATCCCCGCGCTCAGCATGGTGCGCGCCAGGCGCTCGGCGAGGAACGCCGTGACGGTGGCCGGCTTGACGATGGCGGGCATCCCGGCGAGGAAGGTGGGGGCGAGCTTCTCCAGCATCCCCCAGCAGGGGAAGTTGAAGGCGTTGATGTGGACCGCCACCCCCTCGAGCGGCACGCACAG
>Ga0070707_100005290_pt1 | contig 12087 bp, 8 predicted proteins | sample KBSK5502metaG_FD_65468 | JGI IMG/M metagenome (GOLD analysis project Ga0070707, IMG submission 65468) | Corn, switchgrass and miscanthus rhizosphere microbial communities from Kellogg Biological Station, Michigan, USA - KBS K5-50-2 metaG | ecosystem: Host-associated > Plants > Roots >... | reverse complement strand
AAGAACAAAGTATCTTTCGACGACCGCCTGGCATGGGTGAACCGGCATGAGCCGGAAATCATCGCTTTCGCGGACGATCCCCTTCGGGCTCACCGCTTTTGGGATGAAGCCGATAAACCGCGGAGCTTCTTAGCTGCTTGTCAGGAGCCATACAGAATACGCTTACGATACGAGTGTTTCGGCGGGCATATCAAGCCTAAGCTGCGGCCGCCTCAAGGACACGAGCGATCGCGCTGAGGTGCCCCTCGACGGAGAATCGATTCGCCAATTCGACTGCTCCGCGGCACAGGTTCAAATAGTGCTGCTCGTCGATGAGGCATTTCACAATGGCTGCGGCGAGCCCTTCCGGAGTCGGTGGATCTCCGGAAGCAAGATGACCATTCGCGCCATCGGCGAGCCAAACCGGGATACCACCTACGGCGAAAGCTGCCGCGGGCAGGCCTTCCAGAGCTGCCTGGATGCCGACGATGCCCAGGGGTTCGGGCCATACACTCGGCACGACGAGCAAATCCGACGAGTGGAAGAGATTTCCGAGCTCCTGCTCATTCAGCCAGCCGGCAAAGTCGGCGCGAATTCCCGGGTCGGTGCGAGTCAGTTTCGCCGCGGCGGACTCCCACACCTGGCGTTGCGGGCCGTCGCCGGCCAGCACGAGATGCAAATCCCGTGCGGCTGCCGCTCGAATGAAAGGTAACGCCTGGAGCAACAATAATCCTCCCTTGAGGTCATCCATCCGGCCCGCAAACGCGAGGTGCCAGCGCGCATTGAAGCTCGAACTTCTGCTCCGTAACGCGGCGCCAATGGGTTGCATAGCGGGGCGCAGGGGCGCCACGCCGTAGGGAATAGAAACGACACGTTCGGCGGGTATGCCATGCCGCACGTATTCGCTGCGCATGTAATCCGAGTGTGTGAGGACGCAGCGGTAGTTTCGAAGCGACTGCAAGCGTTCCGCCTGATGACGGTACAATGTGAGCATCGTCACCGGGTTCAGTCCACCACACCGTTTGGGATAAAAATGGAGAAGGCATTGCCAGCCGAACCGGCGATGGCAGGGCCTTGCAACCGGTTGCCTGAATGCTTTGCTGCCGCTGATGCAGGTACCGTAATAGGCATGAGCAAAGAAAACGGCAGGTGCGATCTTCAGGAGTTCTCGTTCGAGGTCGATGCTCCCGAGATTCTGACTATAAATCACGTCCGGCCGCCATCGGCGGACTGCGTCCAGCGCGCGCTTCACACCCAGATCAGCCACGCACCAGGTAAGTGTCCCCGGCGGCATGTCGATGCGTTCTCGCGTGGAGGGCAAATCAACTTCATGACATAGCGATACTTCATGGCCGAAGCGTCTCAGCCCGGCCATTGCAGTTTCGACGTATGTCTCTACTCCGCCTTCCCGCAGACGAGTTGAATTTACGAAGAGAACTCGCATCTTGCTTGCTGCCTTATGGACTGTGTACTTCGATTCCACTTCTCGCGGTGAGCATGCCTGAAGCGCCGCGAAAAGTGGAGCAGCCATTCCACATTTCCCCTTATTGAAATCCTCGATTGACCTCAACTGCCGCGAAATCCAGCAGTTAGGGAACTCGCATTGCAGTTGGCGCACCAAATGCTTCGCATGGGCGCGCTAAGGGATAGGTTTGCAAAAATGAGAAATGGACGGTTGGTGTGAACGGCGAAACTCTGCATGTGCTGGCCAGGCGCGGGATGCGCCACCTGTTTATGCGGCAGATCGTTACAACTGCCGTTACCCTGGCCGGCGGTGTGGTGCTCGCTCGCGTTCTGAGCCCTGAACAGTTTGGCACATATGCCATCGCTACGTTCATCGTCAATATTTTCATGATCTTCGGCGACTTTGGACTGGGCCCCGCCTTTATCCAGAGAACGACGCCACCCTCGCCTAAAGACCTTCAGACATCCTTTACGCTTCAGTTCTGCCTGATCACAACCGTCGTCATTCTGACATGGATTGCTGCACCGTGGATCGTGCGATTTTATCCGTCGCTCAGCGGAAACGGCGTGAAGCTGGCGCGGACGCTTTCGTTGTTGTTGTACATCCCCGTTTTTCACTCGATCAGCGCAGCGCAACTTGAACGGAGTTTGAATTTCAAGCCAGTTGCATGGGCCGAGGGCGTCGGGATGTCGCTGTACCAGGTTGTTGCGGTGGTCTGTGCCCTGAAGGGCCTGGGAGTGTGGAGTTTCGTTGTGGCCACATTCGTGGCCGGCATTGCCGGTCTTGTCGTCGTGTACCACGCCGCACCATGGCCCATCCGTCTTCGCTTCAATTTCGCGGAGATGGGACACATCCTGAAGCGCGGGATTTCTTTTCAATCCGCTTCGATCGTCGTGTTGGTTTCGCAGTGGGTGACTCCGGCTGTGGTTGGAACTCTCGCTGGTCCCCAGGCTGTCGGGTATCTTGGCCTCGCGTTTGCGAACGCGCGGCGTCCTCTGTTGCTGGCGGAATCGGTCATGCGCGTGAGCTTCCCTCATTTCTCCCGCCTTCAGGACGACATGAGGAAGCTGCACAACACGCTCGACGACTACCTGCTCGGATTTCTATGGATCATGACGTTGTGGACCGGTCTCCTCTGGTGCTGCAGCACGCCGCTGGTCGCGTTCGTTTATTCCGCGAAATGGCTCCCGGCTGTTCCGGCTTTTGTCATCTTCGGCATGGCGCTGCCGCTGGACATCATTGCCTGGATCATGGGGCTGTGTTACCGGGCGACCGATCAGAACTGGGCCGCAGTTAGAATCTTCAGCGTCCGCACGGCGTTGAACATCGGCCTGGCTGTTCTGTTGGTGCCGCGCATCGGATTCACTGGTGTGCCCTGGGCTTACCTGATCGCGAATTTCGTCTGCGCCATATTGCTTTTGCGCGGGTTCGCTGCAGGACTGCTGGCCAGAGTCGTCCGCGGCGCGTGGTGGCTGCTGCCCTCGATTGTGACGGCGTACTTGTGCGGCCGGATTTCCACGCAGATTCTGGCGCCGGCCCAAACTACCAAACCGCTTCAAGAACTGCTGGTCGGCGCGGTGCCGCTTGCAGCAGCGTATCTGCTGTGCTCGTTCGTGCTTTCTCCCAGGCAATACCGCAACAGATTTTTAGACTCCGCGCGCCACGTTCTCAATACAAGATCGTTCCGCATCCAGAGAACCCTGGTTGTGCGTCCCGTGAGGATTAGCGATTTATGACGAAATATTCAACTCGCGCGATTGTGGCCGCGTTTCTGGCTGCGGCAATTTTAACCGGCGCATCCGCTGCTGCATCCGGGCAGGATGCAGTCCAGACGGGAAACAGTTATGTGCTGGGGCCGAACGATCAGATCACGATACGCGCTCTCGATGCCGAAGAACTCAGCGACAAAACGTATCGAGTCGGGCAGGACGGCGACCTCACGCTGCCAATGATCGGCAGAGTGAAGGCCGTGGGATTCACCGCGGGACAACTCGAATCCGAATTGGCTGGAAAACTCGAAAAGTACATCCGCCATCCGAAAGTCGCCGTCACCGTGACGGAATTTCACAGCCAACCGGTATCGGTCATCGGAGCCGTCACTACCCCGGGCATTGTTCAACTGCAGGGGCAGAAAACTCTGGTAGAGGTTCTGGCAATGGCCGGAGGTCTCCGGTCGGATGCAGGACAGACGGCCACTGTGTCGCGCCGGCAGGAATGGGGAATCCTGCCGCTGCCCGGCGCCAGGATGGACCAACCGGGACAGGTCAGCGTTGCCGAGGTGCGGCTGAAGGACGTACTGCAGGCACGGAATCCCGAACAAAACATCACGATGCGGCCGAATGACATCATCTCGGTGCCGCGAGCCGAGACCATCTATGTGCTCGGAGCAGTGAAAAGAGCCGGTGGTTTTGTGTTGAATGAACGCGACGCATTGTCGGTTCTGCAGGCCCTATCTCTGGCAGAAGGACTTGACCGTACGGCGTCACCGCAGAAAGCGAAGATCCTGCGCATGGCTCCCGGGACCACACGACGCACGGAACTGCCCGTGAACCTGAAGCAGATCTTTTCGGGAAAAGCCACTGACGTGGCTCTGCAGCCCGACGACATTCTTTTCATTCCCGACAGTGCCGAAAAAAGAGCGGCACTGCGCACTCTTGAAGCGCTGATGTCGATTGGTCAAACAGCCGGTGCCGGCGTTGTCTTGTATCGCTGAACAGTTGAGGACGACATGGATTTTTCGAAGGATCACCTGGAAAACGACAGTAACAGAGTGGACGACACGATTGCGCCGCCGATGACGCTTTTCGAATACTGGCGGCTTCTGCTGCGACGAAAGGGAGTACTCCTTGTTGCCGGCGTGTTGGGCATGAGCGTCGGCCTGCTCATCAGCATGCCCCGCACACGGATTTATCAGGCTCACACCACGCTCGAAATCCAGAATCTCAATGAAAATCTCCTGAATACCCGTGAAGTTAATCCTGCTGCCGGGACGACAAGCGCTGCCGAGGAAATGCAGACTCAAATCAAGATCCTGCAGAGCGAGTCGCTCATCGGACGGGTTATGAATGGATTCGGGTTGACCAGTTCCTTCATCGCCCCTACACGTCTGGAGAAGTGGCGTGCCGCGCTTGGTTTTTCAAGCTCGCTTCCGGCTTCCGACCGCGAAACGGCTGTGTTGATGGCAGGCGCCAGCGTGCAAATTGATCCCCTGCAACAAGCCCGTGTCATCCGCATGACCTGCGATTCAACCGATCCCAAAATAGCGGCGGAGTTTTTAAACAGTCTCGTCAACGAGTTTATAGATCAGAAAATGAACTCGCGGCTGGAGACCAGTCAGCGAACTTCCGAATGGCTGAGCCGCCAGGTGGAAGAGCTGAAGATCAATATCGAGAAATCCGAAGAAAAGCTGCAGGCCTATGCTTTGTCGGCAGGACTGATGTTCACATCCGAAAAGGACAGCAGCGTTGCCGAGCAAAAACTGCAGCAGCTCCAGGCCGAACTGTCCGTGGCGCAGGCGGAACGTGTGGCCAAGCAGTCCCGGTACGAAATAGCGTCGTCCGCGCCTGCCGGATCGCTGCCGCAAGTGCTCGATGATCTTTCGCTACGTAATCTGCAGGGGAAACTTGCGGATCTGCGCAGCCAGATGGCGGAACTGAGTGTGTCGCTGACGCCGGAACATTACCGAATCCAGAGGCTGCAGGCGCAGATCGATGAATTCCAGAACGCGTTCGATCGGGAACGGGCAAACATCGTCAAGCGCATCGCGAATGAATATGAAGATGCCAAGCGCCGTGAGGAACTGCTCTCTAAGGGCTACACGGCACAGGCTACACTGGTGACCGAACAAGCCGGCCAGGTTGCTCATTACGGAATATTGAAGCGCGAAGTGGGAACCAACCGGCAGCTGTACGAAGCAATGATGCAGAAAGTGAAAGAGTATTCGATTGCGTCGGCCATCACCGCCAACAATGTCCGCGTTGTCGATCCCGCCGTCGCTCCTGGCGCGCCGTACAAGCCCGACATCTATATGTACGCAATGCTCGGCCTCATGACTGGTATATTCCTCGGCATTCTCCTGATTGTCCGGCAGGAACGCGCGGATCGCAGCATCCACGATCCCGGTGACGCGCCGGCGTATCTCAAAGTCCCGGAGTTCGGCGTCATACTGCAAGCCACGGCCGACTCGACCGTCGAGTTGGGGAACGTAGACAAGCGCGTCCGTTCGCTTCAGAATCTCATTCGGTTCGGCAAGCAGCCGGCCGGCCGATCGCAGACGGGTAAGTCTCCGTCAGCTCCAGTTGCGGTCGAATTACTCGCATCGGAAAAACCCTCTTCTCTGTTTGCCGAGTGCTTCAGGACGACGGCCACGTCTCTCCTTTTCACAGACACTGATGGGCGACCTCCGCAGGTGATGGTCCTAACGAGCAGCAATCCTCAGGACGGCAAGAGCACGACCGCTTCGAACCTGGCGGCCGCGCTGGCTGAAACGAAACGCCGTGTCCTTCTGATCGACGCCGATCTGCGCCGGCCCCACCTCCATCAAATTTTCCAGCTCGAGAACCGCTGGGGCCTCAGCGACATCCTGCAGGCGGACATCGAAATTCAGGAATATCCGCTGGATATGCTGATTCAACAAACTTCGGTTCCGAATGTCTATGTCACGACCAGCGGAACTGCAGTCGGCAGTGTCGTTCACGTTTTGCATTCCGTGCGCCTCCCGCACCTGCTGAGGCGCCTCCGATCGGAGTTCGACATCATCCTCATTGACGCGCCGCCGGTGGCGCGCATGGCTGACGCTCGCGTTGTCGGCCGGCTGTCGGATGGTGTCATCTTCGTGGTTCGCTCCGGGAAGACCACACGTGATATGGCGATTGCGGCCTGCCGTCAATTTCTCGACGATCGCACTCGCGTGCTTGGGACGATTCTCAACATGTGGGATCCGAGGTATTCGACCCAGGAGGGCCACTCCAGCTACTACGATTCCTACTACGAGTACTACGAAGCCTAGGAGGGTGCACACACGGCGTGTACGTCAATGTAGTTGCGAATTGAATGAACATTCTTTATCTGAATCCGAACGGAACGATTGGTGGCGCTGAAGCCTCCCTGCTGCATCTGATGGCCGGGCTGCGAACAGCCGAGCCAAGGTGGAGGCTGTCTCTGATCGCAGGGAGCGAGGGCCCACTCCTGGCTCGTGCCGGAAGCCTGGGTGTTTCAACTCGGGTCGTTGCGTTTCCGCGAGCGATCGGGCGATTGGGGGATTCCACCCGCAGGCCGGCATCCGTTCGAAATCTGCTTTCCGGCGGCGCCCGAATGCCCGCGTATGTTGCAAAGCTGCGACAGGCCGTTCGTGAGCTCAGGCCCGACCTCATGCACTCAAATGGCTTCAAGATGCATTTACTCTCCGCCTGCGCGCCGGAAGCCGGTGTGCCGCTCATCTGGCACATCCATGATTACGTGCGGTCGCGGCCGTTGATGGCGCCGCTGCTGCGCCTGTGCGCGCATCGGTGTTCGACGGCTGTGACCAATTCCAGCAGCGTTGCCGAAGATCTCCGCTCCCTGTGCACCCGCGGACTCCGAATCGAGGCCGTACACAACGGGATTGATACGGCAGCATTTGCTCCCGAAGGTCCGTCGCTCGATCTGGATGCTATCGCCGGGCTGGCGCCCATGGATAAACGCGGAGTTCGCGTCGGATTGCTGGGGACATTCGCGCGCTGGAAAGGCCACGAAACATTCCTGCGGGCGCTTGCATCGGTGGATCCGTCCATTTCAATCCGGGGTTACGTCATTGGTGCATCGATTTATCAGAGTGACGGCAGCCAGCATTCCGTAGAGGAGCTTAAGAATGTCGGGCGCGCGCTTGGACTGGAGGGCAGGGTCGGATTTACGGGATATTTGGATGACTCGGCCGCAGCCATACGTTCACTCGATATTGTCGTGCACGCCAGCACACAACCGGAGCCGTTCGGGATGGTGATCATCGAAGCCATGGCTTGCGGTAAACCCGTCATCGTGAGCGGATGCGGAGGCGCATCCGAGATCGTGGAGGATCGAGTCAATGCGCTCACCCACGAACCCGGCGACGTCGTTGCGCTCGCAGCGCGCATTCAGGAACTGGCCATGTCCGCGAAACTGCGCATCCAGCTTGGCGCGGCCGGCCGCCGCACAGCAGAGCGGCGCTTCGATCGGACGCGATTCGCAGGTGAGTTTGCGCGGATCTATAGAAGAGTCACGGGAAGCCGAAATTGATGCGAATACTTCACGTACATAGCGGGAACCTTTACGGCGGCGTCGAAACCATGCTGATGACGCTGGCCCGCCGCCGCGACGAGTGCCGGAACCTCCAACAGCACTTCGCATTGTGCTTCGAAGGGCGGCTAAGTTCCGAGCTCGCAGCTGCGGGCGCTGTGACACACTCGATCGGCGCTGTTCGCGTCAGCAAGCCCCTGACGATTCTGCGAGCGCGGAACAATTTGCGGAAGTTGCTGGCAAACGCAGGCTGGGACGCATTGCTCTTTCATTCGGCATGGTCTTACGCCGTGTTCGCATCGGTTGCGCGAGCCCAAGGCCTGAGGGCAGTCGTTTGGGTACACGGCACATCAAACGGCAAACATTGGACCGAACAATGGGCGCGCAGAACCGATCCCGACCTGGTCGTCTGCAATAGCCGGTTCACAGTTGACGGCGCAGCGGCAGTATACCCTTATGCGCTGAAACGCGTCGTGTATTGCCCTGTAGAGCTGGACTCTAGACCGCTCCCGGCAGGAAAACGGGAAGCCATCCGTAGAGAGCTAGACACGCCTGAGAACGCAGTAGTCATTATCCAGGTCAGCCGGATGGAACCCTGGAAGGGCCAATCGTTGCACCTTGAAGCCCTCAGTCAGTTGAAAACAACCCCGGATTGGATCTGCTGGTTCGCCGGAGGACCGCAGCGCCCGGAAGAGGAAAAGTTTTTCGATGAGCTTCGAAACGATGCCGTGCGGTTCGGCATTGCCGATCGGGTTCGTTTCCTCGGCGAACGCTCGGATGTGCCGAGCTTATTGAAAGCAGCCGATATTTATTGTCAGCCGAACTTGCAACCCGAACCTTTCGGCATCGCTCTAGTCGAAGCTCTCAACGCCGGCCTGCCGGTGGTCACAACCAACATGGGCGGCGCGACTGAAATTGTCGACGAGACGTGCGGCGTGCTCGTCCGCCGTGGTGATAAGGATGGAGTCGCATCGAGTTTGCGGCGATTGATTGAAGACTCCGCTCTGCGGCGCCGGCTTGGGCAAAGAGGACCGGCGCGGGCACAAAAGCTGTGCGACCCGGCAACACGCATCAGGGAGCTTTCCGATGTTCTCACCGGAATCACACTCTCGCGGAATTGACCGATGACATCGCTTCCGATCTGCCTCATATGTTTCGCCGTGACTTTTATGCTTGCGCGCCGGTCTCTCGTCTGGGGATTAGGCGCCTGCGTTGGGCTTGGCTATGTTTTCGGCGTTTTGAAGGCCAATCTTTTCGATACGTTCTCGTTTTTTATCTGGGATTCCGCCGTACTCGGCTTCTATGCGAGCTATTTTTCCAGGCGCGCGCGCCCGGAAGAACTTACCAGGACAGAGGGGTTGCGGATGTGGGTCGCCGCCTTGATTCTCTGGCCGGTGCTCCTTGCCGCCATTCCGGTGCAGTATCCACTCGTTCAGCTGGTCGGGCTTCGCGCAAACGTGTTTCTTTTACCTTTCCTGCTGATCGGTTCGCGCCTGAAGCCCGAGGATTTTGACGAACTCGCTTCGATCCTCGCCGCATTGAATCTCATGGCTCTTGCGCTGGCCACTATCGAATATTTCTTCGGCCTCGAACAATTCTTTCCAAGAAATCAAGCGACGGAGCTGATCTACATGAGCCGGGACGTCGCCGGCTACACCGCGTTTCGTATTCCTGCATTCTTCATTAATGCTCATGCGTACGCTGGAACGATGGTCATGACGATGCCCTTCTTACTAGGGGCATGGGTTCGGGAAACCAGGCCCTGGCGTAAGAATCTGATACCGGCCGGTATGATGGCTGCGCTGATCGGTGTGTTTCTCGCCGCCAGCCGGACGCACATGATCATGCTTTGCCTGCTCATGCTCTATGCCTTGTTGAGCCGTGAACTAAGGTCGCTTTCGAGAGCAGGCCTGCTCGTTATGGTTGTCTGCACGGCGTTGATCGTGTCGAACGACGAAAGGATGCAGCGTTTTACGTCCCTCCTGGACAAGGAGTTCGTCACCCAGCGCGTCTCTTCCAGCATCAACCTGCCGTTTCTTGAGGCCGCGCTGGAATATCCATTTGGCGTGGGTATTGGCGGCGGGGGTACCAGCATTCCGTATTTCCTGCAGGATGAAATTCTCCAGGACGTGCTTGCAGAGAATGAGTACGTCCGGATCATGCTCGAGGAAGGAGTCCTCGGCCTCGCGATGTGGATTTCATTTATTGTCTGGATGGCCACACGACGCCGCAATGCCATCGGCCAACCTTCACTGGGCCGCAGGCTCGGACGGTTTTTGACTGTGGGATATTTCTTGATGGCATGTCTTGGAACAGGTCTCCTGACCTCCGTACCGCAATCGATGCTGCTGATGTTGGCGGCCGGCTGGGCTTGTGCCGGAACGGAACCGGCAACGGTTGCAGGGGCCGGCTTTAGCCAGCGCGTGCGCGCCGCGCGGATGTTAACGGAGGAATACGGTGGCTGAGTGGCATGTCATTACGGGTGAATACCCACCACAGCCGGGCGGTGTGAGCGACTACACACGCCTGGTCGCTTCCGGACTTGCGGCTGCGGGCGATGTGGTGCATGTGTGGTGTCCGCATTCCGATGCTGCGCATCCCGAAGATCCCGGCGTCGTTGTCCATCGCGAGCTTGGCGAGATGCGCCCCCGGGATCTCGTCAGAACCAATCGCATGCTCAATGCGTTTTCCGGCCCGCGGAGAATCCTTGTCCAATGGGTGCCTCACGCATTTGGTTTTCGATCCGCAAATCTGCCCCTCAGCCTGTGGATCTGGAGTCGGGCCTTCTCCCATGGCGACCGCATTGAAGCGATGATTCATGAGCCGTACCTGCCCATGCCGCAGCAGAAGCTCAGACACACCGCGCTTGCCATGGTTCAACGGATGATGCTCTCGGCACTATTGAGAGCCGCAACCCGCGCCTGGCTGGCCATACCCAAATGGGAAGAAGCCTGCCGGCCCTACACATTTGGGCGGACTTTGTCATTCGCATGGTTGCCGGTCATCAGCAACATACCGGTCCATAACGAAAGAAAGGCAACCGAGGCTGTTCGCGCGCGATATGCGCCCGAGCGGGGTTTCCTGATCGGACACTTCGGCACGTGCGACGGTGCCATAGGTGCCACGTTGCGCGCCATCATGCCCGACCTCCTCGTTGAGCATCCTGAACGCGCGATTTTGCTCATTGGACGGGGCGCCGAACAGGTCCGGGATCAAATCCTCCACCAACATCCGGAACTGCACGGTCGTGTGCACACTACGGGCAGCCTTTCCAGTGCGGAGGTCTCGCTGCACCTTGCCGCGTGCGACGTTATGCTTCAGCCTTATCCCGATGGTGCAAGTTCCCGCCGCGGGGGTTTGATGGCAGCGTTGGCCCACGGCAAACCGATCGTCACCACGTCCGGGACCTTAACCGAGTCGCTCTGGGCCGAGACCGGTGCAGTGGTCCTCGCCCCGGCCGGCAATCATCTCGAGATTGTCGCTTCAGTAAACCGTCTGCTTGCGGATGAATCCGAACGACAGCGACTTGGCGCGGCAGCCGCATGCGTCTATGCCCGTCACTTCGACCTGGCCAATACCATCCGTATGCTTCGGGCCGCCACTCCTCAGACGGATGAGGACCCGAGTGTCTCCGCGTTCCACATTTCGAGCGGATTCCCACGAAGTGGCTGTTAAAAGTGGAATCGTGACGGACACTCTCCCGCGGCTGTATCCGGTGCTTTGCTCTACCTCCAACAATACAGACGACTTAAATTAACCAGAACCGAATAGGCACCATAGGTGCTAAGTCGGGTCCGGCAAATTCTCATCCTCAACGCAGGAGGGAATGCCAGCTCCCCACAGGATTGGGGATCACACTCAGGACGAGGCAGGAAATGCGGGCATCCCAAATACTCGACAGTACCAGTGCAATCATCGTTCCCAGCCGTGTTCGACTCGGCGTTATCTGCGACCTCGTGGAAGAACACTGGCCGAGCATGGATCTGGTTGGGGATATGTTGCTGGCGCAGCTCGAGGGCAGCCCTGCGGCCGGTATTGATGCCCAACGCATACGCCCACCGATGTTGCGACGTTTCACGGCGGCAGGATCTGCAGACCTTCAATTCCGGTTTAATGCAGACCGGTTCCTGAACCGGTTTTGGGATTATCCGAGATTTCTGCGGGGCTACCGCCGGGCGTTCGATATCTTTCATCTGATCGACCACAGTTACGCACAACTCCTGTTGGAACTGCCTCCGGAGCGAACGATCGTGACGTGCCACGACACGGAGACATTCCGTTGCCTTTTGGAACCGAAAGCAAAGCGGTCCGCATTATTTCGAGCGATGGCCCGAAGAACACTTCGCGGACTTCGCATGGCAGCGCGCGTGGTGTGTCCGAGCGTTGCCACT
>Ga0070707_100005289_pt1 | contig 12088 bp, 11 predicted proteins | sample KBSK5502metaG_FD_65468 | JGI IMG/M metagenome (GOLD analysis project Ga0070707, IMG submission 65468) | Corn, switchgrass and miscanthus rhizosphere microbial communities from Kellogg Biological Station, Michigan, USA - KBS K5-50-2 metaG | ecosystem: Host-associated > Plants > Roots >... | reverse complement strand
GACTGGGTGAAGATCGTCGCCATGTTGCCGAGCGAAGATGCATTCGCCTGGGCGATCGCCTCGTCGAGCGTGGCCGCTCGCGCGATGGACAGGACCGGTCCGAAGATCTCTTCGCGCCCCACCGCCATCTGCGGCGTGACTCGGTCGAGGATGGTCGGACCGAGAAAGAATCCCTGCCGCGACATCTCGCGCCGCCCGTCGACGAGAAGCTCGGCGCCTTCCGCGGTGCCTTTTTCGACGTAGGAGGCGACGCGGTCACGGTGCTCCGCCCGGATCAGCGGGCCGACCTGCACGCCAGGCTGGTCTCCCGGTCCGACGACCATTTTCGAGGCGGCATCCCGCAGAGGCTCGAGCAGCGCGTCGGCGGCCTTGCCCACCGCGACCGCGACGGATCCGGCCAGGCATCGTTCGCCCGCGTTGCCGAAAGCCGAGTTCAAGATTGCGGGCACCGCGATCTCGGGGTCGGCATCGGGCATCACCACGATGTGGTTCTTGGCCCCACCAAGCGCCTGCACCCGCTTGCCGTGGGCCGCGGCCTCCGTGTACACGTGCTGGGCCACCAGCGCCGAGCCGACAAATGAGATCGCGCTGACGCCCTTGTGCTGCAGCAGCGCGTCGACCGTGGTCGCGGCCCCGTGGACGACGTTCAGAACCCCAGCTGGAAATCCCGCTTCCAGGAAGAGCTCGGCCAGCCGCTGGCCGCCGAGCGGGGTCCGCTCCGACGGCTTGAGCACGAACGTGTTCCCCGCGACGACCGCGAGCGGGAACATCCAGAGCGGGATCATCACCGGGAAGTTGAAGGGCGGAATCCCCGCGCACACGCCGACGGGGTAGCGATAGAGGTCCTGGTCGACGCCCGCCGAGACGTCGCGCAGCGTGCGCCCCTGCAGCAGGGTCGGCGCTCCGCACGCGAAGTCGACCACCTCGATTCCGCGCCGCACCTCACCGCGGGCCTCATCGAGAGTCTTGCCGTGGTGGCGAGTGATGATCGACGCGAGCTCCTCGAAGTGGTCCTCGAGCAGCGCCTTGTACCGGAACATGAGGCGCACTCGCTCCATTACGGCGGTGCGCGACCACGCGGGGAACGCCGCGGTCGCCGCCTTGACCGCCGCGTCCACGTCTTGCGGCCGCGAGAGAGGGACCTGCTCGATGACCTCACCCGTGGCCGGGTTATAGACGGGCAGCGACGCCGCGCCGTCGGCCGGCAGGCGCCAGTCGGAACCGATGAGGTTACGGATCATCGTGCTTCCTCCCGCAGCTCGCGCGCGACCTGCTTCATCCTGGGATCGGCGGTCAGTTTCTCGAGCTCCTTTGAAAGTCTCTCCAGCTCCTCGCCCCCGGCCATCATCTTGGTCAGCTCGTCGAGCGAAGTCTCCTGCTTTGGGCAGGATCGTGCATGACTGTTGCCAGGAAGCCGGCCACCACACTCATCTCGTGACGCTCGAGCAGCCGCTGCAGCTCCGGCGGGCCGGCGGGAAAATATCCGGGCGGTCCGAGCTCGGTCGCGTCCAGGCCAGCCTGCTTGATCTCCGCAAGGACACGGTCCCGCGGCATGCGGTATCCCCAGTCCGGCAGCTCGTTCACTCCCCACGAGATCGGGGCGCCGGCAACTTTCATGAAAGTTCTTCTACGCGCACCGGCCGGCGCTCGCGCATCGAGCTATCCGCGGCGAGCGCGACGACAAGCGCCCGGCGCGCGTCTGAGACCGGGCACGGACTATCGCCGCCGGCGTTGACAGCGGCCAGGAATCCATCGAGCTCGGCGCGGTAGGCCGGTTCGAAGCGGTCGAGGAAATCACGGTAACCAGGTTGAGTCGGAGCGGGGATGCCGGGTTCGACAGACCGCAGCGGGGTGCGCCCGTCCCAGCCGACGGCGACGCTGTCGCGCAAGCCGAACAGCTCCATGCGCACGTCGTACCCCCGGGGATCGTTTCGCGTCGCCGTGAGAACACCCACGATCCCCCCGTCGAAACGCAGCACGGCGGAGGCGGCGTCGACGTCCTCGTGCCTGGCAAACAACGAGGCGTTCGCCTGGCCGGTCGCAAATACCTCCACGACGGGCCGGCCCAGAACCCACGCGGCGATGTCGAAGTCGTGGATCGCGAGGTCGCGCCAGATGCCGCCTGAACCCGCGATGTATTCCTCCGGCGGCGGCGCCGGATCGTGCGTGGCGAGCCTGACGACGCGCACGTCGCCGAGCTCCCCCGCGGCGCACAGATCACGCGCGGCTCGGTAACCCGCGTCGAACCTGCGCTGGAAGCCGATCTGGACAAAGAGATTCGCTCGACCGACGTGCCGGATCACGCTGTCGGTCGCCTCGAGGTCGAGGGCGATCGGCTTCTCGCAAAAGGTCGGGACCGAGGCATCCGCCGCCATGTGGAGCAGGTCGGCGTGAGCGGGCGTGGCGGCGGCGATGACCAGGGCGTCGAGTCCCAACGACAGCAGCGCCTGCGGACTTTCGGCCTGCCCGGCGCCGACCTGCCTCGCGACCGTCGCGGCGCGACCGTGATCCGCGTCCGTGACGGTGAGCGTCGACACGAGAGGGCTCTGCTTGAGGCTGCGCGCGTGCAGCGCGCCGATCCTTCCCGTGCCGACCAACCCTACGTGCACATCTTTCTCCCAGCCCTCGTACACGGTCCCCGCTTACATTGTGGGAACGTTCCCACGGGAACGTTCCCGCCAGTATGGACATCGCGCTCATCGACGGCGGACAGGGCGCCGACGCCGCCGAGCGTCGGGCCGGCCATAAGGCGGCGATGCGTGAGTTACGGCTCGGGGCCCGGATCCTGGTCGCCACGTACTGGCGCCAAAGCTCGTCGTGCGGGACACAACGGCGCGACCGCTAAGCGCTTCGAGCTAAGGGCGGCTCGGGCGCGAGCGGGCGCGACGCGGGGCGCACGGCGAGCGCTGCCACGACGGCCGCCAGGACTGCGGCGATGGCGTACGCGTAGAAGGCGGCCTGGATGCCGGCCATCGACCATACCAAGCCGCCCACGATCGGTCCCACCGTGACGCCGACGTTCTCAAACTCTCCAAACAGCCCCATATAGAACGCGTGCCTCCGTCGCGGCATGGACTCCGCGATCCAGGCGGTCGCCGCGGGCCAGATCAGCGCCGCGCCCAGCGCTCGGATCGTGGCGCCCGCGATCACGAACGCGAAGTTGCCCGCCAGCGCGTACATGACGTAGCCCAGGGCGGCGACGAGCGCGCCGATGACCATCGTCGGCCTGCGGCCCCAGCGATCCGACGCATTCCCGCCCGGCACGAGCAGCAAGCCACCGATGAGCCCGACGGCGAGCATCGCCGTGCCCGCCGCCGCCGCGGACAGCTGCAGGTGATTGGTGACCAGAAGCGGGAGCAGCGCGAGCTCGCCGCCCAGGCCGATCTGGATCAGCAGGGCCAGCGTGGCGGTGATCGCCAGCACGCGAGTTACGCTCGCGCCGGCACGGGCGCTCTCTTCGTGGGCGCTGTTATCGGCGTTGATCCGGACGTGATGCTCGGCGAGCGTGTAGCCGCGAAAGACGCCAAAGATCAACGCCGCCGAGACCACCGGAAGAACGGCGCCCGCCAGCATCACATCGCGGATGGGAAAACGGTCGATCAGCTGCCCGCCCAGTCCGGCCCCCACCGCCTCCGCGATCGCCCACTGCGACGCGAGCAGGGCGAGGCCCGTCGCGCGAAGGCGCGCGTGCAGCGCGGTGCCGAGATACGAGCGCGCGATCGGCCCGACCGCGACCATCATCCCGGACGCAAGCAGGTAGCCGACCGCGATCAGTGGGACGGACTCGACGCGCGAAAGCAGCACGATGAATACGCCGAACAGCAGCTGGGAGGCGACGAGCGGCGCGCGATAACCGATGCGGTCCGCGACCACGCCCCACACCCATTCGAAGGCGAACATCCCGAAGCCGAACATCGCAAGCGTCAGACCGATCTCGTTCGGGCTTGCTCGCAGTTGCCGCAGCTCCAGCGGAACGCATATCTGCAGGAGGCCCGTCGCGAGCGTCGAAAAGGTGAGGACCACTATGAGGCCGCCGCTGCGGCTGCGGATCAGTGACTCGGTGATGGGCGAACGATAGGACATGATGTGTGCCTCTCATGGCGCCGCTGCATCCACAGGCCCGCGCGGTCCTCGACGAAATCGTCGCGAGTCGCGTGGACGATTCACAGCCTTGCGATATCGCGGAGCTGCGACGCCTGGAGAAGGTCGAGGCGAGATTTTCAGGGCCGCCGCAAGACGTTGCGGCGGTGCGCGACCTGCGAATTTCGGGACCGGCCGGAGCGTTGCCGATCAGGCTTTACTTTCCCTACGGTCAGCCACCACACCCGACGGTGATGTTCGTCCACGGCGGCGGCTGGGCGCTGGGCAGCATCGAGCTCTCAGATGAGGTGTGCCGCGCTCTGTGCCGCGCGTCGAACATGCTTGTCGCGTCGGTCGGATACCGACTCGCCCCCGAGCATCCGTTTCCTGCCGGGCTGGATGACTGCGCTGCAGCCCTGCGGTGGCTGGGCGGCCAAACCGAAGTCGGCGCGATCGCGGTGGGCGGAGACAGTGCGGGTGGCAATCTCGCGGCAGCGACGGCGCTGCTGGCTCGCGAGCAAGGCATCAGCGATCTCGCTCTGCAGCTGCTGATCTATCCCGCCTTGGATCCCGCTCTCAGCGAGCCGTCGATGGACAGCCTCGCGACCGGTTATGGGCTGACCAAGGAAGGCATGCGGTGCTTCTGGGACATGTACCTGCAGTCTCCCGGCGACGCTGCCAACCCTCACGCCTCACCTCTCCGTGCCAGCGATCTTTCAGGCGTGGCGCCGGCTTTCATCCTCACCGCGGAGTACGACCCGCTGGTCGACGAGGGCGAGCGGTACGCAGGGCGGCTGAAGGAATCCGGCGTGCGGGTGCAGCTGAGACGATTCGACGGAATGATCCACGGCTTCGTCAGCTATCTGGGCCGGCTCGACGCCGCGCAGGCGGCGATCGACGATTGTGCGCGTGCGCTGCGGGAGGCGATCGATGAACCGCGCTGAAGCGCCACGACTAGGCGTCGTCACCGAAGCATTCGCCGGGCGCGCGCTCAACGACGTCATGGACTGGCTCGTCCGCGCCACGCCGACCATCACCGACCTGGAGATAGGCGCCGGCGGCTACGGCCCCACCGGGCACTGCGATACGCCTTTGCTTCTGCGGGACGCGTCCGCGCGCGCGGCGTGGCAGCGTGAGATCACAGTGCGCGGATTGCGAATCGGCGCGCTCAACGTATGGGGCAATCCGCTCCACCCCGACGAGGCGATCGCCTCCAGGCACGACGCCGATCTACGCGACGCGATCCGGCTTGCGGCACTGCTCGGCGTGGACCGCGTTGTGGCTCTCGCCGGATGTCCGCCGGGCGCGATTGGCGACCGCACGCCTCATTTCGCGGGCGGCGGGTGGCTGCCGTATCTCGAGTCGATCCACGAGAGGCAGTGGGACGAGTGGGTAGAGCCCTATTGGTCCGAGATCGCGGAATTTGCGACGCGAGAGAGTCCTCAGCTGCTGATCTGCCTGGAGCTCCATCCAGGCACCGCGGTCTACAACGTCGAGACGTTCGAGCGAATCGCGGCGCTGGGTGACTCGATCGCCGCCAACATCGATCCGAGCCATTTCTTCTGGATGGGCATGGACCCGCTAGCCGTGGTGGACGCGATCGGTGACGCGATCGGCCACAGCCACGGCAAGGACGTCGCGTTCGCTCCGCAGAACCTTGCCGTCAACGGACTGCTCGACCGCCGCTGGCCGCGCCCACCCGAGGCGATGCCGTGGAACTTCGCGGTGGTCGGCCGCGGGCGCGATGCGGCGTGGTGGCGAAGCTTCGTCGTCGCGCTCGAAAAGAGCCGCCGCCTGAATACGATCGCGATCGAGCACGAGGACCCGTTCGTCGACCCGGAGCAGGGCATACCCGAGGCCGCGAAGGTGATCGAGAGCGCCTGGAGTTGACACGACACAGGGTTTCCGATAGGGTCGATGGAACGTTCCAGCGTATTCAAACCGTGGGGTGAAAATGGCCGGCCGGCTGAGGGTAGGGGTCATCGGGTGCGGTTTGATCGCCCAGGTCATGCACCTCCACTACCTCCGCGAGCTGGGCGACCGCTTCGAGATCGCTGCGGTGTGCGACGTGTCGGACGAGGTCCGGGCGGCCTGCGCGCGCGAGTATGGCGTCCCGGAGCAGTTCGCGTCGTGGCAGGAAATGCTCGCCCGCCCCCTCGACGCCGTCTTCGTCCTCACGTCGGGCAGCCACGCGCCGATTGCAATCGCCGCCGCCAAGAAAGGTATCCATGTGATGGTCGAGAAGCCAATGTGCTTCTCGGTGGCGGAAGGGCAGGCAATGATAGACGCGGCCGCGGCTGCCGGCACTGTTCTGATGGTCGCCTACAACAAGCGTTACGACCCGGCGTATGCGAGGGCGATCGAAGAGGTGCACAAGCTCAACGACCTCCGGCTGCTGCGCATCACCACGCTGGAGTCCCCCATCGAGCCGTACGTTCAGCACTACAACCTGCGGCGTGGGGCGGCGCTGCCGAAAGAGCTTGCGGAAACGTTGAGCCAGGACGATGCAGCGCGGATCGATGCCGCCGTCCCGGGCGCCGACCCGCTGTCGCGATGGGCATACCGCAGCGTGCTGCTCGACAGCCTTGTGCACGAATTCAACGCGATGCGCGGCGTGATGGGTGAGCCGGACAGCCTGGAATTCGCCGACATCCGCGAAACGGGGCTGACCGCAGTCTTCAAGTACGGCCCGGCGCAGTGCATCCTGGCCTGGGTCGATCTGCCGGTCATCGCGCGCTACTCGATGGAGTTCGCGTTTTACTCGCCCGAACGGCGGGTGACCCTTGCGTTCCCCTCCCCGTTCTTGCGCAGCATGCCGACGCTCTTGATCACCGAGGAAGGGCTTGCTCACTCCCCGCGCGCGTCGCAGACCGAAGAGGTGACCTCGTATCGCGAGAGCTTCAAGGAAGAGCTGATCCACTTCCACGATTGCGTGACCGGGGGACGGCAACCGATCACCTCCGGCGTAGACACGCTCCATGACATCGCGCTTTGCGAGGCCGTGGTCGCGGTGCATCGAAACCGCACGCCACGCGCTCGTCCGTCCGAGCCCGCGATGGCGACCGCGCCCAGCGAACACTCGTGACGACAGGGCGCGAGCTCGTCGTCGCCAATGCTCCGGTGAGCTACGGCGCATTCGAGCTCACGGTCGGCATCATGCCGGACGTGCCGGATGGCGACACGGTGCTCGACGAGGTGGCCGGCGCGGGTTATGCGGGGATCGACCTCGGGCCGGTGGGCTATCTCGGAAGCGCGGACGACCTCGCCGCGGGGCTCGCGCGGCGCGGCCTTGCCCTGGCAGGCGGATTTTTCGAGCTGCCGTTCAGCGACCACGCCAGGATGCCGGGCGCGCTGACGGGGCTCGGTTCACTTCTCGATGTGTTCGATTCGGTCGGCGCGAAAAACGGGCTGAAACCGAGACCGACGCTGGCCGACAGCGGAAGCGACCTGCGCCGCTCGAGGCCCGGTCAAGCGGCACACGACCGCTCGCTCGGCCTGGACGCCGAGGGATGGAGGCGATTCGCCGAAGGCGTGGAGATGGCGATCACCGTCTGCGGCGAGCGGGGCTACATGCCGACCTTTCACCACGAGACAGGCACCCTGGTCGAGGCCCCGTGGGAGATCGAGCGCCTCCTCGAGGAGACGTCTGTCGGCCTGTGCCTCGACACTGGCCACCTTCTCGTCGGAGGAGGTGATCCTGTGCGCGCGATCCGCGACTGGCGCGAACGGATCAACCACCTGCACCTCAAAGATGCACGACGCTCGGTGGTTGAAGCCATCGTCCGCGAGTCGGCACCGGTTTCCGAGATCTGGCGCCGGAAGGCGTTCTGCCGTCTGGGGGCCGGGGATCTCGACGTCGACGCGGTGCTCGATCCGATCCGTGGCTCCTATTCCGGATTCATCGTCGTCGAGCAGGACGTTCTTCCGGAACGAAACGGAACCGCGGCCGCGGACCAGCGTGCGAACCGCGAGTACCTCGCCGCGCGGGGATTCTGACCGGGTGGCGGGATTCAAGATCGGCCTCGCCGGCGCGGGCCGCATGGGCCGCAACCACCTACGCGCGCTCGCAAGCTCGGGCGACGTGAAGGTCACCGCGATCGCCGAGCCGGGCGAGGGCGCGCGCCGATCATTGATTGAAACGGACGCGACCATCTACCCGGATCTCGAGGCGATGCTCAAATCCGCCATCCTCGACGCGGTGCTCGTCTGCGTGCCCAGCGACCTGCACCTCGAGACCGTGAAGCGCCTGGTCGATGCCCGGATGCCCACGCTGTGCGAAAAACCCGTGGGCGTCAAGGCCTCGCAGGCGCGGGAGGCGGCTGTCCTCGTGAGCGCGGCGGGGCTGCCCTTCCAGGTCGGCTTCTGGCGCAGGTTCGTGCCGATGTTGAAACGGCTGCGGGGCCGCATCGCGGCGGGAGAGCTGGGCGATATCTACACGGTCGCGAACTACCAGTGGGACGGCGAGCCGCCCAGTGCGAACTTTCGGGCCCACAGCGGCGGCATCTTCGTCGACATGGGCGTGCACGAGTTCGACCAGACGCGCTGGCTCGTGGGGCAGGAGTTCGGTGCGATCACCTCACTGTCGTCCGGCATCGCCGCCGAACCGTGGCCGGGCGACCCGGAGAGTGCGCAGGCAATGGCCGTCCTTTCGGGGGGGACCACGGCCGTCGTATCGCTGGGCAGGCGATTTCCGCTCGGCGACGTGTGCAAGGTCGAGGTCTTCGGTACGAAGGACGCGGAGGAGTGCAGGTTCCTCTGGCCGCCCACTGCGGACGACACATTTTTCGGCGCCTTGCGCCTGCAGGCGGAGAGCTTCGCGCGCCATGTGGGAGGAGCGCCGCTCGAAGGCGCGAGCGCAACCGATGCCGCCGCCGCGCTCGAGGCCGCGGAACGCGCGGCGGCGCAGTCCGTGACCGCTTGATGGGCGCCGAGATCGGGGTCGGCATCGTCGGTTACGGGGCTATGGGGAAAGCCCATTCGTACGGCTACACCGTGGCCCCGGTCATGCGGCGGCTTCGCCACCGGCCAACGGTGCGCGTCATCAGCGGGCGCGATCGCGAGAAGGTGGCGGCGGCGGCCGCGGCGTACGGGATCGAAAGCTCGGTCACTGACTGGCATGAGCTGGTGAGCCGTCGCGACGTGGACATCGTCGACATCTGCACCCCACCGGGGACGCATGCCGACATCGCCGTCGCTGCAGCCGCCGCGGGCAAGGCCGTGATCTGCGAGAAGCCGCTGGCCGTGACATACGCCCAGGCGGCCTCGGCCCTCGAGGCGGTGGAGAGGGCGCGCGTGCTGAACGCGGTGGGCTTCAACTACCGGCGGCTGCCCGCGGTATCGCTGATGAAGCGGATGATCGACGACGGCGCCGTCGGCACCGTCAGGCTGCTTCGAGCCACCTGGCTGTCGGACGAGTTCGTCGACCCGGCGATCCCTTTTGACTGGCGCTTCGACCGATCCATGGGCGGGACGACGATCGCCGACCTGGGAAGCCACCTGATCGACATGGCGACATGGATGGCGGGACCGATCGCCGAGGTCACCGGTCACTCGGAGACATTCGTCCGCGAGCGGTCGGGCCGCGGCGTGACGGTGGACGACGCATCCGCGGCACTCGCCCGGTTCGACTCGGGTGCGCGGGGGGTCTTCGAGATGGCGCGAACGGCGGTCCGCCGGCCTTGCGACTTCACGATCGAGGTCAACGGCGACCGCGGCACCATCGTTTTCGAATATGCACGACTCAACGAGCTCCTTTATGGCGACGGAGGCGACCGCCCGGAGCTGTACGGCATGCGCCGCATCCGAGCCGAGCACCCAAGCCACCCCTACGCGCGCGACTGGTGGCCGGTGGGCCAGGGCGTCGGCTACGGCTCCAGCTTCGTCAACCAGCTGGCCGATCTGCTGGACGGCTGGCCGGGCGGCCCGTGGGACCCGGATTTCGCGCAGGGGGCGGCCGTCCAGGCCGTCTGTGAGGCGATGGAGCGGTCGGCGGCCGAGCGACGTTGGGTCGCGATCGAGGAGGTAAGGGGTGCGGAGACAAATCGTCCTTGACGGTTCACCTGCCTTGACCTATGGTTCTGGAACGCTCCAGAGATGGCGCCTTTGTTCTCGTTCTCGCTGATATAGGGGAGGGAAGCATGGCGAGCAGCAGCGCACCTATGGGAGGCCAGGCCGTCGCCGGCAAGGGCCTTTTCACCCGCCAGTCGTCAGGCCTTGTCCGCGAGCTGGGCGTCCCAGCCGCCACCGGCATCGCCCTCGCCTCCGTGGCCGTGGTCAACACCTTCATCAACTTCAATGCCGGTCTTGTGTCCTTCAACCAGGCCGACATGACGCTGCCGCTGCTGCTCGGAGCGGCCATCTGGCTGGTCGCCATGTTCGCCTACAAGTACCTCCTCGAGGCGATCCCCCGCGCGGGGGGCGAGTACGTCTACCTCTCCCGCATCATCTCCCCCGCGCTGGGCGCGATGGCCGGCATCAGCATCTGTATCGCCTTCACATACATCCTTGCGGCCAACGCCAACTTCACCGCGGCGTACACGCCTTTCATGCTGACCGCGCTGGGCGCCGCCTTCAACAGCTCATCGATCAGCGATGCCGCAAGCAACGTGACCAGCCAGGGCGCGGTCGCGACGATCAGCGTGGTCATGCTGCTGGTCGTCGGCGCAGTCTCCCTCGTTTCCATCCGCCGCCTCGCCCAGGTGATCCTTGTCCTGGTCGGCATCCAGCTGCTCGCCTTCCTGGTCCTGGGCTGGCTGCTCATCACGCACTCGCACCAGGACTTCGTCAACGCCCTCGCGAGCTTCAGCAATCACTCGAACGCCTACAGCGACATCCTCGCCGCCGCGCAGAAGGACCAGATCCCGCTCGGGATCTCCATCGGCGCTTCGCTGCTGGCCGTCCCGTTCATGGTCCTGAACTACAACGGCGTCCTGTATGCGTACTACGTCGGTGGCGAGCTGAAGCGTCCCGGTCGCACCTATCTCTATGCGTCGGTGATCAGCACGCTGCTTCTTGTCGTGGTGTGGACCGGTGTCTGGCTTCTGATGCGCAACACAGTGGGGCTGGACTTCATGCAGTCGCAGGCCAAGCTGGGCGCGACCGACCCCGACGCATACGGCAAGATCACGAGCCTTCAGTCGTCCGCCGGCGGCTTGGGCTACGGGCTGATTCTCTCCGGTGACCCGATCTCCAAGATCCTGATCGGCATCGCGGTTCCGTCGGCGGAGCTCGCGGTCGACCTCGCGTTCGTCGCCGTGGTGACGCGCGTCATGTTCGCCCTCGCTTTCGACCGCCTGCTTCCCATCAGCCTGGCCAAGATCAGCGAGCGCAGCGCGATCCCGACCAACGCGATCATCGTCGCGATCATCATCGGGATCGCGTTCGCGATTCTTGCCGCTTTCCTAAACCTCGCCAACATCGTGGCCAACCTGGCCCTGTTCGTCGCTTTGATCATCGTCGCCGGCGGCGTGGCGGCAACCGCACTTCCTTATCGCAGACCCGACCTGATCATGCGTCCCGGTCAGACGGAGCTGAGCCGCATCGGCGGTGTTCCTGTGCCCTCTCTCTGGGGAGCCGCGACGACGGTGCTTGCCTTGATCGTGGTCGCGCTGATCATCACGCACCCGGAGGTGTTCGGCAGCTTCACGTTCACGTCGGTCGGCGCACTCGTCGCCGTTCTGGCCGCCGGTCCCGTGATCTACCTGATCGCGCGCCAGCTCAGGCTGACCCGCTCATCGATCGACCTGCGCCTGGCGATGCGCGAGCTGCCGCCCGAGTAAGGGGTAGGCGGAGGGTCCCATGGTTTTCGGGCGTCCCAAAAAGCGGGCCCTCCGCATCTACTTCGCGACCGACATCCACGGCTCCGACCGCTGCTTTCGGAAGTTCCTGGCCGCGGCGGATTCGTATGAGGCCGGCGTCCTCGTCCTCGGGGGGGACATCGCGGGCAAGGGCCTGGTGCCCATCCGGGCTGAGAACGGCAAGCTCGTGGCCACGGTCCGCGGCGAGGCGG
>Ga0070707_100005288_pt1 | contig 12088 bp, 7 predicted proteins | sample KBSK5502metaG_FD_65468 | JGI IMG/M metagenome (GOLD analysis project Ga0070707, IMG submission 65468) | Corn, switchgrass and miscanthus rhizosphere microbial communities from Kellogg Biological Station, Michigan, USA - KBS K5-50-2 metaG | ecosystem: Host-associated > Plants > Roots >... | reverse complement strand
CCACCGAACGGCGACAGGATGACCAGGCGCCAGTCACCCAGCTCGTCGCGGAACCGCTCGACGACGAGCCGCCGATCGGTGGGCAGGGCGCCTGCGATCTCGCGCTCCTCGTCGAGGTACGCGACCAGGTTCCGTGCGGCCAGCTCGTCGAGGTCGTTCCGCTCGCGCAACCGCGCGGTGAGGGCTCGCTGGCCGCGCTCCCCGCGGGCAAGCTCGCCTTCGGCGTCCCGGAGGAACTCGCCGATCGCCCGGCCCAGCTCGACGGGCCGCCCGACAGCGTCGCCCTTCCAGAACGGCAGCTTGCCGGGCACCCCGGGGGCCGGCTCGACGATGACCCGGTCCGGCGTGATGTCGAGGACACGCCAGCTGCTGGCCCCGAGCACGACCACGTCGCCGTGCATCCCGGCGCGAAGCTCGTAGACCATCTCCTCGTCGAGCTCGCCCACGCGCCGGCCGGGCGTTCCCGCCTCGCCGGCCAGGAAGACGCCGAACAGGCCGCGATCCGGGATGGTGCCGCCCGAGGTCACGGCGACAACCCGGGCGTCGCGCCGCCCTTCGACAGTGTCGGTCACGCGATCCCACGCGATCCGCGCCTTCAGCTCGGCGAACTCATCCGAGGGATATGCGCCGGCGAGCATGCCCAGCACCGCCTCGAGCGCCTCCCGCGAGAGTGTCTCGAACGGCGCCGCCCGCGTCACGATCTCGAGCAGCTCGGCGACAGTCCAGCGATCCATGACCGCCATGGCGACGAGCTGTTGGGCGAGCACGTCGAGCGGGTTCCGGGGCATGACCGTCGTCTCGATCGCTCCGTCGTGCATCCGCTGCACCACCACCGCCGACTCGAGCAGATCGCCGCGGAACTTCGGAAACACGATGCCCTTCGATGGCTCGCCAACGTGGTGGCCGGCGCGGCCGACGCGCTGGAGGCCGGACGCGACGCTCGTCGGCGACTCGACCAGCACGACCAGGTCGACCGCGCCCATGTCGATGCCCAGCTCGAGCGAGGACGTGGCAACGAGCCCGGGGATCCGGCCCGCCTTGAGGTCTTCCTCGATGCGCAGCCGCTGCTCGCGGGCGATGGAGCCGTGGTGGGCGAGGACGAGCTCCTCGCCGGCGAGCTCGTTCAGGCGTTGGGCCAGCCGCTCGGCGAGGCGCCGGCTATTGGTGAAGACGATCGTGGATCGATGGGCCCGGATCAGCTCGAGCAGGCGCGGGTGGATCGCCGGCCAGATGCTCGTTCGCATGTCGCCGAACGGCACCGGACCGCCGGGCTGTTGCTCGGGTGGCAGCACCTCGCCAAGACGGGCCATGTCCTCGACCGGGACGACGACCTCGAGCTCGAGCGCCTTGCGTGTGCCGGCGTCGACGATCTCGACCTCCCGGCCGGGTCCGATGCCGCCCAGGAACCGCGCGACGGTCTCCAGTGGGCGCTGCGTGGCCGACAGCCCGATCCGCTGGAGCGGCGGCGCGCCCTCCGGCCGCAACCGCTCGAGGCGCTCCAGCGACAGGGCGAGGTGCGCCCCGCGTTTGGTGCCCGCGATCGCGTGGACCTCGTCGATGATCACGGTTTCGACGCCACGGAGCGTGTCCCGAGCGCCGCTCGTGAGCAGGAGATACAGGCTCTCGGGCGTCGTGACCAGGATGTCGGGTGGCCGCCGGGCGAGCTCCCGGCGCTGCTCCTGCGGCGTGTCGCCGGTTCGGCCGGCGATGGAGATCCGGGGCTCGGGCTCACCGAGTCGCTGCGCCGCGAGGGCGATGCCGTGCAGCGGAGCCCGCAGGTTTCGCTCCACGTCGTAGGTCAGCGCCTTGAGCGGCGAGACGTACAGCACCCGCACGCTGCCCGGCGTCGTACGCGACGGGGGCGGCGATGGGTCGCGGGCCAGCCGGTCGAGGCACCACAGGAACGCGGCCAGGGTCTTGCCGCTGCCGGTCGGAGCGTGGATGAGGGTATGTCGGCCCGTCGAGATGGAGGCCCAGCCGCCCACCTGGGCGGGCGTCGGCGCCTCGAACGCCGACTCGAACCAGGCGCGAACGGCCGGCGCGAACGGCGCCAGCGGCTCGTCGGCCGAGGTCGGCGAGGTCGGGGCCCTCGTCCGAGCGGAACGTGGGCGGGTGGTCGCGGTCACGGGGGGAGGAGTTTACTCCGCGGCATCGATTTCGATCAGATGTTCGATGGTGCAAATCGAGCCAGATCACCGGTCCGAAGGGTCCCCGCCGGACGGGCCGTCCGGCACATCCCGAGGCTCGACCGTGGGCCGATGCTCGACACGACGGGAGCGGATCCCGTGAGTTGGGAGCACAAGGGAGAGGTGGGTAGGGAGATGTCGACCATCCGTCGCTACGTGACGCCGCTGGCGGTGATTGCCGCGGCGATCGTGCTGTACATCGAGGCGCCCTGGGAGACCTTCGGCCTCGGCGGGATCGCACCGACCAAGGACGTCGAGACAATCCTCTCGATCGCCTTCTGGATCCTCGCCATCGTCGTGGCCGTGGCGCTGTTCGAGGATCGCAAGGCGCCCGGTGCCACGGTCGTCGAGGTCGAGGGACCGGCGTTCACGCGCTTCCTCTTCGCCAATACCCGGGCCGGCCTGCTGTGGCTGCCGATCCGGCTGTTCGTCGGGTTCTCATTCCTCGAGGCCGGCCTGCACAAGCTGTTCCCGGCCGGGAAGGCCATCGGCGCCGGCTGGCTCGATGGCGGCGCGTCGCTGTTGGGCTACTGGCAGAACGCGGTCAAGATCCCCGACGCGCCGGGACGACCGGCGATCACGTTCGAGTGGTACCGCGACTTCCTGAACATCCTGATCAACAACCACGCGGAGTCCTGGTTCGCGTTCCTCATCGTGTTCGGTGAGATCGCCATCGGCCTGGGCCTCATCGCGGGTGCGCTGACCGGCATCGCCGCGTTCTTCGGGGCGTTCATGAACATGTCGTTCCTGCTGGCCGGCTCGGCCTCGACCAACCCGGTCCTGTTCGCCCTGGGGATCGGCCTCATCCTGGCCTGGCGGGTCGCCGGCTACTACGGGCTCGACCGCTATCTCCTGCCGCGACTCGGCGTCCCCTGGCACGCCAAGGTTTCGGCCGGACCAACACAGCCCGTCGGAGCGCCAATGACCTCCTGAGGGAGGCCCTCGCCACCGGGGGCAGGGCCCCGGGCTCGCGGGCAACGACTCTCGCTCCCTGCTCCACCGACCGCCCGGTCCGCAAGGCCGGGCGGTCGGCTATGCCTGCGTCCCTCGAGCGTCGAGCGTGCGCAGCACGAGCTCGCGGACCTGCTCGGCGATGCGGATCGCCCGCGCATCCGCCGCCTCGTCGGCGGCGCGATAGGGCAATCCCGCGTTCGGCGGGTCATCGAAGGTCAACGGCATCGGCGACTGGCCGTGGCGCTCGGCGTCGGCGGTCCAGCGATCCCGCCAGGCCACCGGGGTCTCGGCCGGCACGGGCGCGTGATTCGCCGCCAGCCAGACGTGCGCCCAGGCCCGCGGCACGACCCGGTACACGTCGTAGCCACCGCCGCCGGTGGCGAGCCAGCGGCCGCTCGCCCAGCGATGGGCGAGCTCGTCCACGAGCCGGGCCGCACGGCCCATCGCCGTGGTCGTGACGTTCAGGTGGGCCAGCGGATCGAATGCATGCGCGTCCGCGCCGTGCTGCGAGACGACGACGTCCGGGCGGAACCGCTCGGCGAGCGCCGGGAGAACGAGCTCGAGCGCGGGTAGCCAGCCGCGCTCTCCGGTCCACGGATCCAGCGGCAGATTGACCTTGGTCCCAAGTGCCTCGGCACTGCCAAGCTCGTCGGGAAAGCCGCTGCCGGGGAACAGGGCGCGACCGGTCTCGTGGATCGAGACGGTCATCACGCCCGGGTCCGACCAGTGGATCGCCTGGACTCCATCGCCGTGGTGGACGTCGAGGTCGACGTACAGCACGCGCAGGCCGTCCCGGCGCGCCCTGGCAATCGCGAGGGCCGGGTCGTCGTAGACACAGAACCCGGATGCCCGCGCGGGCATCGCGTGATGGAGCCCGCCGCCGGGATGGAACGCATGCTCGACCTTGCCCTGGAGGATGGCCTCCATCGCCCGCAGCGAGCCGCCGGCGACAGCGGCGGACGCCTCGTGCATCCCGGCGAAGGCGGGCGTGTCGCCCGGGCCGATCCCGGCACGCGACGGCGCGAACGGGTCCGCCGAGAAGGCTTTCACGATGTCGACGTAGGCCAGCTCGTGGACCCACCCCAGCTCGTCATCGGTCGCCGGCTCGGGAGCGAGATTCGGCACCCCGCCGAGGGCCTCGAGCAGCGAGATGCCCGGTCCGAACCGGCGCGGCGTCAGCGGGTGCGCCGGCCCGAAGTCATAGGTCGTCGAGCGAGGCCCGAAGGCGAGCAGCGGCCCGGTTCCTGACACGCGGCCACGATAGCCCGCGCCCGCACGAGCGCCAGCGATGCGGACGGCGCCGCGCGATCCGCCACCAGGTGCGCGGCGTACCATCGACGCACGTGAGCGACCTCATCGTCGTCCTGATCGTCATCCTGATCATCGTCGTCATCTGGCGCGGCCCGAAGACGCTGCCCGAGCTCGGGCGCATGTTCGGCCGCGGCGTCCGCGAGGCTCGCGAGGAGGCGTCGAAGATCCGGTCCGGCGAGGGCGACCGTCCGGATTCCGGCGCCGGATCGACCCCGGCCTGAGGCCGCCTAGCCGCCGGCGGCGATCGTCGCCAGGCGCACGCCGGCGAGGAACGCCCGGTACGCCACGATCGGGTCATCGGTGACGACGCGCACGCCGCGATCGCCATAGCGCTCGGTCCCCGGCACGATCGCCGCGTGGTCGGCCTGGCCCGCGTTCTCGTACTCGGCCTCGAGGGTAATCGGCCGACCGGGGTCGAAGACCTGCAGCTCGCCCGCCCGTTCGACGGCTCGCTGCGCCCCGGCGCGGACGCGCTCTCGCGCCACCGACGGATGCACAGACGCCGCGGCGCGGCGGCTCACGGCCGACTTCACGATGACCCGCTCCGCCCACGGGAACCACAGCTCCGTCTCCAGCGCGAGCTGGTCGTCGCCCGTGACCAGGCCCACCGGCACGCCCCAGGCCCCGAGTGCGAGCGCATTGATGCCGCTCTCCCCGACCGGCTTGCCCTGCAGCGTCGTCAGCGTGGGCGTGCCGCTGTAGGTGTGCGCGATCGTCCCTGTCGGGTGGCCCGCGCGAGTGTGATAGCCGACGAACAGCGCGACCTCGAAGCCCTGATCCGGCCCGGCCCCGGCGACCATCGACCATGGCTTCTGGCCCTGCAGCAGCACCGCCCGGGCGTCGATGTCCTCCGGCGTCAGGTTGAACATCTGCCCGTGGCTGTCGTTGACCAGGACCTCGGTGGCGCCCCCGTCGAAGGCGCCTGCGATCGCGGCATTTGCCTCACCGACCATGAGCGCGACGGCCGCCGGGTAGCCCGCGTCGCCGCGCTCGGTCGGCTTGCTGTGGCTGATCCCACCGATGCCCTCCATGTCGACGCTGATGTAGACCTTCACGAGCTCCTCCCTGAACCGTGCGGGGGAATCAGACGACGGCCCCGACTTCGGCCAGCTGGTCGCGCAGTGCGTTGGCATCGGTGACGGGCAGGCGGCAGGCGAAGTCCCGGCATACGTACGCCGTGGCCTTGCCGCCGAGCCCGGTCCTGTCTGCGAGCAGCGGCACGACGCTTGGGTGGCCGTTGACGTCCTCGGGCGAAGCCGCCGCGATCACGCGATTCGGCGCGTAGCCACCGCCCGCGACGGCGAGCAGCTCGCGCGTCGCCGGGTCGTCGAGATCGCCGACGATCGCGACCTCAGCCACGGGAGCGAGGGCAAAGTCGGTGGCCTGGAGCCACTGGGCGAAGGCGGTCGGGTAGCGGACCGTGTACGGCGTGGTCGTCGCGAGGGCGCGTTCAGCGGCGGCTCGGTAGCGCGATTCGCCGGTCAGCGCCGCCAGGCGCAGGAGCACGAGCGTCGCCATCGCGCCGCCCGAGGGCGTGGCGTTGTCCTGGATGTCCTTCGGCCGCGTGACCAGCTGCTCGTGGTCGATCGCCGTATCGAAGAAGCCTCCGCCGGGATCCCCGAACCGCTCGAGAATTGCATCGGCCAGTGAGCGCGCCGTGACGAACCAGCGCTCGTCGAACGTCGCCTCGTACAGGGCGAGCAGCCCCTCGGCGAGATCCGCGTAGTCCTCGAGGACGCCCTGGCCCGACGCACGGCCGTCCTTCCACGATCGGCCGAGCTGCCCGTTCGAATCGAGGAGGCCACGCAGGATGGTGTCCACCGCTCGCTCGGCAGCGGCGCGGTACCGAGCCGCCGCGTCAGCCGCGTCCGCCGCCACTGCCGCCCCGCCGCCCACGAACCCGAGCAGCCGCGCCCCATCGGCAAGCGCGGCGATGGCCAGGCCGTTCCAGGCGGCCAGTGCCTTGTCATCACGCGCGGGCTGGGCGCGTCGACCGCGTACCTCCAGGAGACGCTCGGCTGCTCGGGCGAGGCGGACCTCCACCTCCGCGCCGGAGATCGCGTACAGCTTGGCGAGGTCGGCGGCTGGCCTGGCCCGGGACAGGATGTTGACGCCCTCCCAATTGCCGACATCGGAGACGCCGTAGGCGGTCGAGAAGAGCGCGGCGTCGTCGGCGAGCGCGTTGCGGATCTCGTCGGCGCGCCAGGTGAAGGTGGCGCCCTCGACGCCATCGGTGTCTGCGTCCTGGCTGGCCGCGAACGCCCCGTCGACCGTCGTCAGCTCGCGCGCAATGTAGTCGAGGGTGCCGGTGGCCACGGCGCGGTAGCGCGCCTCGCCGGTGAGCGCCCAGGCATGCAGGTAGACGCGGGCGAGCTGGGCGTTGTCGTACAGCATCTGCTCGAAGTGCGGCACCAGCCAGATCGCGTCGGTCGCGTACCGGTGAAACCCGCCACCGAGCTGGTCGTGGATCCCGCCGTCGGCCATTCGATCCAAGGTCCGCCGCGCCAGCGGCAGCGCCCGGCCATCCCCGGCCGCGGCACGCCGGAGCAGGAACTCGATCGTCATCGGCTGCGGAAACTTGGGCGCGCCACCCCAGCCGCCGTTATCCGAGTCGAAGCTGCGCTCGAGCAGGGCCACGGCCGTGTCCAGTAGATCCGGTCCGGGCGCGGGCCCGACGGCATTGGCGGACTGCGTCGCCAGCTGGTCAACCAGCCGCCGGCCGGCGTCCTCGAGCTCGCCGCGCTGCTCGCGCCATGCCCGGTCGATGCCCTCGAGGAGCTGGCGGAAGCTCGGCAGCCCGTGGCTCGGCCGGTCCGGGAAATACGTCCCGCCGTAGAACGGTCGGCCGTCCGGGGTGAGGAAGACCGACATCGGCCAGCCACCGCCGCCGGTCATCGCCTGGACCGCGCCCATGTAGATCTGGTCGAGGTCCGGCCGCTCCTCCCGGTCGACCTTGATCGCCACGAACCGGCTGTTCAGATACGCCGCGGTCGCCTCGTCCTCGAACGACTCGCGCTCCATGACGTGACACCAATGGCACGCCGCATAGCCGATCGACAGGAAGACCGGCCGATCGAGCAGCTTCGCCCTCGTGAGCGCCTCCGGGCCCCATGGGTACCAATCGACCGGGTTGTGGGCGTGCTGCAGCAGGTAGGGGCTGGTCTCGCCCGCGAGACGGTTCGTGTGCCGCGGCTTCGTTTCGGGCTGCGTCTTGACCTCGGGCATCGCTGGAGATCGTAGCCCGGGTGAGAGCGCCCCCCACGCCTCCGCGCTTGGGCCGTCGTTCGTATGTCCGATTTCGGGGGCGGTCTACAGGACCCATCCAAACGTGATGCCCGTCGGCCGAATTTGACAGCCGTCGTCTCGAATTCGGCCGACGCGCATGGCTGGAGCGAGCCTGCCAGGAGCCCGCGAATCCGCGCATACCAATGACCCGTCGAGCACGGCGCGACCGACCGGCCGCACGGCCACTTGTAATGCTGTTGCAACCTTGACACCCCTACTAGTGGTGTGTAACGTCCCGCTCAACTCGGCGAGGGCAACCACGTCAAGTGGTGTCAATGGAGGAGACGAGAGTCGCGATGCCGATGTCCCCGCGGGACGCGTGCCCGCGCACCACACGAGCCGCCGCGCGACCGGCGGTCTCCTCCAGGACGGCGCGGTCGGTCTCGGCCGCGCCGTCCGGCATGCCCTGCGCCGCCCCAAACCCCTGACCTGGAGGAGGCCCAACCCCATGTCCCGGCAGACCCGGTTCGGCCTCGTGCCGACGTCCTCGCGACGAACATTCCGCGGCCTCGGCGCCGCGGCGGTCGCGCTGTTCCTGCTCGCCGGCCCAGCGCTGGCGGCGACGGCCTCGATCTCCGTCACGACCGTTGGTGGGCAAACCGTCAGCGGCGGCACGGTCAAGAACCCGCTCTCCGGCACGGTCACCGTGAACGGCACAAGCTCCGGGTCGGGGGGCGGCGGTGCGCCGGCGCCGAAGCCACTCGTGGCGGACGCCGGCGACAGCTCCTTCGTGAAGCTCGGCCAGCCCGCGCTCCTCGTCGGCGCGGGCTACGGCGGCGTCGAGCCGTACACGTTCACCTGGTCGGCCGCTTCAGGCTCGGTCGACGGCGCCGACGCGCCCACGGCTCGCTTCGACACGACCGGCCTCGCCACGGGCACCTACACCGTCAGCCTGCGTATCAAGGACCAGGCCGGCACGACCGCCAACGACACCGTCAAGGTCGTCGTCTACGACCCCGCGCCGAGCACGATCTTCAACCAGTCCAAGAACGACGCCACCCCAGGCGTGCTGTCACAGGGGATCGGCGGGACCGGCAGCGTCGAGTTCCAGTTCACCGTTCCGGCTGGACTCCAGCGCATCGACGTGACCGGGAGCTGGACGCTGCCCGTCAACGACTACGACATGCGCCTGGTCGACCCGACGGGCGTCGGCATCGACGGCCCGGGCCTGTCCGCCGGCGCGCCCGAGACGATCGGCGTCGGCAACCCGAAGCCCGGCACCTGGAAGGCCATTCTCGAGAAGTTCACGACCGTGCCCGACACGATCACGGTGATCGTGACGACCCCGGCCGCCTCGGACCCGCGCCCGACCGTGTCGACCACCGGGCCGTACAAGTTCCTTACCGGTGCGACGCAGACGCTCAGCGGCAGCGTGAGCGGTGGCGCGGCGCCGGTCAGCGTCGGCTGGGACATCGACGGCGACGGCGTGCTCGACAAGAGCGGCACGACTGCCATCGTCAAGCTGCCCGAGGGGCGCTCGCTCGTGACCTTCAAGGCGACTGATGCGAACGGCCTCGAGCGCCGGCAGCAGACATCCGTGCTCGTCGGCGACGCCGACCGCCTCGCCCGATCCACGGTCGCGATCACCGTCGTCGGCGTCGCGGACTCCGGGATCAACCCGTATCACTACGAGTTCTCGGCCGCGACGTACCCCGATCCGGACGTGCTGGCCCTGACCAGGAACTTCACGCGCCACCCGTCCGAGTACATCGCGGGCTACCCGGCCTCGGCCACAGCGCTGCCGATCACCCTCGGCGAGGGCTACTACCCGGCCAAGGACCAGGCAGTCTGGGCCGGCGTCGAGAAGGGCAAGCTGTACTGGATCCCGGGCACCAAGATCATCGGCGCCATCGACGCCGGCGACAACTCGGCCGTCAACGCTGACCCCGACGCGACGCCGATCGTCGACGACGACGGCCACGGCACCGGCTCGAGCTCTGTCTCCGTGGGCAACCGTTACGGCTACTGCCCGACGTGCCTGCTCATGTTCACCGAGTCGCTGGACACGACCTACAACGAGAGCTTCCCTTGGGTCGACATCACCTCCCACAGCTTCGGCACCGTCGGCGGCGTCCCGCTCGGCCTGGCCTTCGGCGCGGACGAGGACACCAAGGCCGCGGCGGAGCGCGGGCAGACTGTGCTCTTCGCCGCCGGCAACGGCGTCGGCAACGCGTTCGACGTCCCCCAGATCACCTACGGCTCGGGCGACACCGGCAACGACTGGACGATCACCGTCGGCGCAATCCGACGCGACAACCAGCGGGCCATCGTCGGCGACGGCATCCCTGTCGAGATCAGCGCCTGGGGCGACGGCAACCTGCCGTCCGCCTGCCGGACTGGCACTGTCGGCCAGTGCGCGTTCGGCGGGACCTCCGCGGCGACGCCCTACACGGCCGGCATCTTCGGCACGGTCCTGACCCAGGTCCGACAGGCCATCGGCGATCCCAAGGTCGGCCAGCGGCCGGGCCAGGTCGTCGCCGAGGGCAACGCGATCCCTGGCAGCGTGTTCCTGGCTGACGGCAAGCTCACACGGGCCGAGCTCCGCGACGCGGTGCTCAAGACCGCCTTCCCGCTCAACCAGGACAACTCGCCGTCGACATACCCCTACCCGCTCACGGCGCCGTACGCCAGCAACGACACGAACTTCCTGTTCGAGGGCTACGGCGCGGCGACCCCCGAGGGCGCCAAGCGCGCCGTCGACGTGATCCTCGGCCGCGCGGTGATGCCCGATCGATCCTTCGAGGATCAGCTCGAGGCCGCCAGCCGGGCGGTCAAGGACACGCTGTACGGCGGCTACGACCGCGACGGCGACGGCACGGTGGACTACCAGGGCCTTGCCAACACGGACCTCGCCCAGAAGGACTTCACGAGCGTCAACTACGCCCTGTACGCCCTGGGTCTCGGGGCCAAGTCCGTGCAGGCGCCGATCAGCGTGCCGCAGTACGCGCTCGGCCAGAACGCGCTCACCTATTACCTGCACCAGCACTTCGTCGCGGAGCCGGGGACGGACCCGAGCTGCAGCGACGCCGATACCGAGCGGTACATGGACCGCTCCGACACCACCGGTGACCTCGAATGCTTCGGCGCGCGGGCCACCAGCGTCCCGGCGGCGTTCCGCCCGCTGGGCATCTATGCCTCGAGCGACGTGCTCGATGCGCCGATCCCGGCAGGCTCGGACGTCTACGCGACGATCTACATCGCTTCTGTCTTCCCGTCCCTGATCCGGCCCACGGGCGTGCTCATGGCGACCGATCGCGAGATCGGGACGGGCCAGGGCAACTTCGCGCCGGTCATCGGCTCCGGCCCCGGTCCCGGCTACAACGCCCAGGGCAACGAGGTTCCCGACACCGGCGGCTGCGCCGCCCTCGGCGAGCTGTGCTGGACCAAGTACGACGTGTCGTTCAAGACCACCCGCCCGGCGTTCACGGGCGAGCAGGTGACCTTCCAGATCCAGCTCGTCGGGGCGCAGGGCTGGGCGTTCGGTCACGAGGCCGGGCATGTCTCGAAGATCGCGATCGTCCCGGCCGCGATGCCGGCAAGCGGCCTCGACTTCGGAGTCACGATCGATCAGCCCGCGGCGGGCGATCGGCTGACGCCGGGCTCGACCGTCGTCGCCGGCGGCCGCGCGACGTTCCCGAACCTCGGCTCTGACCCGACCGGAGCCGGCGACCATCCGACTGACCGCTACGTCGATATCTCGCTCGACAGCGCGTCCTTCAGCAACTCGACGACCGCGGACCTGGACGAGGCGAGCGGCACCTGGAGCGCCACCCTCGGCACGCTCACGAACGGCAGCCACACGCTGTACGCCCGGGCGCGCCAGGGCGCAACCACCTCTGCGGTCACGTCGGTGACCTTCTCGGTCGCTGCCGACACGCGCGTGGAGTGGCAGGTCGTCAAGAGGAACGCCGCCCCGACGCCCGACGGCTGGAAGACTGCGAGCGGCGTGTCGAGCTGGAGCTTCCAATTCGCCACGAGCAGCTACGGCAGCGGCTCCTGGACGATCCTCGTCCGCCGCGTCGAAGACGAGCTCGAGGTGGCCCGCGCGACCGTCGCCGTGAAGATCAAGTAGCCCCCGCGATGTCGGACCGGCGGCGCGACCCGCCGGTCCGGCACTCTGCCTGATCGCGGCGACGGGATCCGCGCTCGCGCACCGCAACAGCATTCCTCCGGACGATGCCGGGCCCTGCCCAGGAGCCCGGCATCGCTTTTGCCTAGGCTTGACGGCACATGACCAGCAACGCGGTGCCCGGCTTTCTGCCCTCCCGCAACGGCTTTCGATTCGTGAACCGGTGGCCGCCCGGACCAGCCCGGACGTGGCAGGTCGGCCTCGTCCACCTCGGGATCGGCGA
>Ga0070707_100005287_pt1 | contig 12090 bp, 9 predicted proteins | sample KBSK5502metaG_FD_65468 | JGI IMG/M metagenome (GOLD analysis project Ga0070707, IMG submission 65468) | Corn, switchgrass and miscanthus rhizosphere microbial communities from Kellogg Biological Station, Michigan, USA - KBS K5-50-2 metaG | ecosystem: Host-associated > Plants > Roots >... | reverse complement strand
ACGGCCGGAATATTACAAGGTCGTCCTGTTCGCTCCGGCGACCAACGTCCTGGTGATCGCGTTGATGTTTACTGTCTTCATGCTCACCGGAACCGCACTCTTCACGCGCCGGGAAACCAACCGCTAGCGTGCTTGCAGCGTATTCCAAGCAGCGCCGTGGTGCGCGCTGGGAAGGGTCACGATGCCTTCATCTGATTTGAGGGGCTGAGCGACGCGAGGTGGGGGAGTCCACCAACTCTTCGGGAACCAAAGGGAGAAAAGTATGTAGCGCACGTTGTGCCCCGTTCGTGCCACGGAAATGTGATACTTTAAACCGTATCCTCGTGACCTCACGCGGGAAGGAACTCCAGCGTCAAAACATTGACTAGGAAGTCAAACCCTGGTATGCTTGGTCAGGAACTGGCTGCCTCGTACGTAATCATATGCATCGGCTCAGCATCACGGGGGAAGCTATGGCTTCAGCGACACCGCAACCGTCACTCAAAGAGCGGCAGCGCCACGAGCGCGAAGAGCTGATCCTGCGTGCAGCTGACGAGCTGCTGTTGGAGCGCGGGTATCATGAAACGTCTATCGACGACATTGCCGCGCGCGTCGGCATCTCCAAGGGCACCGTCTACCTGCACTTCGCCAGCAAAGAGGATCTCGTCTGCGCTCTACTCGGGCGCGGCATACGCCAGCTGCAGGCCACCATGGATGACATTCTGGCGGCACCCGGCACGCCGAGAGAAAAACTCCACGCCATCTTGCGACAGATGAGCTCTGGCATGCTCAGTCGCCAGCGCATGCAGCTTGTGGAGGCGCTCTTCCGTAATCCGGAATTGCACGGCCGGCTCACGGAGCGGCGCGAGATGTTCGGCAACATTTGGGAAGAGCCACAGCGTCGAATCTCCGCGCTCTTCGAAGAGGGCAAGGCGGCAGGCGAGTTTGACCCCGACACGCCAACGCCCATCATGGTAAGCCTCTTCTGGGGGATGATGAGCCCGCAACATTTCAGGATGCTGATCGTGGAGAAACAGATGTCGAGTGATCTCGTCGTGGCGCATCTGAGCCGCTGCCTCTTCAAGGGCATCGCCCCGGGTGGCGAATGCCCCGTCGTCTCCGCCGAGTCCGTCAGCGAAGGGAGTACCCGCGCATGATTCGCATTCTCCGCTTCTTAGAGCCGTACCGCGGCTTCGTCGCCATCGTGCTCGTGCTCGCCGCCTTGCAATCGCTGGCGAACCTCTATCTGCCGAACCTGAACGCCGACATCATCGACAATGGTGTCGTCAAGAACGACACCGACTACATCCTGCGGGTAGGCGGCGTGATGCTGCTCGTCACGCTGGGCGGCGCGATCTGTGCCGTTGGCACGGCGTTCTTCGCCTCGCGTACCGCCGTTGGCTTCGGGCGTATCATCCGCGCGCAGCTTTTTACGCACGTCGAGCAGTTTTCGCTGCACGAGTTTGATACCGTCGGTACGGCCTCGCTCATCACACGCACGACCAACGACACCAACCAGGTGCAACAGGTACTGGTCATCATGCTGACCCTGCTGGTCACGGCGCCTATGACGTTGATCGGCGGCATCATTCTCGCCGCGCGCGAGGATGTCGCCCTCTCGTTGGTGCTGATTGCCGCCGTGCCTGTGCTGGTGATCTCGATCTTGGTCATCATGACGAAGGCGATCCCCCTCTTCCGCGCCATGCAGATGAAGCTCGACAAGCTCAATCTTGTGCTGGATGAGGGTCTCACCGGCGTCCGCGTGATCCGCGCCTTCGACCGCACAGCACACGAGCAGCACCGCTTCGATGTCGCGAATCTCGACGTGACCGACACAGCCATTACGGTCAACCGCATCGTCGCCGCGCTCTGGCCGATGATGATGCTCGTGCTGAACGTCTCGACCGTCGCGATCGTCTGGTTCGGCAGCATCCGCATCAACAACGGCGATTTGCAGGTGGGTGCGCTCAGCGCTTTCATGATCTACGCCCTATTGATCCTGTTCTCGCTGCTGATGCTCTCGTTCCTCTTCGTCATGCTGCCGCGCGCCACGGCCTCCGCCGCGCGCATCAACGCCGTGCTCGACATGCGCACCGAAATCACCGACCCCGCGCAGCCACAGCGCCCAGGCGATCTCCGCGGCCACGTGGAATTCGAGGACGTGACCTTCAGCTATCCCGGCGCCGAGGAGCCGGCCATCTCGCACGTCTCGTTCAGTGCGCGCCCCGGCCAGGTCACAGCGATCATCGGCGGCACCGGCGCCGGCAAGTCCACCCTCGTCAACCTGATCCCCCGCTTTTATGACATCGATAGCGGGCGTGTGCTGGTGGACGGCATGGACGTGCGCGAGATGACGCAACAGGACCTGCGTGCCAAGATCGGTCTGGTACCGCAGACGGCAGTGATTTTCTCTGGCACTGTTGCTGAGAACATCCGCTTTGGCAATGAGGGCGCGTCGGACGAGGAGGTGCGCCACGCGGCGGACGTCGCGCAGGCCACCGAGTTCATCACTGAGATGGGCGACGGATTCAACTCCACGATCTCCCAGGGTGGCACCAACATCTCTGGCGGGCAGAAGCAGCGCCTCTCCATCGCCCGCGCGCTGGTGCGCAAGCCAGAGGTCTACATCTTCGACGACAGCTTCTCGGCGCTCGACTACGCGACGGACGCCAGGCTACGTGCGGCGCTCAGGCGCGAGACGACGAACGCGACGGTGCTGATTGTTGCGCAGCGTGTCAGCACGATCATCGGCGCGGACCAGATCCTCGTGCTGGACGAGGGCCGTATCGTCGGCAGCGGCACGCACCAGGAACTGATGCAATCCAACGACGTCTACCGTGAAATTGTTCTCTCTCAAGTCACCGCGGAGGAAATCGCATGAGCGCAGCTCGTCCAGCGCAGGGAGCGCAGGGAGCGCAACGGCCGCAGGGTGGCCCGATGGGTGGCGGCATGGGTCGCGGCCCCATGGGCATGATGGGCATGCCCGTGCAGAAGGCCAAGAATTTCCGCGGGACGCTCTTCCGACTGATCGGCTACTTCCGCCCGCAGGCGCTACGTCTCACCGTCGTTTTCATCGCGGCGATTCTCGGCTCGATCTTCGCGATCGTCGGCCCGAAAATCCTTGGCCTGGCGATCACCAAGCTCTTCGTGGGCTTCGTCGCCAAAGTTCAGCACGTCCGTGGCGCTGCTATCGACTTCGACTATATCAGGAACGTCCTGCTGATCCTGGTCGGGCTGTATGCCATCAGTGCCATCTTCACCTACGTTCAGCAGTATGTCATGGCGGGCGTGGCGCAACGTACGGTCTACACCATGCGCCGCCAGATAGAAGACAAGCTGGGCCGCCTGCCGCTGAAGTTCTATGATTCGCGGACGCACGGCGAGATCATGAGCCGCGCCGTCAACGACATGGACAACATCAGCAACACGCTGCAGCAGAGCCTGACGCAGCTGATCACCTCCGTCGTCACGCTGGTGGGCGTGATCGTGCTGATGTTCACTATTAGCTGGCTGCTGACGCTGGTGGTGCTGACGACGGTGCCGCTGAGCCTGCTCGTCACCACGGTGATCGCCAAGCGCTCGCAGCGCTATTTCGCGCGGCAGCAGCGTGTGCTCGGCGAGTTGAACGGGCATGTCGAGGAGATGCTCACCGGGCATCGCATCGTCAAGGCATACGGGCGCGAGAGTCAGTCCGTCGAGGAGTTCAACCGCCGCAACGACCGACTCTACGAGGCCGGCTGGCGGGCGCAGTTCGTCTCCGGCATGCTCTTCCCGCTGATGAACTCGATCGGCAACCTAGGCTTCGTGCTGGTGGCGGTGATCGGCGGTATCATGGTGACGCAGGGGACGCTCCCCTTCGGCGACGTCACCGCGTTCATCCAGTACGCGCGCCAGTTCTCGCAGCCGATCACGCAGCTCGCCAGCATCGCCAACGCCATTCAGTTGACGATCGCCTCGGCCGAGCGCGTCTTCGAGCTGCTGGACGAGCCGGAAGAGCTACCCGACGCTGCCAACGCGGTCGTCATCGCGGAGCCGCATGGCGCAGTCCAGTTCGATCACGTAGATTTCTCGTACACGCCAGAAGCTCCGCTGATCGAGGACATGAATATAGATGCCAAGCCGGGGCAGACCGTTGCCATCGTCGGCCCGACCGGCGCCGGCAAGACCACGCTGGTGAACCTGTTGATGCGCTTCTACGAGCTCAACGGCGGCGCGATCCGGGTGGACGGCGTGAACATCACCGAGCTGCGGCGCGGCGACCTACGCAGAAGGTTCGGCATGGTGCTGCAAGACACGTGGCTCTTCAACGGGACGATTCGCGAGAACATCGCCTACGGCCGCGAAAACGCCAGCGAAGAGGAGATCGTGCGCGCGGCGCGTGCGGCGCAGGCCGACCACTTCATCCGCACGCTGCCGGGCGGCTACGACACGGTGCTCAATCAGGAGGCGACCAACATCTCGCAAGGTCAGAAGCAGCTGCTGACGATCGCCCGCGCGGTGCTGGCCGATCCCGAAGTGCTGATCCTCGACGAGGCCACCAGCAGTGTGGACACGCGTACAGAGATCCTGATCCAGAAGGCGATGACCGAGTTGATGAAGGGGCGCACGAGCTTCGTGATCGCGCACCGGCTCTCGACGGTCCGTGACGCCGACACCATCCTGGTGATGGATCACGGCCACATTCTGGAGCAGGGCACGCACGAAGAACTGCTGGCCAAGGGCGGCTTCTACGCTGACCTCTACAACAGCCAGTTCGCCGCGCGTGCGCGCGAGGAGAGCGCCGCCATCGCGCCGTAGGTCCAGATATTCGCTCAACATGTACACACTGCCCGCTTCACGCGCTGTGGGGCGGGCAGTGTGTACATGTTGACACCGCACCGCCGGCTACGCCATTGTACAGTGGCGTGTGGATAGCTACCTGCGTTAACACTTCACAGTGAGCTGTACTACGAGCGATTGCTGCTGCCTGCCGGAAAGGACGATGCGCCGTGAGCTATGCGCCCGCCGATGCCCCGCGCCACAACATCGAGTTCCTTGGCTACACCGATCAGGGCGACCGCGGCGACGGCGTGCAGATCATGGTGCAGAACGGCTTTGCCTACATTGGCCACATGTTCAGCGGCGGGCTGACGGTCATCGACGTGCGCGATCCACGCAAGCCCACGCCGGTGCGCTTCGTGCCCGCACCGCCGAACACCTGGTCGCTCCACCTGCAGGCGCACGACAACCTGCTGCTCGTCATCAACGGCGTCAATATCTACAACGCCGCGTTGGGCATCGAGAAGGAGACGTACTATAGCCAGCCCTTTGCGGAGACCTTCGGCGGCCAGGAACGCGCTTTCGCCACCGGCATGCGCGTCTTCGACATCTCCAGGGCCGACGAGCCGCGTGAGATCGGCTTCATGCCCGTGCAGGGATTCGGGCTGCACCGCATCTGGTATACCGGCGGGCGCTACGCCTATGGCCTCCGCGATGCTCGACGGCTACACGGACGCCATCTTCATCGTGATCGATCTGGCCGATCCGACGCAGCCGCGTGAGGTTGGGCGCTGGTGGCTGCCGGGGATGTGGAGTGCGGGCGGAGAGCAGCCGACGTGGGAAGCGGGCAAGCGCTTCGCGCTCCACCATGCTATCGTCGCCGGCACGACAGCCTACGGCTCCTGGCGCGACGGTGGACTGACGCTCCTGGACGTCGCCGACCCGACACAGCCGCGGCTCATCGCGCACCGCAACTGGTGCCCGCCCTTTGGCGGCGGCACACACACGAGCCTGCCGCTGCCCGACCGGCAACTGGTGATCGTGGCCGATGAGGCCATCGCCGACCACTGCGCCGACCAGCTAAAGTACACTTGGGTGGTGGACGTGCGCGCGCCGGCCAATCCGGTGACCATCGCCACGTTCCCGACGCCGGCTGAGGAGGACTACTGCGCGAAGGGGGGCCATTTCGGTCCGCACAACCTGCACGAGAACCGCCCCGGCTCCTTCCAAAGCGCGGATTTGATTTTCGCCACGTATCAGAACGCCGGCGTGCGCGCCTTCAACATCCGCGACCCATTCCGGCCGCGGCAGACGGCCTTCTACGTGCCGCCAGCGCCAGCGAAGATGTACGATCCACGCCCCGAGAGCGCGCGCGAGATTCAAACCTGCGATGTCTTCGTGGATCAACAGGGATTGATCTACGTCACAGACTACAACGCCGGCCTCTACATCCTCGAATACAAGGGCTAGCGCCTGACAGTCCCTATTCCCCGCGGACCTTCTGCGTGCGCGAGGAAAGGAGATGGTGTGGGGCGCCGGCGTTGCGCGACACGTAGCGACACGACAGCAGTATCACTTCTGCACAGCGTGCTGACGCCGATATTCCTCGATCGCGGCCCGCTCGCGCTTGCCGCGCTCCTTCAAGTCGCGCTCCCAGCGGTGCTCGTGCGGCTCCAGCCGCTCGACGATCGCTTGCGCGATGAAAAGGTCGCGATACCATTTCTTGTCGGCGGGGACGACATACCACGGCGCCTCCTTCGTCGCACAGCGGCCCAGCGCATCTGCATAGGCCTTCTGATACTCGTCCCAATACTCGCGCTCCTGCCAGTCGGCGACGGCGAGCTTCCAGGACTTCTCAGGGTCTCGCTCGCGCTCGAGCAGGCGCCGCTCCTGCTCTTCTTTCGAGATGTGCAGGAAGAACTTCAGCACGATCGTGCCGTTCTGCGCCAGCGTCCGCTCGAAGGCGTTGATCTGCTCGTAACGCTGCTTCCAGACCTCTTGCGGCACGAGCTTGTGCACCCGCACCACCAGCACATCCTCGTAGTGCGAGCGGTTAAAGATGCCCAGCACTCCCAACGCGGGCGCCCGCCGGTGAACACGCCACAGAAAGTCGTGCGCTGCCTCCTCCGCCGTCGGCTGCTTGAAGTTGGACACCTGGTCGCCGACGGGATTCACGCTCGCCATCACGTGCTTGATCGTGCCATCCTTGCCCGATGTATCCATCCCCTGCAAGACGACCAGTACCGCGTTCTGCGCCGCCGCGTAGAGCAGCTCCTGCTGATGGGCCAGCCGCCGCTCCAGCTTTCCCACCTTGTCCGCTGCCTGATCCTTATCCATCCCACCGGTGTCCGCGGGATCGAAGGCGTCCAGCGCAACCACACGCGGCGAATCAATGAGAGCCTTCTTCTCCACTGAAACCTCCTGGGGACGATGCTCCTCCTGAATCCGCGCGGCCAGGGCCTGGCGGATGTCGCGCCTGTTCACAGCGCCCATAGCACATGCTACCATTCCAGTCACAGTCCAACGGACCGCCGCGCGTCCGCGGTCCTGTGTGCTGATCGCACTGCAGGCGCTGAGGAGCCACCGTTCCCAAGTGAGAGGGCATCGAGGTGAATGCGCACATGTCGCCGCCACAAAACGCACGCTCAGGCGCTGGTGAGAGACCGGCTACCACGGAGATCGTGCCCGACCTGCTGGGACAACCGCAACACCAGGCGGGCATCTGGGGCGTTTGGCTACGTCTCACCACACCACGACGAGTTGGCGAGTTGCCGACGGCACGCCAGCGGGAGTATCTGCGCCGCAGCCGTCTCTTGAGCATTCTGCTGCTAACGGCGGTCATCTTGACGGCAATTTTACTGCCCAGGGGTTTCTTGCCCGTCTTCGACCCGGGCACCATGCTGGGAGTCGCGGGTTTCTCGCTCATCATCGTGGCAAGTATCATCCTGAACCGGCGGGGACAGGTGATGGCCGCGGCGTCGGTGTTCACCATCGGCCTGGCAACGGCTATCGCCGGATCGCAGCTGGCCACGCCGAGCGGCAAAATCGGCTTCGAGGATTTGGCGGGCTACGACCTGCTGGTGATCCCTCTCATCATTGCCGGCATCCTTCTGCCGAGCCGCGTCTCGATCCTGTTGTGGATCGCCAGCGCCTTGTTCATCGTGCTCGATCTCGGCCTGGCACAGCACGGCGCCTCGCTGGACGCCTATCTGCCTACCGACATACCCGCGTTTCTGCGCGTGTACCCGGTGGCGATCTATCCCGTGATCCTCACCGCGGTGGTGGCCGTCATCTCCTGGCTGGCGGCGCGCAGTGTTGCCAGGGCACTCGAAGAAGCCGATCGCACCGCCGAGCTACAACAGGCGTACGCCCTGCTCGCCGAGCAGAAGCGTGGACTCGAGGAAGCGATCGCGGCGATACAGCAGGTGCATGCGCGCGTGGCAAATGGCGATCTCAGCGCGCGTGCCCCAATGCGCGCCAACGATCCGCTTCTGCAGCTCACCGTCAGCTTGAATCTGACGCTCGATAGGCTGGCACGTGGTGCCATGTCGGCGGTAAACCTGGAGGCGGTGGACCAGGAAGTGGCCGTGCTGAGCATGTATATCGCAGAGTTGGCGCAGGCCAACCTGCATCGCCCAGCGCCCACGCAGCAGCTACACCGGCTCGCCCCGCTGACCTTCGGCCTCGATCAAATACGCACAGGGATGCTCCAGGCCATTGAGTACACACGCTCGCTCGTCGAGCAGATTGGCGCGGACAACAAGACGGTGGGGCAGCACGTGCAGTTACTGGCTCCATTCGTGCCGGGCGAGCCGGAGCTGATCGACCTGATCAAGCACGGGACGGAGACGGTAGACGCCGACACCATGCGCTTGCAGACCTATCTCAGCCGCTTTCTCTGAATGCGCAGGCGTAGTCCGCATCTCTCGGCCCAAGATGATTCGCTGCGTGTGGGCTGTGTGCCCCGGCCCTGCACTGGCGTAGCTCAGCGCGGTACGGCAGGCGTTCGCTGGCGCCTGGCTGCCCCTTGACAGCATGGCGTTCGTCTGGCACTCTTCATTCAATCGCTTGAATGCCTGGCGTCAGGACCGCTCGAGTGGAGGGGAACATGACACACGAGAGCGCAGCCGAGGTGCGCCGGGCCGCAATCCTCGCCGCCGCGATTCACGTGCTCTCGAGCGAGGGCATCAACGACACCACGACACGGAAGATCGCGGCAGCTGCCGGCATCAATCAGGCGACGCTCCTGTATCACGTGGGCAGTAAGGACGAGCTGTTGCTGGCCGTCCTGCGCGAGATGATGCGGCTCACCGGTGAGGTTGCGCGCCGTGTGCTCACCGCCGGACTCAGCACGCGCGCGGCGATTCGCCACAGCATCACCGCTTTCTGGCAGCATGTCGAGGCCACACCAGAACTGCAAGTCATGCAGTATGAGCTAACCCTTTACGCGCTGCGCCATGGTGGCTCGGCCTGGCTTGCGCGCGAGCAGTACGCAGGGTATGGCGCCGTCGTTGAGGAGCTGCTGCGCGAGACCTTCACGGCCGCGGGAGCACGGTGCGCGCTACCGTTCCCCGCGCTGGCACGGTTCATCGTCGGCGGTCTGGATGGGCTGATCCTGCAGTTTATCAGTGACCGCGATAGCGTGCGCGCCCGGCGCGATCTCGAAACACTGATAGCCGCCGTCATCGCGCTGGCAGAGGGCACTGTCCCGTCGCTGGGCGCGGAAGAGTCGGTCGGCACGCAGGCGCAGCGCGCCTGAGCGCCCAGCGACGCCGGGCGCCTCCAGTGAGGCGCGCGGGAGGAGGAAGGCCATGGTACGGCAGCACGAAGAGCAGCTGGCCACCGAAGGCGAGGTGGCGGCCGGGCCAGCGCCCATCACCGCGCCCGCATACGCGCAGTATAAGTCTGCATGCGCGGGCCGGCGTATGCCGTTCGCCTACGTGGACCTCGACCTGCTCGACGCCAACATACGCGCGGCGGTGGCCCGCGCCGCAGGAAAGCGTGTGCGTGTCGCCTCGAAGTCGGTGCGCAGCGTCGCCATCTTGCGCCGTATCCTCGACAGCAGCCCGACCATCCAGGGCCTGATGTGCTTCACCGCGCCTGAGGCCGTCTGGCTGGCGGCACAGGGATTCGACGATCTGTTGATCGGCTACCCGTGTTTCCACGAACAAGACATTGCCGATGTCGCGCAGGCGACGGCCGGCGGCGCCCACATTACCCTGATGGTGGACAGCATTGCCCACGTCGAGCGTATCGAGGCGATTGCGCAGGCGCACGCCGTGCGCCTGCCGCTCTGTCTGGACGCCGACATGTCGCTGCCGGTCCCCGGCCTCCATTTCGGCGTGTGGCGCTCACCTGTGCGGACCCTAGCCGAGGCGCGCCCCGTCGTCGCGCGCATTGCTGCCTCGGAGCACGTCTTTCTCGACGGCCTGATGGGCTATGAGGCGCAGATCGCGGGGGTCGGCGACAACTATCCCGGCAAGGCGCTGAAGAACGCGCTGGTGCGCGGCCTCAAGGCGCGCTCGGCGCGTGTGGTCGCCGCGCGGCGGGCGGCGCTCGTCCGGTTGGCCACAGACTCCGGCGCGCGGCTGCGTTTCGTGAACGGCGGTGGCACGGGCAGCATCGCCACGACGCGCCGCGAGGCGGCCGTCACCGAGATCACCGTCGGCTCGGCGTTCTACGCTCCGGCGCTTTTCGACAACTATCGCGCCTTCCGCTACCGTCCGGCCGCCGGCTTTGCCATCGAGATCGTGCGGCGGCCGTCGGCGCATATTTTCACCTGCTTGGGCGGCGGCTATATCGCCTCCGGCCTGACCGGGCCAGACAAGGCCCCGCAGCCCTATCTGCCGGTGGGCGCCCGGCTCGACCCACTCGAAGGCGCCGGCGAGGTGCAGACGCCGATTCACTATGCCGGACCCGAGCGTCTCACGATCGGGGACCCAGTCTTCCTGCGCCACAGCAAGGCGGGTGAGCTGTGCGAGCGCTTTACGTCGCTGTTGCTGGTGCAAGGCGGCGAGGTGGTGGACGAGGTGTCGACGTATCGCGGCGACGGCAAGAGTTTTCTCTGAGGGAGACGCCCGTGAGCGATGCGAGACCGCCGGGACGGCGCCCGCGCTGGCATAATTGGTCGGATTCCGTGCGCTGTGCCCCGCGCGCGCTGGTGAAGCCCGCCAGTCTGGACGAGCTTGTGCGGCTGGTCGGCGGCTACGGCCGCGCTGGTCGGCAGGTGCGCGTCGTGGGCGACGGGCACTCGTTCACGCCACTGGTGCAGACCGACGACGTACTGCTCTCGCTCGACCGCCTGCAAGGGATCGAGGCGGTGGACGCCGAGCGTGGCACCGTGCGCGTCTGGGGCGGCACGCGGCTCAAGCGGCTCGGCGACGAGCTGTTGGCGCGTGGGCTGGCGCAGGAGAACCTGGGCGATATTGACGTGCAGAGTATCGCAGGCGCCATCAGCACGGGGACGCACGGCACAGGAGTCCGCTTCGGCACGCTGGCGACACAGGTCGCCGCGCTCACGCTTGTCACCGCCGCGGGCGACATGATCGAGTGCTCTGACGAGCAGAACCGCGACCTCTTCAAGGCGGCGCAGGTCTCGCTCGGGGCGCTGGGCGTGATCGCCGCCGTTACGCTGCGCGTGGTGCCGGCCAAGCGGCTGCGCTTCAGCAGCCGGCGCGAGCGGCTGGGCGACTGCCTGGCCAACCTCGACCGCTACAAGCAGGAGAACAGCCACTTCGAGTTCTTTTGGCTGCCCTACACGCCCTGGGTACAGGCGAAGCTCCTCAACGAGACCGACGCGCCCTCGTCCACGAGCAATCTCTTCGGCGCGCTCAACAAGCTGCTGCTGGAGAACGGCCTGTACTGGGTCCTTTCGGAGCTGTGCCGGCTGGCGCCGCCACTGTCGCGCAGCGTGAGCCGTGTCTCCGCCTGGGGCATCGCCTCGGTCACCGAGACGGACTACAGCCATCGCCTCTTCGCCACGCCACGCGCGGTCAAGTTCCAGGAGATGGAGTACAACGTCCCGGCTGAGCACTTCCCAGCCGTGCTCGGCGAGATTCAAGACTGCCTGCGCAACGAGCGCTTCAACGTCCATTTCCCGATCGAGTGCCGCTTCGTGCGTGGTGACGACATCTGGCTCAGTCCCTCCTACGGGCGCGACTCGGCCTACATTGCTGTGCACATGTACAAGGGCATGCCGTACGAGCGCTACTTCCGCGCCGTGGAGGAGATCTATCAGCGCTACGCGGGCCGCCCGCACTGGGGCAAGCTGCATACCCTCGACGCGCAAGTGCTGGCCGAGCGCTACCCGCACTGGGACGACTTCCGGCGCGTGCGCGCGGCGCTGGACCCGAA
>Ga0070707_100005284_pt1 | contig 12091 bp, 12 predicted proteins | sample KBSK5502metaG_FD_65468 | JGI IMG/M metagenome (GOLD analysis project Ga0070707, IMG submission 65468) | Corn, switchgrass and miscanthus rhizosphere microbial communities from Kellogg Biological Station, Michigan, USA - KBS K5-50-2 metaG | ecosystem: Host-associated > Plants > Roots >... | reverse complement strand
CTCCCGCGCAGGCCCCCGACGCGCACCGTCGCCGGCGGCCGCGCGTCGAGCAGCCCGACGAGCCGTGCCGACAGGTCCGCGAGCGAGGTCTGCATCGAGGCGATCCGGGCGGATCCCGCGCCGCCGAGCGGCGCGGGAGCGCTAGTCCGAGCCACGCGGCGCCGTGCAGGCACCCGCGGCGCGCCGCCGCGTCCTCCCCGGGGCGCGCCTCATCCCCGCTTCCCCGCCTCGCGCACGATCGCGTAGAGGGGGACGACCAGTCGCTTCTCGTCGGGATGGTCCGTGAAGATCTCCACCCTGGACTCCACCTTGCCGGGCTTGAGGCCGTCGCGCAGGCGGAGCGTCAGGCGGTACTCCTGTCCCTCCTGCACCGCGGCGAGGGTGTAGGTAACCACCGCGTCCGGCACCGTGACGCCGGTCACGGTGACCGGGCGCGCGCCGCGGTTGCGGATGAAGAGGTCGCGCTCGGGCGTCGCGCCCCCGCGGGTGACGCCGAAGGTGACCTGGGGTGGCAGCACGAGCACGTCGCCCTCGACGCTGCCGAAGACGGGGAGCGTCAACAGCGGCTCGCGCGGGCTCGTGGTACGGAGCCGGACCTGCTCGTCGAAGCGGCCGAGCGGCATGTCGCCGTCGAGCTCGACCACGAGGCGCTGCCCGGGGCCGTCGGCACGCGACTCCAGCCGGGCGCGCACGTGCGGGCCCGTGGGCTCGACCCGCTCGGCAGCGTAGCTCACGCCCGGGCGCCCGGACGTGATCGCCACCTCGCCGCGGGCCGTCCCCCCGCGGCGGACGTGGCCCAGGTAGATCGCGGCCGGCGCGAGGACGAGATCGGCGACCACCTGGCCCGCGAGCGAGAGCCCGACCACGGGCGCGTCGGGGTCGTTGGTATAGAGGTTGATGGTCTTGGTCGTCCGCCCGCCGAGCCGCGCGGTGTCGAGGCTCACGGCCACGCGCGCCTCGCCGCCGGGGGGAATCTCGCGCTCGGAGAGCACGACCACCGTGCAGCCGCACGAGCTCTTCACGTGATCGATGCGCAGCGTGGCGCCGCCGCGGTTGGGCACGCCGAAGGTGTGATCGACGCGCGCGCCCCGATCGACGGTGCCGAAGTCGAACACCGGCTCGTCGAGCACGATGCGCGGCCGGCTCTCCTCCGCCGCCGCCGTCGCGGCGACGAGAACCAGCGCCAGGCCGGTACCCCGCCACGCCCTCATGCCCCCTCCTCCCGCACGAGCCGCTCCAGGTGGGCGGTCGTGACCCCGCCGGCGACGAACGCCGGGTGGCGTACGATGCGGCGATGGAGCCGGAGCGTGGTCGGCGGCTCGCCGGCCGCGACGCGCAGGCTCTCCACCACCAGGTCGACGCCCGTCACCGTCTCGCTCACCTGTGCTCGACCTGCAGGCGGCGATTCATCTCGAGGAAGTGGAAGGCCCCGTCCTCACCCACCAGGAACTCCATCGTGCGCAGCTTCTCATAGCGCAGCGCCCGCGCCCCGGCGAGTGCGGCTTCCGCCAGCGCCAGGCGGAGCCCCGGCGCGAGCGCCGGCGCCTTGCGAGGAGCTTCTGGTGCCGCCGGTCCTCGCCTCGGGCATCTCGGTGCGCGCGCCTCGAGGGAGGCTTACTAGTCGGGCTAGAGGGCGAACAGCGGCGCCCCGTACTCGACGGGCGTGCCGTCGCGGGCGAGGGTGCTGCGCACGAGGCCGCGGACCTCGGCCCGCCCCGTCCTCGCTGAAACGCCGCGCGGCGTGCCCTCGGTGTGCCCGCCGTTCTCGCGCACGAGCCGGATCTTGCCGCGGCGGTCCGGCACCTCCGCATCGAGGATGCCGTGGTCCCGCATCACCCGGATGAGCTTGCGGTCTCGGCGATGTCCATGCGCGGGGCCGGCTCCCCGGTTACTCGAACGTGCGCCCCCCGCGCAATCGGAACGGAGCCAGGCACGTCAGTAGACGCAGACGCACTCGGTCGGGTTGTTCGGCGGGCTGCATATGCCGATGCAGTCGGCGTCCTGCTGGCAGAGGTGGTCCTTGTTGGTGGAGCAGGCGCCGTTCGTCTGCCCCTGCGCGATCACGCAGAACCCGACGCAGGTCGACGGCGCGTTGGGATCACAGTTCTCGCCGTCGTCGATCCGGCCGTTGCCGCAGGTGTGGCGCAGGTTGAGCGTGTAGGAGATCGGGTTCGCCCGGAACATGTCGCCCGCATCGCTCTGCCCGAAAACCGTGGCGCGGATGACGAGCGAGAGCGAGGCGAAGAGATCGGTCGAGAGCGGCGCGTACTGCGCGCGCAGGCAGCCGATCATCTGCGGGGTCACGAAGGGGAGCATCTGCACAAAAGTGGTGTTCGGCCGGCCGGCGCCCGACTGGTCGAGCGTGCTGTTGATCGGGTTGATGATCGCCCCGATGAAGAGCGTGTCGTTGCGGAGCTGCCGGCACGCGATGGGAAAGCCGTTGCGCGACGGGACGAACTGGCGGAAGCGCCGCGCACCGAGGATCTTGTAGTGCAGGTCGATGTGGTCGATCTGGATCGCCTGGTTCAGCAGGTTGTTCTGTAGCTGAATCCAGACGCCGCACGGGTTGGCTTCCGGGTTGTTGACGTCCGGGAAGTAGATGGTCTGGAAGCCGTACGTGTTCCACAGCCCCATCTCGAACGCGCCGTCAGCGATCGCCGATTGCACGGTCGGGACCTCGCACGTGACGATCCCGGAGCCCACCTGGCCACTACCCTTGAAGAAGCCGACCGCGCGGAAGACCATCCCGTTCGGGTTGTTGTCCGCCCGCGCGGCCTCAGCGCCCAGCAGCACGAGCAGCGCCACGACCAGCATCCCACGTCCCACGATCCGCATGACTCTCCTCCCCACCCCTCCAGCCCCGACGCCCGCACGCATCAGAGATGGTTCACGATCTCCTCACCCGACAGCTCCACGAACGTCGTCCGGCCGATCTCCTCCAGGCACACGAAGCGGATGCGCCGCGCCGCCGACTTCTTGTCCGACCGCATGGCGAGCGCGAGCGCCGCGGGTGTGAGGCCCGACGGTATATCGGTCGGCAGCCGGGCCCGCTTGAGGAGCCGGCCGAGGCGCCCGGCGGTCTCCGGCCGGCAGCGCCCGAGGGCCACCGACACGCGGGCGGCCGCGACCATACCGATCGCCACCGCCTCGCCGTGGAGCAGCTCCCCGTAGCCGGTGAGCGCCTCGATGGCGTGGCCGAGCGTGTGCCCGAAGTTGAGCACCGAGCGACCGCCGCTGACCTCCTGCTCGTCCTCGGCCACCACCCGCGCCTTGTAGCGCACGCAGGCCGCGATCACCGGCACGACCACCTCGCGCTCGAGCGCGAGCAGCCGGTCGAGCCGCTCCTCGAGCTCCGCGAAGAGCGGCGCGTCGCCGATCGCCGCGGTCTTGATCACCTCCGCGACCCCGGCCACGAGCTCCCGCCGCGGCAGGGTCGAGAGGGTGTCCGCGTCGGCCAGCACCAGGCGCGGCTGGTGGAAGGCGCCAATCAGGTTCTTGCCGAGCACGTGGTTCACGCCCGTCTTGCCGCCGATGGCGGCGTCGACCTGCGCCAGCAGCGTGGTGGGCAGGAGCACGGTCGGCAGCCCGCGCAGCAGGGTGGCGGCCGCGAAGCCCGCCATGTCGGTCAGCACGCCGCCACCCAGGGCGACCAGCGGAGAGCCGCGCTCGACGCCGGCCTCGAGCAGCCGCTCGTAGAGCACCGCCAGCCAGGCGAGATTCTTGTGCTCCTCGCCGTCGGGGATCTCGACCAGCACCGGCGCGAAGCCCGCGGCGCGCAGCGATTCGAGGACCGGCTGACGGTAGAGTGCCCCGACACGCTCGCTGGTGACCAGCGCGCAGCGCCCGCCGAAGCCCGCCGCCACCAGCCGCTGCCCGGTCTCCGCCAGCGCGCCGGCACCGATCACGACCGCGTAGGAGCGCGGCCCGAGCTCCACCCGGACCTCCTCGCGCACCGGCTCGCGGATCACCCGCGCCTCCGCCCCACGCCCCACCACCACCTCACCGTCCCGCCACGAGCGCGCGCACGCGCTCCACGACCTGGTCCACGCTCAGGCCCGAGGTGTCGACCTCGTGCGTCGCGAGCGCGTAGGCCGGCGCGCGCGCGGCGAGCAGCTCGCGGATACGCCCCAGGCGGTCGCCCGCGGCGTCACCATTGGCGAGCAGCGGTCGCGTCCGGGGGTCGCCCACGCGGCGCAGGATCTCCTCGGCCGAGGCCGAGAGACAGACGATCGGTCCCGCGGCCGCGAGCCGCCGCCGGTTGTCCGCGTCGAGCAGCGTGCCACCGCCGGTGGCGACCACCGCCTCGGGCACCAGGCAGGCCTCGGCGACCGCCACGCGCTCGAGCTCGCGGAAGCGCGCCTCGCCCTCGCTGGCGAAGATATCGGCCACGGGCTTGCGGGCCGCCGCCTCGATCAGGCCGTCGGTGTCCACGAAGGGGCGGCCGAGGCGGCGCGCCAGGCGGCGGCCGACCTCCGTCTTCCCGGTGGCCATGAAGCCGGTCAGGATCACCTGCGGCACCCCTAGAAGCTCCGCACGTGCTCGAGGTAGCCGTCCAGGTTGCGGCGGATCTCGGCCAGCGAGTCGCCGCCGAACTTCTCCAGGAAGGCATCCGCGACCACGAAGGCCACCACCGCCTCGGCGATCACCGCCGCGGCCGGGATGGCGACCACGTCCGAGCGCTCGATGGCGGCCTTGGCCTCGTCCTTGGTGTCGATGTCGACGGAATGGAGCGGGCTCATCAGCGTGGAGAGCGGCTTGAAGGCCGTGCGCACCACGACCGGCTCGCCGCTCGACATGCCGCCCTCGGTGCCGCCCGCGTTGTTCGTGCGGCGGACGAATCGGTTGTGACCCTGGTCGAAGTAGATCTCGTCGTGCACCTGCGATCCGGGGCGGCGCGCGGTCTCGAAGCCGAGGCCGATCTCGACCCCCTTGGCGGCCTGCACGCTCATGAGCGCGTGCGCCAGGCGCCCGTCGAGCTTCCGGTCCCACTGCGCATGGCTGCCGAGGCCGGGAGGCAGGCCGACGGCGGTCGTCTCCACCACGCCGCCGAGGGTATCGCCCGCCTCCTTGCACTCGTCGATGCGCGCCATGATGCGGCGCTCGGCCTCCGCGTCGGCCACCCGCACCGGCGACTGCTCGGCGCGCGTGAAGATCTCCTCGGCCGTGAGGTCACGGTGCTGCGCGGCGATGCCGCCGATCTCCGCCACCCAGCCGAGCACGCGGACGCCGAACGGCGCGAGCAGGCACTTGGCGACGCCGCCCGCGGCCACCCGCGCCGCGGTCTCGCGCGCGCTCGCGCGCTCGAGGACGTTGCGCACGTCGCGGTGGTTGTACTTGAGCGCGCCGGCCAGGTCCGCGTGGCCGGGCCGCGGCCGCGTGACCGCCAGGGTGGGATCGCGGTCCTCGGCGCGCGGCGACATCTTCTTCTCCCAGTTGCGCCAGTCCCGATTCTCGATCCACAGCGCGATCGGCGAGCCGAGCGACTCACCCCAGCGCACGCCGGCACGGATCTCCACTCGATCCTGCTCGATCTTCATGCGGCCGCCGCGGCCGTAGCCCTGCATGCGGCGAGCCAGGTCCCGGTCGATGGCCGCGGCGTCAATCGGCACCCCCGCCGGGAAGCCCTCGATGACGGCGGTCAGTCCGGGCCCGTGCGACTCCCCGGCCGTGAAGAAGCGCAGCGGCATCTCACCCGCCTTGCCGATGCTCCTGCCACAGCCGCTCGGCGGACGGCAGCGCCACCGTGCCCGTGCCGACGATGCGCGGCGTGACGAAGACGAGCAGCTCCTCCTTGTGGTCGGTGGTCTGGAGGCGCTTGAAGAGCCAGCCCAGCACGGGGACGCTGTGCAGGTACGGGACACCCGTCTCGCGCTGGTCCGCGGTGTTGCGGAAGATGCCGCCCAGCACGACCGTCTCGTTGTCCTTGATGAGGACGTTCGAGTTCGCCTCGCGGCTGATCTCGTTCGGGATGCCGTCGACGGAGCGGCCCGTGGTGAAGTCGGGCTCGCTCGACTTGGCGTAGATGTTCATCAGCACGTAGCCGTCCGCGGACACCTGGGGGGTGACCACGAGCGTGATGCCGGTGTTGATCTTCTCGGTCGCGGTGCTGGCGCTCCCCGCCGCACCGCCGGTGCCCGTGTTGATGACCGTGCCGGTGGAGGGCAACTTGACGCGCAGGATGGTGAGGCTCTGGATGGTCGCCGCGACATTGTTCAGCGTGATCACCCGCGGGCGGCTGATCACCCTAGCCTTGCCCTGGTCCTCCAGGGCGGTCAAGCGTGCCGCGAGCGCGTGCACGCCGTCGATCGAGCCGAGCACCAGGCCGAGCGAGGAGCCCGCCCCGGGCCCGAAGCCGCTGAAGCCGCTCCCCACCGGGAAGTCGAAGAGGAAGGGGACGTTCGGCTGCACGACGCCGGGGGGGCCCTGCGGAGCCGCACCGTTGTTCAACCCCGAGCCGCCGATGCCGACCGTGCCCGGGAAGTTGAATCCCGTCGGGTTCCCAGTCTGCGGACCCGCCTGATAGTTGTAACCCCACTGCACGCCGAGGGCGCGCGCCACGTCGCGCGTCGCCTCGACGATGTTGGCCTCGATCAGCACCTGCGGGCTCTGCACGTCGAGCTCGCGGACGAGCTGCGACGCGTCGTCGATGCCGTGCGGGATGTCGCGCACGATGATGGTGTTGGTGCGGTCGTCGAAGGTGACGCTGCCGCGGTCGGTGAGCACGCCCTTCACCTTCTCGATGAGCGCCTCGTCGGCCTTGGCGTAGTTGACGCGGATGTAGCGGACGCGCAGCGGCTCGAGCTCGCGCGCGGCCTCTTCCGCGGCGCGCAGCGCCTCGCGCTCCTCCTTCAGCCGGGAGACGGTCGATATGCGGACGACGTTCCCCTCCTGGGTCTTCTCCAGCCGGTTCGAGCGCAGCACGAGGTCGAGCGCCTGGTCCCAGGGAACGTCGGTCAGGTGGAGCGTGACCTTCCCCTTCACGTCGTCGGTGGCGATGATGTTGAGGCTGCTCACGTCGGCCAGCACGCGCAACACGTTCTGGATGTCCGCGTCCTTGAAGTCGAGCGAGATGCGCTGCCCGGTGAAGGAGGACTCGCGGCGCGCCGGTTCGGCCGGCGGCTCGGGCTTCACCGCGGCTACGCGCGCGTGCGATGGCGCGGGGACGGCGGCGGGCGGTGGCTCCGCGGCGGCGGGCGACGGCGCCTTCGGCTCCGGCTCGGCGGCCGCCACCCGCTTGTGCGGCTGGGCGGCGGGCGGCGCGGCGGGACCGTCGAACTCGGCATCGGGGTCGCCCTCCACCTCGGCGACGAGCATGAGGTTCACCGGCTGATTGTCCGCAGTCGCCGTGTCGCCCAGGTCGGCCACCAGCCGGTTGCCCTCGCCGCGCACGGCGTGGGTAGCGGGGTGGTTCAGGTCGGCGACGATGCGCAGCGCGCCAGCGTTGGAGGCGACGCGCACGCCGGTGACCATGTCGTCGCTGAACGGAAAGCGCGTGAGCGCGATCGGCTTGGCGGGCTGCGGGCCTTTCAGATCCATCACCAGCCGCGGCGGCGCGGAGAGCGCGAAGTCGTGCACGGCGTCCGGCGCGCGGGTGAGCTCGATGACGAGACGCCGGCCGGCGCCCAGCGGCTCGACCTTGACGTCGCGCACCGCGAGCGGGGTGGCGTCCACGGCGCCCGCGGCGTCCGTCTGGGCCGGCGCGGCCGCGGCGGCCGACGGATGAGCGGCCGGCCGCGCGGGCCGGGAGGCGACCCGCGTCTCGTCGAGGTCGACGATCACCTTGGCGCCCTCCTGGTGCACGGCGTGCTGGCCCGGGGCACGCGCGAGGTCGACGATGGCGCGCAGCTGCCCGCCGAAGGACCCGACCCGCACCTGCGGGACGAGCTCGTCGGAGAGCGGGAGGGTGGTCACCTGGCGCGGCGTGGCCGGACGGGGTCCGGCCAGGTCGAGCAGCAACCGGGGCGGCGACTCCATGTCCCGCGTGCGGATCGCCTCCGGCGCACGGCTGAGCGTCAGCGTGAGCCGGCGCCCGGCGCCGACACGCTCGACCTCTGCGTTGCTCACGTCGATCCACGCCACCTCGGAGCCCGCCGCCGCCTCGGCCCCGGCGTTCGCCGCCGGCGCATGCGCCGTCTTGATCGGCGAGCAGGCGACGCCGACCACGAGCAGGACAACCGCACCACCCGACCTCCTCATCACTTCCCCCTCTCGGCCGTCCGCAGCTCCATCGTCACCTCGGTCTCGCGGTGCTCGCCGTAGTAGTCGACGGAGTCCTCCGTGATGTGCACGCGCCCACGCTCGATGCCGCGCACCTCGCCGCCGTTCGGGCCGATGGGCGTGCCGACGTGCACGATGTAGCCGAGACCCTGATCGTCCTCGACCACCGCACGCGGATCCTTGGTGTCGTAGATCACCGCCACCAGCCGGAGCTGAGCGACCTCGTAGCGCTGGAGCGGCGTGCGCTGCTCGCCTGCATGCGCCGTGGAACCGACGCGCGGGGGCCGGAACGGATCGCGCCGTCCGCTCGAGTCGTAGGGGACGTCTCCCGCCGGCTCGCTCGCCCGCGCCACCTCCGCGTCGGCGGGCGCCGCCGGCGGCGCGGGCCGCGCCTGGGGTTCTGCGCGCACCGCCGCCCCGGCGAGCGCCGCCGCCACCACCACCATCCCGATCCTGCCCGTGCGCCTCATGTCGACTTCCCAGGCTGCTTCTGCTCGTTCTTCTTCTTGTCGTCGAGCATCTTCTGCCGCTCGGCCTCGTCGAGGAAGCGGAAGGTGGTGGTCGTGCAGGCCGCGTCGAGCAGCATCCGCTCCCCTTCCAGGCGCGGCTTGGTGAGCTGGATGTTGGTGACGTTCACGATGCGGTCGAGTCGTTTCACGCGGTCCAGGAAGAGCGCCACGTCGTGGTAGGTCCCCCGCATCTGCATCTCGACCGGCACCTCGGCGTAGAAGTCGTGCAGCACCTCGGGCTTCTGCCGGAAGAGCGTGATCTCGAGCCCGGCCTGGCGCCCGCTGGCCGCCACGTTGGAGAGCAGGTCGGCGATCTCGCGCTGGTCGGGCAGCCGCGCCTGCGCGCGCTTCAGCTCGGCGCCCAGGTCGCGCAGGTCGCGCTCCAGCGCCGCGCGCGCATCCGTCTTGCTGCGCTTCCCGTCGAGCTCGGCGCGCCGCTGCGATACCTCGGCCTGGAGCTCGGTGAGCGCGCGCTGGCTCGGGCCGTAGAGGTAGGTCCAGTCGAGGACGGCCACCACCAGCACGACGGCGCCCATGATGGCGAGCTTCTGCCGTGGCGGCCGATCGAGGAGGTCGTCGAACACGCCGAGGATCATCGCGCACCTCCCCCGGCGGGCTTCTCGTTGCCGACGCGGGCGACCGCCTTGCCCTGCGCGCCGTAGTCGATCTGCCCGCGGATGACGAACTTCTTCAGCTTGGCGCCCTCCTGGTCGACCTGGCTGGTCTCGTCGAGATCGACGCTCTGGAAGAAGGGGAGCGTGCCCAGCCGGCGCAGGAAGTCCGCGACCGTCTGCTCGTCCACGCCGATGCCGGTCAGCCGCAGCGTCCCGTTCTGGTCCGAGAAGTCGGTGAGCCAGAGCTTGTCGGGCGTGGCGTTCGACAGGTCGGCCAGGATGCGTACCGGCCCGACCTTCTTCGCCTCGAGCTGGCCGATCACGCGCAGCTTCTCGCGCAGCTCCTGCTTCTGCTGCTCGAAGCGGAGGGCGTCGGCGTACGGACCTTCGATGGTCTTCAGCTCGGTCTGCACGCGGCTCAGCTCACGGTGCTCGGAGGAGCTGCGGATGCCCTGCCAGAGGTGTGCGGCGACCAGGCCGGCCAGCGCGACCCCGAACACGACGGTGCCGAGCGCCAGGTTTTGCCGGCGACCGGCGGCGCGCTCCGCTTCCTCGCCAGGAAGAAGGTTGATGCGGATCATTTGTCCCCCGGACGGCGGGTCGCGAGCCCGACGGTCACCGCGAGCGCAGGCCCGCTCGCCTCGATCAGATCTCGATCCACGCCGCGGTCGACCTGCAGGCGGCGGAAGGGGTCCGCCACCTCGACCGCGCACCCGAGCCGTTGCGTGAGCTGCGCCGTGAGCCCCGGCGTGCGCGCCGTGCCACCCGAGAGGATGATGCCGCCGAGCGGCTCGTCGGTGGCCGCGGTCCAGAAGAAGCTGAGCGCGCGCTGGATCTCCTCGACGATGAACTCGGTCACCGAGGCTATGACGGGTTCGGCCGCGCTGGCGTCGACCCCGCCGGCCGGTCGGCCGACCTTCACCAGGTCCGCGTCGGCCGGGGAGAGACCCAGCTGCCGCACCAGGGCGTCGCTGTACTCGGCGCCGCCCACCGGCACGTCGCCGGTGAACGTGGAGCGGCCCTGCTTCAGGATGTTGATCGACGAGTAGCGCGCCCCGATGTTGACCAGCCCCACCGGGTGCCCTTCGGGCGCGTCGTAGTTCAGCTCGAACATGTTCTCGAGCGCGAAGTAGTCGACGTCGACCAGCACCGGTTCGAGCTCGGCCGCGCGGATCGCCTCGGTGTAGCTGTTGATGATCTCCTTCTTCACCGCGACGACCAGGACCTCCATCTTGTTGCCGTCCTCGATCCAGTCGATCACCTGGAAGTCGAGGTTGACGTTGTCGAGCGAGTCCGGGATGAGGTGACTCGCCTCGGCGAGGACCGCGGCGTCGATCGCGGCGCCGGTCTGCCCGGGCAGGACGACCTTCTTCACGATCACCGCAGGTCCCGGCACGGCGGTGATCACCTGCTCGGCCTTGGCGCCGGTCTCGGCCAGCAGCTTGCGGATCGCCTCGACGACCGGCCCCTCGTCCTGGATGACGTTCGACTGAATGACGGTGGAGGGCAGCGCCGCCACGCCGAGCGCGGTCATGCGCGGGCCGCCGGCCCCCTGCTGCACCTCGGCCAGCTTGACGCTGCTCGAGCCGATGTCGAGAACCAGGAAGCCGCTCTGCCGGCGGAACGGGTTCTTGATCTTCGCGCCGAGGATCCGCTTGACGAGCGGGTGACCGCTCAGACCATCTGTGAGCGCCAAGGCTTCCTCCTCCTCATCTCTCCCCACCCACGACTCTGCCTGGCGGCGAGGTGGCCTAACGCGCAGAAATCCTGTGGAAAACCCAGTCGAAGTATGCGCCCAGCGAACCGGGTTGTCAAAGGATGACGGCTCAAAGTTCCCCTCCCGACATCCTCCTCGATGCAACCTACGTGCCCCGCCGGCGCCGTCGGTCTCCAGAAACGAGCAGACCCGGTCGCGTCTTCGCGAACCGGGTCTGCTCGTGTGCAGAAAGGAGGGGCTGACTCTTCGAAACTGCAAGCTGGGTGCCACCGGGAGCCGGGCCCGAAGTCGTGCGCCGGCGGCGCGACGGCGCGCGCGGGCCGCGCGCTGCTGTTCATTTTCTGTCTGGCGAGTCGGAATCATGACACACTCGGGCGCGATGCACGGGCTGGTCGCGGTCGCTCCCCTGCCCCCCCTTCCGCGGCACGACCTCCTCACCTACCGCGTCCCCGAGCCGCTGCGGGACCGCGTCCGGCCGGGCGTGCGCGTGCGCGTGCCGCTCGGTCGCCAGACGCGCATCGGCGTGGTCGCGGCCTTCGCCGAGGCGGAGCCGCCCGGCGAGCTGCGCAGCATCGTCGACGTCCTCGACGCGGAGCCGTTCCTGCCGACCGAGCTGCTCGCGCTCTGCGGCTGGGCGGCGCGCTACTATCTCGCGCCGCTCGCCGAGGTGATCGCCACCATCGTGCCCGCCTCCCTGCCCCGGCCGGCCGAGGAGCGCGCGCTGCGCCTCGCACGCCGGCTCTCCACCGAGGAGGAGGCGGCGCTGGCGCGGCGCGCGCCGGCCCGCGCGCGCGCCTACCGCGCGTTCGCCGCCGCCCCGGCCGAGATGACCCCGGCGGCGGCGCGCGCCGCCGGCATCGGCACCGCCGCCCTCCGCGCGCTGGTGGCCGCCGGGCTGGTCGAGGTGCTGCGCGCGCGCGGCCCGACGCCCCCGACCGATGGCCTGCCGCCGCCCACCCTCACCCCGGCGCAGCGCGTCGCCGCCGAGGCGATCGCCGCGGCGGTGGGCGGGGAGCCCGCCTCCTTCCTGCTCC
>Ga0070707_100005283_pt1 | contig 12092 bp, 7 predicted proteins | sample KBSK5502metaG_FD_65468 | JGI IMG/M metagenome (GOLD analysis project Ga0070707, IMG submission 65468) | Corn, switchgrass and miscanthus rhizosphere microbial communities from Kellogg Biological Station, Michigan, USA - KBS K5-50-2 metaG | ecosystem: Host-associated > Plants > Roots >... | reverse complement strand
GCTGGCGCGGCGGACGCTTCGCGTGTACAAGTCTGATACGCCGGTGGAGTCTTGAAGGACTGACCGTGGCGCGTTACGATGATGTGAACATGGATAGTGACGTCGGCAGTATATCGATGAGCATCAATAACGAGCTCCTCGAGCAACTCCTCTCAATACAACAACTTCCAACCCAAAGTCGATTCAAATCCCATAGCTCACCGCGTCCGCCGCAAACACCAGCGGCTTCCTTCTAGTCTCCTGTCATGAAAATTATCTCCGCCTATGCCGCTTTTTGTTGGAGCGTCAGTGTGACCGCGTAGCCCAAACGTTCCAGGCGATGCACCAGGTTTCGCGTGAGGTGGTTCTTGTTGAGCTTGTCTAGGTAAAGATCTCCCAAGTCGTTGTAGGAGACTTGCTGGGAAAGCATGTGATAGATCGCGACCAATATCTTGTGGGCGATCGCCACCACGGCCCGCTTGTACCCGCGCCGTGCCTTGAGACGGGAAAATTTGTCTCTCAGGTAAGTGCCTTTGGCTCGGGCCGCCGCGTTGGCCGCCTCCACCAGTCCGCTCTTCAGATACACATTGCCACTGGGGATGCGGGTGCTCTTGCGCTTGCCGGCGGATTCGTTGTTGCCGGAACAAGATACGCGATACGTATTCTCGCTATTTCCGCGGTACAAGAGAATGAAGAAGTAAAGCCTGTGCAGCCTCTTTACGACGTACTTCCTTCACCCTCGACGGTCTTAGATGCTATCCGCTGCCTTGCATGTCGTTGAAACTATCGGTCGAGGAAGCAAACAGAGCACAAATAGAGCGCACTCAGAAACCCGCCTCACTTTGAGGCTCGAATTCCCGTACCTTCTTCAAGCACTACGTATTTGTCAATGGGAAGATTTGAAAACCGCTCAACTAGGCCGCCAGGTCCCGGCCACTTCACTTCGACCCAGTCAATCTTCGTGCGCGGGCCAATCCCGAGTACCAGGCGTGGGTCATGCGAGGAAAGGTAACTGCCAGCGCCAACTTTGAAAACGTGGCGCTTCAGGTCCCCGGCCTGACAGGTCACGACCGCACCAACGGCGTCCCGATTGCATTTCTTCCCCACCAGCCGCACGCCGAGCCAGTGGTTCCCGCTGGCACCAGTGTTCCGCAACAGGATGGGCGCGTCATTGTTTACCGCAACCAGCACGTCAATGGCGCCGTTGTTATCGAAATCACCGATGGCCAGACCCCTCGCTGCGAACCTCTGACTAAAAATGGGTCCAGCCTGGCTGCTCACGTTTTCGAAACGTTGCGGAGACCTGGTCTCGTTATTCCGGAATAACAACATTGGCTCAGAGTAGTGAACGTCGCTGACTCGCGTTTCGACCTTGTCATCGGGATGACCGTTGGCCAGGAAAAGATCCACGTTGCCGTCGTTGTCGAAGTCGAAGAATTTCAGTCCCCAACCGCTGAGCAGCCGGGTGATCTTGCCGATGCCGGTGACAGCGGACTCATCTTCGAAAGTGTTATCACCGTTATTGCGATAGAGGGAATACATTTCGCGATCGACGTTGGAAACGAAGAGGTCTGTCCATCCATCGCCGTCGTAATCGGCGGCGTCGACGCCCATCCCAGAGCGGGCGCTTCCTTCGGAGCTATAAGCCACGCCCGCCTCGGTCCCTATATCAACGAACTTCCCGTTCCCCTGATTCATTAATAGGAAGTTGGCCACGGTGTCGTTTGCAACAAAAAGATCCATGCGGCCGTCGTTATTAATGTCACAAGCAACCACGCCCCAGGCTTTGCCGGGATAATTAGCGATGCCGGATTCCTTGCTCACATCGGTGAAGGTGCCGTCGCCGGTGTTATGAAATAACCAACTCGGCATTGGATCGTACACGCGAGGCACGCAGTAGTAGCGCTCGCCAGTAGCACTATTCCCGCAGAATTTGTTCTTTTCTTTGCCGAAATCTACAAATCGGCAAACGAACAGATCTAATTGCCCGTCATTGTCGTAATCGAACCAGACTGCGCTCGAGCCCCATCCCGGAGCAGCCACGCCCGCCTTCTCTGTTACATCGGTGAAGGTTCCGTCGCCATTGTTGTGGTAAAGGATGCTTCGACCGTACTGGGTGACGTACAGATCCGGGAAGCCGTCGTTATCGTAGTCGCCCACGGCGACACCCATGCCGTATCCGCCACCGGGCACCCCGGCTTTCTCTGTGACGTCAGTGAAGGTGCCATCTCGATTGTTCTTGTACAGTGCGTTTCGCAGCGGAGGCTTCGGATCAAAGAAGTCACACTTGCCGCTGTTGACGAGGTAAATGTCGAGCCAGCCGTCATTGTCATAATCAAGGAAGGCGCAGCCGGCCCCCGTGGTTTCCGGAAGATAGTACTGGGGCGACCTGCCGTTGGAGTGTTTCCAGGTGATTCCGCTGATTGATGTTGATACGAGTTCGAAAAAAGGTTTCGATTCTCTTGGCTGAGGCCCTGTCAGAATGCCTGGTTTGCCGAGAAGCGGCACGTCCATGAAACTTGCCGCCCTGCACAGGCCGAGCAGTTTCACGGTGTTGAGGAAACTGCGCCGGGAAAGGCGATGAAAGGGATGACGCGGATCGGTCAATCGTGGGCCTCTAGATGACTGATTCTCGCATGCCCCCGCCTTTATCGCACTGCCAGCACTGCAGGAGACACCAGCATCAGCAGCGCTGTCCCGATGGGAATGAGCACGCCGCGTGAAACTCCCTGCTTGTTCGCAACGAAACCTACAGCCGGGGGAAATACGATCGCGCCGATCCATCCTCCTGTAGTCACCAGGCTGATGGCGGTTCCGACCGATGATGGGAAGTAGCTGCCGGCAAGGCCCAGCGCAGTGGGAAAGACAGGCGCCATGAAGGCTCCCGCAGCAAATGTGCAGATGGCGACCAATACACGGTTGCGCGATGTAAACATTCCCGAGAGGCATAGAGCGGATCCCGCTGCGCTCACCAGCAGCAGGCGTTCGGGACCCAGCAGCGACAGCGTCCACTGACTAGACCAGCGGCCGGCGATCATGGCCAAAGCGAAAGCAGAGATCATTCGGGAGGCGAGCTTCTGATCGTAGCCGCGCTCCAAGGTGAAAAACGTAACGGTCCAACTCCAAACCGAGAATTCCGTGCCCACATAAAGAAAAACAAGAAACATCAGAAGCAGCAAGCGAGGCTGCATGATGAGCGCTCCGGCGCGCGCGAGCGGGAACGCATCTGCTGACGATGGACGCGGAAACGAGAGAGCCAGGTGCAAAGCAAGGATCGCGACAGTCAGCAGGCTCGAAGCTCGCAGAACTCCGGAGAAGCCACTGCGCTTGAGGACCGGAATGACAATGAACGGCGCTACGAAGGCTCCCACACCGAAGAACAGGTTGAGTAGGTTGGCAGCGACTTCCCGCTGCGTAGAATTGACCATCGACATCGCCGTATTTTCCCCGGCGACAACCATTGAACCACCGAGGCCGAGAACGAACGCCAACGGATAGAGCAGTTTCGAAGATTCAATGCTGCCGAGGCTCCAGAATGTTGCTGCAACCAGGAGGAGGCCGAGGCAGACAATCAGTTTTGTGCCCAGCACGTCCATCGTGACACCGGATGGAATAGCCGCTACCAGCAGCCCGAATGAACTGATCATGAAGAAGGTGGCGGCCTGCGATTTGTCGAGTTTGAGCTTGGCCATCAGATTGGGGAGTACGATCCCAAGCATTGCATTGAGATAGCCGTAGACGAAGATTCCCATCCACGCCGCAAAAATCAGCATTCTGCCGCCGCTCATTCCACTCCTTTCATCTCAACATCCACTGAATCAGCCTGGAAGTTTAAGCGCGCTTTCCGTTGCGCCAGGCTGATCCCTTCCATTCTTTTTTAATGTAGTCCGCTGCCCAGAATGCGAGCGCTTGAATTGTCAGTGCAGGATTAAACCCCGCGTCTGTGACAAGCACGCTGCCGTCGGTCACAAAAAGATTGCCCAGGTCGTGGCTTTGGCAGTACCGGTTCACAACCGAGGTCTTCGGATCGTTGCCCATGCGGCAGGTTCCGTTCTGATGATCATTGACGCCGCCTCTCGCGTTGACGCCTTTCCAGGTCTTGATGGCTCCGGCTTCTTTCAGTAGTTGCTCGCCCTTCTGCATCACGAAATTGGCGATCTTCAGATCGGTCTCGCACCACGAGTGCGTGATGCGCGCGACCGGCATGCCCCATGCATCGCGCACCTTGGGATCCAGATCGACGCAATTCTTCTCCTGAGGCAGAGCCTGGCAGTTGCTGCCCAGGTGGATATAGCGGTGGAAATATTTCTTCTGGAATTCCTTGTGTGCCTGACCCCACATCGCTTCTCCGGGAGGACGAGTCTGGGCAAACTCAATTGGAAGCGTGCAGTAATAGTTGTAAATATAGCCGCCGCCCGGAATACCCGGTGCGTGCGAATGGTTCCAGTCGTTGAATGCGATGGATGGCCCAGGTCCCTTGTCGTGAGGAATGTCACGCTCAAAGATTCCGTAGCTGTCACCCCCAGTGTGATCGTTCAAGTTTCTTCCCACCTGACCCGAAGAGTTCCCGAGCCCACGTGGATGAAACTTGCCGCTAGAATTGAGCAGCAGTCGGGCGGACTCCGTGGCCGAACACGCCACGATGATTAGGTCGGCGAGTTGTTCGTGCCCCTGCTTATTGATGTCGTAATACTGCACGCCGGCAGGTCTGCCCTTGCCATCAGTCAGGATGCGGGTCACAAAGGAATTCTTTCGCAGTTCGCATTTCCCCGTCTTTAAGGCCAATGGCAACATTGTGACCTGTGTCCCGGATTTAGCTTCCGCTTCACAGGCGTGAGCGAGGCACCAGACGCACTGAATGCACGCGCTTCTTCCTTTGTAGGGCTCGGTTAAGATGGCGAACGGCGGCGGGAAGGGATGCCAGCCCAGCCTCAAGCCCGCGTCACGAACAATTTCTCCCTGTGGATTGATAGGGAGAGGAGGGAGGGGATATGGCTTCTTGCGCGGTTCGGCAAAAGCATCGGCACCGGCGAGTCCTGAAACCCCGAGCTCGTATTCCGCCTTTTCGTAGAAAGGCTCCAAATCGTCGTAGCTGATCGGCCAATCCTCGACGGAGGTTCCGGCGATTGTGCCATAAGTGGACTTCATGCGGAAGTCTTCCCGCTTGAAGCGCCACGACGCTCCGCCGTAGGCCAGGGTTCCACCCCCTACTGCGGCTGCCGTTTTTCCATACTCATCGTTCACCCCCGGGTAGACGACGCGCGCCACCTCGCGGTCGGTGTAGCGAAACGTGCGCGGGTTGGAGAGGACCGATGGTCCATAGGCCGGCGGGACCGAATACTGTGAACCAAGCTCGCTGTGGTTGAAGTCAGCCTTAGTGTACATTTGCCCGCGCTCGAACACCACGACGGACAACCCTGCTTCGGCGAGTTCCTTGGCCACGATGCCGCCACCAGCCCCGGAGCCGACTACAACCGCATCTACCTTCCTGTTTGGCACCGTTTCAACCCTCAAATCCGATCATCTTCCAGCTTGCACTGCCGCGGTTCCCACCATGCTCCGGGTCTCCGTAATACCCTTCCATTGTGTGCTGCAGAATCAGCGAGAAGAATCGCTGTCCTTCGGGGGGGACTCCGGTTCCCGATTCCAGCGCTCGCAGAATGGAAAGCTGTTGGTCTGACGCCAAACTGGCAAAGTCGTGGCGAAACTGTTTTTGACTAAGTTCATTGATGAGGCGGAGCCCGCTCTCATACCTGTCCTCATAGAATCGGCCAAACTTTCCGGTCAGAATTCCGTCGATAAAGAAGAGAACTCCCGCCTGTTGTGCGCCGGGCGAATCATCCTGAGGTACGAACCGCTCTGCGATGGCCTTTACGGTTGCGGCTTGTGGCGCATTGAAGAATTTACAGCCTGTCGCATGGTCGGTGGAGGCGCAGAAGACTTGAAGGGAAGCCATGGCTACGGTTGAACCGGCGGCTGACTTGATAAAGTCCCGGCGATCGATAGGTTCGCTCACTTTACCCCTCCTGACGCAGCGCCAATTCGGCACAAACAGCAATTCCATTAAGCGGTTAGACAATTCCCCCAAAGTCGGCGAGAAACAGCGGGGCTGAGTCTATCACGTTCTGCTTTCTGTACGTGTTGCCGTAGTGGGTGAAGATAACACTTGACAACTAATTCAAAAGTACTATAGAAGCGCAGCATGTTCGCAATTGCGGATGTCCGTACTCTTGTGTGCTCGGCACGGAATTAGCATTGGGGAACAACCGGTCAACGCAACAAAAGGGGGCGGGGATGCTAACTTTCTCGGGTAAGAGCATTTGCAGTCTCGCGATTGGGGTCGTTCTGGTACTGGTTCTGGCGGGAGTTTCCAGCGCGCAAATTGATACCGCGAGCATCGTCGGCACTGTCAGGGATCCCACCGGGGCGGTGGTAGCCAGGGCGAAGGTCAGTGTCCAGAACACGGCAACCAATGAAGTTCAGACGGCTGTCTCGGGGGACGAGGGACTTTACAATTTTCCGTACCTCAGAGTCGGCACCTACTCGGTGACGGTGCAAGCTGAAGGATTCAAGTCGGCAGTGCGCAATGACATCGTCCTGAACGTACAAGACCGCAAACAGGTTGATTTTCAGCTTCAGGTCGGCTCCAGTCAGCAAAGTGTCGATGTCACGACCGAAGCTCCTTTGCTCGACACGCAGACTGCGGACGTCGGCAGTGTAGTGAGCGGACAACAAGCGACAGACCTTCCTTTGAACGGGCGCCGCTACGACTCACTCACCGAATTAGTAGCCGGCGTAAATACCTCCAGCCCGTCCTTTCAGCAGCGGGCCGAGGGCGTATTTAGCGTCAACGGAAACAGTTCGACGCAAAACAACTTCGTTCTGGATGGCGGCGACAACAACTCCTACACCACCAACCTTCAGGACCAGAGCGCACAGGGCGTGCAGCCCGCAGTCGATTCACTGGCAGAGTTCAAGTTGCAGACCCGCGACTATGACGTGGAATATGGGCGTAGCGCAGGCGGTGTAGTTAACGTAGCCATCAAGTCGGGCACAAACAAGTTCCACGGCGACGTGTACGAGTATTTCCGCAACGACAAACTAGATGCGCGCGACTACTTTGCGACTTCAGGACCCAAGCCCGTCCTGCAACAAAACCAGTTCGGGTTTACGCTCGGCGGGCCAATCCGAAAGGACAAAACTTTCTTTTTCGTGAACTGGGAAGGACGCCGTATTCGAAACGGATTGACGTTACAAAGTCTGGTTCCCACTCCGCTGATGCATAACCTGAACTTCACGGAATTCCAGAGTCTACCCACATCACCCAACATCCCAGGCATGCCGCAACTCTCCAACTGCATCAATAACGGTGTCCTTACCAATAACAGTACCTGCGCGGATCTAACTGCGGTGAAGTTGTTAGCACTGTATCCTTTGCCGAACTTGAACACCGGTTCCGAAGGCGTGCCTGGGTCCTTTACCTACGGTGCAAATTATGTTGGACATCCGAAAGCGAGTCAGGACTCCGACGAAGGCGGGCTTCGCCTCGATCACAGATTGAGTGACTCCGACAATATCTACGGCCATCTCGTAATTTTCGATTTGCGCCAAAACCGTCCCGGAATTTTCAGCGACGTCAGTCCGATCGCAGACGGGACGAACGACTCGACTTCTGGAGTTAACCTCAACCGAGGCACGAGCATTACCATAGCCTGGGTTCACATGTTTCGGCCCAACATTATTAACGATAGCCACCTCTCGTTCATTCGGGTGGCATCGCACAACCTACAGGCGACTCTGGGAAAGAATGTTAATAGCCAGTACGGGTTGAACGGGATCCCGCTTTACCCGGGGCTCTCGGGAGGCCTGCCGGAAATTGATATCTCGGGCATGCAACTGTTAGGCAGTCCTATGTGGTTGCCGCAGAACCAATTCGCCCAAATCTGGCAACTGAAGGACGCTGTCACTTTCATCAAGGGGAGCCACAACCTGAAGATGGGATTCGAGTGGCGCCGCGATGCCGACAACTTCAGCGACCTTTGCTGTATCCGCGGCAACTACAGCTTCAACAGCCAGTACACGGGACAGGGCATCACGGACTTCCTCATGGGATTGCCAAACCATGCGGAACTAGAGAACCTCAACATTGCGCGCATTTACCGCAACGGTTGGAATTGGTTTGTCGGCGATTCCTGGAGAACAAACCAGAAGCTGACGCTCAACTACGGCGTTCGCTACGAATATTCGAGCCCTCTCTTTGAGCGCAACAACCATGAAACCAACTTTGATCCTTCGCTCAACGGCGGTCAAGGCGGATTGTTCACTATCCCCTCGAACGCTTCCGGCACTCTCCAGCGCACTACCGTTCACCCACAAAAACACAACTTTGCCCCGCGAGTAGGATTTGCCTATTCGCTGATGCCCAAGTTAGTGATGCGAGGCGGCTTCGGTGTCTACTATCAGAACTACTATAGATACGGCAGCGAGAGTATGCTGGCGCTGGATCCTCCCTTCCTGGTAGACGCCCAGGCAAACGCTCAGCCGGGGCAGGCGCCGACGATTCTTCTCAGGAACGGCTTCCCATCCAACTTCCTCGCACCAGTGGACATTCACAACACCAACGCGGTAGCGCAGCTGTTTATTCGTGCCATCGACTCCCATTTGAAACCCTCAACCATTTATCAGGGCAGTTACGGCTTCCAGTATTCCCTCGCTTCCAATTTCGTATTGGAAGCGGATTACGTTATGAACCGTGGACGTCATATTTGGGACCTGGTGAACGAGAACCAGCCGCGGCTTGTAACTCCGGGCCAACCACCGGTTCTGGCGTTCCCAGGTTTCGTTCAGACCAGCGGATCTCCAACCTTCATAGAATGGTTGACGAGCTTTGGTAATTCCACATATAACGCCCTGCAAATCAGCGCCGATCGCAGGTTCTCCCGTGGCATGGGACTCCATGTGGCTTACACATGGAGTAAGGCTCTCGCCCAGGACAGCGATTTCGAGGCCGGATTGCGCGGCGTACAGGATCGCTACAACCCCAAAGCAGAATGGGGATATTGGGATAATGACACCCCACACCGGTTAGTGGTTAGCGGTACGTATCAGCTACCTGCGGGAAAGGGTCATCGTGTCGCATCTTCCGGCGTGATGGAGAAGGTGTTGGGCGGATGGCAGTTGAATGAGATTGCGACCTTCGCCAGCGGTCAACCAGTCAGAATCGGCATCAGCCGGGACAATAGCGGCACAGGAAACGGGAGCCGGCCAAACTGCGTCGCACCCACGCCTGGCTTCCACGGCTCGCTCAATGATTGGGTTAATCCCAGCGGCTACACGGCGCCGGCGCAGTTTACGTTTGGGAATTGCAGCCCGACACCCGGACCGCGATCTCCCGGCATCTCATTGGTGGATACTTCTCTCTTCAAGAACTTTGAATTCTCCGAGTCGAAGTACCTGCAGTTCCGCGTCGAGGCCTTCAATTTCATCAACAAGCCGCAATTTGGACCACCATCGAATTTGACGTGGGACACCACTAATCCAGGCACCACTGGCGCACCCGTGCCCGGCTTTGGCGCAATTACGAGCACCGTGCCCAACCTTCAACGGCAGATTCAGTTTGCGCTGAAATTCTATTTCTGATGAAGCGTAAGACCGGAGTGTACGGAATTGAGAACAGCTCACGAAAGGAGTTCTCGCATCGGCGAAGAACGTGAAGCTTTCGGGATGAAGCGACGCCAGTTTATAGAGGTCAGCGCCCTGGAAGCGCTGGCTTTATTTTTCTATCCTCCATTTTCATTTGCCAGCGAAAAAACGCAGAAGTTCAAGATAGGAATGGCAGCTACCACCTGGCTGTCTTCAACTCCCTCTCTCGCATCCTATTGGAACGCGACGGAGGAGATTTCCGGGCTGAATATTGGCGCCACCGAAGCGGACAACAGCAATGCGAAGTTCGACATTTCCTATCCGAACGGGGCAGCCGAATTCGTGGCGCGTTCAAAGAAAGTGGGGGTCCGCCTTATCGGTGTGTATCAGGCCTTACCCCTTCATGATTCCCAAAAACTCCCAGACATGCGAGCCAAAATGCATTCGGTGGCACGTTTCCTGAAGGAAGCTGGTGCCGAATACATCGCTTTGGGGTGGGACGTTCCTGATGTAGGTGAGAAGCTCTATCAGCGGACTGCAGACGACGTGGTTCGAACCGTACGCGCCATGGATCAACTCGGCCGCTTAAGTTGGGACGAGCACGGGATCTTCGCAGCTTTCCATGCGGAACGAGATATTCCCAAAGACATGATCCTGCGCATACTGGATCAGACCAACCCGAAACACACTCGCTTATGTGCCGATGTAGGTCACTTTACCGCCGCTGGTCTGGATGCCGTCGAAACGGTGAAGACCTACGCGTCTAGGCTGGCCGCCAGTCATTGGAAAGACTACGACCCGAAGCTGCCTGCGCCGCCGTACCTGGGCAACGGAGCAAGGGGCGATTTCGTTGAACTCGGAAAGGGAATTGTCGATTTCAGAAGCTTGGCCGCCCTGTATCGCGAAATTGAGTTCGCAGGGTGGGTACAGCTAGAATTGGACCAAACCCGCGAGCCCAGCATCGCAGTGAGCGCTACTGAAATGAAGTCCTTCGTGACCAATAAGTTGAAGCTTGAATTGTACGCGCGCCACTAGACGTATCTTTGCCAGGATCTCATCTCAGCAGTCGATGACGCGCAATCCAATGTCCACTATCCGACCCAGGGATTCAGTCGCCGCCGGGTTTTCTTTGCGCACGCGTTCTGCCGCTGGTCGAGTCTTTTGGCACATACCAGCCTCTCTTATCCTTTTCTTCGCATTCACATATCTCGAGGCCCAGGACGAAATCTCCCGCGCTCGCCGCGAGCTCGATTCCGATCATGCTGCCGAAGCAATCACTCTCCTGGAGTCCTATCGCCGCACCCATCCGAAAGACCCGGACGCTTACAACCTACTGGGCGTTGCCTATGGTCGCACCGGCGATGACGACCGTTCCCTGGCGATGTTTCAGCGCTTGCGTGTTCTGGCACCGAACCAGCCCCAGGTCTATAACAATCTCGGGGCGGCCTATCTCAGAAAGGAAAAACTGACTGAGGCGGAAAATGCCTTTCGTCATGCGCTACGCCTCAGCCCGAACGATGTAGACGCGCTTTATAATCTTGGCGCTCTGCTGAACGCGGGACATAAGTTCAAGAAGTCCCGGCCTTTGCTCGAGCGGGCACTGGGTATGGAGCGGTCGTCTCCGGTCGCATATGAAACTGCTGTTGCTTTGGCTGGATCGGGAGATCGCAAAGCTGCGCTGAAAGTTCTCGGTTCAGTCCCAGCACCGGCGGGCGGTGCGGCCGTTCCGTGGCTTCGGCTTACCGGTACTCTCAATCTTGACGAAGGAAACCTTGAATCTGCTGCAGCCGCGCTGGAGCAGGCCCGAGTTCTTGGCCCTCATGACAAGGAGTCGGCGTACGCCTTAGCAATGGTGAGACTCAAATCGAACCAGCCAGATCTTGCGTTGCTCTTGCTGGATGAAGCTCTAAATTCTCTGCCCCCGTCATCCCGTCTCATCCGGGAAGGCACGATTATGGCTTCGTACGGAGCATATCCCCAAGCCTTATCCATTTTCGAAGAAGCGGTGAAGGAAAGCCCCGATTCTTACGACGCCCAATATAATCTCGCCGTTGTTCGTTTGGAATATTTCAAAGATGCTCCCGCTGCTCTCACAGCCGCGCAGCGCGCCCTCGAAGTGAAGGACACCGCCGAACTGCAGGACCTGTTGGGAGATATTTGCGAGGCGCAAGGACAGTACGTCGATGCGCTGAAACACTACCAGCGGGCCGTTCAGTTAGGTCCCAATGAGGAGAAGTTCGCATTCGATCTCGGCGCCGAACTGATCGCCCACGAGAACTACGACGCCGCTCGCACTGTTTTCCACGCGGCCCAGGAACAGTTTCCTCGTGCCGCGCGCATCCACTTGGGAGCTGGCACGGCGGAATTTCTGCGGGGGAAGACGGAAGCAGCGGTCGATGCATACTTGAAAGCAGTCGATCTGAGTCCGGACTACGAGCCCGCCTATCTTTTCCTGGGTGAGGCTTTCAGTT
>Ga0070707_100005282_pt1 | contig 12092 bp, 10 predicted proteins | sample KBSK5502metaG_FD_65468 | JGI IMG/M metagenome (GOLD analysis project Ga0070707, IMG submission 65468) | Corn, switchgrass and miscanthus rhizosphere microbial communities from Kellogg Biological Station, Michigan, USA - KBS K5-50-2 metaG | ecosystem: Host-associated > Plants > Roots >... | reverse complement strand
TGTTTGCCGTCGCCGAGCACGCGTATCACGGATATGAACGAGTGCGAAAACTGCGGATTATTCCACCTTTTTTGGAAAGCGAACGGAACAATAAAATAGCGGTCCTCTGTATTTACGCCCTCTCCCAACCGTGCTGCAACCTTCGCCTTGATACGGTTGACGATCTGCTCGAACAACGGCGTATCATAGTTCGAGAAGTCGACATCCGCTTTTAGCAATCCTGCGTGAACCGAAATGCACGGGCTGAAAAGCAAAACGCAGGTTGCTACCCAGTTAGCAAGAGGTTTGAGTCGCCTGCTGATTGTCCGCTGCACTCCGCGGCCGCCGGGGAGCAGCGACTTGCCTTCATTGTTCACGAGCTTGTTGATGAGTCGGGCGAAGCTCGCCGCGGGTCCGTCGGTGTTATTTACGCGATTCATTTCCGCTAAGTTCGAGCGGGCTATCGCCCGCCGCGCATGGTCACGCTATAGCACCTTAGTGCCACGTGACCTGTCCAGATCAGATTTCCAGAAAAGGTATGCTCTTGGGGACTGTGCGGCTGAGATTGCTCTGCCGCATCCTTTTTGGATCGGTTCACCGTCCTGACGATTGTCCCAGCGGGTGGTCAATGTGCTCCGCGGAGGGTCATTGCGCAGACCGCTCCGCGGAGCGACGGTGTCGGCATGTCCACGATCCTTCTCACCGGTGCGACCGGCAATGTCACCTCCGCCGTGATCCGATCCCTGCAGGGCTCCGGCCATCGCTTGATCGGTCTCATTCGCGACCCGGCCAAGGCCAAGGACCTCGCGGCCCAGGGCGTCGAGCTGCGTACCGGCGATCTGTCGCTCCTCCGCACTGTCGAGGGGGCGTTCGAGGGCGTCGATGTCGCGTGGCTGCTCACGCCGCCCGGGCCGAGTGCACCGATCCAAGCGTCGAATGCGCTCTGGGCGGCGCGGCTTGGCGGGGTGAAGCACGTGGTGCGGATGTCCGCGGTCGGCGCCGCGCACGATGCGCCGAACCTCAACAGCCGTCTGCACGCCCTCTCGGACGCGGAGATCGCCGGATGCGGCCTCTCGTTCACCGTCGTGAAGCCGCACTTCTTCATGCAGAACCTGATGATGGCCGCGCAGTCGGTCGCCGAGCAGGGCACGATCTACTTCGCCCTCGGCGACGCAAAGCTCCCGATGGTCGACGTTCGCGACATCGGGGCGAGCGTCGCGGCGATCCTCGCGAACCCTGCGCCGCACGCAGGCAAGACGTACACGCTGACCGGGCCGACCGCGATCGGCATCGATCAGGTGGCGTCGGCCCTGGGCGAGGCGCTCGGCAAGCCCGTCAAGTACGTGCCCGTGCCGGTGGCGGCGATGGTCGAGTCGCTCACGAAGATGGGACTCGATGACTACAATCAGGTCGCCTTGCGCGACTACTTCACGGCGTACTCGCGCGGCTGGGAATCCCGGGTCACCTCCGCGGTGAAGGACCTCACCGGGATCGAGGCGCGCGGCATCGCCGAGTTCGCGCGCGACCACGCGGCCGCGTTCGGCAAGCGCTGAGCACACCAGACCGGCGCGCCATCACCCCGCGTGTCGGAGGGCTCGGTCAATAAAATGCGTTTCCAGCCAGTAGAGATAGCCCGGTAACTCGCGCATGATCATTTCCCAAAAAGCCGCTTTCTGATCGGCGGTCTCGGCAATAATCGGCATTGCGTGACGAGTCGCTCTGAGCAACACGATCTTATCGCGGACATCGTCTGTGAGCCGCGGAAGAACTAACATCCGTTCCGGTTGATCATTTAAGCTTATGCTCAGCCGCCACCACGGGCAAAGATTAACGATATCTCTTCTCTTCGCGTGGCATGCATGGATCCTGTTCACGGTGATATTTTTAATGTGTGCTCCAAGTTCCGATCGGGCTTGATGCGAAGTGCTAGCCGATTCATCTTCTAAAACGAGATGTTCGGCCCCGAACAACTCCGAATTAAAATCGGTTCGGCCTTGCAAGAAGAAAGCCGCTTTTGCGGATCGGCCGCCTAACGCGGCCGTAATGATTAACTGTAGCAGCGACTTTCCACTTTCAATCTCTCCGGCCAGAGCCAACGCTTGCCCGGGCTGGTACTTGCCAGCAACTAAGGCTTGGCGGGCCACCTTCATCCAACCATTGAACACAGTCCATTGGTCTTCTGCCCAAGGCTCCGATTTACCCGCGATCATTTTGATGATGATTTTCTTTAGTAGCTCCCATTCAACATCCTTAGCTGTTAAGATCTCCGGGCTGCTGGTAACTAAAATTCGCTTTCCGTTTTCTTTGTAGAATCCAGCGGTTCTGCCCGCGAGAGGCCCAGCAAATGGCAAATTACATGGTCAGAGCCGGATTACCTACCCTGGCAAGAGCAACAAGAGATTCCCAACTTCTCCGACCCGGACAAGCCGTCGTTTGTGTGCGCAAGGTTGCAGGGAACGGCGAACGCGGCGTAGAGCGATGCCGAGTTAGCCTCGCTCGGGATCGACAAAGACCGAGCGCCGAATCGGCCTAGTTAGCAGCTTCGTAGAGGTGCGCCCGTTTGTTTCAAACCCATTCGGGCTTCTGCAAAACCCATACGCGACATTCGTCGACGGTGATACACTTTGTAAAATCAAGCTCCGCGGGATCAACTATAACGAACGTCGCCCAACTGGCGTGTGGCTTGAAGTTCGGGTTATTCATGATTTCCGTCCCCGCCGCTTTCCTTGCCACGGATATGGCCTTACGCTGATGACTCTCCTTAACGCTGTCTGGAATCTCTACGAGAAACCTCCAGAGCTTTGGATGTGGGTGCGTCTGCTCTTCCGGAAAGTGTTCGCCAATTTTTACTTCATAGTAATCATTAGGGCGAAGCCGACGAAGATTGGCTTGGAAATGGTCCATGAGCTTTCCAGTTCCTACGAAAGCCTTCTCCAGATCCAAGCCTTGGACTGCTTTTGCGAGTTTAAACCAGTCGCCGTGAGCGAAGGTATTTCGCACTGCGTTACGATGCTTGAACACGTCTTGAAGGTATTCAGGCGGAAAATCCGCGAAGGCTCCTGCCTCTTTGAGCGGATTGATCAAGTCTCGCATGAGGTCCGGCCTCCGCGGAATCGTGTGGTTTGGCAGAACGAGCTTAAAGACTTCCTTCACCGCGAACTCAACGAAGGCCGTTTGGAGGTGAAGAACGGTCGCCCGGATCAAAATGTTTCCCGATAAATCCGCAAGGTGTTTCTGATCTGCGAGTAGCGCTGCGTTCCGCATCGTCTGTTGTGATAGGTCACCCTCAGCGAACTGCGTATCAATCTGTTTCTCTAAAGCCGCGATTTCCGCGATGTGGGCATTATCCGAGAGACGATAAAATTTCTTAACGACCTCCCACATCAACCAGACTTTGTTGAGGGGTCCGTTCGGACTAAAAACCGTGATGTTTTCAACGTTCATTAAATGGCACGTTAGTTTCGACGAGTGGCAGCCTTAAGATCCCAGAAGTTAGCGACATCCTCCTTGATCACGCGCTCGAACACTTTGAGCGTTATGTCCGCATCCATAAGCAAGAACGACAGACGCGTCAGCGAGAGGCTAATGACGGCGACTGCCTTTTCGAGTTCGTCATAGATTTCGCCGATGTTCGGTAATTTTATTTCCGAAAAGCGCTTGCTTACCGGATCATACTCAAGCTCATGGTGTGCGATCAATTTGCGGCGACCGATTGTGAGTTTTTGGTCGACTTTCGTAAGAACGCCCCCATTCGAGCGTGAGTCGCTCGACGGCCTGGTCAAACCTACGGCGGCGTGCCGCTCTTTGCCTTTTATTTACCGATCGTTGCAGGTGAAAATTTGCTAGGCGCTCAACGAATTCGCGGTTTTCCTCTCGGTTTCCAGGTAGGAAGGGATGGACCAAAACTCGAAGAGACGGATTGGCAGAATCTTTATCCTCAAGTAGCGTTCTGCGCTCGGCGCCCCGGATCAAGGATGTTATCATCCGATTCATAATCGCCCGCATGATTTGGGTTACCTGGGTATTCGAAAAAACAAAACGCAACCCCAAGCTAACATCAGCAGCCATGTAACCGTGTAATGCCAATATTCGAATATGTTATCGACAAATAACCTACACCAGAGCCGACCGATACGTTCGTTTTTGGGCTCAGTCTTCCTGAGGTTTTCCAGAATCACTTCTCTGTAATCCTTCTCATCGTGGTTTTCGTATCTAGACAGACAGGCGTCGTATTCCTGGCTTAGTTTTTCATACTCGATGTCGCCTGCCGAAGACATTCCGAAAATTGGCGATCAAGGAGGTTGCGGGGCGGATTAGCGAGGACGATGCGTCCAATTGCGCCCTGGCGTTCGAAGCGAACGGTTTTCATATCTTCTTCTCCTCGATTTCAATCCCTTCGGGTACATCAAGATATGCGATTGGCATTATGCCCTCCTATTGATTAATATTATATTACGCTAGTCGATGTCGGTAACCCTTGTATAGCCCTGTTGAGACTGTCAAGGTAGGATCTACAGAGCTCATATGCGTTAACTACACTACTTGGCTGCGCGGCCATCACCAGCGCAAGAATTCCAACCGGTAGGTTGATGTAGAAACACCAGCGCCAGCCGTTGATTGAACCAGTTGTTCGAGTTCGCGCATAGCTTCAGTTGCATCCATTCCTTCAATCCGGATGCGCAGCCTCGCTCCGCGACCAGCGGCCAGCGAGATTAGGTCCATCACGCTTTTGCCATCCACTTCGTGTTCGCCCTTCGCGACATGAATGTCGGAATGAAAATGGTTCGCGGTTCGCGCCAACATCGCGGCCGGGCGCACGTGCAGTCCGAAACGATTCACGAGCGTAAACTCCTTCTCCAGTTTCTTAACCGGCGGATGAAGATGCCGGACTAATTCTTCCTCGGCGAGCAAGACCGCGCTCACCAGTGGCGCACACGGATGGATTTTCACACGCAGCATGGCAAATTCTCCTTGATGATTCGGAGCAGTTCGGCGTTGTCGTGCGGTTTTGCCACAATGCGGTGTCCGTAAATCCGACGACCGTCACTCGCTTCCTCAGCTGTTATGAGAGCAGTGAGGAAAAAATTGGCACGCCGTGTAATGCCCAATCGGATTCGATCTGTGCCGCGATTTCAGGGCCGTCGAGCTGAGGCATGATAAGATCGACAAGCACGAGGTCGGGCTTGAAACTGCGCGCTGTTTCCAATGCGCGGCGCGGATCGATCACCGTGCACGCGACATATTGTCCGCTTTGGTCTAGAAGTAGCCGCGCACTGCGCGCGAACTGTGAGTTGTTGTCCACGATTAGAATGCCGTGGCTTCTCGTTAGGTTCGTTAACAAATTGTTCGTTCATATGTTTGTCCCTTCTGTTGGTGACGATCACTTCGGCCGTGTGCATTTGTGAGAGACCGGTTTCTTCCCTCAGAATGCTGATTTAATTCTCACCCATGGCTCGATCACCCATGACAGCAGGCCGTCAACGACTCGAGAAAAGGATAATCGGTATAACCCTTGTCGCCTCTGCCGTAAAACGTCGTGTGATCAGGAGTGTTCAACAATTCGTTGTTGGCAAAGCGCTCCGGCAAGTCTGGATTGGCCAGAAAGAGTCGCCCGAAGGAAACCAAATCTGAGTCTCCATTGGCGATGCTAGCGTTGGCCCGTGCGTAGTCGTAGCCTCCATTGGCCATATACATCCCTCCGAAGGCATCACGTAAGCGGCCGAAATTGATAACCTGACCGGTAGTCTCCTCGGACTGGTCAACCTCCACAACATGCAGATACGCAAGTCCTTGTCTGCCAAGATGCGTGACCACATACCCGAAGGTTGCTTGGGGGTCCGAATCGTACATGCTGTTAAATGGGTTGGTCGGCGAAAGCCGCACTCCAACCCGATCAGGTCCCCAGACCTCGGCGACCGCTTCGACCACTTCCTTGAGAAAGCGAGCACGGTTCTCTATAGGCCCGCCATAGACATCGGTGCGCCGGTTCGTGCCATCACGCAGGAACTGATCAATCAGGTAGCCATTGGCCGCGTGGAGCTCCACCCCATCAAACCCGGCCTCGAGGGCATGCTGGGCCCCGGCCCGAAACTGGGCGACGATCTCTGGAATCTCATCAGTCTCAAGAGCCCGCGGCGTGACAAAGGGCTTTGTGCCTTCATAGGTATGAGCCACGCCTTCTGGCCTGATGGCCGAAGGTGCCACGGGCAAGGCGCCGTCCGGTTGAAGCGAAGGGTGCGAAATGCGGCCCACATGCCAGAGCTGCAGGAAAATGCGCCCACCCCGCCGACGCACCGCCTGGGTCACCTGTCGCCAGCCCTGCACCTGCTCGGTATCGTGGATGCCTGGGGTGTTTGGATAACCCACGCCCTGCGGGGAGACCTGCGTAGCCTCGGTAATGATGAGACCAGCCGAGGCGCGCTGGGCGTAATAGAGCGCGTTCATGGGCTGCGGCACGTTGCCGCGACCAGCGCGGTTGCGAGTCATTGGCGCCATCACCAGCCGGTTGCGCAGCTCATATGGGCCAACTTGCACAGGGGAAAACAGGGACCTGTCGTTGCTCATCTCGTCTTCCGCAGAGGCTTGCGCCAGCGGGGAGAGTCCAATCCGGTTACGAAACGTCACCGAGCGAACGCTGAGCGGTGAAAAGAGGGGTCCTTCAGCGCAGACCCGCTTCCTTACAGCGATTTCCTTTTCCAGCTTCTCTGTTCCATTCCGTTGATTGGTGAACTCATTGGATGGCAGTGTCATGTGTCGCATGATTGCTTCAATTGTTCTGCTCATAACTTTGTCCTCCGTTAGTCAAGGTTTTCATGCTGACACGATCGGCCTCACCGGTGGCGTCTGTGAAAGACCTTGTTTCTTGTCTCAGTATGCCGGTGCGGCATACTGGTGATCGACCCAGCGGAACCAGGAAATTTCTGTCCCTTTCCGATGCGCTGGGCACTTATTAGTGGACAGCGATGGCGCCCGGATTTTTGCACAAAGCCTTGAACACCGGCTCGCGGTCCCAGCGTGTCGCCTACGCTATTTTACCCGCAATTCCGCAGACTTAGCGGACAAACACTCCGCGCGGCGCCGCAGCAAGCGCAGACATGATAGATCGCTGCTTCAAAATCGACCCCTGGGACGGCCGCCATGGTGATCGCTCTCTGAAATTCTCCCTTTAGATGTCAAATGAATGTTTAGATTCGACCCCGCTCCTTTTTCCTATGAGCAGCACAACCGCAAGAGCCAAATAGAACCAGCGCGAAGCAAGAATTCGTTAGGACTCGTCTGGCTCTCCATAAGTGCTGTCGTCCGTGCCTCAGAGAAATCCTAACCTCAGGCGGTTGATTCATAGCCATTTCTTTCTCAAGCCTTTTCGAGCCGACATTTCAAGAAATTGGGTCTTTTGATATGCCTTCCAGTTGTTTCGAACGACCTATTCGGATAGCTCGTCGCAAGTCGCGCTTAATGCTGCGATCGAAACAGGCGCTTGCCTTTGATGATCTCCACAATTGCTGCCGGAACCATCGTCTCCCATGACCGATCTTCTCGCTGGATCCGCGCCAGGACGTCCGGTGTCCGAATGGACAGATACGATTCGTTGTAGGAGCGAATGGGAACAACCTTTCCAATGTCCCTCAGCAAACGCTGCAAATGGTGCCATGGGGCGGGCGGATGCACGGTTTCCAAAGTTTGGATCTGATTAGTGACCGGATCGCGAGTTGGATAAACGAACATTTTCACTGAACGTTTGTAGAGCCGCCCGACCGATTCGAGCACGCCACCGGGCAGGTCGGTATAATATTTTTCATCGGCCAGTTGCTGGCGAACTGTGAGCAGGCCGACTGCAATGCCGATCAGACCATCAGTGTAAGCGCTAAGATAATCGGCCAATTGGTAATAGGGTCCGAACCGGGAGATCAACACGTTAAAACCGAGCGCGCACAAAATGTCCGCGCGGGCAAGAAAGTCGTCGTGCCCTGCATCCTCCTGCCCGGGAGTCAGACCGCGCAAGGTCATCTCGGCCAGCACGACTGGTGTTTTCCCGCGCACTTCCGGTTCCTCGAGAAATTGTTCGAGCGCACGTTGGAGAAGGTCGAGCGTGAGATTGGTCGCGGGGCGGAAGCTACCTCGCTCGACCAGGATTGGCTTCTTATATAGCACGTCCGCCGGCTGCACCACTTTGCCATCGGCCGTGAACATGGCAGCGTCAGTCAATGCGCCTTCGACCAGCTGCAGACTCATCAGGCGATGGTCCACGTTTGGAAAACCGGGGCCAGTCAGCTCGATCATGTCGATCTCGATGCGGTCGCGCGAGAGGTCATCCATTAGCGAAGCGATCAGCTTTGCAGGTTCGTCTCGCAGAAAGAATGCTGCGTAAATCAAGTTGACGCCCAGAATGCCTAACGCCGCCTGTTCTCCTGTCGCGGTCGAGTCTAACAGATGGGCATGAATAATGATCTCCGATGGTTCCTCACGAGGTCGGGTTTGGAAGCGGATGCCAAGCCAGCTGCGTCCTTTACCCCCAGTCTGAAAACTGCGGGTGGCAACCGTGTCGGCAAATGCGAAGAAACACTTTGTGTTGCCTTGGCTCGCGTCGAGTCCTTCGCGCAGTTTATTGAACTCCTGTTCGAGCATGGCGCGGAGGCGCTCTCGGCTAACGTATCGAGTGGCGTGCCCATAAAGACGATCGCTCACCGCCTTGTCGTACGCCGAAACGGTTTCCGCTACTGTTCCGGCTGCGCCGCCCACAGAAAAAAACCAGCGTGACACTTCCTGGCCGCCGCCAATCTCAGCGAATGTGCCGTAGTTTTTCGCATCGAGGTTTAAAGTCAGCGCTTTTTGTCGGGTGGGAAGGGAATGATCGTTCATGATGCAGGTCCTTTCTGGCAGGGGGATCTTCAGTCGTGGTCATGGCGTTCGAGTTATTCCGCACCAACGTGCGCCCCTTTTGCGGCAACCGATCGCTTCATCAGCAAGACCAGGCCGACCAGGGCGAGCGCAATTACGGCAAAAATGAAGAATGTATCGAAATAGGCGAAAGACGATGATTGTTGCTCGCGCAGGTTTGCGAGGGTTTGCAGTGCCATTTGTTTGGCAGCGACCGGGTCGCCGTTTTGGTGGAGGAAGCCTGGCTGGGCTTGTTGGAAAAAGGAATTTACGGCTGGATTCAGGGTGTCGAGATTCTCGTTAAGCCGTAGGCTGTGGAATTGATCGCGGCGTTCCTGAATCGTTTGTGCGACTGATGTCCCGACACTGCCGCCTTCATTGCGTAAAAGCGCTAACAGACCAACCGCGGCGCCGCGGAGTTGAGGTGGAATATTCAGGAATGCCGCGACATTGAGCGGCGCAAAAAGCGTGGACAAACCGATAATGAAAACGACCCGCGGCCAGACGATGTGCCAGGGACTGATATCGAGGTTCAACAGCGAGAACCAATACCCTGCCACGGCCATAACCAACAGGCCCGCCGCTATGAGATAACGTGCATCGACGCCGCGACCAAGCAGCCGGCCAACAATCGCCAGCATGACGATGGAAAAAATGCCGGCCGGTGACAGAACCAATCCAGAAGTAGTTGCGTCGTATCCGAAAAGTGATTGTAGCAAGGCAGGGAGACTAACCGTGTTGGCGTAGAGGGTGGCGAACGCACAGAAAATGATGATGCAACAGGCAGAAAAGTTACGGTCCTTCAACGTGCGAAAATTGACGAGCGGATTGGCGAAGCGCAGCTCGCGAAAAATAAGTCCGCCGAGACCAAGGACGAACAACAGAGCAAGCGTTTGCACGCGCAGGAATGGATCACCGAACCAATCCCATTCCTGGCCTTTGGTCAGCAAAACCTCCCACGAACTCATGGTAACGGCCAGCAGGCAAAGCCCCGGCGTGTCGAAGGGTCGATGCTCTTTTCGCGCTTCGGCGGTTTGTGCTTTCAGATAGTCGGGGTCGAAGACGACCGCGTTGGCCATGATCAGCGCCAGAATTCCAACCGGTAGGTTGATGTAGAAACACCAGCGCCAGCCGTAATTGTCCGTGATGTAGCCGCCGAGAGTCGGCCCAACGACAGGTGCAAGCAGCGTGGCTATACCGAAGGCAGTCTGAGCCGCGCCCTGTTTTTCCTTTGGAAAAGCGTCGAGCAAGACGCCTTGGCTAGACGGTTGCAATCCGCCACCAGCAAGACCCTGCAGTACGCGCGAGAAGATGAGCATTCCAAGGCTCGTGGCCATTCCGCATAACGCGGACGCGACCGTAAAGACTAGGATCGACAACAGAAAATAATTGCGGCGGCCGAGACGAACCGAAAGCCAACCGGAAATTGGCAAAACGATGGCGTTAGCCACAAGGTAACTGGTGATGACCCATTCACTATCGATCACCGCAGCCGATAATCCGCCGGCGATATAACGCAACGCCACATTCGCGATGGTCGTGTCCAGCACTTCCATGAACGTAGGGATGACGACGGCAAGCGCGATGATCCACGGATTGACCGCGCGCGGGATAGCTGTTGCCGGGTAAGTTGGAGCGGCAAAGGATGAAGCACTCATTATTTCGCGGTTGTTGCGCTGGCAGTGTCCGAAACCGGTGGCGTCGTTACCTGCAAGAATTTTCCCGCATTTGGACCGGTCGGTTTGCTGTGAAGATTGACTGAAGGGGTAACGGACAATCCGACAAAGAGCGGCACCTTGTCCGGATCGTAATTCAGAATGTCGATCCTGACCGGCAAACGCTGTACAACTTTAACGAAATTACCCGTCGCATTCTGCGGCGGCAAAAGCGCCAGGGTCGAACCGGTGCCATTGGTGAAACCGGAGATACGCCCTTCAAAACGATGTTTGCCGCCGTATATGTCGACTTCAAGATCGACCTGTTGACCGATGCGGAGATTCCGAAGCTGTGTCTCTTTGAAATTCGCGTCCACCCAGATGTCGTGCAGCGAGCGAACCGCCATCAGGCTTTGCCCGACTTGGACGTTGTTTCCCGGATTGACGTTTCGTCGCGTCACCACTCCATCAATTTCTGAAACGACGGTGCAATAGCGGAGGTTCAGCTTTGCCTGATCGAGATCGCGCTGCGCGCGCTCCAGTTGGGCTTTGGCCTGCTTTAATCCGGGCGCATTCTTAATAATGTCGGCATAGATCTTGTTGATGTCGCCGCCGGGATCGCGTCGGTAAAATTCCTCGACCACCTGCTTTGGCGTCAGATCCCAGGACGAAGAAACCACGCCCAGTTGGGCTGCGGCTTGCATGAGGTTGCCGAGCGCTTCACGGACCGACGAAAACGTTTGATCGAGATTTTTGGGAACATCAGTCAAGTCTTTTCCTTCGGGTGGCTGCGCTGGTAAACCGAGAACGGCGCGTGCCTGATAGACATCTTCTAATGCTTGCTTCGTCCGCGCGACCGCGGTGTCGAGCTGCTCGCGGCTTTTGTCGAATTCTTCCTTGCTTGTAACTTTGCCCGCGATCAGTTTCTTCGCGCGTTCAAACTCTTGTTCCGCCAGCACTTGCGTTGCTTTGCTTTGTTCCCAGGTCGCCACCCGTGCGCGAATCAACGCGATCTGGTTATCCACATCTTCAATCGCGTGCTGAAGTTTGAAACGCAGACCTCGCGTCTGGCCAAGCTGACTGCGCACCGTCGCCTCGGCTACGACCACGTTTGCCTGCGCAGTATCAACTGCGGCTTGGTTGATTGCGACCTGCACCTGAAACGGCTCCGGATCCAGCCGAACCAGGACATCGCCTTTTTTTACCCGGTTGTTATCATCAACCAGAACCTGCGCGACCTGTCCGCTCACGCGCGGGGCGACGAAAGTGACATAGCTGTTCACGTAAGCATCGTCAGTCGAAACGGTATGCCATGCGTGAAAAACCCGGGGAATGATGACGAAGACAACCAGGAACACGCCGATAACAATGAGTGTGCGGCGCGATCGAAGTTTCTTAAGAATGGAAGATGAGCTCTTTTGTGGCGACGTTTCTGGACCCGGCCGATTTGACGACGTGGCCTCCGATCTCTTCGTCGCCACAGATTCGCTCGTTGAATCGCTGGTTGCGTCGTCGGTGCGACGATGTTCTCTCCCTTCAAAAACCTGCGATTCGCCGTTGGTTGGAACTTCCGTTTTCATT
>Ga0070707_100005281_pt1 | contig 12092 bp, 12 predicted proteins | sample KBSK5502metaG_FD_65468 | JGI IMG/M metagenome (GOLD analysis project Ga0070707, IMG submission 65468) | Corn, switchgrass and miscanthus rhizosphere microbial communities from Kellogg Biological Station, Michigan, USA - KBS K5-50-2 metaG | ecosystem: Host-associated > Plants > Roots >... | reverse complement strand
GGTGTGACTTCTCCACGCTGCTCTTTTTTTACCGCGATTTCTTCTTTTACAAAAGTGTTGTAACCGAACCAGGCTGCGCCGCCGAAGATGATCAACGCCAGCAACAACACGAAGAGCCACTTCATGGCTGGCAAAACGCGATGGAGACGCCGAGCGAAATCCCAGAGCGACGCCGAACCAGAAAACACCAAGACAACCCGGGATCCATTACAAGAAGAATCGTGTGCGAGGAATCAATCGCCGCCACTGAAATCGGTCTCGCCTACGAGGCCTCGGTCTCAGATTCGCTCCCTGGGAAAAAGCGATGCCAGAGCCGTCCGATCGTCGGCTCTTCCCGGTTGCTCCAGGTAAAATGGCAATCCTGGCAGTAAAACTCCTTGGGAATGATTTTGAGCGCGCAAAGTAAACCGACCAGCGCAGGAGTCATAAATTTTCGAGTCATCTGTGGATATTCGATATTCGAAGAACTGCATTGCGGGCAACGAACCAGGGCCGCGGAGATATCTGGATCAGTGGCCTCCCATTCGACCATGAGATTTTGGGCCTTTTCGAAATCTGCGTCGTCGACCATTACTTTCGCGTTCGCCAGCGGGCGCGACATGAAGCCAACCTGCTGCAAGGGCGCCTCATTGTGAACATCGGCGCGTAACCCCGCATCTTGGAAGCGCCGTTTTAGTTGCCTCGCCTTGGCCGGATCATTGAACGTGGCAATCGTCACCATAAATCTTCGGCGGTATTAACACCGTGTGATCAAACATCAACTAATGGTCAAGTGCAAGATTTGACGTTACGCCCCTGGTGGAAACCACTTGTAAAGCATCAAATACACCAGCACGCCTGTGACTGAGACGTAAAGCCAGATTGGGATCGTCCAACGCGCGATTCGCCTGTGGCGATCCCATCGGCGGCGAAAAACCTGAACGAGCGTGATAATCACCAGAGGCAGCGTGGCAAAAGCGAGCAGAACGTGGGACGCCAGTATCGGGAAGTAAATTGCGGCGATCCATCCCGTGTATCCCGAAGATTTTTCACCCACGTTCGCGTGATAGATGATGTAACCCGTCAGGAAACAAGCCGAGGAAACCACGGCGGTGATCATGCACGCCATGTGCCGGCGCCACGCGCCATGCCGAATGAAGTACCAGCCCATTGAGATGAAAATCGTGCTGATTAAATTCAGGGAAGCATTAATTGCTGGAAGATCGGAGATTGATATCACGTTGAAGCGTTGAAGCGTTAAAGAGTTACAATGGTCTACCAGTTCAACGCTGCAACGCTTTAACGCTTCAACGAACACCATGCCGCCCGTCCTCGAACCAGCCCAGGTTCGGCCACACCGACGACGTCGGAAATCAAACTGGGGGCGTCGAATTGCCGTCAGCCTCGTGCGCCTGGTGATTCTTGCCGTAATTCTTGGGATCGGCGGCGGCAGCTATTACCTCGCCAAGAGAGGATTTGGCCGTCAGTGGCGGTACCGCGTAGTGGAGGAATTGCGCAAGCACGGAGTCGAAGCCAGCATCGGCCGTCTGACGCTGGATCCGTTTCGTGGTCTGGTCGCAAAAAACGTACGGATTTTTGATTACAAGAATCGTGAGAATACGCTGGCCCTGATCAGCGAAGTCTCGCTCGATATCAATTACGCCGCGCTCATCCACCATGAGCCGTTTCTCAACGCGCTCGATGTGCGGGACGCGCAAATTATTCTTCCATTCAAGACCACGGACGAAAGAGGCGACCGAGCCGTGCTCACCAACTTGCGCGCCCATGTTTATTTTCCGCCGGAACAAATTTACGTGAGTCAGGCGGAGGGAATTTTTTGCGGGATTCGGATTTCTGCGACTGGGCAACTAATCAAGCGCGAGAATTATCAACCGTCGCCTGCGCTTTCAGCTGAAGAATGGCAAAGGCGATTATTGATTGCACAGCGCGTGGTGAACGAATTGCAGAAGTTCAGGTTCCCCGGCACGCTTCCGTCGTTACAGATAAAATTTAGCGGCGACGTCGCCGAGCTCGAGAAGGCGCACGTCGAAGCAACCCTGCGCGGCGATCGACTGCAACGGGGCAGCTATGAAATGAGAGACCTCTCGGGAGCAGCAGAATGGAGCAACCAGTTGCTGAATATTGCACATTGCGAATGGAGTGATGGTATGGGCAGTTTTGCCGGGCGCGCCAGTTGGAATGTGGAAAGAAGGAGGGCGAGTTTGCAAGCGCGCAGCAGTCTGGATTTGAAAGCGTTTCTTGACGCATTCGGACTTGGCGAGCCGGTTGCGACAATCGAATTTCAAGCGCCGCCAGTCGTCGAGGTTTCCGGCTCGGTAGTTTTTGGGGCCGATCGCTTCAAGCCAGATATCATCGGACACCTTGCCTTTGGCCGGTTCACTTACAAGAAAGTTCCTTTTTCCGATCTCACAGCCGATTTTTCGTGGGACGGCGAGCGCACACTGGTCAGGGACCTGCGCCTGCGTCATCAAACCGGCCAGGTTCGGGCCGACCTTTTTGAGGCGCCCGCGGATTTTCGTTTAAACATCGAAAGCACAATAGTCCCGGAAGCGGTCCGTGGGATCGCACCCCCGGAGCTGAATGAATTTCTCAGGCAGTGGGAATGGCAACGTTCGCCCGCCATTCGCCTGGCGATCCGTGGTCAGGATCACAATCCGGCGACTTGGAAAGGTGATGGGAGCGTCATTTTGGGACGCAGTCGGTTCCGCGGCGCATGGATGAACAGCGCGGATACCAAAATCCACTTCGCCGATGGCGCGCTTACTTGTGAGGATTTGCATGTAGCGCGAAACGAGGGCTCGGGCACGGGCAGTTTCACTTACGATTTTAAAAAACACGAGGTACGCATCTCCAATATTAAAAGCTCACTGAATCCCTCCGAGGTGATTTTTTGGATTGATCCAAAAATTTGGAACACTGTCGCGCCATATAAATTTCGCCGGCCGCCCTCGGTCACAGCGAACGGTTTATATCAATTCCGTGGGGGCAAGAACACGCGTCTGGAAATTAAGGTAGAAGGCACGAACGGAATGGATTACGTCTTTCTCGGAAAGACGTTGCCCTTCGATCCCATCTCTGCGCGATTGCTCTTCACTAACGACCGGTTGCAAATCACCGATCTTCGTGGCGCGCTTCTCTCAGGCACGCTGCGTGGGAACGCCGACATCTCACTGGCGAAAAATGATCCGCGTTATCGGGCAAGCATTTCGGTAAGCGAAATTAATTTCCCGCTGCTGACTAATTTGTACTACAATTACAAGACAGCGCTGGGCCTCTTCAACGGCACCTACGATTTCACCGGCCTCGGCAGCGATTCCCGCACCATGCGGGGCCGTGGAAAAGTTGAAGTCACCGACGGCGATGTTTTCGCTATTCCGATTTTTGGGCCACTATCAGGAATTCTGAACCGGATTCTTCCCGGCAGCGGATACAGTACCGCGCGCAGAGCAACGGCGAACTTCAAGATCGATGAGGGGATTATTCATACCGACGATTTCGACGCAGACGGCTCCCTCTTTAACATGCTCGGCCACGGCGATATTCATTTTCTGGATGACAAGCTCGATTTTAATGTGCGGCTAAACATGAAAGGGCCCGGCTTTGTGCTCACACCAGTGTACAAACTCTTCGAATACGCTGGCACAGGGAGCTTGAAGAAGCCGGATTGGCGCCCGGCTGTCTTGAAGAGCCAATAGTGAAGAGAAACAAAACGAAGAAACGCCGACACGGACAAACGGCTCCTTCACCAGCTCGGCCTTTCGCCGATTCACCGACTTATCCCATTTTTCTCGGCGCGCACATGTCGATTGCCGGTGGTGTCGACATGGCGATTGAGCGCGCGCGTTCGATCCACTGCACTGCAATGCAAATGTTCGTGAAAAACAACATGCAGTGGTTCGCTCGCCCGCTCACTCGCGATGAAATTGCCCGCTTCCGCGAACACCAGCAACGCGGCGAATTGTTATCGATTTTCGCGCACGGGAATTATCTCATCAATCTCGCCGCCACGAACGGGCAGTTTCACGCAAATTCGATCCGCTCACTATCGGAAGAATTGGTTCGCGCCGATCAGCTGGAACTCCCATTTTTGGTATTGCACCCCGGCGCACATCTCGGCGCGGGTGAAGAAGCGGGTCTTGAAAAAATCGCAGAATCGATTGACTCCGTCCTTTCCGGTCTGCCAAAAATCAAAACGCGGATCGCGCTGGAAACGACCGCTGGCCAGGGGTCATGCCTCGGACACAAGTTCGAGCACCTTGCATACATTATCAGCCGCGTGCGTGAACCGAATCGATTGTGTGTCTGCCTCGACACCGCGCACGTTTTTGCTGCGGATTATGACATTGGCAGCGAGGCCTCGGTTCGGAAGACATTCCGCGAATTCGATCGTGTGGTCGGCTTGCATCGTCTCGTGGCGATTCACCTGAACGATTCCAAAACTCCCCGTGGTTCACGGGTGGACCGACATGAACATATCGGCAAGGGCAAAATCGGACTTCCTGCCTTCCGATTCATCATACGCGACCGCCGATTCCGCAAGATCCCAAAAGTACTCGAAACCCCGAAGGGCAAAGATTTACGAGAAGATGTGGTCAATCTAAAGACGCTGCGCAGATTGGCAGAAACGCGCGACGCCGACCACGCAGTGTCATCCTGAGCGGAGCGAAGCGCAGTCGAAGAATCCCGCGATATTATCTCAAAGGCAGCGCGACGGGATCCCTCGACTTCGCTCGGGATGACGGCGCGGAGTCAATTGATCAGCCGAATCGTAAAAGGATAGCGATAGAACTCTCCCTGGCCGGCCTTCACAGATGCAATGATGACAAGCACCGTGTTCAACACCCAAAGCCCGATCAAGATCGGAATGCCGATGAGAACGGCACAGAGGATCGCGGCGACGGCGTCATAGATCAGCATCGAGATCTGGAAATTGAGCGATTCCTTTCCGTAGGCGTCGATCTCGGGCGAGTCGCCACGTTTCATGAGCCAAACGACAAGCGGTCCCAAAATGTGGCCCAGAAAATGAAAAAACAATCCAAGTAACGCGCTGGCGTGGCAGAGAACACACCATGTTCGGACGTCGGATGAAGTTGATGGAGGTGGCGGAGGTGTTTGATCCATATTTATCCTTTCGCTTGCGTATCACAACGACTGCCCGTTGGCTGCCCCAAGCGCAAGGAAAAAGATTGGGCTATACTGCTTTTACACGCTCGATATGCGCGCCGAGTTCGCTCAATTTTTCATCGAGATGTTCGTACCCGCGGTCGATATGATAGACACGACTGACCTCGGTTACTCCGTCGGCTTTCAAGCCTGCAAGGACCAATGCAGCCGACGCGCGCAGGTCGCTCGCCATTACCGGTGCCCCCAGGAGACAATCTACGCCATCGATCACGGCAGTCGCGCCCTCCAACTCGACTTCCGCGCCCATGCGTTTTAGCTCCGCCACATGCATGTAGCGCTGCGGAAAAACATTTTCCGTCACAGAACTTGTGCCTTTGCTGGTAGAGAGAAGCGCGCACATCTGCGCCTGCATGTCGGTAGGGAAACCGGGATACGGTTCGGTCGTTAGCTCCAGAGCACTCGCATCTCCGTTCGGCAAGATCGAAACCGCATCATCCTTGACCTCGATTGGAAAACCGCATCTGCCCAGCGCGTCGGTGATTGCACGAACATGCTCTGGTTCCACTCGCTTGACGGTGACTCCCTTTCCGGCAATGGCACCTGCAACCAGAAATGTTCCTGCTTCAATCCGGTCCGGGATCACCCGGTGTTCCGCGCCGTGTAACTCAGGCACACCTTCGATAATGATTCGATGAGTTCCCGCGCCTTCGATCTTCGCGCCCATTTTGTTCAGGAACGTAGCCAGGTCCACCACTTCTGGTTCCTGTGCTGCTCCATCAATAACTGTCACTCCATTGGCCAGCACGGCCGCCATCATCACGTTATCGGTGCCCAGAACAGTCGGACCAAATTTGCCATGCATGTCGATTACTGTTCCGCTCAATTTCGGCGCAAAAACCTTGATATCGCCCCCCTCCACGCGCACCGCAGCGCCCAGCGCTTCGAAACCCCTTAAATGCAAATCAATTGGCCGGTCGCCGATGACGCAACCACCGGGCAAAGCGACGGTCGCCTCCTTGCATCGGCCCAGTGACGGTCCAAGCACGCACACGGAAGCGCGCATCTTGCGCACGACGTCGTAGGGAGCCACTGAGTGGATCTTTTCTGCCGTGACGCTCACGGTGCCACTCGCGCGCTCCACCTGCGCACCCAAGTGAGCTAAGATTTGCAGCATGTAATGCGTGTCGCTCAAGTCGGGCACGCCGTGAATGACACAAGGCTCTCGCGTGAGCAGAGTGGCGGCCAGAATCGGCAGCGAAGAGTTTTTCGAGCCGCTGACCTTGATAGAACCAGAAAGCGGATGCCCGCCGTGGACGAGGATCTTATCCATACCTGGCAAAAATGAACCGTGTCACGCCTGTATAATCGTTCTTGGAACAAATGTCTCGGTAATTTTTTTCCGCCAGGGCCGAAAGAAGCGCCTCGCTCTGGCCAAGCCCTATTTCCAAGGCCAACAGTCCACCGGGGCGGAGCCGTGTCGGGGCCTGATCAATCAGTTCGCGCATCAGTTCATCCCCTCGTTTTCCGGCGAACAGTGCAACTTCCGGATCGTGCAGTACTTCGCGCGAAAGGGTATGCCGGTCCTGCGTCGAGATATACGGAAGGTTCGCAACAATCAGATCGAAAGCCCCCTCGACATTTTCCAGTAGACGGCTTTTCAGAAACCGGACCCGGGCGCTCAAGTTTAGCATGGCGGCATTTTCCTGCGCGAGCCCCAGCGCGTCATCTGAAACATCAACGGCGAGAACCTTCGTCTCTGGAAATTTCGCTGCCAAGCTGAGCGCAATCACACCGCTGCCTGTACCAACATCCACAATTCTGGATCCTCGATTCTCGATTCTCGATTCAACGAGCTCCACAAGTTGCTCCGTTTCCGGCCGGGGCACCATCGCGCGCGTGTCGCATAGAAAAGTGAATCCGCAAAATTCTACGGTGCCTAACAAGTGCTGGAGCGGCTCGCCTTGGCTGCGACGCTTCACCAATTCGCGCAAGGGCCTCAGTTCCGTTTCAGTCAACTCCCGCTCGAACTCCAGATAAAGCTCGATCCGTCTCCGGCCCAGCGCATGCGCCATTAGGTGCTCGGCGTTGAGACGCGGATTCTCGACGTTGTGCTTCTTCAAGTACGCAGTCGTCGCTTGCAGCACTTCGAGAACGGTCATGCGTCGTAATTAATCGAAAACGTCAATGATTGCTCCTTTCAGCCGCTCCGCGACGTCGGCGGCTTGCAACGCACTGATCAACTCGTCGAGATCGCCGTCAATTACGTGATCGAGATTATGAAGCGTCAGGCTGATGCGATGGTCAGTCACGCGGTTCTGAGGGAAATTGTAGGTGCGGATTTTTTCTTCACGTCCGCCGGTACCGATCTGGCCGCGACGTTGAGCGCTGTACTTTTCAGTTTCCTCGCGCTGTTTTCGCTCCAACAACCGTGCGCGCAGGATTGATAGCGCCCTTTCCTTGTTCTTGATCTGACTGCGACCGTCCTGACAACGCACGATCGTGCCCGTCGGAATGTGCAGAACCTGCACGGCCGAATCGGTCGTATTCACGCCTTGCCCGCCCGGGCCACCTGAGCGCGAGACTTCAATTCGCAAATCCTCAGGCTTCAATTCAAGATCGACGTCTTCCGCCTCCGGCAATACCGCGACTGTGGCAGTCGATGTGTGGATACGGCCTTGCGCCTCCGTCGCGGGCACACGCTGTACACGATGAACTCCGCTTTCGTAACGGAGCTTGCGGAAAACAGATTCGCCCGAAACACGGAAGATCGCTTCCTTGAACCCACCAAGCTCCGACGGACTCGATTCGAGGTCCTCGGTTTTTAGACCGGCAGATTCCGCGTAACGATGATACATGCGGTAAAGGTCGGCCGCGAAAATGGCCGCTTCACTTCCGCCCGTTCCGGCTCGGATTTCGACGATCGCGTCGCGGTCTTCATTTTCATCCGGCGGCAGCAACGCGATCTGAACGTCGCGTTCGAGATCGGCCACCCGGCTTTCGAGGTCCGGAATCTCGTCGTCGGCGATTGCCGCGATCTCAACATCGCCTGACATCGCCAGCTCGCGATTGTCGTCCAACTGTTTCCGCGCAGCTTCGAGCTCGTCCCATTTCGCCAACAGTTGCTTGATGCTCGCGTGCTCGCGCATGATCGCTTTGGCACGCTGCCGATTGGAAAAAAGCGATGGGTCCGCAATGTCGCGCTCGAGTTGATCGAAGCGCTCGCGCTTGAGTTGAATTAGGGAGTTAAATTCCATTGCATTGTAGCCGCGGTCGCTGACCGCGGACGGGCCGGGGTCAACGACCCCAGCTACAGAAAGCAGCTAAGCTTTCTTTTCAGCCCGCGCGGCTTTGGTGCTGCCGTAACGGCGGGCAAATTTCTCGACGCGCCCGGCCGTATCCACGAACTTCTGTTCGCCGGTGAAAAAGGGATGACAAGCGGCGCAAATACCGATCTTAATATCGCGGCGTGTGGAGCGGGTATGATACACCGCCCCGCAGGCGCACACCATATCGGTCTCGTAATACTCTGGATGAATACCGGCCTTCATCTTTGGAAAGGAGCGCGGAATCTACTCGTGCAACGAGCTTCGCGCAAGCGATGAAATCCTCAGATCCATTGGTAGAAGTGTGGGAGAAAACACTCACGCGAAAACGCGATGCGCCAGCTATCTTTGCGGCGAGCGGCGAAGTCCTGCGGACATTCGGCGAGATCGAACACCGCGCGCGAGATTTGTTGCAAAGTATCGGCGTCTTTCCCGAAGGCGACGTTCTCGCCATCCAAATCGGCAACCATGAAGATTGGCCGTCGATTTTGATTGGCTGCTTGCGCAGGCATCTGGTCGTCGTTCCGCTCGAACAGTCCATGAGCGAACAACAACGTGATGAGGCGTTACAGATTTGCCATGCAAAGGCTGTAGTGTCCGCTGTCCCCAGCGGAAATTCCACCACGGTTTTGCCGCTGAGCATGGCGCCCACTACACCAGATTGGGGCGAGAATCCGCCGAGTCTCCTGAAGCTTACCTCCGGCACAACAGCCACTCCACGCGCCATTCGCTTTCGCGGCGAGCAACTTTTGGCCGATTGTAATCAGATTTGCGAGACCATGGGAATCGCCGATGCCGATTTGAACTTCGGCGTTATCCCGATCTCGCACTCTTACGGTTTCAGTAATCTGCTTACGCCACTGATCGCGCGCGGTGTGCCGATGGTCATCAGTCGTGACAGAACACCACGCGCCATTCTCGCCGATCTTCTCCGCAGCAACGCAACCGTTTTCCCGGGAATGCCTGTCTTCTATCAGGCATTTTGTGAAATGGAATCCGTTCCCGCGTTGTCAAAGCTCCGGCTCTGCATTTCTGCCGGAGCTCCTCTCCCGATGGCAATCGCGAAGAAGTTCCAAGAAAAGTTTAATCTGGCAATCCACTCATTTTACGGTGCATCCGAATGTGGCGGGATTTGCTACGATCGCGAAGCAACTAACCCGAGTGAAGGGTTCGTTGGTGAGTTCATGAAAGATGTAAATCTTGAGATGATCGATTCAAATGGGTCAGCCACCCAGGTTCGCGTGCGCAGCCCGGCTGTGGGCGATGGCTATTTCCCGGAACCGGACAAGGAAAGGTTGAGCGATGGAATCTTTATCCCCGACGATTTACTGGCGCGAGAGGGTTCTGGGTTCAAGATCGTCGGCAGGATTTCGGACGTAATCAACGTCGCGGGTAAGAAGGTGAACCCCGCAGAAGTTGAAGCGCATTTGCTGCGCTTCAGCGGGGTGCGGCAAGCAGTCGTGTTTGGTCGTCCCGCAGGTCCGGGAGCATTGCGCAATGAAGAAGTGTCGGCCTGCGTGGTGACAGCGCCAAATGTAAGCGAAACTGACCTCCTGCAATTCTGCCGTGGCGGGCTGAGCACCTGGCAGGTGCCGAAGCAGATTTTCATCGTAGACGCAATCCCGGCGAACGACCGCGGAAAAATTAGCCGGCGCGAGCTCTCGCGACGGTTCTCGGCAACCCACCAGGGGCCCTGATTATCATGATTGGGTTCTTGATAAAGGCGTTATATGGGATTTGCTTACAGCGAGAGGAACATTATGCGGAAATCATCCGGTGAACCCAAGTCAATAGAAGCTGACATCGAATCTTCGAATAGCGAAGAGCAGGAGCAGGAACAAATGGAAAGTTCAGACGTTCCCAAGGCGGACGAACCGAGCCAAGACGCCAACGCGAATGCGGAAGCGGCCCAGTCCGACGATTGGTGGAGTGCTACGCAACAGGCTGGCGATTGGGCCGACCCTTCCAGCAGCGATCCGACTGACGACGTCACTCCTTCGAAGGAGCCGCGCACAGCCGATGTCTATTTCTGCGGTCACACGACCTTCTTTCCATTAAACCGCGCGCTGCAGGCGATTTCAAAAGAGAAGCTAACCGGCTTACTGCGATCGTTTTGGGATCAAGAACCAATCGATCTTTTGGCGCGCGATGGCGAGATCATCTTTGTCACCACCCGGGATCCGGAGCTTTATTGCCCGGAGACGCCAGAGATTCTTACGAACGTCGATGTTGTAAGCCTTGCCAGGGCCCGCGATGAACAAAGAGAAACTGGAACACCGTTCTTTCTTGGCCTTGCCCAACAGGAATTGATGGGCCGCGAGGCGGCGTTGGAGCTGATGCAGCAATATGGGCAGAAGCTTTTCTCTCAACTTTGGGCTGCTCCGCGAGTGTGGATCATGTTTGAAAAGAAGGCCGAGCTTTTGGCGAACGCTGCCGATATCCCAGGGGAGCCAAATGCCCGCGACTGGGCTCTGGAAACCTTGCGCCTTGTTGAGAATATTGATGAGACTGCCCACTTCGAGCCGGCGTCGATTCCAGCTTATACAAAAGACGGCTTCGAGCGTGTCCAAAAGCTGAAGCTGACTCCAGACGAGGCGCAGTTCGCCTCCCAATTCAATGGCAGCCGCTCGGTACAGCAAACTGCGAAGAACCTGCGACTCGATTTGAAATCTGCGCGGCAAATGCTCTTCCGGTTTGTCGCCCTCGAAATAGTGGAATGCTGGCCGGCCAGCACTGCGGCAAAACCAGAACAGCAGGGCATCTTCCAGCGTTTTGGGCGAATGACGCGACGCGAGCGCTAGTATTCCGGAACGCGTCGGGGCCGTCGCCCATGAAGAGAAAAGTTTTGGTCGTCGACGTCGGCGGCACATACGTAAAACTTCTGAGATCGTCTCGCGACGAGCGTGAATTTCCTTCTGGCCAGCGATTCAAGCCGCAACAATTGGTCGCAAAACTCAAGGAAACCGCGCGCGGATGGAAATTTGACCGGGCTTCCATCGGTTTCCCCGCACCGGTGCGCAAGGGACGAATCGCAAAAGACCCCAAGCATTTGGGCAAGGGATGGGTTGGTTTCAATTTTGCCAGAGCGCTGGGCATTCCGGTGCGTGTTGTCAACGATGCTGCCCTGCAGGCTCTCGGGAGTTACCGCGGCGGGCGGATGCTCTTTCTGGGGCTCGGTACCGGACTGGGATCCGCGTTGGTCTGGAACAAGACTTTAATGCCGCTTGAACTCGGCGATCTGCCATATCGACACTCACGCATCATCGAAAATTACCTGGGCCTTCCGGGTCTGGCGCTGTTGGGCGAAAAAAAATGGAAGCGAGAAGTGGCTTACGCGGTCACCCAGTTAAGAAAATCCTTCATTGCCGATTATGTCGTTCTTGGCGGCGGTCTCGTGCACCGTTTCGGTCGCTTGCCGGAAGGAACAGAACGGGGACAAAATGAGAATGCATTCCTCGGTGGGATCCGTTTATGGGAAAGGAAGAAGCATTCACGCGAACTGAGTTGGCTCGTCCTATGACGCGCGATTTCAACGTTTGTTTTTGCGCTGAGTGCCAGGGAGGGGACTCGAACCCCTAAGGATTTCTCCACCAGATCCTAAGTCTGGCGCGTCTGCCAATTTCGCCACCCTGGCAAAGAAAGTTA
>Ga0070707_100005280_pt1 | contig 12092 bp, 9 predicted proteins | sample KBSK5502metaG_FD_65468 | JGI IMG/M metagenome (GOLD analysis project Ga0070707, IMG submission 65468) | Corn, switchgrass and miscanthus rhizosphere microbial communities from Kellogg Biological Station, Michigan, USA - KBS K5-50-2 metaG | ecosystem: Host-associated > Plants > Roots >... | reverse complement strand
CGCGTGCCCGGCCGATGAAGCGCACTTGAGCTGGGCAGCGTTCGCCGCGCTGAGCGAGGAGGCGAGCCAGTCCGATGCCGCCGAGGAAGTAAGCCGCCGGGTTAGCGCGATCCGGCCAGCGGACCCGGTCACGCTGCTGTACACATCGGGCACCACCGGCAACCCCAAGGGCGTCATCATCACCCACGGCAGCGTGCTCTATGAAGCAACGACGGCCGAGTTGTCCGGCGCCACCATGAAGCACGTGCGGTGGGTCTCATACCTGCCGCTCGCTCACATCGCCGAGCGGATGTTCACCCTGTACCTGGCGATCTACAGTGCTGGCCACTCGTACTTCTGTCATGTCACCACCGACTTGGTAAAGGTCGTGGGCGAGGTAAAGCCGACGGCGTTCTTCGGCGTGCCGAGGGTCTGGGAGAAGATTCAGGCCGGCATCCATGCGCTGCTGACGCTGGAGCAGGACGAGGCCAAGAAGGCCGCCGTGGCAGCGGCTATGGAGACCGGCCGCGAGTACGTCCTGAGCTGTCAGTACGGCAACACGACATCGGAGGAACTCGCGGCCAAGTTCGCCGAGGCCGACGCGGCCGTCTTGACGCCGATCAAGAGCCTGCTCGGACTCGAGCAGGCCGTGAACGTGGTGAGCGCGGCGGCGCCGCTGCCGCCCGAGGTGGCCGCGTTCTTCGCGGGGCTCGGCATGAAGATCCTCGACGTGTACGGGATGACCGAGACGACCGGCGCGTTCACTACTAACACGCCGACCGCGTTCAGGCTCGGAACTGTTGGCCGCCCGGTGGCCGGCATCGAGGTGCGGATCGCCGATGACGGCGAGATTCTCGCCCGCGGCCCGCTCAACACCCCCGGTTACCTGAACCTGCCAGAACAGACCAAGGAGCTGCTCGACGATGACGGCTGGCTGCACACCGGTGACATCGGCACGATGGATGCCGACGGGTTCCTCTCGGTAGTGGACCGCAAGAAGGAGCTGATCATCACCTCGGGCGGCGAGAACATCTCGCCAGCCGCTGTCGAGACTGTACTCGTCGCCAACCCGCTGATCGGCCAAGCGCTGGCCTTCGGCGACCGGCGCAAGTTCGTTGTCGCTCTGCTCACGCTCGATGGCGAGGTGGCCCCGGCCTGGGCGAAGGCACGCGGCGTAGACGCCGCGTCGCTGGCTGAACTCGCCGAGCACCCGGAGGTGCTCGAGGCCGTGGACGAAGCGGTCGCGGCGGCGAACGAGCAGCTGGCCAGGGTGCAGCAGGTCAAGCGGTGGCGGCTGCTGCCAGTGGAATGGACGGCGGACACCGAGGAGCTGACGCCGACCTTCAAGCTGAAGCGCCGGGTCATTCATAACAAATACGCGGACGTGATCGACTCGCTCTACGCCGGTGCCGACTGAGGTGACCGACGCGCTGGTCCGTGCGCGCTGCGGGTAGTGTCACCTGCGGAGGCGTCTGGGCACCTGGTGGGCTCCCCGGTCTTCAAAACCGGCGGACGGCGCGCTGCGTCGTCGGCGGGTTCGATTCCCGTCCGCCTCCGCTGACCTGCGCAGACAGCGCTGCTGATGCGCCCGGAGAGGGTGCCCGGAAACCTGACGTCAGCACTTGGGGAGATAGCTAGAACAGCTGGCCATTTTGGCTCTTGCTCGTAATGCGCCTATGTACCACGATAGGCGGGCAGTCGGTCTCTCGGAAAGGGTGACGAGCATGCGCTCAGGTGGTGCCATTGGCCGGGTTCGGGGACTTGCCGTCCTGCCGTTGATCGTGGCCGCGGTCGCCGCGATCCCTGCCGGTCAGACGCGGGCGTCAGCCACCGTGCGGGCGCACGTCGGCGGTGTCGTGCCGACCGCTGTGCTGGCCGGTACCGGCGTACTCGACGATGTCGTCGCCACCTCGGCCAGGAATGCCTGGGCGGTCGGGCACTTTGGCTCTCTCAGCCAGCCCAGGACCCTGATCGAGCACTGGAACGGCAAGACGTGGCAGCGGGTGCGAGTAGCTCCGGCGGACGGCTGGCTGAACGGCGTCGCCGCAACCTCGGCCCGCGATGTCTGGGTGGTCGGCTTCAGCGGCAACGCGGCGCTCATCCTGCACTTCAACGGGACCTCCTGGCGCCGCGTGCCCAGCCCGCCGTCATCGGGCGGGCTGCTCGCCGATGTCACGGCAGTTTCGCCGCGCGACGCCTGGGCGGTTGGCATTGCTGGTGGCGGCAGCCTGATCGTGCACTGGAACGGCAAGGCCTGGCGGCGCGTGCATAGCCCCTCACTGGCTTTCCTGGGCGGTGTATCGGCCCTATCGGCGAAGAATATCTGGGCGGTGGGCGGTCTCCGCGACACCGTTACCTTGCATTGGAACGGAACCACGTGGCGGCGAGTGCCAAGCCCGAGCGCGGCCCGCGGAGCGGCACTACAGAGCGTTGCCACAATCTCCGCCCACGATGTCTGGGCAGTCGGCGAAACTGTCCGCGGCACCCTCATCCTGCGCTGGAACGGCAGCCGCTGGCGGAAGGTCAGCAGCCCGGCCGTAGCGAAAGGTGCGGGGCTGCTCGGCGTGTCCGGGACATCGGCGCGCGATGTCTGGGCGGTAGGCACCACCGGCGGCCTGGTAGTGACCGTCTCGGCTCATGCGATGTCGCCCAGGCTGGTCAGGAATGTTGCGGGCGGTGCGATGCCCGCCATCTCCGGGACCACGAGGGCGGTCAAGAAAGTCGAGCCGGTGATCCTGCACTGGAACGGTAAGTCGTGGCAGCGCGTCCGCATACACTCGCCGGCCGACGGCGGGCAGCTGATCGGCGACTTCGCCTTGTCGGGCAGGACCGCCTGGGCGGTCGGCTGCACAAAGACGTTCGGCAACCGCAACGCCAAGCCGCTGGTGATGCGCCTGAACGGCCGCACCGGGTAGCCGGGCGCGAGCCGCGGCGGCGGCCCGAGGCGGCGAGGATCCCGGCTGCGGCGAGCGCCGGGACGAGCGTCTTCCTGATCTTGATCATGTGATCTGATTCCTTGATCTTGGAGGGTTGTACCTGCACCGTGCGTTCAGGGGCTGGCGGCATCACCCCCTGGTCCGTCAGGCGCTGGAGCAGGTCTGCGGCCTTCCGGAACAGCTGCCGTACTTCTAGCCGATCGCCACCCCAGGACTGTGACCGCCGGCGGCCGGAACCAGTAGAGCCCGTGCCGGACGTCGGTCACCTCGGCCCCGCCGCTCACCGGGACACCGCCTCTTCGAGGTATTCGGCTAGGTGCTCGGCCAAGTCGGCGTTCAGTACCTGCTGGTGATCGTCACGCCGCCTGGCGCACCAGACGCGATCGCGGCAATCGCAGGCTCGGTGGTCACGACCGGCCTGACGCTGCAGCACCAGCGGAAGGCCGGAGACCAGCTCCGCCGCCACGAGCGGCACATCAAGCTGCTCGAATCAGGGCTGAAGGCCGCTATTGACTTCCCCGCGGCGGCCGATCGCACCACCCACGCGGTGCAGGGAGCGGATACAGCCAACATCAGCCTTCATCAGTCGAAGTCATTGCAGGACGAGCAGGTCTACCAGCGCTTCTCGGCCGAGCTTGAGGAAGCTCGTGCTGATACCTTCGCCGCCGTCGCGCACGCCGACAACGCCCATGCCGCTTTGCGGATGCTGATCCCGTCCGCCGCCGACCAGGCGCGCCGCTACCTCGACTACTGCATCAGCGCCACGGCTCACCCGGACCAGAACAAGGTCGAGCGTCATCGCGCCCGGCAGGTGGTGGAGGACAAGATTCAGCAAGCGCTCGGCGGCGACTTGCCCGACAACTGGATGTTCGCGGAACCGCAGATCGCGAGGCCACGACGGTAGACGCCAATGCGGGCCGCCCGCAGTATCACCAGGCTCGACACGGCCGCCAGGCCGTCGATGGACACCGGCAGCAGGTAGGCCGCCAGGACCGGCTGGCCCTAGCGGATGGCCGGCGCGACCACATGCTGGTAGCTGATGACCGCAGCGATCGCCGCGACCAGCAGGACAGCCGAGGCGGTTAGGACCTGTACCGGTCGCGCTCCACGCCGGTCATCGCGACCACCTGTCCCCGCACCATTGCCAGCCGAGCACGCCTGCCGCTCCTTAGCAGCCACCACCGGCTCTCCAGGACGCCCATGTGCAGCAGAAGGCGAAGCTGAACAGGAGACCGGAGCACCCGTTGTGATGGCACATTGATGACTCGAAACGGATTGGGGAGGCTTTCGGCGGGCTACCCCGCCTTACCCCCGGCACCCGCGCTGACCTGCGCAGACGGCAACGGCTTGCCTCCCTTGCGCCCGTTTATCCCGGTGGAACGGTCTTCAAAACCGGCGGGCGGCGCTCCGCGGCGCCGGCAGGTTCGATTCCCGCCCGCCTCCGCCAGCCATTCAACCGACCAAGGACGCCGGCTACGGCGCCGGCTCGGCCGGATCTTGCCCGGAAGGCCGCTCGATGGCCGTCGTGGACTCTGGCACCATCTGATCGGGGTATCCCGGGTACTGCGCGAGCGGGAACGGGCTCGGCGACTGTGGGTACTGGCCGGGCGCCGTCACGTCGCTGGTCAGCCCGAAGGGGCCTTGCTGCTGGTACTGGCCAGCCGACGCCGGATACTGCTCGGTAGCCGGGTACTGCGAGGGCGGGAACGGATCCCGGCCAGACGGATACTGCGACGGGTACTGCGGCTGGCCGTACTGCTGGGCCGTCGTGTCCTGGCCGGCCTGGTATGCGCCCGCACCGACGACGCCGGTTCCGTCACCAAAGTCGGCCGTTGGCCCGACGTAATCCTTGAGCGCGGTAATCGAGAAGCGCCCGAGCGCGACCGCCGCGAAGAATACGATCAGCGCGCCGACGCCGCTAAAGAACGCCAGGCCGGTCAGGACCTGGGCGGACGCGCCTGTCCTAATCGGCGTGCCGACCGTGATCGAGGCTGCCTGGCTGGCCGGCAGCAGCTTGACCAGCGCCGCCCCAGCGATCAGCCAGACGCCGCCGAGCGCCGCCACAAATGCGCAGAACCCGCCGAACGACCTGCTCCTGGTCATGGCCACGATCAGGCCTGCCAGCAGGACGATGACACCGGGCAGAGCCGACAGGTACAACCTGCCTGAGGTGTACGCCCACGCGCGATCAGGGGTGAACCCGAAGCGCAGCGATGGCCCGGCGAACGGTGCCAGGCCGGCCCAGGCGCCGAGCAGGATGAGCGCGAGTCCGCACAGGCTGCCTCTGCTTCGCGGTGTCTGCACGTCATCAGCCATGTTCGTTCACCTTCTTCGCATCCGTTTATCAAGCCTGGCACATCCGGACACATGATGGGCACAACGAGACGAGGACGGCGTGGTCGCCCATGCTGGCTGAGCCGGCAGATGGCCGGTGCTTGGCCTGCAGCGGCTGGCTAAGGTACCAGGGTATCGCTGCAGCGAGGTATGGTCGCCGTCGTGGAGGACGCCCGCAGGCTGGTGCCGCGCACCGATGCCGTCCTGGCCGATCCGCGGCTGGCCGCCGCAGAACTGCGGCTTGGCAGGCCGATGGTGCGAGAAGCGGTGCGCCGTGCACAGCAGCAGGCTAGGGATGGCCAGATCCGGCCTGACGAAGTGGCCGCGGTGGCCGTGACCGGGCTGCCGCGGCTCGCGGCCAGCCTCACGCCCGTGCTTAACGCCACCGGCGTGCTGTTGCACACCAACCTCGGCCGGGCGCCGCTGTCGGCGGCAGCCCGGGAGGCCCTGGCCGTCGCATCCGGATGCACCGACCTTGAGTTCGACCTGGCGGCGGGCGCCCGCGGCCGCCGCGGCGCGGCGATGCTCGCGGCACTGGCCAGCGCCGTGCCGGACGCGCAGGCCGTGCATGTGGTCAACAACAACGCGGCGGCTCTCGTGCTCACGGCCACGGCGCTGGCGGCCGGCCGCGAGATCATCGTCAGCAGGGGAGAGCTGATCGAGATCGGTGACGGCTTCAGGCTGCCCGAGTTGCTGGAGAGCACCGGAGCGAAGATCCGCGAGGTCGGCAGCACGAACCGGACGTCCGTAGCCGACTACGCGGCTGCCATCGGGCCGCAAGCCGCGTTCGTGCTCAAGGTCCACCCGTCGAATTACTGGATCGACGGGTTCACGGCCAGCGCCGGCATCGGCGAACTCACCAGGCTCGGCGTCCCCGTGGTGGGCGACATCGGATCGGGGTTGCTCGCGCCCCATCCCGCGCTGCCGGACGAACCCGACGCAGCGACGTGGCTGCGCGCGGGTGCCGCCCTGGTGACCGCGAGCGGCGACAAGCTGCTCGGCGGCCCGCAGGCAGGATTGCTGCTCGGCCGCGCCGACCTGGTCAGGCAGCTCGCCAGGCACCCGCTCGCTCGCGCGCTGCGGATCGACAAGCTCACGGTCGCCGCGCTTGAGGCAACGCTGGCCGGACCGCCACCGCCGGTGCTACGGGCCTTGTCGGCCGACGCTCGCCTGCTGGCCGCGCGAGCGGAGCGGCTCGCGGGTGTGCTCGCCGCCGCCGGGGTCGACGCGGTCGCGGTGGACAGCACCGCCGCGGTGGGCGGCGGAGGTGCACCAGACGTCGCGCTGCCCAGCGCGGCGGTCAGCCTCCCTGAGTCGCTCGCAGATCCGCTGCGAAACGGCGACCAGGTGCGGGCCGGCCGGCGACCCGCCGTCGCAGGCCACGTCACCGATGGAAGGCTGCTGCTCGACCTGTACGCCGTGGAGCCAGCCGACGACGACACCCTGGCGGCGGCCGTGCTTGCGGTCACCGGCCGCGCGGGCTGAGCAGCGATGCACGTCATCGCGACCGCTGGCCATGTGGATCACGGCAAGTCGGCACTGCTGCGCGCGCTGACCGGGATGGAACCCGACCGCTGGGCCGAGGAGAAGCGGCGGGGCCTGACCATCGACCTCGGCTATGCCTGGATGGCGCTGGCCTCGGGGGAACGGCTGGCGTTTGTCGATGTGCCTGGGCACTCCAGGTTCGTGCCGAACATGCTCGCCGGAGTGGGCCCAGTCCCCGCCGTGCTCTTCGTCGTGGCGGCTGATGGCGGCTGGATGCCGCAGTCGGCCGAGCATCTCGCCGCGATCGACGCGCTCGGTATCTCCTGCGGCGTGCTCGTGGTCACCCGGGCCGACCTGGCCGATCCCAGCCGGGCCATGGCCCAGGCGGCTGCCCGGATCCGCCAGTCAAGCCTCGGGAACGTGCGGGCCGTCGCGGTCAGCGCCGTCACCGGCGCTGGCCTGCCAGAGCTCGTCAGTGCCCTGGGCGAGCTCGCCGGCCAGCTGCCGCCCGCCGATCCGAAGGCGCCGGTCAGGATCTGGGTGGACCGCGCCTTCAGCATGACGGGCAGCGGCACCGTGGTGACCGGAACATTGCCGGCCGGCACGGTGCGCCGCGGTGACGAGTTGCTGCTCACACCGGCGCTGAGGCCGGTCAAGGTGCGCGCGCTGCAGTCGCTAGGCGAGAACGCCAGCGAGCTCACCGGTGTCGCGAGGGCCGCGCTGAACCTGCGCGGGATCGACCGGGCCGACGTGGCCAGGGGGATGGCCCTGGTGCAGCCCGGCCGCTGGCGGCTGGCCAGGCAGGTCGACGTGCGGATTAAGCAGGAGCGCGAGAACGGGCTGCCCAGGCTGATCACCGTGCACGTCGGTTCGGCCAGGACGCAGGCCAAGGTCAGGCTGCTCGGCGACGCAGTTGCCAGGCTCGCGCTCCGCGACCCGCTGCCCCTGCACGTCGCCGACCGGGTGCTGCTGCGCGATCCTGGCGCGGCCCGTGAGCAAGCCGATCCCGACGGCCGCCGCGACATCTGGCCTGGCATAGTCGGCGCGATCGTGCTCGACGTCGATCCTCCGCCACTGACTCGCCGCGGCTCGGCGGCCGCCGCGGCCGCCGAACTCGGGGCCTGGCCGGACCGGCCAGCGGCAGCGAACCTGGTCAGGCGGCGCGGCCTGGTCGCAGCGGCCGACCTGACCGCCATGGGCGTGGCCGATCAGCCAGAACCTGTCGCAGCCGGCTGGCTCGCCGACCCTGAGCACTGGGCTGGCCTGGCTGCCAGGCTGGCCGCCATTGTGGCCGAGCACGCCGAACGTGAACCGCTCGCTCCTGGCCTGCCAGTGGAGGCCGCGCGTGAGGCACTCCGGCTGCCCGACCGGCGGCTGGTCCCGGCGCTTGCGTCCGTGGCGCCGTCAGTGACCGCCACTGCCGGGGTGCTCACAGCCGGCGCCCAGCCAGACACCCTTCCTCCCGCGCTGGCCGCCGCGGTCGCCTCGCTCCTCGCTGACCTGGCCGAGCGGCCGTTCGACGCCCCTGACGCCGCCAGGCTGAGCGAGCTTGGCCTCGATAAGCGGGATCTGGCCGCGGCGGCCAGGCACGGAGCGCTCTTGCGGCTGGCTGACCAGATCGTCCTGGCGCCGGGCGCGGGGGAGCGCGCAGCTGAGATCCTGGCGGGGCTTGACCAGCCGTTCACGGCGGCGGCGGCTCGGGTAGCGCTCGGCTCTACCCGGCGGACCGTCATCCCGCTGCTCGAGCACTTGGACCGGGTGCGGATCACCCAGCGGCTGCCTGATGACCGCAGGAGGATCCGCGGCTAGGATCGCGCCCGCGCTTAATCCTGTACGCCTCTAACCCTGCGCGCCTCGGCTGGAGAAGCGGGCAGCGCTCCATGCCCTGGCCTCGGGCGGCGGCTTGTCCGCGGAGATCCAGCGGGTGATCGCCAGGCCAGTGGCCGGCGCGTTAAGTATCCCCGTCCTGAAATGGCCAGAGGTCAGCCAGGCGTTGCGCAGGCCGGGAACCCGGTCGATGACTGGACGGCGATCCGGATGCCTGGGCCTGAAGCAGCACCACTGGTGAGAAACACCCACATCGCGGACGCCGGGCAGCGCCGCACGCAGGCCTCCCATGATCGTGTCCACGACTTCCTCCCGTATTAGCGGACTCTCGTCGCCATAGTCGAACGTGCCTCCAGCGAGCAGCCTGCCGTCCTCGAGGGGCGTCGCAACCGGGGCGATCGTGCACGGCAGATGCACGCTGGCCGGCTCGGTGACGATCAGGTGCCCCTTGACCCGGTCGGCGGGGATATCGATCTCCAGCCCGTCGATGACGGGCGGCTGCCCCGTGGCGAAGACCACGGCACCCGCGCTGATCTCGCCCGCCGATGTGGTGACCGACTCAAGCCGGTCACCCCGGATAGTCACGGCGGTTGCCGCCACGCCAGTGCCGACCGCCGGCAGCCCCTCGGCGAGGCCGACAAGGGCGCGCAGGGGGTTGACCCTGGCCTGATGCCGGATCAGCGCGCCGCCCAGGTGCCAGGCCAGGCCGGGAACCAGCGCGGCAATCTTCGCCGCATCGAGCCACTCCACGTTCACTGGCTGATGCGCGGCCAGGCCGCCAGGATCAGGAGCCAGGCCGATCCAGTCGAGTTCGACCAGCCCGAGGCCGCCCGGCGTGACCTGGTCGAGGTAACGCCAGCGCTCCAGGCTGGCGCGCTCCAGGTCGACAAATGTCTCCGGATCGCTCCACTGGTGCGGTTCAGGGATCAGCAGCCCGGTAGCGCCGCCGGTGGCTCCGGCGCCCAGCCGTCCGGCCTCGATCAGCTGCACCGAACCGAGCCCGGCGTCGTGCACCGATGCGGCGACGGCCACGCCGAGAATCCCGCCGCCGACCACCAGGACATCTGGTCGCGGGCTTGCGATCGTCCCTGCGCCGCGGCCCAGCATGGCCCGCTGATCGGAAGTCAGTTGCTCGCGCCAGATCGCGCCGGTCACGGTCATGGGTCTTATCCTCCGCGATCCGGCTGCCTGCGGGGAACGAATCGGCCCCGTCGTGGCTTGTTGGTAGGTACGGGCTACCCGCCGGGTGCGGACCGAGAAGTAGGCTGAGCCAAGGTGAAAGCGACTCAGCGCAGGAGGTGGTAGGTCGTCCTCGCCGACAAATATGGCCGCGTGGCCACGGACCTGCGCGTGTCGCTGACCGACAGGTGCAACCTGCGGTGCAGCTACTGTATGCCGCCCGAGGGCCTCGACTGGCTGCCGGGGGCCGACCAGCTCACCGACGACGAGCTCATCAGGCTGCTCACGATCGCCGTGCAGCAGCTCGGCATTACCGAGGTCCGGTTCACCGGCGGCGAACCCATCCTGCGGCGCGGACTTGCCGGCATCATCGCCAGGACGGCCGCACTCGCGCCAAGGCCCGAGATCTCGATGACGACCAACGGCATCGGGCTGGCCAGGCTGGCTGGCCCGCTGCACGAGGCCGGACTTGACCGCGTCAACGTCTCGCTCGACACCCTGGACCCGCAGACGTTCGTGCGGCTCGCCAGGCGGGACCGGCTTCCCGATGTGCTCGCCGGTCTGGCCGCCGCGGCCGCGACCGGACTGGCACCCGTCAAGGTCAATGCCGTCCTGATGCGCGGCTTCAATGATCATGAGGTCGTCGATCTGCTGCAGTTCTGCCTCGACCACGGATACCAGATGAGGTTCATCGAGCAGATGCCGCTCGACGCCCAGCATGGCTGGCGCCGGGAGAACATGGTGACCGCCGATGAGATCCTCGAGGCGCTGTCCGCGAAGTTCTGGCTCGCGCCTGACGAGCCCGAAGCACGCGGCTCCGCTCCGGCCGAGACATTCCTGATTGACGGGGGCCCGGCCCGGGTTGGCGTGATCGGCTCAGTCACCAGGCCGTTCTGCGGTTCCTGCGACCGGGTCAGGCTGACCGCCGACGGCCAGGTGCGGAACTGCCTGTTCGCCAGGCAGGAGAGCGACCTGCGCACGCCGCTGCGCGCGGGCGCCGGTGATGACGAGCTGGCCGACAGGTGGCGCCTGGCGGTCGCCGGCAAGCTGCCAGGGCACGGCATCAATGACCCAGGCTTCCTCCAGCCGGCCAGGCCGATGTCGGCCATCGGCGGCTGACTTGTGCAGATGCCGGGCGCTGCTGGATCGCAACAGTATGCGCAGTTCGCTGCCGTCGTGCTGGCCGGTGGCCGGGCAAGCCGGCTCGGCGGCGCAGACAAGCCCGGCGTCGTAGTCATGGGCCGGTCGCTGCTGGCGACCGTGGCCAGCGCCGCCATCGGGGCAGGTTCCCGCCGGGTCGTCATAGTCGGGCCGCCGAGGCCGGACCTGATCGCCGAGCTGGTTGAAGGCGGCCCGCGGCCGGCGAGCGCCGCTGGCGTTTCCATCGAGTTCACAAGCGAGGACCCGCCCGGCGCCGGGCCGGTCCCGGCGCTGCGGGCGGGACTTGAACTCGTTACCCAGCCTCGGCTCGTCCTGCTGGCAGCGGACCTGCCGTTCCTGCGCGAGGTTCACGTACGGGCCCTGCTCGCCGCGGAGGACGGCGCGGCTGCCGGCGGGTCCATGCTTGTGGACGGGCAGGGCCGCCCGCAGTGGCTCGCCAGCTGCTGGCCCACCGCCTCCTTGCGGTCGGCGCTTGACCGTTACCAGGGCAGCTCGCTAGGCGGCCTGCTCGGGCCGCTGCGGCCGGCCGAGGTAACGACCAGCCCCGTCGCCGGCCAGCCACCGCCCTGGCTGGACCTCGACACGAGGGAAGACGTGGCCGCAGCGCTTGCGTTGGCCACGCAGGAAGACCCGCCGACCGAAAGGTAGCAGCCAATGAGCACGCTGCAGGCGTGGATCAGCGCTGCGTGCGCCGAGCTTGGCGTGCAGCAGTCGATCGTGGATGAACGCGCTGTTCTCGATCTCGCCAGGGAGGTCGCGCACCAGGTGGACAGGCCAGCTGCGCCTGTCGCGGCGTTCCTGCTCGGCGTGGCGGTCGGCAGCGGCGAGCAACTCCGGCCGGCCGCCGAGCGCCTGCTCGCGCTGACCGAGCGCTGGCAGGACGCCGGCCCGGACAAACCGGAGCAAGGCCGGCCCCACAGCGGGTAACGCCGCGCCTGGCAAGCAACGGCCGGCGTCTGACTCAGCCAACCTCGGCAGCTGGCCGGAGAGGGCGCACATCAAAGAGCCCTCGCGACGCCCATCAACTTTCGAAGCTCACGGTGCTTGCCAGCGATAGGTTAAAGATATATCTTTGAGCTATCAAGAAATTCTCACAGGAGGCTGAGATGAACGAGAGAGAGACGAACGACCAAGAATTCAACGAACGCTGGGGCGGGCATCCGCACCGGCATCACGGCGGCAGGCGGTTCA
>Ga0070707_100005279_pt1 | contig 12094 bp, 12 predicted proteins | sample KBSK5502metaG_FD_65468 | JGI IMG/M metagenome (GOLD analysis project Ga0070707, IMG submission 65468) | Corn, switchgrass and miscanthus rhizosphere microbial communities from Kellogg Biological Station, Michigan, USA - KBS K5-50-2 metaG | ecosystem: Host-associated > Plants > Roots >... | reverse complement strand
CGGTGATAGTGAAGCGACAGCTCGCATGGTCGCAACTGAGGTTGGCATCGGCATGCGATCATGTTCGCCCGCAGCGCTGCGGGAAAACCCGGAGACAGCAGTAGCTACGAGTGATGTTTTTGCGGGTGTGTTCCCGGAGGATAAAATTCACCTGATTCAGGCCCTGCAGCGCAGCGGCCATGTCGTGGGCATGACGGGCGACGGGGTGAACGATGCCCCTGCGCTCAAGCAAGCAGAGGTGGGTATCGCCGTCGCCAGTGCGACCGACGTCGCGAAGGCTGCCGCCAGTCTGGTACTAACCTCCGCCGGACTTGGCAATATGGTAGCAGCGGTCGAACTGAGCCGTCGCATCTACCAGCGTATGCTGACCTATACGCTGAATATGAGCATCAAGAAAATCTCGATCCCGCTCTTCCTGAGCCTGGGACTGCTTTTTAGCGGCGTGTTTGTGACCAACGCACGGCTGATGGTGCTGATGCTGTTTGCGAACGATGTGGTGACCATGTCGATCACCACTGATCGAGTCTCCCCGGCAGGCAAGCCGGAACACTGGGCAACGCGCTCACTGATCATGGCAGCGTTCAGCCTGGCTTTGCCGCTGCTCTTGCTGGATTTTGGCGTGTTCTGGGTTGGTCATACCTTCATCCAGCTAGCACTGCCACAAGTGCAGACTTTCGTCTTCGTCTGGCTAGTCTTGAGCGGCCAGCTCACGGTCTACCTGGTGCGGGAACAGCACCATTTCTGGCGGTCACGGCCCAGTCGCTGGTTGCTGATCAGTTCCATCGCCGATGTGGTGATCTTCAGCCTGCTGGCAACCCAGGGATGGCTGATGGCAGCCATCCCGATGTATCTCGTTGCAGCGCTGCTTTTCCTTGGCTTGATCTACCTGGTCGGAGCAGATTTCTTGAAGGTTCGCATCTTCCATTGTTTCCAAGTACGTTGAGCCCTTAGAGAAGCCGGGGAAGAAACACACACTCCTGTGAAAGGTATCTCATGTGCATCGAAACGGCGCACCGGGTCAGCATATCCAATCCTGAAAACCGTACCCTAAGCAGCACAGTGTATATTAACTCCCCAGAAAAGCAAGACCTCATGGATGCTTCCTTTGACTCTGCTGTCGGTTGTCCTCATCCCCAGTGACTGGACGCAAGAGAGCCCAAAAAGCCTGCGCTGCTCGTGAGAGGTGTTTGTCCATGCGCCGTACCAGACTGAGCTGAGGACGTAGGTTGAGTCCTACAATTGGAACTCGTACCAAGTCGCCTGCTGCCAGCTCGCGCTGCACGGCAAGGGCAGAGACGATCGCCGCTCCCACGCCACTCATGACCATTTGCTTGATAGCCTCATTATCCGGCACTGTAAACAATGGGCGGACTTGCACGCACTGAAGGCGCAACGCTTGCTCGATCACCTCGCGTATGCCGCTGCCCTGCTCACGCAGCAGCAACTCTCCTTCCCGTAGTGCCTCTGGCTCCACTGCCTGCAGTTCTCTCCAACGATCATCAGGGATCCAATTTTCCGCAACATTGATGTCCTCTCTTCAGCATGCTCTCACCACTCGTGTTTTAATGTATCAGTAGTTTGTTGGCTGGGGAAATCGCATCTGATTTCGGGTGTCTATCCTGAGCAATTTGAGCTCTAATGGTCACTATGTAATGGGTTTAAAACGAGACAAAATCCCAAGTCATCAAACTACCGGTATGGCTTGTAGCGGATGTTTTGATCCCATTTGCAAAGCTCACCCTCCAAATTTCAATGACCGTGCGTCTATGCATTGAGAGATCATCCCTACCTCTGTTGTAGGAATGACGATGACGATGCCGTAGACTCCGAAATTGAAGAGTGAGTCTGCGGTACAGGTTCTTGCCAGGAGGGACACAAACATGATCGACGAAGAAACGATCAAGGTAACGCGTGCAGATTTCGAGTCGGTTGGGAAGAAGCTAGAACACTTTGTGAGCGGGTTAACGCCTGCCGAACAAGAAGTGATGGCTGGGATGATGCAACTTGCAGCGGGAGTACAGCCATGGTGGAATCCCGTTGTCAGGCTCCATTACAAGCCGAGAGGTGGAAAGGAGGTCGTCTTTGGTGACGCTGATGGACTCCTCGTGTTATTCGGGTATCACGGCTTTAGGGTGGTTCACCCTGAGGGCCCGTTACCAACAGAACTTCCACAGTTCCTGGGAGCGACCCTGGTGGTAGGCGAAGAAGAGCACCTTGGGACATGAAGATAGCCCGATCACCAGGATCCCGGACCTTCATATTACGCGCCTGAAACGGGAGGGAGGCCATCACCCACCGCTGTCATTAGGGAGAGCCTTTTTGCAATCGGCGCAGTGAGAGTGAAACATAGTCGGTTTGAGCCAGTAGCCCATCAAGAACGAAGCTATGCCCTACTGCCACCAACCAAATTCCATGTGGAGCTACGGTGTGGCAGTAGGATTTCAACTGCTGGCACTCTTTACCCAGCAGTTACGCCACATGCAAGGTCTGGGCAAAGCGAAGTACTGCATTGGTGGGTTGGTGAAGCCATCTACATAGCACTGTTACTACCAGGGCCGCTATTAAGCCATCGATGCCACCACCTAGAATATCCACGGGATAATGGAGACCGACATAGACCCGCGCCAGGCCGATACCACTTGCTATGACAATCGCTCCCACTAAAAGGAACAGGGGCACAATGAGTACGGCAAAACTCTGGTTTTGCCATCCCTGACCCCGCCTACGCCAGAGAGAAACCAGCAACGGAAGGGTAAGAAAGAGGAGCATGCCGACCACTGCAAATGACCATGCGGTATGGTCGCTGGGAGATGAAGCATCGGCAGGATGAGTCAGAAGCAGATGGATGTTGTGGTTGACGAATGGACGGGGTTCGAAGATTATATGCTCAAGAAGAAGGTTCAAGAGATAGGCAAGTACGCACGCGATCCCTATCCATAATACGACTGCGCGCCTTTTCTGTATCATTTCAACTTCACCTGGGTGCAACGTCTGCTTTCGCCAGTGAAGCGGTCTCCCCCACACGAGAAGCAGGAAAAGCGGCCAGCAGAAAATCAGCGAATTGGCGCAAAAGATCATCAGCGTGTCAAGCAAAGGAAATGTCCCGGCATGGACATTCATAGCTCGAAAAAGAGTGTAGTTGAGTTGTAATAGCTGCGAGATCATATTGTCCTTTCTTTCTCACTATGCTTTTTGGATTGGTCAGCTATACATAATGAGGCTCTAAGCCTGTAAACCGATTCCTACATAAATAGTCAGCCAAAGGATTTGATCAGCGACCGAGTCGACCGTTTACGAGCCTTATCTAGCAGGTGGAGATTACTTTCATGTGTCCGTGCAGTTCACGTTTCCCCGGTCGCGAGCTGTCAATCGCTCGCTTCACGTTCGTTGGTAACTGATACCTTTGCTGCTGACTTCTCGCTACCGGTCTCACCTTTGGCTGCCGGCTTTTGTGGAATACCATAGGTGGCAGCTACTTCACCGTTTAGGATCGGCTTTGAAGAGCGTAACACCAGGTACGTGATGGGAAGGAGCACGATGAACACGACTATTGATGTCCATTGGGCCTGCTTTAAGCCCCAATTCAGACCGAAGAAACTGACAATGAGATTGTCGCGCACGAAGAAGAGCAAAAATTGGGTGAGCGCGTAGCTATACAGGTAAACAAGCATCAGGATCCCAGGTCTACGCACCCGACGCGCCAGGTAGAGCATGAAAGCCAACAAAACGACATTTGTCAGCAGTTCATATCCAGCGGCAGGCTGTACCGGTACATTACAGGTCGTCGCAATCTGGCAAGCCCAGCTACTGGGATGCTGGTACACGGTAGACCAGGGGAGTGTACTACGATACCCAATGATATCGCCATTAATCAGATTGCCAATGCGCCCGAAGATCTGTCCGGCCGCTGCAAACAGCACCCCAGCGTCGATGAGCACAAGTGGATTGATGCGTTCGGCGCGCGCACGCCAGATGAGCACGGGAATGATCAGGAAGATGGCGCCAAAGAAGGCCATGCCGCCCTCCCACGTAGCGAGGATATGTTGAGGGTGCACGAGATAGTAGGACACAAAGTTCGGCTGCTGTACAACAAAGTACAGGCGTCTACCAATAAGACCAGCAGCAATACACCACCAGAGCGTGCGGTAGATGATGGCCTGGGTAATACCCTTCCGTCTTGCATACCTCTGGGCCACGAATAAGCCCACGAGAATGGCAACAACGTACATCAATCCATACCAGCGCAGGGCAAAGGGACCAAGATGGACGATGACGGGATCGATATTGATATAGATGTAGGGTGGACCGATACGTAACCAGCCCCAATCAATGACAGAGGCGAACAGAGAAATACTTCCCATCGATTGCTCCAATTCTGAAAACGAGACACATTGCTCGCTATTCTACTACATGGGTGCAATACCCAATCCACGCAGCACCATCTCGAGCGCAATAATGGCCATGACAGGGAGGAAAATCAGGCGCAGCGTTTTGTTGCTCAAACGAGCGAGCAGGCGAGTTCCTAGAAATGCTCCCAACAGGACGCCCAGCGCCACAGGAGCAGCTATCAGGGGAGGAACATCACCGCGCGAAAAGTAAATGCCCGCGCTGGCAGCCGCCGTCACGCCGATCATGAAGTTGCTGGTCGTAGTGGAGACTTTCATCGGGAGCCGCATCATGGTATCCATCGCTAACACCTTAAAGGTGCCACTCCCAATGCCGAGCAGTCCCGAGATGATTCCAGCTAGATACATCATGGCCATACCAAGCGGCGTGCGGGTCACCTGGTAGGCAACCCGTCGTCCCAGGCGTTGATCTGGGTACGTGCCAGAGAGGCCCAGCCAAGTTGCCATACGATCGTTCTTCACCCCCTGCGGTAACTCCTCGCCGATCTTGAATACCAGCGGAACAGCAGAAATCAGCAAAATAACCCCGAAGAGCACAAAGAGCAGATTGGGAGCGAGCAGTCCTGCCAGGAACGCCCCTGTAATTGCCCCGGTCGTTGTCCCTAGCTCGAGAAACATACCGACACGTAAGTTGGTTAAGTGGTCTCGCACATAGGCCGCAGCAGCGCCACTCGAGGTCGCTATGACTGAGATGATACTCGCCCCGATGGCAAAGTAAATAGGCAAGCCGAAAGCCAGTGTCAGGAGAGGGACAATCAGCACACCTCCACCCAGTCCTACAAGCGAGCCCAGCACTCCTGCCACAACCGATCCTACAAAAATGAGCAGGACGACCACCAGGGAAAAGTTGAGGTGTTGCATCGTAGTGTGGCTCGTACTGCCTACAAGAGTGCCAAGCAGGACATTACTGAGCAGGAGTATAGCCAGTACAAGCGCGGTGATCACCACGAATCGGAGATCCCGCTCCAATGCGAACGCCACGATGGATACCGCGACACGCAAGACCGGTGTCGCGATCAGCAGCAGCAGTCCCAGCGCGATGATGGCTTGTGGGTGCAGAACCAGCAATCCTGCCCACACCTGGCTGAGCGTTTGTGGAAAGCTGAGGAACCTTTGGACAGAAAATCCTCCTGGTCGCAGTGGCAGCATGAGCAAACCGATCAAAATGATGCTTGCGCTGAGCATGACGCCACCTTGCAATATCCATCCGATCAGCTTTGCAGTAAACTCCTCTTTAGCAGAGGGGATATTCTGACGGGGCTCAGGTGGGGTATCTCGCGAATGTCCCTCTTGTTTCGGCGTTGTTACGAGTGAATGGTGAGAAGTAAATTCTTTCATGGTATGGTGTCTATCGCTTCCGTTGTGAAAGTGCAATTCTGACCTAAAACTCTCATGTGTTATCAACCACTTCTTTAGAGTATTTGGTGATGAGACTTCTTTCGTCCAATGACTCATTTTCTTCGCTCAAAGAGTAGCACTGTGGTATCCCAATGCCATCACGGGGCAGGTAACGACGATCACGAAGCGTTCACAAAGCGTGATGTGAGTGTCAAATGAGCCTTGACCCTGCTATACTCAGTATAGTCCAACTTTTTTCATTCTTCCAATATATGTTTCTTATGAAATACATAACTCATAGGAATGAATACTTAAGGAGATGACAAAAGCACACAAGAAGTGCACAGCTTCGGTACCATGACTGGCGATCTGCTGCAATAACTCGACTGGGGGATGGCAGCCAACTGCTGCTGTGTGACAATGAAGAGCACAAGGGGCTTTCTATCCCTTTATGGAGGTGACAATTCATGTTGGGAAGGCGATTATCCAGCCAAATCAAAGGGCCTCAATAGTCACCCTTCGCCATTTCAATACGTGATCAAAGGATCTCATCTATTTAAAAGTGGCACTGCCGACAATACCGACGAAACAGGAAGGCCTCAGCGTGATCTGAGGAAACCCGACCTACTCAAGGGGACGGGAGGATGTCAACTGCGAGTCGCCTCAACTAAAAGCATCGGGATGAGAAAGATGTAGAAATCCCGCAGGCTGACGATATCGAACCCTGCCGCTGACAACGTGCGAGCGGTATTGCGGTTCCAGTAGCAATTGCCGTTCACAGTTCGCGAGAGCGGTGTCATGATATTCTGTACACCCGCCAAAAAGGCGTTACGCGAGCGCACGTGTTCGAGCATGTAGAGCGTGCCACCTGGCTTCAGCACGCGCATGACCTCGCGGAAGCCGCGCAGGGGATCATCAACGGAGCAGAAGACCAGCGTGACAACGGCGCTGTCAAAGGTGGCATCGGCGAATGGTATGTTTTCGGCGGCGGCCTGCGTGAGATGAACCGGGACGCGCGCGTTCTCGATGTGATTGCGAGCATAGCGCAGCATGGTGGCGTCCGGCTCAGTCGCCTCGACGCGCTCAACCTTTGTCGGATCGTAGTAGGGGAAGTTCAGGCCGTTGCCAGCACCGACTTCCAGGACAACGCCTGAAGCCTTGCCCGCCGTATCCTGACGCAATGGTCCCATAAAGTAGCTTTCAGCTAAACCGCGAAACAGCAATTCGTAGAGCGTGGAAAAGATGGGATGGCTGATCGTCGTTTGTGTATCGCTATCCTTTACCTGGCTCATCTTCACCTCTACTCCCGCTTAGAAGTTCTCTCATCTCTATCAAGATATATTCATGCTAGCACTATACAATACATCTGGTTGAGTTGTCATGTGAGGAAGGAGATCCCACTCTATGGACATTTCCTGAACGGATAACGTAGCAACCACGAGAGCACGCGCATAGCGAGCGGGTACCATTGCATGAGAAGTTCTGGTTCCTCTTGCTACGTTATGCGCCTGCTTCCAGGTATAAGAGTACCTACATGCACTTCAGCTCTTTCCAGGAATCACATCGAACAAGCACTGTCTGAGCAAATTGCCCGAGTGTGCTGCTTGACTGCTCCGCGGCCTACTCTGCAACCAGATAGGGGCCAGTGGCCCTTGTTTGTTCAAGAGCACCCTGGTGGTCGTCCACACAACCAATCCAGGAGGAGACGTGAGTCTGGCCAGAGCCACCCGTTGCATACGCCTCTCCTGCGAGATCTCCGGCGCGACACACATGAGCACTGGCAGCATCGAGCACTCTCTTGTCCATTCCCGCGAGGAGATGTAGTGTGCATAGGAAGTGAACTTGACCGCCAGATCGCGCACATTCATGGTACCGCGATCCCACTCCAACCAGAACCGCATCCGCTTGGCCCCCACACGATATTCCGCTAGCGCATCGGGCCTCAGATTGTACCACTGCTCATTTAGCCGGTAGCGGCGTTCGCATACTGGCCCCGTCTCCCACCAACAAAGCGCGTGTTCCGATTCTTGTCTTGCGGCCAAGGCCAACCTGGCAAAGAAGCCGTAGATCCCGGCAGTGTGCTTGATACGCTGAAGCAGCCAGGCTTCTCCTCGCTGTACCACTGTTGACGTTTCGCTCTCCGCACCATCATCAGACATTGCTGCAATGTTGCGAATATGCATATGGTTCGCTGCAGCGATCAGGCGCAACCCGCGCTTACAGAGATGCCAGCGTTTCCCGGCCTCATTCGGAATCGGCTCGAGACAGCCCAGCTGATGGAGATCATACAGCGAGCAACGCACCGACTTTTGTTGGAGATTCAGGAACGCCGCCAGTTCCTCATCAGACAGGAACGGGTGTGCCAGCATCAGGCGCAAGATATTCCATTGGCAAGGAGTCAGCCGCAGTCCCAGCAGAGCGATCCCCTCCTGTTCTTCCAAATCTTCCTGCGCGACGTGTGCAGCGCGATTGGCAAGGTCTCCCACAATGAAGCGACCGAGACGAGCGGGTGCTCCAGAGGATATAGTCGCGATGGAAGCGTTCGAGGGTAATCGTGCGTCGCGCTCCTCTTCTTCACCTTCCTCCAGACACAGTGAGGGAGGGAAAGTCGCGCGCGTCAGTGGCTTCAGCAGATCTTGCAGATGACTGGACACCTCGGTAGTAAGTGTGCGCCAGTTGAGCAACCAGGGATTCATGTGGGCGCTTTCAGGTGGAGGAAGGCAGGCCAGCGCTCCAGCAAGGGGATCAAGGCGCAATTTCAGCGATGTGGCCTCGGCAGCGCGCTGCCAGTGGTCGCGCTGCCGCTGCGATCTCGCCAGGATCAGCACTGGCAACATGTGCTGATAGGACGACCAGCGTTCGGGGGACTCCCGCCAGCACAGGAGGCGTTCTATGCGCAGGCACATCAACCGTTCATCGTCCAGCTCTGTGGAGAGGATGAACAGGCCATACCACTTGTCCACCACGCTGTTCTCGCTCTGCTGTGTGCGAATACACAAAGCGACCGCGCCATCAGCGAAGAAGCGCATGCTCTGCTCACGATACAGGAAACGGTGCGTCACATCACGCTGCCAGTTCCAGCGCACGAGCCGGGGCCGTCGCCCCTGAGTCGCCATGGCCTCTGCCGCATGCATGACCAGGCCATTCACCACCTCCTGGAGCACAAGCAGCGTGGGCAGACGCGGTAGCAAATGCAGCAGCCCCGCTTCATCGGCCTGCCACCTGCGTGCGAGTTCGCGGGCTGGTCTGTTCATATGCCTTGCCAGCAGATGCAGGCCAGGATTACTCAGGTAGTAGAGCCGCTTCCCCGTTCCCGGCGTTTTCGGCAGGACGCTTTCGAGCAGTCCTCTCGCTTCCAGTGCTTGCACATGGCGATAGACCGTGGCGCGGCTCGCCCACCTGGCTACACCCACCACCAGGTCATCGGCACGTTGTAAGGGATAGCGCAGCAGCCAGTGTAGGAGCCGCCAATCGACGTCTACCAGGGACGCACCTATCTCCACAAGCGCCCCTGCTGTGAGCTTGCGTCGTGTCCGGCGTTGTGCTAGAGAAGACTCAGGCATCGGAAACGTCCCTTTCCTCGTCCTCTTGGTCGCGAGTTGATGCGCTTTCATCCTCTTCGCGATACATCAGATGCATGTGCGAAGGAGCCGTGACTTCCCGTGGTGTGTTGTGACCGCCACTACCACGCTTCTTCCGGCGTCGCGCGCCTCCTGCCTCTCCACCTGCATGAGCACTGCCGACCACCGTTTCCTCCTCCTCTCTCCTGATTGTCGCTCGTTGTTTGCTAGGTGCAGCGCTCCGCTGGCGTGCCTGGATCTGCCGGATCAGGTCGTCTACTACCCCAACAGGGCGTGCATCACGCGCTCGACTGCACAGTCGTACCAGTTGCGCCACCTCCTCATCAGGTTGAGGTGGAGGATCCAGATTCAGCGAGAAAACGGGCAGGCGGTGACCGTGCAGCGAGAGCTTCACGTAGCACTGATAATCATCCAGGTTGATCACATCCTCCTCTGCTATGCCATCCAGTTCATGCAGGAGCCTAGCATCCTCACCGGCCATATGGAAAGCAAAGAGGTGGTCGATATTGGCCAGCACCGTCGCTCGCAGCGTGCGCTCCAGCCGGTCCAGGTAGGCCAGCGATTGGGTGGCGAGGGCGAAACTGCCGCCGTACTTGCGTAACTCCGCCAGCATGCCCTGGTAGTTCGCGCCCCGGTAGACCTGGAACTCATCGATCAGCACCAGGTAGCACCTCCTCCGCTCCGGTGACAGGGCAGCCTGCTCGGCGAGCGCCGCCTCGAAGAGGCCCAGCAGGACGATGCCGATCAGTTCGGAGAGGTCGGCCCCGACCACACCGCTGGCCGTGCTGACCAGCAGAAGCTTCCCCGCGCGAATGACCTCGCGCAGGTCGATGGTCGAGCACGGCTGCCCCAGAATACGCCGCGCCACGCGCGAGCTCGCGAACTTAGAGAGCTTGGTGATGACCCAGGAGGTGATCTCGCGCTGCTGGTGGGCATCCATCGGCTCGTAGTAGTGCTGCCACCAGTCGAGCAGCAGGCTGTCGCGCACCTGCTCCAGGACCGCATGGCGGAAACTGATCACGCGCAGGAGCGGCACCACGTTGAGCAGAGTATACTGTTGGTCGGGTCCTTGATACGGATCGCTTTGGATGAGCCACTCATTGGCCCCGGCCAGGGACTTCAACGCGTATTCGAGGACGTTCTCTGTACGCGAGCCGTAGCTGGCCACCCACAGGTGTTCAGAGAGCGTGATAAGCGTGTCCACCGCCTTATCGCGGTCCCTGCCGACCATATCGAGCGGATTGAGGTCCACCGGATAGTCGGTATGCGCCAAATCGACCAGCACGACGTTGTCCCGCTCGCTCGCGGGAACCAGCCCACACAGGGCGTGGATGACGTCGCCGTGCGGCTCGATGAAGGCCAGACCTGGGGCTGATGCCCCGCCTCTATCAGCCCGCACCGCACACACCGCCTGTGTGTCGCGTACCCGAAGAGGCAGTATGTTGCAAGGGTTGTGAGGCAGTATGTCACTGCGCACCTTTTTGCACAATACAAAACCGTCCTCTGCCGTTCCTCTCGCCGGTTGGTTGTTCTCAACTGGCTCTAGAAGCGCTTGCAAAGAGACGGTTTAACAAAAAGAGCGGGAGACGGGACTCGAACCCGCGACAGCCTGCTTGGAAGGCAGGTTGCCGCACGATCACCACTCGCTTCTTATGAAACGGCTCCACGAGCGGCTTTCGCATTACCGCACACAGTGTGAGCGCGCCCAACAAAAGTGTTCACAAGCATTTTGATACATAACGACCTGCCCTTACGTGTCGCAAATACCTGCTTCATGTTCCCACTTCCTGACAAAAGTGTTCGCAACCTCGCAGAGGCAGATTGTTCGTCACTGGAACTGCTGCTTGAGCAACTATATACGATGCCTTCAGAAAAAACAAGTGAGGCAGGTGTTCCCTCGGAGACTCTGACCAAAATCAGTAGAACCTTAGTAGAATCACCAGCATTTTTGCAACACAACCATTCATATCTCGTAGAACAAGGGGACTTGCATGGCAGATGACAGCTGCCTATGCTCTACTTACTAGGACAAAGGAGGTAGAAGATACCCAAGATGGCGGAGCAGATCGAACAAGCACCACCACCCAGCAGTGATTTTGGCCAGCCCTTGATCGGCATTCCGTTTGCGGAAAACGGGCACGAGGTCATCCGCTATTTTACCGATGAGGCAGCTGCAGATGCGGCGGTCCGTGAGCAGGCGATTCAACGGGCCGTGAGTCTGGCTGGCAGTTGGGGCGACCTGGATTGGGTCGAGATGGAAGCGGCCCTTGACCGTATCCGAAATGTCTGCCCGCCGACCCCACCCATCACGCTATGAGACGCTACCTCCTCGACACTGGCCCTCTTGGGGCCTATCTCCAAGGTCGGGAGCCTGCCGTTGACCTCATTGTTCCCTGGATCAGGCGCGGAGAAGCAGCAACGAGTATCCTGGTCTATGGCGAGCTCATCGAGTACATCAAGAGCTTGCACGACTATCCCACCATGTATATGGGGCGGAGGCGGTCTGCCAGGCGCAATTTATCCGTATTTCCTCACCTACTCCATCCTGGAACGCTATGCTGAAATCCGCCGTACGCTCCGATCTCCTCATGGCCCTGGACTGATTGGCGATATCGATACGCTTATTGCAGCCACCGCTCTGGAACGCAACCTGATGGTCGTGACCACAGATGGTGATTATGAACGGGTACCCGGCTTGAAGGTCCGGCGCATCTCGCTCAAACGCGTGTAGGGAGTGTGGAGAGTGGACTGCACCCCATGCACCATTCA
>Ga0070707_100005278_pt1 | contig 12095 bp, 10 predicted proteins | sample KBSK5502metaG_FD_65468 | JGI IMG/M metagenome (GOLD analysis project Ga0070707, IMG submission 65468) | Corn, switchgrass and miscanthus rhizosphere microbial communities from Kellogg Biological Station, Michigan, USA - KBS K5-50-2 metaG | ecosystem: Host-associated > Plants > Roots >... | reverse complement strand
CGAGCGCCCGCCGTTCGATGCGCTGGCGGCCTATGCGCTCGAGGCGCCCGAGCGACCCTTCGAACGCCATCAGTCGCTCCTCCCGCCGAACTGGATCGGGAGCGGCTTCTGGTGGAACAGCTCGTCCATGATGCGGCGGACGACAGGCCCCGCAACCTGGCTGCCGAAACCGGCTTGCTCGACCATCGCGATGACCACGTACTGCGGGTTGTTCGCCGGTGCGTACGATGCGAACCAGCTGAAGGGTTGCTTGCCGACGATCTCGGCGGATCCCGTCTTCGCCGCGACCGGGATCGTGCTGAACGGCCAGCCGCGGTACGGGTACACCGCGGTCCCTTTCACCGCGACTTGCGACAGCGCGTGCTGCACATACTTCACAGCCGAGACCGGCGCACCGACGCGCCCGCGCACGACGGGACCGATCGTCTTCACGACTTTGCCGGCCGGCGTGACGATCTGCATGCCGAGGTGCGGCACGAGCACGTTGCCGCCGTTCGCGACGGCTGCGTACACGACGGCCATCTGAAGCGGTGTCGCCTCGACGTCGCCCTGGCCGATCGCCATGTTCAGCGCGTCACCACCGCGCCACAGGTATCCGCGTTGGCACAGGTCTTCGTACACGAGCGAGTGCGTCTTGTTGAACTGCGCGCAGTAGAAGCCCTTGTTCGCGTCCCAGTACGCCTGGCGATACGCGCGGCCGGGGATGATGCCAGCCGTTTCCTGCGGGAGGTCGATACCGGTGTCGACGCCCAAGCCGAACTTCCGCGCCCACACCTGCATCGTCTCGAAGGGCTGCTTGCCCAGACCCTGCTGGTGGTTCTCCGTCAGCCACCAGTTCTTCGCGAAGTTGTAGTAGACGGTGTCGCACGACTCGATCAGCGATTGCTGGATAGTGATGTCGGCGTTGCGCGGTTGCCAGTTGTGGAAGACCCGATCGCCGAACCGGTAGTCGGTCTGACACGGATACAAACCGTTCGGCGAACCGGCGCCGGTTGCGAGCGCGGCCGTCGCCAAGATCGGCTTGAACGTCGATCCCGGCGGGTACGCCGCTTGGGTCGCACGATCCAGCAGCGGGAAGTTGTTGGCGGGGTTGTTGAGGAAGCTCCAGTACGTGTCGGAGACGCCGCCGACGAACTTGCTCGGGTCGTAGGTCGGATAGCTCGCCATGGCGACGACCGCACCCGTCTTGGCGTTCAGGACCACAGCTGCACCGGCGGGCGCGCGGAAATTCTGGCCGGTCGCCGGGAACTGGCGCGAGCGCGCGCGCTCGATCCCTTGGAACAAGGCGTTCTCCGCGACCTTCTGCACGTCAAGGTCGATCGAGAGCTTGACGTCGTCGCCGGGCTTCGGCGGATCGTCGCCCAGCGTTCCCAACACGCGCCCCGACGCGTCGACTTCGAGCTTCTGCAGACCCGGAACGCCGCGCAAGTATTGCTCGTATGTGCGCTCCAATCCCGTGCGGCCGATCGAATCGCCGAGCTGATACCCGGTAAGCGTCTTCAGCTCATTCTCGTTCGTCTCACCGACGTAGCCGAGGATCTGTGCCGCCAACGTGCCGTATGGGTACGTGCGCACCGGAAGCGTCAGCGTCTGAACGCCGGGGAAATCCTCTTGTCGCTCGCGGATCGTGAAGATGACGTTCTGTGGAACGTCCTCGGCGAGGATCGACGGCTTGTACGGCGACGTGCGACGGTCGGCCAGCCGCTGGTTGATCCTCTGTACCGTTATCCCGAGCAGCGACGCGAGGCGCTTCTTCAACGTCAGGGCCGTTTTCGGCGACTTCGGCAGGTCGTCGCGCGCGATCCCTACCGCAAGCGCAGTACGGTTCTTCACCAGCACGCGGCCCTTGTCGTCGAGGATGCGGCCGCGCGGCGCTTCGACCGAGACGATACGCACGCGGTTGTGTTCCGCCGCATTCGCGTACGAGCTCCCCGACAGCACTTGCAGGAACCAGAGGCGCGCGATCAGCACGCCGAGCATCCCGAGCACGATCACGGCGAGGACGCCCACGCGGAGACGGATCCGGTCCTCGACGCCGGTCACAGGCCGACCTCCGCCGCGCGCGGACGCAGGCGTGCCGCGAGCGCGCGCACGATGGGAAACACGAACGGCGTGAGCAAGCAGTTGTACGCGGCCGCCAGCACCGCCGCGCGCAACACGCTCAACGCGCCGAAATGCTCGCCGAGCACCCGGTTGAAGCCCGCGTAGAACAGCTCGCCGAGGAACGTCGCAACCGACACCATAACCATCGGCAGCCACGCGCCGGGCGATTGGACCTGCGCGCGCACACGCCCGACGACGTAACCGATGATCGTGAACGTCAGGGCGGACACGCCGGCCGGAAGCTGCAACACCAGATCCGTGGACAGCCCCATCACGAACCCCGCCGTCGCACCGAAGGCCGGCCCTTCGCTCATCCCGACGGCGACGACCATCAGCAGCAACAGCTCCGGCTTCGCGCCCACCAGCGTCGCGCGCCCGAACACCGACGTCTCGAACGCGAGCCCCGTGATCGAGAGCAAGAACAGCAGCAACGTTCGCTTCCAGATCATGGGACCGCCGATCCCGTCGGCGACGGCGTCGCGGCCGCCGTCTGCCCGACGACCAGCAATACGTAATCGAGACTCGAGAAATCGACGAACGGCTGGATCTCCACCACACGCGAGAGGTTGGACTGCGCCGGCGGTGCCGACACAACGGTTCCGACCGGGATGCCGGGTGGGAAGAGGCCTCGGTCGTACCCCGACGTCACGATGCGATCGCCGACCGCGAGCTTTGCGTCCGGGTTGAACAGCTCGAGGCGCGCGACCTCCGACCCGTCTCCTTCGAGCAGCCCGGTCTCCCCGCTCGACACGACGCGGCTCGCGACGGCGCTCGTCCGATCGATCAGCAGCAGCACCTCGGACGTCGTCGGACCGACACGGATCACACGGCCGACGAGTCCGTCGCCGGCGATCACCGGCATGTCTTTCTTCACACCCGAACGGCTGCCGCGGTCGATGAACACCGTCCGCTCGAAGTTGGACGGGCTGACGCCGATCACCTGAGCCGCAACGGTGTCTAGGTTGTAGCGATCCCTTATCCCGAGCAGCCTGCGCAGGCTGTCGTTCTCACGCTGAACCTCCGCGACCGAGTTCTCGCCGGCGCGCAGTTCCGCGACCTGGCGCTGCAGCGCTGAGACGCGCGCGCGCAGCCCCGGCACCTCGGTGAATCCGGCGAAGAAGTTGCCGATCGGCCGGAAGATCGTGACAAGACCGTGCTGGATCGGCGACAAAACCGTGAGCGCGACATGGCCGATCTTCTCGAACGGTCCGTTGCCCTTCCCGCGGTAGTCGATCGTGATGATCGCAAGCGATACGACGATAAGGATGACGAGCAGCCATCGCACCCGCTTGGATCGATCGAACATCCGTATCATCTCGCCGGCACGGCTCACGCCGTGCCTAAGCCTCCTCTCGGGAGGGTTCGCGCATGCGCGCGCTCCCTCCGTCCGGCTCGGTCAGCGCTGCATCCGCGCGCAAGGCCGAACCAAAAGTCTCTTGGTTAGTGCCGCGACGACGAGATCAACACGCGTCGCAGCGCTTCGAACTCCTCCAGACACTTCCCGGAGCCCACCGCAACACAGCTCAGCGGCGACTCCGTGATGTGCACGGGCATCCCTGTCTCATGCTTCAGCCGCTCGTCCAGCCCTTTGAGCAGCGCCCCTCCACCCGTCAGCACGATGCCCCTATCCATGATGTCGGCGGACAGCTCCGGCGGCGTCTTGTCGAGCGTGTTCTTCACCGCGTCGAGGATGGCGTTCACCGGCTCCTCGATCGCGCGCCGGATCTCGGCGGCGCTGACGAGGATCGTCTTCGGCAGGCCCGTCACCAAGTCCCGGCCCCGGATCTCGGCGTCGGGCACATCGGGTATCGGGAATGCGGTGCCGATCTCCATCTTGACTTCTTCTGCCGTTCGCTCGCCGAGCTGCAGCGAGTATTCCTTCTTGATGTACTGGACGATGGCGTCGTCCAGCTCGTCGCCGGCCACACGGACGCTCTGGCTGGTGACGACGCCGCCGAGCGAGATCACGGCGACCTCGGTCGTGCCACCGCCGATGTCGCAGATCATGTTCCCCGTCGGCTCGTGGATCGGAAGGCCGGCGCCGATCGCCGCAGCCATCGGCTCCTCGATGATGTGCGCACTCCGACCTCCGGCGGCGTATACCGCTTCTTCGACCGCACGCTGCTCGACGGACGTGATGCCGCTCGGCACGCAGATGATCACACGTGGCTTTGCGAGCACCCTGCGGCGATGCACCTTCTGGATGAAGAACCGCAGCATCTTTTCCGTGACGTCGAAGTCGGCGATGACCCCGTCCTTCAGCGGGCGGATCGCTTGGATATGGCTCGGGGTTCGGCCGATCATCCGTTTCGCTTCGGCGCCGACGGCCAGGATCGAGCCGTTCTTCGTGTTCACCGCAACGACGGACGGCTCATCCAGGACGATGCCGCGTCCGCGGACGTAGACGAGGGTATTCGCCGTGCCCAAGTCCACCGCCATATCTCGACCGATGAACTGGAACCAGGTATCGAACATCTATGAGAAAGCTTCCTGTCGGGCGGACCAGAGTCGCCGGGTTCAGCGCCTCGGACCGAAGTCTTGCGAGAGTCTAGCAGCGAGGAAGGGTCGGACAAAAAGGTTGCTTGAGCAGCCTAAACAGCTCCGGCCTCGACCAGGCTCTTCCAACCCATCGCCGCCACGATGATGTGGTCGACGAACTCGAGGCCGATCAGGTCGGCGCCGCGAGCGAGACGTCTCGTGATCGCGAGGTCGTCGGCGCTCGGCGTCGGCTCGCCGCTCGGGTGGTTGTGGGCCACCAAGATGGCGGCGACGCCGGGCTCTCGGAACGCGGCCGCGAAAACCTCTCGCCGCTCCATCGGTGCGTGCGCCACACCGCCGACGCCCACCGACACCTCTCGAAGCACCCGATGGCGCCGGTCCAAGAGCAACACGACCGACTCCTCTCGCTGAAGGTGAGCGAGTCGCGGCGTCAGCAAGGCGGCAGCGTCTTCGGGCCGCAAGATCTGCGGCCGCTCGCCTGCGAGCGCGCGCGCGGCCCGCCTGCCGAGCTCCAACGCTGCAACGACCTCGGCTGCCTTCGCGAGACCCATCCCTCTGATCGCCGCCAGCTCGGTCTCCGAAGATCGCGCCAGCCCACCCGGACCGCCCACCGTCGCCAGCACGCGCGCGGCGAGAGCCATCACGCCATCGGAACCTCCCGTTCCCAACACGAGAGACAAGACCTCGGCATCAGACAGTGCGGCGGACCCAAGAGCGACAAGGCGTTCGCGCGGACGGTCGCCCGGCGGCTGCTCGCGCACGCGAAGCGTGCGCGAGGGGCTCACGGAAGGTCAGGGAAGAAGAGCTTGAGCTCGCGCTCGGCGGACTCGGGCGAGTCCGACCCGTGCACGAGGTTCTCGGTCGTGATCAAACCGTAGTCGCCGCGGATCGTTCCCTGCGCGGCCTTCTTGGGATCCGTCGCGCCCATCATCTGCCGCACGACCGCGATGGCATCGTCGCCCTCGACGGCCATCGCGATCACCGGCCCCGACGTGATGAACTCGAGCAACTCGCCGAAGAACGGCTTCTCCGTGTGCTCCGCGTAGTGCTCGGTCGCAAGCTCCTTGTCGATCGTCAGCATCTTCATCGCGACGATGTCGAGGGTTTTCTGCTCGAGGCGGCGCACGACTTCGCCGACGAGCTTCCGCCGGACTCCGTCCGGCTTCACGAGCACGAGCGTGCGTTGCTTCATCCTTCTCCCCTTGGGCGTTCATCGCGCGGCACGAGCTTCCGGCGCGCGTCGCCGACAGTGTACAAGGAGCCGGTGACGAGGATGGCGTCGGACTCCTCGGCTCTTTCCATTGCGACGGAAATCGCGTCTGCGACGTTCGGCACCGTCTGCACGTCTTTGCCGAGCGCGCGCACGGTTCCCGCAAGCTGCTCGACCGATGCAGCGCGCGGCGAGTCGTTGCGCGTCACGATCACGTCGTCGGCGAGCGCGACGAGCGGTGCGAGCACGCCTTCGACGTCTTTGTTTTCCATGATCGAAACGATCAAGTGGAGCTTGTCCCAGTGGAACGACGCCGGCATCGCCTCGGCAAGCGCGCGCGCAGCAGCGGGGTTGTGCGCGCCGTCCAGCACGACGAGCGGCCCTCGCCGGACCACCTCCATCCGCCCCGGGACTCGGATGTTCGCGAACGCTTCCCCCATCAAGTCTTCGTCCAAATGGCGATCGCCGAGCAACGTGTGCGCGGCCGCCGCACCGAGCACGACGTCGCGCGCGAATTGCTCGCCGAACATCGGGAGGAAGAGGTCAGAGTAGCGATCCGCGCCGATCCGAAGTGAGATGCTCTGGCCGCCGAGCGCGAGCGCGTCCTTCTCGAGCGCGTAGGCCTCGCCTTCGGCCCGCACGGGAGCACCCATCTCCTCCGCCTTCGATCGGATGATGTCGAAGACATCGGGCGTCTGCTCTACGGTGACGACCGTCGAGCCCTTCTTGATGATCCCCGCTTTCTCGCGCGCGGTTTCCGCCGGCGTCGCCCCGAGCTCTGGATGATCGAAGTCGATGCGCGCGAACACCGCGACTGCGGCATCGACGACGTTCGTCGCGTCCCACGAGCCGCCCATCCCCACCTCGATCACGGCCGCATCGACGGCCTTCTCCGCGAACCATGTGAACGCCAGCGCCGTGGCTGCTTCGAACCACGTGATGGGAGGACCCTGCGTGTCGAAGTGGTCGAGGTACGGAGACAGTTCCCGCCAAACATCCACGAAGTCCTCTTCCGAGATCGGCTCGCCGTCGTACGCGAAGCGCTCGCGCACGCTCATCAGATGCGGTGATGTGTACGTCGCGACGCGGAGCCCGGCTGCTCGCAATACTTCCGTCGCCGCGCGCGCCGTCGTGGTCTTGCCGTTCGTGCCCGTGATGTGGATCACGGGATAGCCCTGCTCGGGATGATCCATCAAGTCAAGCAGCGCTTCGATGCGCTCCAGCGTGGGCGACGTCAGCCGTCCTGTGCGCTCGTAGTTCGTGCGCTTGTCGAGCGCGCGTACCGCCTCGTCGTAATTCATGCGAGATCGCGGAAGGCCTGCTCGAGGTGGGCGATCGCTTCCTGTTCGCGCCCGAGCCGTTCCCGTTGCGTTTCTACCACGTCCTCCGGCGCGCGTTCCGTGAAGCTGCGGTCGGCCAGCTTCGCGCCGATCCGCTCGACCTCCGACCGATGCTTCGCGATGTCGCGCTCGATGCGCTGCCGCTCGCCATCGATGTCGAGCAGTCCCGCCAGCGGCACGTGGATGCGCGCCCCTCTCAGCACGAGACGCGCTTCTTGTGATCCGTCCGGCGCGCTCGGTGCGATCGCCAGCTCGCCCCAGTTGCCCAGCGCGCGCACGCGTTCGAGCTCAGACTCGAGGAGAATGCGCCGCTGCGCGTCTTCCACTACAACCGTCGCCGACGGCTTCGTCTTCGAGTCGATGCCGTGGTCGGCGCGGAACCGTCGCAGTGCCCCGATCACGTCTTGCAGGAACACGATCGAGCGCTCTGCTTCTTCGTCTCTCTCGCCGGAGGCAGACGGCCATTGCGCGCGCATGATGGTCTCGCCGGCGGTGAGCGCGCGCCACAGCTCCTCGGTGATGAACGGCATGATCGGATGGAGCAGCATGAGCACACGCTCGAGCACGTACGCCAAGATCGCCCGCTGGCCGGCCTTCTCTTCGTCGGTCCCGTCGTACAGCCGGCCCTTCGACCATTCCACGTACCAGTCCGCGAACTCCGTCCAGGTGAACTGACGCAGTGTCTGCGCCGCGCGCGCGAAGTCGTACTCCTCCATCGCCTTGTCTGCCTCGCGCGTCACCGCGTCGAGACGCGAAAGGATCCACCGATCGGCCAAGGTCAGCGTGTCTCGCGGCGGCAGCGAGATCGCGTCGCCGGAACGCCGGTCGGCGTTCATCAGCACGAATCGCGAGATATTCCAGAGCTTGTTGCAGAAGTTCCGGTCGCCTTCGATCCACTTCTCGTCCACCGGCACGTCGCTACCCAGCGTCGCGCCCCGGATCAGCGTCATCCGCAGCGCGTCGGCGCCGTACTTGTCGATCATTACCAGGGGATCGATCACGTTTCCGAACGACTTCGACATCTTCTTCCCGCGAAAGTCGCGCACCATCCCGTGGATGTGGGCGTCGTGGAACGGCACGTCGTGCATGAAATGCGCGCCCATCATCATCATGCGAGACACCCAGAACGTGATGATGTCGTAGCCGGTGACGAGCACGCTCGTCGGATAGAAGTCTTCGAGATCTTGCGTCTTGTCCGGCCAGCCGAGGGTCGAGAACGGCCACAGGGCCGACGAGAACCACGTGTCGAGCACGTCGGGGTCCTGTTCCAGCTCCGCGCTGCCGCAGCGCGCGCATGCCGTCGGATCCTCCACGGCCGCGAACTGGTGGCCGTTGGCGCACGTGAACACGGGGATACGGTGGCCCCACCACAGCTGGCGCGAGATGCACCAGTCGCGCAGGTTCTCCATCCAGTCGAAGTAGTTGCGCTCGAATCGCTTCGGGATGAAGCGGGTGCTGCCGTCGCGCACGGCTTGCATCGCGGCGCGCGCGAGCTCCGCCACCCGCAGGTACCACTGCTCCATCAGCAGCGGCTCCACCTCGGCGTGGCAGCGCTGGCAGTGGCCCACCGGGTGCACGTACGGGCGGATCTCGTTGCCCACGAGGCCTTGCGCGCGCAGATCGTCGAGGACCGCTTTGCGCGCTTCGTAGCGGTCGAGGCCGGCGTAAGGACCGGCGTTCTCGTTCATGTGACCGTCGAGCCCGATCACCGTGATCGCCGGCAGGTTGTGCCGCTGCGCGATCTCGAAGTCGACGGGGTCGTGCGCCGGCGTCACCTTGAGCGCGCCCGTCCCGAAGTCTTTGTCGATCGCTTCATCGGCCACGATCGGGATCTCGCGGTTCATGATCGGCAAGATCGCGGTCTTCCCGACGAGATGCTTGTACCGGCCATCGTCCGGGTTCACCGCCACGCCGGTGTCGGCGAGCATCGTCTCCGCCCGGGTCGTCGCGATCGTGATGGAGTCACTTCCGTCCTTCAGCGGGTACTTCAGCTCGACGAGCTCGCCGGCGGTGTCCTCGTGCTCCACTTCGATATCGGACAGCGCCGTCATGTTGTTCGGGCACCAGTTCGTGATCCGGTTCCCCCGGTAGATCAGGCCTTCGTCGTATAGGCGCACGAAGACCGTGCGCACGGCGAGGCTACGCTGCTCGTCCATGGTGAACCGCTCGCGGGACCAGTCCACGGAGTCGCCGAGCCGCCGCATCTGTCGCGTGATCGTGCCGCCGGACTCTTCCTTCCACTTCCACACACGCGCGATGAACGCCTCACGCCCGAGATCGTGGCGGGACGTCCCTTCCTTCGCCAGCTCCCGTTCCACGACGTTCTGCGTCGCGATCCCCGCGTGATCCATACCGGGAAGCCACAGCGCGCGGAAGCCCTGCATCCGCTTGCGGCGGATGATCGCGTCTTGGATCGAGTGGTCGAGGGCGTGCCCGATGTGCAGCGACCCGGTGACGTTGGGCGGCGGGAGCACGATGCAGAACGGCTCGCCGTCGCCGGACGGCGCGAACAAGCCTGCCTCTTCCCACTCGCGGTAGAGGCGGTCCTCCACCGCGTGCGGGTCGTAGCTCTTTTGAAGCTCCTTCGACATCGATTACTCCCTGAAAAGAAACGGGACCCTTCTGGGGTCCCGGAAGCCTATCGCCGGCGCGCGCGCCTTAGGCCCTCCCGGGACCGCGGCGTACGACCACCGTTCTCGTCATCGCGACGATGCTAGCAAAGCTAGAGGGAGCCCTCTTCTGGATTCCAGTCTCGGATCTTCTCGGCGACGGTGACGACGAGCGCCGCGCCGCCGGCAAGCTCGATCAGCTTTCCCAGACGGGTGCGGCGGAGGACCGGCAGCGACACGACGGCCGGAGCCGCGACGATCAAGCCAGTGGCCACGTTGTGGCGGATCCTACGACCCTGGTCGCTGGCGGCGAGTCGCTTCGCTTCTCCGACGGCCATCTGCGCGACTTCGCGCGCTCGGTCGTACAGCTCGCCTGCCATCTCGATCGGGTCCATGGCCCTCAACCTACCCATCCGTCCCCCGAGCGCAACGAAGGCGGCCGAAGCCGCCCTCGTGACTTCCTACCAAAGCGTTACGCGGTGCGCTCTCGCCTCACCTTGGCGGGCGGCTCTTCCGCGCGCGGCACGAGGGTCGGCGCCGCCATCTTTTGAACGACGTCTTTCGTGACCACGCACTTCTGGACGTCCTCGCGCGATGGCAGCTCGTACATAACCGGCAGGAGGACTTCCTCCATGATCGCGCGCAGCCCGCGCGCACCGGTTCCCCGCTTCATCGCAAGCTCTGAGACCTCTTCGAGTGCATCCTGCTCGAACTCCAGCTCGACACCGTCGAACTCGAACGACTTCGCATACTGCTTCACGAGCGCGTTCTTCGGCTCGGTCAGGATCTCGACAAGTGCGCTGCGGTCGAGCTGGTGAACGCTCGTCACGACGGGAAGGCGGCCGACGAACTCGGGGATGAGCCCGAACTTCAGCAGGTCCTCCGGCATCACTTGCGTCAAGATCGTGCCGACGTCCTTTTCTTCCATCTTGCGCACGTCGGCGCCGAAGCCGATCCCGCGCTGGCCGACGCGACCTTCGATGATCTTCTCGAGACCGGCGAACGCGCCGCCGCAGATGAAGAGGACGTTCGTTGTGTCGATCTGGATGAACTCCTGGTGCGGGTGCTTGCGGCCGCCTTGCGGCGGCACCGACGCCTGTGTCCCTTCCAGGATCTTGAGGAGCGCCTGCTGGACGCCTTCGCCGGACACGTCGCGCGTGATCGACGGGTTCTCGCTCTTGCGCGCGATCTTGTCGACCTCGTCGATGTAGATGATGCCGGTCTCGGCCTTCTTGACGTCGTAGTCCGCGGCCTGGATCAGCTTGAGGAGGATGTTCTCGACGTCCTCGCCAACGTAGCCGGCCTCGGTCAGCGCCGTCGCGTCCGCGATCGCGAACGGGACGTTCAGCATCTTCGCGAGCGTCTGCGCCAGCAGCGTCTTGCCACAGCCGGTCGGACCGAGGAGCAAGATGTTCGACTTTTGCAGCTCGACGTCGTTCGCGTTGTTCGCGCCTGCCTGGATCCGCTTGTAGTGGTTGTAGACGGCGACCGACAGGATCTTCTTCGCGTTGTCCTGGCCGATGACGTAGTCGTTCAGGAAATCGTAGATCTCTTTGGGCTTGGGAAGCTCTTCGAGCTTGAGCTCTGTCGTTTCAGAGAGCTCTTCCTCGATGATCTCGTTGCAGAGGTCGATGCACTCGTCGCAGATGTAGACGCCGGGACCGGCGATCAGTTTCTTGACTTGCTTCTGAGATTTCCCGCAGAAGGAACACTTCAGCAGGTCGCCTCCGTCACCGAATTTCGCCACCCGTTGCTCCCAGCTCCAGGAGCCGATCTGGCTCCGTCCTTACTGCTTATGCACTTGCGACCGCGGCCACCTTGGACGCCTCTTCCAATGCAGAACGACTGGTGATGACCTCGTCGATTATACCGTAGGCCTTTGCCTCTTCCGCCGTCATGATGAAGTCTCGGTCACTATCTTTCGAAATTTTTTCGACCGACTGACCTGTGTGATCGGCAAGTATCTCGTCGAGCAGCCTGCGGTAACGCAGGATCTCGCGCGCCTGGATCTCGATATCCACAGCTTGTCCACCGGCGCCGCCGGAGGGCTGGTGGATAAGAACGCGCGAGTGCGGCAGACCGTAGCGCTTGCCCTTCGCGCCCGCGGCAAGGAGCACCGCGGCGGCGCTGGCAGCCTGGCCCATCACGATCGTGGAAACGTCAGGCTTGATGTACTGCATCGTGTCGTACATGGCCAGTAACGCGGTGATCGAGCCGCCCGGCGAGTTTATGTAGATGTTGATGTCCTGCTCCGGGTTCTCGTGCTCGAGGAACAAGAGCTGCGCATTCATGAGATTGGCAACGTTGTCGTCGATCTCGGTGCCCAAGAAGATG
>Ga0070707_100005277_pt1 | contig 12095 bp, 8 predicted proteins | sample KBSK5502metaG_FD_65468 | JGI IMG/M metagenome (GOLD analysis project Ga0070707, IMG submission 65468) | Corn, switchgrass and miscanthus rhizosphere microbial communities from Kellogg Biological Station, Michigan, USA - KBS K5-50-2 metaG | ecosystem: Host-associated > Plants > Roots >... | reverse complement strand
AAGGGGCGCTACGAGGCGCACCACCAGGTGCAGATCTCGGACGCCGCGCTCGTCGCGGCGGCCACGCTGTCCGACCGGTACATCACCGCCAGGTTCCTCCCCGACAAGGCGATCGACCTCGTGGATGAGTCCGCGTCCCGGCTGCGGATGGAGATCGACTCCTCGCCGGTCGAGATCGACGAGCTGCGCCGCATCGTGGACCGGATGAAGATGGAGGAGCTCGCGCTGTCGCGCGAGTCAGACGCCGCGAGCAAGGACCGGCTGGAGAAGCTGCGCGCCGACCTGGCCGACCGCCAGGAGCAGCTCACCGCGCTGACCGCGCGCTGGGAGCAGGAGAAGTCTGGCCTGAACCGGGTGGGCGAGCTGAAGAAGAAGCTCGACGATTTGAAGGGCCAGGCCGAGCGCGCCCAGCGGGACGGCGACTACGAGACAGCTTCGAGGCTGCTGTACGGCGAGATCCCCACCCTGGACGCGGAGATCGCGGAGGCAATCGCCACCGACCGTCCGGATGAAGACTCTGCCGACGCCACGGTCGGGGTCCCGACCGTGGCGCCGATGGTCAAGGAAGAGGTCGGGCCCGATGACGTGGCAGACGTCGTGTCGGCGTGGACAGGAATCCCCGCCGGGCGGCTGCTCGAGGGCGAGACCGGCAAGCTGCTGCGGATGGAGGCCGAGCTCGGCAACCGGGTGATCGGGCAGTCCGCGGCCGTGCAGGCCGTCTCCGACGCGGTGCGCCGCGCACGGGCCGGCGTGTCCGACCCGGACCGGCCCACGGGGTCGTTCCTGTTCCTCGGGCCGACCGGTGTCGGCAAGACGGAGCTGGCCAAGGCCCTGGCGGAGTTCCTGTTCGACGACGAGCGGGCGATAATCCGGATCGATATGAGCGAGTACGGCGAGAAGCACTCGGTCGCGCGCCTGGTCGGCGCGCCGCCGGGATACGTTGGCTACGAGGAGGGCGGGCAGCTCACTGAGGCAGTGCGGCGGCGCCCGTACTCCGTAGTGCTGCTCGACGAGGTCGAGAAGGCGCACTCCGAGGTGTTCGACGTGCTGCTCCAGGTCCTGGACGACGGGCGGCTCACCGACGGGCAGGGCAGGACCGTGGACTTCCGTAACACGATCCTGATCCTGACCTCGAACCTGGGCTCCGCGTTCATCGCCGATGCCGCGCTTGATGACCGGGCGAAGCGGGACGCGGTACTCACCGCGGTGCGCGCGGCGTTCAAGCCGGAGTTTCTCAACCGGCTCGACGATGTGATCATCTTCGACTCGCTAACCACGTCGGAGCTGACCAGGATCGTGGACCTGCAGGTCGAGCGGCTGGCAGCACGGCTCGCCACCCGGCGGCTGCTGCTGACGGTGAGCCCGGCGGCCAGGGAATGGCTCGCGCTGACCGGGTTCGACCCGGTGTTCGGAGCGCGGCCGCTGCGCCGGCTCGTGCAGTCCGCTATCGGCGACAAGCTGGCGCGGGAACTGCTGTCCGGCTCGATCACCGACGGGGACGAGGTCCTGGTCGATCTAGACCCTGCATCGGACGAGCTCACGGTCGGCCCGGCGGCGAAGGTCGCCTAAGTCAGTACTTTGTCCCTGGTTTCTGCTGCTCTGGCAGTGGAAAACAGGGACAAACTGTTCTTGAGCGGCGGGCGTCTTTGAGGGTGGGCTTACCTGGGGCGCTTCCAGAAAAAGTGGCGGTCCTCAGCGCCGGAATCTCCGGCCCGCGGCCGGCTGAACTCGGTCAGCACGCGAATCGCCTCGTTCCAGAGCGCGTCGAGATCGGCGCCTGCGGGTGCCCCGGGCGTGTCGCACGCCCGGAGCTTGACGGCCAGTTCGGTCAGCCCGGCGAGCTCCCTGGTGCCAGCCGGCTCACCAGCCAGCGATGTGAGCAACGCGTCGAGCCGGGTGGCCAGGTCGGCGAGGAACCGGAGCCGCTCGGCGGACGGCGCGTCCTGGGCCGTCCGCAGCGCGGTGATCTCATCAGCCACCAGATCGCGGGCCGCGAGCAGCCACGCGTCACGTTCGACGCGACCTCCGCCGAAGCGTAGGTGGCCCCGCGGGGTGGCACCCATGCCGTGCGGCGCGGGCGCGCCCCACGGCCGGGGCGCCCTCGGACGCGTCCGGCGCGAGCCTGCGGGGCCCGGGCCGCTGAGGGCGATGCCCCGACCCTGGCCGCCCTGCGTACCCTGCGAGCCGCCGAGGGCGGCGAACGCCGGGCCGCGGCCAGCCAGATCCCATCCGGCGGGAAGCTCGACGGGCTGGGTGACCCGGTGCGGTACTCCCCCGTCCGTGATCACGCGTGAATCCACCGCGATGAACGCGGTGAACCGGCAGAGCACGCCGTACCGCAACGAGACGTCCGTGATCTGCCGCTCCAGGCGACCCAGTTCGGCGGCGTCGTAGCCGGGCAGGCCCGCGTAGCGGTCCTCGAGGTCCCGCAGGTGGGCACGCGCCCAGTTCGCGGTGCTCGCTGGGGTGCCGCCAGTGGTCGCGGCCACCGAGGCCTCGAACGGCGCGCCGTCGGCCGTCGTGCCGCGGACGGTGATAGTTCCGCCCGGCTGGCCGCGCCACCGCCCTGACATCGTCACCGGAACGCCGGGGAAGAGGTCCGGCAGCCGGCTCGGGGCCACAGTGCCTGCCTCGATCCGCAGGCCGTTCCCGGCCAGTGCTAGCGCGGTCACCAGCGGGGTGCCGATCCGGCGGTGGATGCTGGCGGCGGCCTGATCGAGCTGGTCCTCTGATTCCACCAGCTCGCAGCGACCGCGCCCAGCGCCGGCGAGCCGGCCAAGGAACCCGGCGTTGACCGCCTGGTCAATGCCGATGACATGGATCCGGACCTGGTCCGGCGACCGGCCGACCGTGTTCAGGATCTGGTCCTCGTTGCCGACTTGGCCGTCGGTGACGAGGACCAGCACGCGATCACGAGCGGCCGTGAGCTGGCTCCCGGTGATCCCCAGCGCGGCCGCGTCGGTGAGCAGCCGGCGCGCGTCCACGAGCGGCGTGAGCATCTCGGTGCCGCCCCGGGCCTCCGTCCGGGCGAGTTGCTCGATGGCGCGGAACCGGTTGCGGTCTGTTGCCCAGGCCAGCCCCGGCGAGGCGTCCGGGACTCGCTCGACCGAATTGTCGAAGCACAGCACCGCGAACCGGTCCGCGTCGGTGAGGGTGTCCACGATCCGGGCGGCGGCGCGGCGGGCCGCGACTATCTTCCACCCGTGCATGCTGCCAGACCGGTCCAGTACCAGCACGACGTCACGCGGCCGCGGTCGGCCAGGGCCGTCTGGCGGTACGAGCGTGAGGCTGAACGTGCCTCCTGGTTCCCCGTCGCCCGGGTCCTGGGTGAGGACCAGCGACGTCGCGATCTGGTCGTGGCGGGCAACGGCCAGCCGCAAGATGAAGTCCCTGTCCAGCCGCTCGCCCGGCCGGAGCCTGACGATGGTGCGGCCGTCCGCGAGAGCCTCCTCTGCGGTGGCGTGCAGGCTGCACCGGATGCCCGCCAGCGGCAGCCCGGCCGGGTTGATCTCGGCGCTCAGTGTGAGCCGGACCGGGTTGGGGAATCCGGGCAGCAGCACCGGAGGGCTGATCCGGGAGGCGTCAGGGACGGCGTCGGTGTCGGTGGCCACCCCGCTGCCGGCCGGCACGCCGTCGAGCGGACGGCCTGGGATGTACCGTGGCGCGACTACTAGGGGGAACCGGAACATTGCCTCGCCGTCCTGGTACGGTAGTGGCTGCGCGAGCGTGAGGCGGACCGTGACCTGCTCGCCGGGGGCGATGTTGCCGACTCGAATCGTAAACACGTCCGGCCGTTCCTCTTCAGCGATCGCCACCTGCTGTCCCTGCGCGATCGCCTGGTCATAGTCCATCCGGGCCTGGGCACGCTCCTTCAGCAGCCCCTCCACGACATGCCCGGCGGCCTCCATCCGCATCGCGGTGACCGCCGCCCGGTCAGGCAGCGGGAAGATGTAGGTCGCCTCCAGCGAGACGTCGAACGGGTTATGGAAGCCCTGCGTCACATCAACGCTGGCAGACAGGCCGGTAATGGCGGCCCGCACGTCGACCGCTTCCAGGGGCAAGTTACCCCGGCTGGTCGTGAGTGCACCGAGGCCGCCGTCTGGCTCGGCGGCGGGGTCGGTCTCCATCGGCGTGATGTCAGTGCTCATGTCCCGCTCCCATCCTGGGGATTGTCTAGTTCGGTTGCATGACGTGAGGCGGAGGCAGTCAGACCTCGGCTCACCAGCTCCTCGAGCAGCGGCCGCGCGGCGTTCACGATTCGGGTCATATCCTCCAGGCGAGGCTCCCGGTCAGGGCCGTCAAGCAGGAGTGTCAAGCCGGGCGCGAGCCGGATTCCGTACACGAGCGAGGCCGGGGGAACGTCCGGGCCGTCCTCGTCCGTGCCAGTTGATGGCGCCTCGGCGACTGACTGCCGCGGCTGGCGGGCCCAGAACCGGTTCGGGACGGCAGCTGGGGACCCGGCGGCTAGAGCGCCAGCGCCGGTGGCCGGCCAGGGGCCGCCCTCCCGTGCCGGCGCGGGCCTCAGGGCCGGGACCCGGGCGACCGCCGCCAGGGTCTCGTCGGTGACGCCCGCCAGTTCCACCTGGATCTCCGCGAGCGACTTCCCCTCTGCCTGACGGCGCTTGACCGCGACGAGCTGGAGCAAGTGCCGCCGCCCGTATCTGGCGACCCGGCCCCGGCGACTCAGCGGCGGATCGACGAGGCCGACAGTGCCGTACCAGCGGATCAGGCGCTCGTTTGGCACGTCACGGACCCGGCCGTTGGTGCGCAGCGGTCCGGCGCCCGGGCCGTCGTCCAGTCCGCCATGCGGCCCGCTTGTTGCAGCCGACGTGTCCGCGCCGAGGGCCCTTGGGGTACCCAGGGCCTCGGCAGCGAGCTCAGCCAGCTCCGCGATCGTCCATGACTCATCCATCACCCGATTAATAACACTGTCATTATTACAGTGTCAAGTGACAGCGTTGCGGACCTGAAGGGGGAGGAGTGCCTCGCGGGAAGGCCTTTTACGCAAGCAAGCGCAGCATCAGCGGGTAGGTGAACGTATCGCGGATCTGCTGACAGATCACAGGCGCGTCCATCTCACAGCCGTGTGGTTCCCTCGATAGTGAGTCGACGGGAGGGACGTCGGCCGTTTGGAGACTTACCGTTCGCCGCTCTGGCAGCAGAAAACAGGGACAAACCGTTTCTAGGGGTCTCGGCCCGGTCAGCTCTGCCGGTGCGTGGCGTCCAGCAAGCGGTCGTAGTCGTCCTCGTCGAGGCCTAGATCGACCCGGATGCGGTAGCGCAGGCGGAGCAGGAGCTGGAGCTCGTTGTCGTCGGCTCGCGCGACGCAATGCTCGACGCCCGCCGTCGCCCACTCAAGTGCGCGCCGCAGGTCGCCTTGCTCCATCAGCAGTTCCGCGACCAGGTCACACGTGCGAGGCGTGGCCGACTCGCGGTTGGCGGTCAGCGCGGCGAGCAACTGCTCCGCCTCCTGGTCCCGGCCCAGCGCGAACAGTGCCCTGGCGAGGTAGACACTAGGGTTGGCGAACGTGGATCCGCCGTCCTCGATCGCCGCGGTGAACTCGTCCGCCGCTTGCTGCGGTTCGTCGGCCATCATCCACTGCTCGCCGACCCGCAGGTGAGACTCGGCGCGCATGCCGGGCTCCACTCCGCGGGCGAGCTCGCTCATGCGTACGGCGGCCCGCACGTGATTACCTGTCCGTGCTGCCTCAAACTCGATCTCGTCGAAGTCACCGACGTCAGCCACTCTTCTCACGGTACCCCAGTGGCCCTTTCCCATTCGCCCGGATGTGGTGTCCGCAACGGAGGTTGCGCACGCGATTAATGAGGTCAGCGGCGGGCACGCTCCAGGGCGTCCCAGAACCCGCGACGCAGCGCGTGCCGCACCTCGTCGTGCAAGAGGAAGTCGATCGGCAGCGCCGATCCCTGGAGCAGCCTTGCCTCCAGGTCGGACGGCATCCGCGGCTTCCTGGCCAGCACCGCCTCCAGCCAGAGCGCCGGCGCGTCACGCGCGACCGACTCGCCGAACTCCTGGCCTTCCCGGTGTGCCGACTGAACGGCGTCGGCAAGCGAGACACCGGGCTGCGCAGCGGAGTACGCCGGCCCGGCGGGTCCGAGCGGGCCGCCAGGCACGCCGGGGCCTGGACCAGGCTGGCCCCCCGGATCGGTCTGCGGGGTGATGGCCAATGGCGGGGCGAGCGGGTTCCCCGCCAGCTGACCTCCCGCGCCCACGGGGGCACCGGGGACGCCGGGACCAATGGGGCCGCTAGGCCCGTTGGGGCCCCCGGCCGGGGGCTGCCCCCACGGCGCCGCTGGCGCGCCGCCGCCCGACCCAGGCGAGGCGACCGGCCGCGGGCCGGTGTATGAGCCGTTGCGCGAGGCCGTGTGGCCGACGTCGTGGGCCGGATAGCCGACGTCAGGAACTATCGGCATCACCGGCGCCCCGTACTGGCCGGCCGGCGGCTGCCCAGCTAGCGGCGGCTGACCGGCTTCCGGCTGCGGTGCACCGAACGGCCCGGCCGCCGGCTGGGGTGCCGCGAACGGCCCGGCTTCCGGCTGCAGCGCGGCGAATGGGCCGGTCGCCGACTGCCCGACACCGGGCTGACCCTGCTGCGGCTGTCCTTGCGGTGGCTGCACAGACATCGGCTGGCCGGCCGGGGGTGGCGGCATCGCTGGTCCTGACGCCCCTGGCACTCCAGGCGCCCATGGCACCCCCGGCGGGGGCGGGGGCGGCGCGGCGGCGGCCTGGCCTGCTCCGCGAGTGGGCAGCCGGTGAACCTGGGCGGAAGCCGGTGCCGACTGGTAGCTGTCACCCGGCTCGGCTGGCAGCGGCTCCCGGCTCACCGGATCGCGTGGCGGCTGCATGCGGATGGCACCGGGGCGGTACCCGGACAGATCGGTGGCGCGGTTCCGCGCCGCCGGAAGAGCGACCGGCTGCTCGGCGGGTGGCGCAGGAACGGCCACCGGGGCGCCGTACACCTCGGGCCGCGGCGTGAACTCGGGTTCCGCGGGCCAGTCGGGCCGCACGGCATACTCCTGAGCCTCCGCAGGCGAAGACGGCGAAGGCTGGCCCTGATCCTGCTCCGGCTGGACCACGGCAAGACCGGGCGGCGCGCTGAAGTAGTCGGCGGCGGGCGCAGCGGGCTCGGCGGGCGCGGCGGGATGATCCTGCTCGGCGGCCACCTCTTGCTGGACGGGCTCCGGCTCTTGCTGACCAGGCTGCTGCTCTTGCTGACGAAGCTGCTGCTCAACAGGCTGCTGCTCAACAGGCTGCTGCTCAACAGGCTGCTGCTGAACAGGCTGCTGCTGAACCGGCTGGGCGTCCTGCTGCTCCTGCTGCTCCTGCTGGGCGTCCTGCGCGGCGGGCGCCAGGTCGAGGGGGACGGCGGGCGGCTCAGGCGCGCCGGCGAGCGTTCCGGCCGGCGCTGGGTAGCCAGGAGGCGCCTGGTAGCCGTTGTCGGTTTCCTGCGGGGCTGGCGGGTACGGGGCGGTGCCCGCGGGCTGGCTGTGGCCGTTCGCCACCGGGCGGAACACGATCAGTGAACCCCCGTCCTGCTCTCCCGTGCGCGTCGGCTCGGCTCCGGAGATCAGCTCGACGTACGGGCGCAGGTGCGCGCTGTTGATCTCCGCGACGTCGTCGCACTCCTGCCGGAGCGCGCGGGGGATCTCCCCGTTGCCGTCGACTGCGATGTGCAGCAGGATGACCCGCATGCCGAGGTCCTGAACGTCCGCGACAACCTGGGCGAGATCCTCCTCCGCGCTGACGACCATCGCGTCGGTCACGGCATTGTTCCGCGCCAGGGTCGTGAGGTCACGGTGGATCTCGGTCTCCACGCCTTCCCGGCGCCCCGGGCGCATCTTGGCGAGCCGGAGCTTAACCCCAGGCAGGTCGGCGAGCGTGTCGTGTTCCTCGGTCCGGCGGCCCTCGACGGTCGCCTCGTACCAGTAGCAGCGCAACAGCGGAAGCCCGGACCGCTCGCTGGCCAGGCCGGCGAGAAATTGCGTCAGTCCCGCGTAGTCCCAGGACACCGACTCCCGGCGCCGCGTTCCGTGCACCGCCATGGCGCCGTCCGCTAGTACATAGCCCGCGTCCACGAACAGCGCACAGCGATCCACGCAGGTCACCGCCCTTCGGATTGTTTTCCGCCTCTTCTAGGGTAGTAAAGCTAGCCAGCCGCGTTGGGGTTTCCGTGCATTCCCAAACGAGAGAAGTGCCCAGCGTGCGACCCGTGCGGTCCGCTGTGCGCCCTGTGGCGGCAGGCTTTATATGCTCTGACGCGTGAGCGATCGCGACGAACTGCTGGCCGGGATCAAGGCCAGGGCAGTGATATATGGCGACTTCACGCTGTCGTCCGGGCGGCACGCGAGCAGCTACGTGGACCTGCGGCGGGTGCTGCTCGACGGCCGCCTCGCCCCGCTGGCAGGGCGGGTGCTGCTCAACGCCACGGCGGACCTGGCCTACGAGGCTGTCGGCGGGCTGACGCTCGGCGCCGACCCGGTGGCCTGCGCGATGATGCACGCCGCCGCCAGCCGCGGCACGCCACTCGACGCGTTCGTGGTGCGGAAGGCGGAGAAGGCGCACGGCACGCAACGACGGATCGAGGGGCCCGACGTGGCCGGCCGTCGCGTGCTGGCCGTCGAGGACACCTCCACGACCGGTGCTTCCGTGCTCACCGCGGTGGACGCGTTGCAGGAAGCGGGCGCCGAGGTAGTCGGCGTCGCGGTCCTTGTCGAGCGCGGCGCGCGGCCGCGCGTCCTGGACCGCGGCCTGCCCTACCGCGCTGTCTACGAGCTCGCCGAGCTGGGGCTGTAAGCGGCAGAGATCCTAGCGAGCGTGCCGCCCGGACCGCCCAGCCTGTCCTGGCCGCGGCGCCGCGTGGTCCGCCGACCCGGCCGGGACCTCCCCGCGCGCGGCGGCCGCCGCGGTTTCCTTCCTGAACTCGCGCAGCCGGTAGAACACGAACCCGACGATCGCCACGATGACGACGGCCGCGAGAACGTACGTAATAACGGTGAGCCCGTGGTTGATCTTGCTCCACTCGCTGCCGAGGCTGTACCCGATGCTGGACAAGACGACCACGTAGACGAACGTGCCGATGAAGCTCAGCACGCCGAACTTCAGCGGCGGGACCTCAACCAGGCCGGCCACGATCGACGCGAAGGCCCGCACGAACGGCAGCATGCGCGCGACGGGTATGGCCCACACGCCGCGCCCGACCAGGAACCGCTCGGCACGCGCCACGTCCGCCTCGGTCACCAGCACGTAGCGGCCCCAGCGGTGCACCAGCGGGCGGCCGCCGACGCGGCCGATCCCGTAAGAGATGTACGAGCCGGCGAGTTCGGCCAGCGTCCCCACGATGATTACGAGGGCCAGGCTCGGGTGCTGGTGCGTCCCAGTGACCGCGCCCGAGGCGATCGCGCCGCCGAGCAGGAACGTGAGCTCAGAGGAGATCGGGATGCACATGGCTTCCAGCACGCCGAAAACGATGATCGCGTAGATGGCGTGCGAAACCAGGAAGCTCTCCATGGCCACCTTTGTACAGCATCGGCACGGGTAGTCAGACACGTTCAAGCCAAACCTTAACCCTTGGGGCCAGCTAGAGTTTCCTTACCCACTGCTGACGGACAACAGGAGCTACCGCCATGCCCATCGCGACCCCAGAGATCTACGCGCAGATGCTGGACCGCGCCAAGCAGCAAGGCTTCGCCTACCCGGCGATCAACGTGACCTCGAGCCAGACGCTGAACGCGGCGCTCAAGGGCTTCGCCGACGCGGAGAGCGACGGGATTGTCCAGATCTCCACCGGTGGCGCTGAATACCTGTCCGGCCAGAAGGTGAAGGACATGGTCACCGGCGCCGCGGCGCTCGCGGAATTCGCCCGGGTGGTCGCCGCGAAGTACCCCGTCAATGTCGCGCTGCACACCGACCACTGCCCGATGGACAAGCTGGACGGCTACATGCGTCCGCTGCTCGAGATTTCCGCCGAGCGGGTCAGGAACGGGCAGGATCCTCTTTTCCAGTCGCACATGTGGGACGGCTCCGCGGTGCCTCTCACGGAGAATCTCAAGATCGCCAGGGAACTCCTCGAGAAGTGCGCCGAGGCTCGCATCGTCATGGAGCTCGAGATCGGCGTGGTCGGCGGTGAGGAAGACGGCGTCGTCGGTGAGATGAACGAGAAGCTGTACAGCACCCCGGAAGACGCGCTGGCCACGGCCGAGGCGCTCGGACTTGGCGAGCGCGGCCGGTACATCCTCGCTGCCACGTTCGGCAACGTGCACGGCGTCTACAAGCCCGGCCACGTGAAGCTGCGCCCGGCGGTGCTCAAGGAAATCCAGGAAACCGTCGGCGCGAAGTACGGCAGGGAGAAGCCGTTCGCCCTGGTCTTCCACGGTGGTTCCGGGTCGGCCCTCGAGGAGATCCGCGAGGCCATCTCGTACGGCGTCGTGAAGATGAACGTGGACACCGACGCGCAGTACGCCTTCTCCAGGCCAGTGGCCGGGCACATGTTCGCCAACTACGACGGCGTGCTCAAGGTGGATGGCGACGTCGGCAGGAAGAAGGACTACGACCCGCGCTCGTGGGGCAAGGCGGCCGAGGCCGGCATGTCGGCCCGCGTCGTGGAGGCCTGCGAGGACCTGCTGTCGGCGGGCACCAAACTCAGCTAGACAGCTCGGCGTACGCGTCGGCGCTGCTGTCGGCGAGGAACTTCCAGCAGCGGTCCGCCTCTTCGTCCTCACCGATCGCGCCGGCCGCCCGGGCCAGCGCCGCCAGGCAGCGCAGGAACCCCTGGTTACCGGCGTGCGACCAGGGGATCGGCCCGTGCCCCTTCCACCCGTTGCGCCGCAGTGCGTCCAGCCCCCGGTGATACCCGGTCCTGGCGTACGCATAGGCGTCGACGTACCGGTTGTCCGCGAGCGCCGTCTCCGCCAGCAGCGCCCAGGCCAGCGAGAACGCCGGATACTTCGCCGCGATCTCCGTCGCGGGCGTGCCCGCGGACACCAGCTGCTCGGCCTCGGGCAGCGCGGGCAGCAGCGTCGGCGCGGGCTCGCCAAGCAGGTTCACATGCGTGCTCATAGCCCGCAGTCTGCCACGGCCCAGGGCAGTGCGTCTTTGCGGCGTCTTTGCGGCTACATGACCGGCGCGGGTACCCTCATGACGCAAGAGCCCCTGTCGTGCGCTTGCGCTGCCAGGGGCTTTCGTCGTGTGAAAGGCGTATAAAAGATGCCCGCCATCGTGCTTATCGGCGCCCAGTGGGGCGACGAGGGTAAGGGCAAGGCGACCGACCTGCTCGGTGACCGCGTTCAGTATGTCGTCAGGTACCAGGGCGGTAACAACGCCGGCCACACCGTGGTGATCGGCGACGAGAGCTACGCGCTGCACGTGCTGCCGTCCGGGGTCCTCTCCAGGAACGTCACGCCCGTAATCGGCAACGGCGTCGTCATCGACCCGAAGGTGCTCTTCGAGGAGATCGACGGCCTGGAAAGCCGCGGCGTCAGCTGCGAGAAGCTGCTGGTTTCCGCGAACGCGCACCTGATCATGCCGCACCATCGCGCCCTGGACAAGGTGAGCGAGCGGTTCCTCGGGAACGCCAGGATCGGCACCACTGGCCGCGGCATCGGCCCGACCTACGGCGACAAGGTCGCCCGCATGGGGATACGGGTCCAGGACCTGTTCGACCCTGGCATCCTCCGCCAGAAACTCGATCTCGTCTTGCGCGACAAGAACCAGCTGCTCACCAAGGTCTACAACCGCCGCGGCATCGACGCGGCCACGACCGCAGAGGAGTACCTGACGTACGGCGAGCGGCTGAAGCCGTACGTCGCGGACACTGGCCTCGTCCTCGGCAACGCGCTGGACAACGACGAGGTTGTGCTCCTCGAAGGTGCCCAGGCCACCATGCTGGACGTGGATCACGGCACTTACCCGTTCGTCACCTCCTCGTCCCCGACGGCCGGCGGCGCGTGCGTCGGCGCGGGTATCGGGCCGACCAGGATCACCAAGGTGATCGGGATCGTCAAGGCGTACACCACGCGAGTCGGCGCCGGCCCGTTCCCGACCGAGCTGAAGGACGAGCAGGGCGATTACCTGCGCAAGA
>Ga0070707_100005276_pt1 | contig 12095 bp, 10 predicted proteins | sample KBSK5502metaG_FD_65468 | JGI IMG/M metagenome (GOLD analysis project Ga0070707, IMG submission 65468) | Corn, switchgrass and miscanthus rhizosphere microbial communities from Kellogg Biological Station, Michigan, USA - KBS K5-50-2 metaG | ecosystem: Host-associated > Plants > Roots >... | reverse complement strand
GACGACGAGTGAACCTGGCGGCGTATCAGCGCGTCCCTTGAGCTGGACCGACATCCTGGTGGCTGGCACCATTTTGGGGCCGGTCCCGGCAGAGACGCACGCCGGCATGACCGACGCCGACGCTGCGGTCACTGAACTGTGCGGCGCCCATTACTGCTCCCTGGTCCGCCTTGCAGTCCTGCTGGTCCATGACGCAGCGACCGCGGAGGAAGTCGTGCAGAACTCGCTCGCCGCCATCCGTCGCGAGCCATGGCAGCTCTCCGCCCGGTACTGGAGAGTGAGTCATGAGCCATTCTGAGCCCTGGCAGCGCGATCTGGAAGGCGCGCTGCGCCGGGCGCTGCGCATGGCGGCCGACTCTGTCGAGCCCGGTGCCGACGGGCTGGACCAGATCCGTTCCCGGATCCGCGCGCGGCGGCAGCTGCCCTCGGGCTGGCACATGGCCGAGCTGGCTGGACCCGCCGGACTGGGCAGCTTCGTGCGTAACCTCCTGTCGGCGGGCACCGCAACGCGCGCCGCTTTGCACGCCGCGGCCCGGCTGTTCCGGCCAGGCGCCGATCGGATCGGCGGGTATCGCTGGCTGCGGCCGGCTGCCGCGCTGGCAACCGGGGTCTTCGTCGTCCTGGCAATCACCTGGGCCATCACCGGGCTGCCGCAGATCGTCACGTCCTCGGCCAGCAATGGCTCCGTGCCCGGTTCCGCGGGCGGCGGCGTCCCGGTGGCGGGCGGTTCGGGCCCGGCAGGTCTCCGAACCGGGTCGCAGAGCCCCGTCATGAGCCCCAGTTCCTCCAGCCCAGCAAGCTACCCCGGGCGGTATCACGGCTCCACCGCGAGCGCCAGGCCGCCATCAGCGAGCCCGACCGTGCCGGCGAGCAGCTCGCCGTCGGCCAGCCCGACGCCGCCAGCGGGCAGCTCTCCTTCCGCCAGCCCGACGCCGTCAGCGAGCAGCTCGCCTGCTGTGAGCCCGACGCCGTCAGCGAGCTGCTCGCCGTCGGGCAGCCCGACCCCGTCGGGGAGCAGCTCGCCACCAGGCGGGAAGCACTGCCACCATCGAGGCCGCCACAAACAGCGATAACCCTCCGGGCGACGCAAACATCACCCGCTGAGCCGGTCCCAATGCCACCGTCGGCCAGGACCGACGAGATCGAGACCCGCACCCGATCAGGCGCCAGGTCATCCACAGACCCAATCCATGGCATTACTCCCGCTCAGCGCCAGCAGCGGACTTCATCGAGCGGGCGTTCATCCCGGCGAGCGAGTCCGCTCCCGTCTCAGCATTGTGCGCGTGCGCGACGTGATGCAGCCCGAACGTCGAGTCCATCCCCGGCCGCATCCCCATCAGGTCCTCACACTGGTTCACCGCGCGCTTCGCCAGCGCCAGGCCGAACGGCGGCATCGCCGCGATCTTGTCAGTCAGCGCACACGTCGTATCGGCCAGCTCGGCGCGCGGCACGACGCGGTTGACCATGCCGAGCTCGTACGCCCGCCGAGCGCTGAACCGGTCGCCGGTGAACAAGGCCTCCTTGGCGAACCCTCGGCCCGAGCATCCACGGGTGCGTGAAGTACTCGACGCCTGGGATGCCCATCCGGACCACGGGATCGGCGAAGAACGCGTCGTCGGAGGCGACGATGAGGTCGCAGACCCAGGCGAGCATCAGCCCGCCGGCGATGCACGCGCCGTGCACCATCGCGATCGACGGCTTGGGAATCTCCCGCCAGCGCCGGCACATGCCGAGGTAGACCTCCATCTCCCGCGCGTACCTGGCGTCGGCGCCCGCCTTGTCGGTGTGATCCCACCAGATCAGGGCCTTGCGGTCGTACGGCACGTGCACGTCGCGGCCGGGCGTGCCGATGTCGTGGCCAGCGCTGAAGTGATCGCCGTTCCCGGCGAGCACGATCACGCGGACGTCGCCGTCGGCGGTCGCCCGCTCGAACGCGTCGTCGAGCGCGTACGTCATCACCGAGTTCTGCGCGTTGCGGTATCTGGGCCGGTTCATCGTGATGAGCGCCGTGCCGCCGCGCCGCTCGTACAGCACGACCGGCTCGCCGGCGTCGCCCGACACGGCCTCGCCGGCCGGCGTCGTGGTCGTTCTCGCGATCGGTCATCGGGACTCCTGTCTGAGCAGCCGTTTGAGCGGCTTGCCGGCCGGGTTGCGAGGCAGCTCCGCGCGGAACTCGACATGCCGGGGGATCTTGTAATTGGCGAGGCTGGCCCGGCAGAACTCGATCAGCTCCGCGGCCGATGCCCAAGGTGCCGACGGCCTCGGGACGACGAACGCCTTGCCGACCTCGCCGAGCCGTCCGTCGGGAATCCCGATTACCACGGACTCGGCCACGCCCGGGTGGCGGGCGAGTACCTGCTCGACCTCGGCCGGGTACACGTTGAACCCGCCGCAGATGTACATGTCCTTGAGCCGGTCGGTGATCGCCAGGTAGCCGCGTTCGTCCAGGTGCCCGACATCGCCGGTATGGAGCCAGCCGTCAGCGTCGATCGCCTCCGCGGTCGCGGCGTCATCGTCCAGGTAGCCGAGCATCACGTTCGGCCCGCGGAGCAGTATCTCGCCGGTCTCGGTGGCGGCGCCCGTCGGCCCGCGCGCGCGCTGGCCCGCTGGCCCGATCGTGATCTCGAAGCCGGCCGTCGCCCGACCCGAGGTCGCGGCCACGGTCCGCGGGTCGTCTCCGGGCCGGCACATCGTCACCACGACGGCCTCGGTGAGCCCGTAGGCGGTGAGCACGGTGTCGAAGCTCAGCTCCGCGCGCATGCGCTCGACCAGCGCGGCCGGCACGACCGCCGCGCCGGTCACCGCGAGCCGCAGGCTGGAAAGGTCGCGGTCCGGCCGCTCCGGGTGGTCGAGTATCGAGGCGTAGACCGTCGGCGCGCCGGGAAACACGGTGATCCGCTCCGACTCGATCAGCCGCATCGCCGCAGCAACGTCGAAGGTCTGTTGGGGGAAGATGGCCGCCCCGGTCAGCAAGCACGCGAGTATCCCCGCCTTGTAGCCGAAGCTGTGGAAGAACGGGTTCACGATCAGGTACCGGTCGGCGCTGGTCAGCCCGGCGCACGCGGCCCAGGCTCTGGCAACACCGAGCGCCTGCCCGTGCGCGGACATCGCGCCCTTGCTGCGGCCGGTGGTGCCGGAGGTGAACAAGATGTCGCTGACGTCGCCAGGCCCGACCGCGGCGGCTCGTTCGTCGGCGACGCGTTCGGGCACCTCAGCCGCGCGGTCGAGGAACCGCTCCCATCCCAGCGCCGGCCTGCTATCGGCCACCCGCGCACCAGGCTCGACAGCGATCGCGATGACGAGGCCGGGCAGGCCGGCGCCGGCTTCGGCGGCCGCAGCGGCGAGCAGAGCGTACCGGTCGGCGCCCAGGAACGGATCGGCGACGAACAGCGCTCGCGCGCGGCTCCGATGGGTGACGTCGAGCGCCTCTGGGCCGGTGAACCTGGTGTTGACCGGGACCAGCGTGGCGCCGGCGTAGAGCGCGCCGAGGGCTCCGGCAACCCAGTGACGCGTGTTCGGCGACCAGAACGCGACCCGGTCGCCTGGCTCGATCCCGCCGGCGATCATCGCCCTGGCGACCGTGCGCACCTGGCCGAGCAGGTCGCGGAAGGTCAGCGCCTGCCCGCCAGGCTCGGCCACCGCGAGACGGTTCCCGTAGGTCTCTGCGGCTGCTCGCACCGCTGCCGGGATGGTCCGGATCGAGTCATCCAGCCCGTCCACGCGCCCTCCAGGCAAGCAAGTGCTTGGTAGGGAGAGCCTAATCGCGCCGACGGCGGGTGACTACGTCGCGAACGACGCTAGGTCGCCGCGCTCGGCCGGTAACGGGCGCCGGCGTCTGCTCCGCGGCGGGGACGTCGGGTGGTCCGCTCGGCGCATCCGCCCGCAGGGTGCTTGGTAGCCTGAGCCCGCCGCCGACGCGGCCGGCCAGAACCGGGAGACAACCGTGCAGCAGAGCCAGCCCGGCGGGCGCCACCAGCCCCATGAAGGCCGGGACTTGCTGACGGGCAAGGTCGTGGTGCTTACCGCCGCAGCGGGGACCGGCATCGGCGGCGCCGCGGCGCGCCGCTGCCTGGACGAGGGCGCCAGCCTGGCGCTGAGCGACGCCCACGCCGCCAGGCTCGCGGCCAGCCACGACCAGCTAGCTGACCGCTATGGCGCCGACCGGGTGTGGTCGGCACCCTGCGATGTGACAAGCGAGCCGCAGGTACAGGCGCTGATTGACGGCGCCGCGCGGCGGTTCGGGCGGATCGACGTCATGATCAACAACGCCGGGCTCGGCGGCACAGCATCGGTGCCCGAGTTGACCGACGAGCAGTGGTCGCGGGTGCTTGACGTCACGCTGACGGGGACGTTCCGGTGCACGCGGGCCGCATTGCACCGGATGATCGCGCAGGGCAGCGGCGGCGCCGTCGTCAACAACGCGTCGGTGCTCGGCTGGCGCGCTCAGGCGGGACAGGCGCATTACGCGGCGGCCAAGGCCGGGGTGATGGCGCTGACCAGGTGCGCCGCGATGGACGTCGCCGACCACGGCATCAGGGTCAACGCGGTGTCGCCCAGCCTGGCGATGCACCCGTTCCTGGCCAAGGTCATGAGTGAGCAGGCGCTTGACGAGCTGGTCACGAGGGAGGCGTTCGGCCGGCCGGCCGAGCCGTGGGAGGTGGCGAACGTGATGTTCTTCCTGGCCAGTGACTATGCCTCGTACCTGACAGGGGAAGTCATCTCGGTCAGCAGCCAGCACGCGTGACGAGGTGCTCGGCCCGCGCCGCGCCGGGCGCCCGGTCCGCCAGCGCGGCTAACCAGCCAGTTCGCACCAGACAACCTTGCCCGTGGGCTCAGGCTCCCAGCCCCAGTCCTTGGCCAGCGCCGCGACGACCATGAGCCCGCGGCCCGTTTCGTCCTCCGCGTCGCTGTGCCCGGGTGGCGGCAGCGGATCGCGCGAGCTGTCGTGAACCTCGAGGCGGACGAGCCCTCCGGGGCGATCGATCACCAGCCAGACCCTGGGCGAGGCGGGCGATGGCGACGTCGGCGACGCGGGCGGTGCTGCCAGCGGCCGGGTCATGACCGCGGACGTCACCGGCGAAACTGACACCTCGGCGTCACGTCGATGGGGTCCGAAGGTAAGGATCTGGCCGGGCAGCAGGCCGCGCGCCGCCGCGAAGGTCGCCGGGGCGCTGGCGGCGAGGGCGGTGCCGAAGAAGCCGGAGCCGGCGGAGTCGGCCGCGGTGAGCGACGCGTCCTTGGCGACCGCGGCGATGGCGTTCGTGACAAGCTCGGATACCGCGAGCACGGCCGAATCGACGAGATCAGCGTCCGCGCCTGCGCGCGCCTGACGCGACCTGACCAGCTGCTCGGCCGTCCACTGGCGCGCAATGCGGACGGCCGCCGGCACGACGGCCAGTTCGAGGCGGCTGCGGCGAGACTGCGGCCATTCCCGCCGACCGACTCGCGAGTCGCTCCCTGACCTGTACGTCATCGGCCACCCCAGTACGGAGTACGCGGCATTTACGCGCCGGATTCATGCATCTGCCGGTCGCGGCGATTCCTTGCTGCCGACCGTGCTCCATTGCCGCAGTCTGGCGACTGTTACCGCCATAGTTGGCGCAGTTCACGTCGGGAAGAGTCCCGTCATCAGATTCTCCCCGTTCGCCAGGGAGGAACGGCTCCATAATGGCGCGCTAAGCAAGGATTAAGGGTTACCGTCAGAGCAGGGACGGAAACGAACGGCCAGTACCGCACCGGAGTCGCGAAGGAAACCAGGGTGAAAGGAAAGCCGCGCAGCATTCGTCAGGCACAAGCGTTGCAAGCCGCGCAACTGCGCCAACAGGGACGGAGCTGGGCCGAGATCGGAGCCTTCTTCCAGGTGACGTACCGCGTCAACCCGCGGGTGGCGCTTCGGCAGGCACACGGCTTGAGTCAGCCGCAGGCGGCGGAGCGCTGGACCTCGTTGTGGCCGGACGATCCGAAGACGTTCAAGAACTTCTCCTACTGGGAGCAGTGGCCGGGCCAGACGGGCCATTCGCCGTCGCTCGAGACCTTGGATAGGCTCGCCAGGCTCTACCAGTGCAAGGTCACCGACCTGCTCACTGATTGTCGTGACTACGGAGCTCCGCCCGAGCCGGTGCCCGGCCTCCAGGTGCGCGAGCCCAGTCACGGCAACGGACGCGCCCGCGGCCCGAGCCAGGCGCAGGTACCCGACCAGGACACGCCGCCGGTCCTTGCCGACGCCCGGCCGGAGGATCTTGGGGATATCACCGACGCCTCGTCGGCCACCCTGCACGCGGCGATCGAGCTGATCAGGCACGCCGAGGTCAACGCGCTTGAGCAGGCGGGCAGCGATGGCGAGTGGCCAGCCCGGCGGCTTCGGCGCCGGACCCTGCTGCTCGAGGCCAGCAGCGCCCTGGCGGTCTTGGCGGCTGCGCCGGTGCTCGAGGTGCCCAGGGCCGCCGGAGGAACCAGGGCAGGCCGCGCCCAGGCCGACCTGGCGATCGTCGGCTACACCGGCGAGGTCGCCGCGGGCCTGCGACGGCTCGGCGGCGCCGTGGGCCCGCGCATCACGCTCCAGCCGGCGATGGCGCTGCGCTCGGCGATGGCGGCGCTCGCCAGGAACATGCCGGAGATCGTCACGAGCCAGGCGCTGACGGCCTACGGCGACCTGACGCAGTTCATCGGCTGGCTGATGTTCAACCTGGGGGATCACAAGGCGGCGCGCTACTACTACGACGATGCCAGGGCGGCGGCCTACCGGGCCGGTGACGACGACCTGGTCGCGTACACGCTGTCCGCGTCAAGCCAGATCGCCGCCGTCAGGCAGCGCCCCGGCCACGCCGTCGACCACGCGCAGGCGGCGCTGCAGGCGGCCAGGGCGAGCGGCAGCCCGTACGCGATCGCGTACGCGGCTGACGTGATGGCCCGCGCGTACGCCGCCTCGGGCCAGGTTGGCCGTTGCCAGGCCGCCTTGGACAGGGAGCAGGAGGCGCTCGCGACGATCACCGACGACACGCCGCGCTCGCCGTGGTGGTACTTCTACGACCGCTCGTTTTACTGGGGCACTGAAAGCGAGTGCGCCCTGCGGCTCAACATGCCCGTGGACGCCTCCGACGCCGCATGGCGATCTCTCGACCAGGTAACTCCGCTCAATCTGCATAACAGTGCCCTCACGCTGGCCTTCCGCGCGGAAGCGCTGATCAAGCAGGGCGAGTATGAGGAGGCGTGCCTCGCGCTGGCCGATTCGGCGAGGCTGACCACCCTCAACAGCTCGCGGCGGATCTCGCGCCGGGTCGAGCTGCTGCGCCGTCAGCTCCGGGTGGCCGAGGAGATCCCCGCGGTCCGTGATCTGGATGAGAAACTGGCGGAGTACCGGCGCGCTCGGGCGGCGAGCGAACCGGCCGACGGCGTTGTCGGCTAGAACCGGGAACCGCTGTGACGCAGCCGAGGACCGTTCCTGAGGGGATCGCGACAGGCCGGCCCAACGTCGCCCGGGCGAATGACTACTTCCTCGGCGGTCACCACAACTTTGCCGCCGAGGTGATCGCCGACCTGCTGGCCGGGCACCCCGGCTACCTGGTGACCGCGAGATGGCGCGCAAGCTCCTCGAGGCCGAACCGCGGGCGCGGGCCGACGGCGCTGAGCCGGGCGCTCGTCACCGCCACCCGGGCGACAAATCCCGAACGGCCAGGCCGCGCAGCATGCGATGACCCTCGGTACCATGACGCGGTGGCTGGCAAGCCGGATCGGACCCGACGAGGCGGCAAGAAGATGCCGCCCCAGCCTGACCCGCCCGATCTGCCCGCCGAGCTGCCGGCGGCCGCGCCCGGCGAGCACGACCTGGCGGACGGCGACGTGCATGCGATGCTGGCCTTCGCCGACATGGACTGGTCGGACCGGGAGGCTACCGGAGCCGAAATCGACACGTGCACGTTCGGCAACGTCAATCTCAGCAGGACCAGGCTCAGGCGCGGCCTGATCCGAGACGTCCGGTTCGAGCGCTGCGACCTGGCGAACCTGCGCGCGCACGACAGCTCATTCGTCCGCGTCGCGATCACGGCGAGCCGGATGACCGGCCTGTCCTGGCTCGACGATCACCTGCGCGAGGTCACACTCGACGGCTGCCGGATGGACCTGTCATCGTTCCGCGCGAGCACGTTCGACAACGTCGTGTTCACCGACTGCCGGATGGAGCAGGCCGACTTCGGCGACGCCGACCTGCGCGGCGCGCGCTTCGAAGCGTGCAACCTGAGCGGCGCGCAATTCTCCGGCGCCCGGATGACGGGCACCAGGTTCGCCGGCTGCGACCTGACCGAGATCGCCGGGGTGACCAGCATGCGCGGCGCGTTCATCACCAGCACCGACGTCGTGGCGCTGGCGTTCATCCTGGCCGCCGCCCTCGGCATCACCGTCGAGGACGAGTAGCACGGCAGCCCGAGAGCATCGGTGGCCAAGCGTGACGTGCCCCGGGCAACACCCATGCCACATCGATGTCCATGATCGCGCGCCTTCCGGAGCATCGATGTGCCCGCTGGGGCACCAGCACTCGACCGCGCAGCGCTGGAACGGCAGCCGGTGGAAGGTGCTCGATCTCGTCCCAGGCGCCGGGCTGGCCGAGGTGTCCTGCACGAGCGCCACGTTCTGCATGGCCGTCGGCAGCGTGATCGACAGCTGGACCGGTCACACCTGGGAGCGGCTCCAGAGCGAGAAGGGCCAGTCCCTGTCCGGCGTGGCCTGCACGAGCACCACGTTCTGCGTGGCCGTGGGCACCAGCGTCGGCGACATCGGGAACGTCTCCGAGGCGTGGAACGGGACGACCTGGCGGTCGCTGACAACTCCGCAGAACGGCTGCGTCCCGTTCTGCGGCCTGTCCAAGGTCGCGTGCCCGAGCGCGACAAGGTGCGTGGCTGTCGGCGGGACGGCCAGCAACTCCGGCCTGTCCGACTTCAGCTCGGGAATGGCGTGGAACGGCAAGAGCTGGCGCGACACCCCGACGCCCAGGCCTGACGTGAGCTCCAGCCTGTCCGGCGTCTCCTGCACGGGCAAGTCGAGCTGCCTCGCGGTCGGGAACTACACGAGCGAGAGCCCTGCCTGCAACTGCATACTCGCCGCCGGGTGGAACGGCAGCACCTGGCAGCAGGTCAGCACCCCGTCCATCACGGGCGGCCTGTCCGCCGTGTCCTGCCCGGCCGTTCACGCCTGCGTGGCCGTCGGCGGAGGGCTCGCGGTGTCCTGGGACGGCAGCACCAGGACCCAGCAGACGATCGCGACCCCGGGGGAGAAGAGCACGGGACTTTCTGACGTTGCCTGCTGGAGCGCATCGGCATGCATGGCCGTCGGCAGCTACACGGAGGCCTCAGGCGCGCAGCTCACGCTCGCAGAGACGTGGAACGGCAGCGCCTGGACGGTCGTCAGGACCCGCAGTCCAGCCGACCCGTTCGCCGGCCTGTCCGGGGTGTCGTGCTTCACGCCCACGAGCTGCATCGCCGTCGGCGCCAGAGTCGGCGGGTCGGACGGCTACCAGACCCTGGCCGAGCGGTGGGGCGGGCGGCACTGGCGCGTGCTCGCCACACCGAGCCCCGGCGCACAGGTCAGCGTCCTGTCCGCGGTCTCGTGCACGCGCTCAAGCGACTGCGTCGCGGTCGGCTGGTACGACGCGGCGGGCAGCCCGCAGACCCTGGCTGAGCGGTGGGACGGCGTCAGCTGGAAGGTCCTGAGCACCGGGCACCCAGGCACGCTGTCGGCGGTGTCCTGTCCTCAGCCATCGGCGTGCGTCGCGGTCGGAAGCTACTTCGCGGCGGGCATCCGGCTGAGCCTGGCGGAAAGCTGGAACGGCAGCAGCTGGCAGGTGCAGTCCACAACTGACCCCGGTGGCACCTTCAACCAGCTCACCGGGGTCTTCTGCAACTCCACGGCGTTCTGCGCCGCCGTCGGAAGCTACGACATTTCCGGCCGCCTGCATCCCCTCACCGAAATGTGGAACGGCAGCAGCTGGCAGACGCAGGCCAATCCCGGCGGTGCCAGGCAGCTTGGCGCGGTCTGGTGCCGGCAGCCCTTCCGCTGCCTGGCGGTCGGCAGCACCCTGGCCGCGAGGCATCCGCAGCCGCCCGCCGCGGCCACCGCCATGACCTGGAACGGAGCCGCCTGGGCGGTGAGCCGCACGCTGACGCCCCGCAAGAGCGTGAGCGCCCACCTCGGCGCCGTATCGTGCCCTGACGCAGGCTGCCAGGCAGTGGGCGGGTATGCCATCCCTTCCGGCAGCGTCTTCCCGCTCTCCGAGGGCTGGAACGGCACCCGCTGGGAGCTCCGGGGGATCGCGGCCCCGAGCCCGTCGTACAACGACCTGTTCGGGATCTCGTGCCCGGCGTTGGGGCGGTGCATCGCCGTCGGAGGGACCGGCGCCCAGGAGACTCTCGCCGAGCGGTGGAACGGCACCAGGTGGCGACTGATGAAGACGCTGAACCCGTGACTCGCCAGACCTAGCGGTACGGGCTCAGCGCGCGGCTCCAGAACGTGCCGTTCCAGTGCGCGATCAGAGTGCGGCGTGCCTACCGGTTCGGGCTGGCGACGCGACGCCAGGCCTTGCCGTTCCAGTGCAGGATCAGGGTCAGGTCCGCAGAGCCGCTGCGGTAGTCGCCTACCGCCCAGGCGTTGGATGCGGAGACCGCGCCGAGCGCGAACAGGAAGCTGCCGGAACCGCCAGGGTTCGGGGTCGGTGCCTGTTTCCATGACCGGCCGTTCAAGTGCTCGATCAGCGTTCTGGACGGGCCGCCATTGAAGTACTGGCCATCCACCCAGACGCTGGACCGGGAGACGGCGGCGACCCCACCGAAGGCGCTGAGGCCGTTCGTTCCACCGGGGTTCGGCGCCTTCACCCGCTTCCATGAGCTGCCGTTCCAGTGCGTGAGCAGGACCTGGTCCGTGACGCCGTTAAAGTAGTCGCCAGCCGCCCAGGCGCTGGTCGAAGAGGCGGCGGCCACCCCGTAGAACGCGTTCACCGCGCCGCCGGCCGGGCTCGGGCTCGCCATGGTCTTCCATGACCGGCCGTTCCAGTGCTCGACGAGCGTCCGCGAGACGGACGTGCCGTTGACGTCGTAATAGCCCACCGCCCACGCGTTGGAGGGCGACGTCGCGGTCACGCTCTCGAGATCGTTGACCATGCCGGTACCGGAAGGATCCGGGCTCGCCACTCGCTTCCATGACCGGCCGTTCCAGTGCTCGATCAGCGTCTGCTCGGCCAGGCCGTTCAGATAGCCGCCAACTGCCCAGGCGCTGGATGCCGACAGGGCTGTCACCCCGAACAGGAAGCTGTCGTGCGTGCCGCCAGGGCTCGGGCTTGGCACCTGCTTCCATGACCGGCCGTTCCAGTGCTCGATCAGCGTCTTTTGCTCTGAGCCGTTGCCATAGGCTCCGACCGCCCAGGCATTGGAGGATGAGACCGCGGCGACGGCGTTGAGGAAGCCGCCATGGGTGCCGCCGGGGCTCGGGTTCGCCACGGCACTCCATGACCGCCCGTTCCAGTGCTCGATCAGGTTCCGCTGGACGGTGCCGTAGACGCCGACCGCCCACGCGCTGGAACGCGAGGAAGCGGCGACCCCGAAGAGCTGATCGTGGAAGGTACCCGCCGGCGTGGCGTCGGCTCCCGGGAACTGGCGGGCGCCGGCAGCGGCCAGGGCGGGTGCGGCCGCAGCCGCAATGAGCGCCGCTGCGATGCCGGTGACGGCGGCGGCTCTGCGGGTGAGGTGAATGTGAGTGCGCAAGGGAACCTCCATTGAATTCGACAGTTCAGCCATCATCGGCCGCAGCGCCGTGCCCGGGCATCGGTGTGATTACCCAATCGTGGCGACGGCCGCTACCCAGCCAGAATCCGGCGTTACCCAGTGAGCGAGGACGGCATCGGAGCCCGTCAGCCGGCCGTGTCGGCGACGACCCACATCGAGAAGTACTGCGAGCCGCCGCCGTAGGCGTGCCCGAGCGCCATCCCGGCGCCCGCGACCTGGTGCGCGCCCGCCTTGCCAGTCACCTGCATCGCCGACTCGGCGAACCGCAGCAGGCCCGACGCGCCGATCGGGTTCGAGCAGAGCACGCCGCCGGACGGGTTGACCGGCAGC
>Ga0070707_100005272_pt1 | contig 12101 bp, 8 predicted proteins | sample KBSK5502metaG_FD_65468 | JGI IMG/M metagenome (GOLD analysis project Ga0070707, IMG submission 65468) | Corn, switchgrass and miscanthus rhizosphere microbial communities from Kellogg Biological Station, Michigan, USA - KBS K5-50-2 metaG | ecosystem: Host-associated > Plants > Roots >... | reverse complement strand
CGCCGACCGACGACCGCGAACGTGAGATCGCGTCCCGGGTCCACGAGTGGGACAGCTACGCCGACAGCCACAACGGGGAGTGGGGCCCGGCGGCCATCGCCCTGGCCCTCAAGGCGTACGGGGCGGACGGCTACTCGATCGTCGCCTACGAGTCCCGGGCCGACGCGCTCCGCGGTGCGGCCAAGGCCATCCTCCAGACCAACTCGCCCGCGATCCTGATGGCCTGGCGCGGCGCCCACACCTGGGTGATGACGGGCTTCAAGGCCGACGCCGACCCCCGCCAGTTCAACGACGCCAGGATCATCGGGACCTACATCGATGACCCGTGGTACCCATGGGTCTCGTCGATCTGGGGCCCGTCGGACCCACCCGGCACGTTCCAGAACAACGACGAGATGATCCGCAACTTCCTGCCCTGGAAGCGGCCCGAGGGCCGCTACCCCGATCGCGACGGGAAGTTCATCGTCGTGATCCCGACGATCCCGCGGGGCTGACCCCGGCCGGCTCGGGGCCGACGGGGCGGGTCAGCCCGAGCGCGCGAAGGCGCGGCGCGAGGGCGGCGGCCAGCACGACCAGCTTGACGAGGCCACCCGTCGCGTAGGCGGCAGCGATCCCGGCCGCGCCGAGGGCCGGCACGAAGGCCTGGGCGGACAGGACGAGGGCGCCCAGGCCGAGCAGCGACCCGGCGACCTGCCAGATCGTGTTGTGGGTCGCGTACAGGGCACGGGACAGCGGGTAGGACAGGCTGTCGATCGGGATCGTCACGGCGAACGCGACGAGGAGCCCGGCGGTGAGGGTCACCGCGTCGGCGTCGAACCGGCCACCGCCGAGGAGCCTCTCGACGAGCGGTCGTGCGAGGACGGCGGCGGCCAGCCCGGCGAGGCTCGTCAGGCCGGCGATCGCTGCGACGTTCCGGACGAAGACCCGTCGGAAGCCGGGCCCATCGCCCTCGGCCCAGGCCGCGGACAGGACCGGGAACGCCGCGAGAGAGAACGAGATCGCGAGCACCTGGACCGGCGCGAACTGGTAGTCGAGGACGAACGAGAGGGCCGAGGCGGTCCCCGGGCCGACCCCGACGGCGAGGATCGTGAGGTACGTCGTCATCACCGGGTCGATCGGGTAGCTGAGCATCCGCGGCAGCATCAGCCGGATGAACTCGCCGAACTCCGAGGTCCGGATCGCCAGCCGGGGCCGGATCCGGAAGCCGGTCCGAACGACGCCGATCGTCCGGGCGGCGAGATGGAGGGCGGCACCGGCGACCGCACCCCACGCGGCGCCGGCGACGCCCAGCCGGGGACCCAGGACGTACGCCCCGATCGTGATCCCGACCGTGTAGAGGATCTGAGCGAGCCCATAGGACAGGAACCGCCGGTGGGCGACGAGGATCTCGCCGACCACCATCGACGCGGCGAACATCAGGAGGGCGAGGCAGTTGATCCGGAGCAGGTCGGCGTAGAGGGCGCGAGACGGGGCGTCGAACCCGCTCCAGACGGTCTCGCCGATCCATCCCGCGGCAACGAACAGCAGGACGAGCGCCACGAGGATCGCGGCCACGGCCCCGGTCAGGACCGTCTGGGCGAAGGCCTCGGCGCGGGCGGCGATGCGATCGCGCCGAACGGGGTCCGCCTCGCCGTCGAGCAGGAGCCGGGTGTAGATCGGGACGAATGGCGCCGACAACCCGGCGCCGACCAGGATGTTGATCGCGATCTCCGGGATCCGGAACGCCGCGTTGTAGGCATCGAGCTCCGGGCCGGCCCCGAACGTCGACGCGAGGACCCGGTTGCGGACGAGCCCGGCGACGATGTAGCCGATCGACAGGACCGACAGGATCAGGGCGCCGCGCGGCAGGAACCGGTCGACGAGGCCGCGAAGTCGGGTCAGCACGTCGGAACGGCGGCGGTCATGCGTCCTCCGTGGCCGATGGTACGGAGTCGAGACGACGGCCCGGGCGGTCCTGCGACGAGGCGTCGGGCGGGGGCGAACTCGATGGGAGAGAGCTTGCAACTTCTTGCGCGATTTTGCGTAGAATGACGTCATGACTCGACGACTTGCTGACGTTGCCAAGAAGGTCGGGGTCTCCGAGGCGACCGTCAGCCGCGTGCTGAACGGCAAGCCCGGGGTCTCCGAGCCCACGCGACAGCGGATCCTGACCGCGCTCGACGTCCTCGGCTACGAGCGACCGACCAAGCTCCGCGGCGAGCGTGCGCGCCTGGTCGGGCTCGTCCTGCCGGAGCTCCAGAACCCGATCTTCCCGGCCTTCGCCGAGGTCGTCGGCAGTGCCCTCGCGCAGCAGGGATACACGCCCGTCCTCTGCACCCAGACGGCCGGCGGCGTGACGGAGGCGGACTATGTCGACCTGCTCCTCGAGCAGCAGGTGTCCGGCGTGGTCTTCGCCGGCGGCCTCTACACCCAGGCCGATGCGCCGCACGATCACTATCAACGGCTCATCGCCCGGAAGCTGCCGACGGTTCTCGTCAACGCGCCGATCGACGGGCTCGGCTTCGCGACGGTGTCGTGTGACGACGCCAGCGCCGCCGAACAGGCGGTCCAGCACCTCATCTCGCTCGGCCACACTCGGATCGGTCTCCTCCTCGGGCCGCCCGATCACGTTCCTTCGCAACGGAAGCTGGCCGCGGCGCGGCGCACAGCAGAGGCCGCCGGAATTCCGATCGGGCCCGACCGCATCGCCCACTCCCTGTACTCGCTCGAGGCCGCCCAGGCGGCCGCGTCTCGCCTGATCCGGACCGGGGCGACGGGCATCGTCGCCGCGAGCGACCCCATGGCTCTCGGCGCGATCCGGGCGGTGCGGCGGGCCGGACTGCGGGTCCCGGAGGACGTCTCGGTCGTTGGCTTCGACGACTCGGCGCTGATGAGCAGCGTGGACCCGCCGCTAACGACCATCCGCCAGCCGATCGACGCGATGGGTCGCCTCGTGATCGAGCTCCTGATCGCGCAGATCGCCGGAACGGTCGTCGCCCACGAGGAGATGCTCTTCGAGCCCGAGCTGGTCGTTCGATCGTCGACGGGACCCGCGCCCGCCGCCTGACTCTCGCCCGCCGGTCGTTAGGCCGAGGCCGTCCGCATGGCGGGAGCGGTTGTAAAGTTCTTGCATTCATTTGTCATGTCTGTTACGTTGCCCGTCGCGGCCGCCGGATCCAGACGGCAGGCGCGGCGCGAGAGGGCAGCGTGACCACGATCCAGCGTGAGGACCTACGAAACGGCACCGGCGAGTCCCCGGCCGCCGTGCGCGAGATGCCCTCGATCGCTTCGTCCGAGCATCGGTGGTGGCGCTCCGCGGCGATCTACGAGATCTATCCGCGAAGCTTCGCGGACGGGAACGGCGACGGAACGGGTGACCTCGCCGGCATTCGGTCGCGGTTGCCGTATCTGCGGGACCTCGGGATCGATGCCCTGTGGTTCACGCCCTGGTACGTCTCACCCCTGGCAGACGGTGGCTACGACGTGGCCGACTACCGGGCGATCGACCCTGCGTTCGGCACCCTCGCCGAAGCCGAGTCGCTGATCGCAGAAGCCCGCGAGTTCGGCATCCGGACGATCGTCGACGTCGTCCCGAACCACGTCTCGAGCCGCCATCCGTGGTTCGAGGCGGCGCTCGCCGCCGGTCGCGATTCCGTCGAGCGCGCCCGCTTCTGGTTCCACCGCGGTCGCGGATCGGATGGCTCGACGATGCCCACCGACTGGGTGTCGAACTTCGGTGGTCCGACCTGGACCCGTACGCTCGAGGCGGACGGCCGGCCCGGCGACTGGTACCTCCATCTCTTCTCGGCCGACCAGCCCGACCTGAACTGGAACCACCCGGACGTCCGACGCGAGTTCGAGGACGTCCTGGCGTTCTGGTTCGACCGCGGCGCAGCCGGCATCCGGATCGATTCGGCGGCGCTCCTGATCAAGGACGCCGACCTGCCAGAGGTGCCGCTGGAGCCCGCACCGGGGACGCACCCGAACACCGACCGCGACGAGATCCACGACGTCTACCGAAGCTGGCGCCAGGTCGCGGACCGCTACGACGACCCGAAGGCGCTCGTCGGCGAGCTGTGGCTGCCCGACGCCGAGCGGTTCGTCCGCTACCTCCGGCCCGATGAGCTCCACACGGCCTTCAACTTCGACTTCCTCGCCCGGCCGTGGGACGCCACGGCGCTGCGTGCGTCGATCGATCAGACCCTCGCCGCCCACGCGCCGGTCGATGCCCCGGCGACGTGGCTCCTGTCGAACCATGACGTGACTCGGCCCGTCACGCGCTACGGTCGCTCGGACACAGCCTTCAGCTTCGGCGCCAAGCGTCGCGGCACGCCGACCGACCTCGCCGTCGGGCGTCGGCGAGCCCGAGCCGCCGCGCTTCTCGCTGCCGCCCTGCCCGGCTCCCTCTACATCTACCAGGGCGACGAGCTCGGCCTGGACGAGGTCGAGGAGATCCCGGCCGACCGGCTCCAGGACCCGATGGTCGTGCGATCGGGCGGGGTCGACCCGGGGCGCGATGGATGCCGCGTGCCGCTGCCGTGGTCGGGCAGTGCGCCGCCGTTCGGGTTCAGCCCACCGGATAGCCCGGCCGAGCCGTGGCTGCCCCAGCCCGACCGCTGGGCACCACTGACCGTCGCTGCGCAGGCCGCGGACCCGGGCTCGATGCTCTCGCTCTACCGCCGATCGCTGGCGGTCCGACGGTCGGATCCAGACCTGGCGACCGAGGCCTTCAGCTGGCTCCCGTCGGCGTCGGAGGTGCTGGCATTCCGTCGAGGCGACCGCTTCGTCTCGATGACGAACCTCGGATCGACCCCGATCGCTGCGCCCGGCGGCGCCGACCTGCTGCTCGCCAGTCACGACCTCGTGGACGGCGCTCTCCCGACTGACGCCACCGGTTGGTGGCGTCTCGAGACGGCGCTGGAGATCGACTCATGAGCCGCGTCCACGGAGCGGTGCGCATGGCATGACGACCGCAATCGACCACATCGCGATCAAGATGGGCAGTGTGAGAGGAGAGCAGGAGATGTCCAGGAGAATCTCGAGGCGATCGACGTGGTACGGGCCGATCGCGCTGGCGATCATCGGAATCGTCGCCGCGTGCAGCCCGACGGCGAGCCCGTCGGCGAGCTCGGCCCCGAACCCGAGCCAGCCGACGACCGGCGGTCCGTCCGCGTCGGCCGCCGCGGCGCACCAGCCGGTCACGATCACGGTCGGTGTGCTCCGCCCGGGTGCGACCCAGGAGGCCGTGGACGCGCTGAACCTCCAGATCAGCGAATTCCAGGCGAAGTACCCCTGGATCACGGTCGAGCCGGAGGAATACAACTGGACGGCGCCGACGTTCACCGCCGCCCTCGCGGCCGGCACCCTGCCGGACGTCTTCACGATCCCGTTCACCGACGGCAAGGGCCTGATCGCCCAACACCAGATCGTCAACATCGACGCCCGCGTCCGGGCGCTCGGCTACGCCGACAAGTTCAACCCGAACGTCATCGTCAACGGCCAGGACGACAAGGGCGCGATCTCGGCGGTGCCGATCGCGGCATACGGGATGTCCCTGACCTACAACCGGACCCTGTTCAAGGCGGCCGGCCTCGATCCTGACAAGCCGCCGACCACGTGGGACGACATCCGCACAGCCGCCAAGACCATCGCCGCGAAGACCGGCGTCGCCGGCTACGCCGAGATGGCGACGGAGAACACCGGGGGCTGGCAGCTGACGACGTCGACGTACGCCCTGGGCGGGCGGATGGAGACCGTCGGCACCGACGGCAAGGTCACCGCGACCCTCAACAATCCCGAGACCAAGGCGGCCCTCGAGCGCCTCAAGGCGATGCGCTGGGAGGACAACTCGATGGGCTCCACGTTCGACTACGCCTGGGGCTCGATCAACCAGGCCTTCGCCGCGGGCCAGGTCGGGATGTTCACCGGCGGCTCGGACCTGTACACCGCCATGGTCCAGAACAACAGCCTGAAGCCGGACGACTACGGCGTGACGGTGATCCCGCTCGAAGGCGCCGATGCCGGCGTCCTCGGCGGCGGCACCCTCGCCGCGGTCAACGTGGTCACGACCGAGGCGCAGCGCGACGCGGCCGTGAACTGGATCGACTTCTATTACATGCAGAAGCTGCTGACGCAGGAGGGCGCGATCGCCGACGCCCAGGCGCTCAAGGCCAACAACCAGCCGGTCGGCGTCCCGTCGCTGCCGATCTTCGACAAGGCGACATACGACGCCTCGCAGCAGTGGATCAAGGACTACATCAACGTCCCGACCGCCCAGATGACGCCGTTCACCTCGAAGATCTTCGACCAGAAGATCGTCACCGAGCCGACGGCCCACACCCAGGAGCTCTACGCGGCCCTCGACCCCGTCGTGCAGGCCGTCCTCACCGACAAGAACGCCGACATCGACGCCCTGCTGACCAAGGCGAACCAGCAGGTCCAGGACATCATCGACAAGGGCTGAGCCTCGTCCTCCGCGATACGAGCCCCGGCTCACCCGGGGCTCGTATCGTTCCCCAGAGCCGGCGCCATGGGCCGGCTGTCATGCCAGAGGAGCCGATGAGCGCCGTCAGCGAGGCCGTCCCCGTCAGCGAGCCGATCGAGCGCCGCTCGGGCCTGCGCTTCCGGATCTCCCGGGGCGGTCTCGGCACGCTCGTGTTCCTCACCCCGATGCTGGTGGTCTTCGGGCTGTTCGCCTGGTTCCCGATCGTCCGGGCCGTCGTCATGAGCGTCCAGGAGACGAACCTGGTCTCCGAACCGACCTTCGTCGGCCTGAACAACTTCGCCCGCGTCCTGTCGGACCCCCAGTTCGGGACGGCCGTCGCGAACACCGCCTGGTTCGCCCTGCTGGCGCTGCTCTTCGGCTTCCCGGTGCCGATCATCCTCGCCGTCCTCATGAGCGAGGTCCGCCGCGGCCGCGGCCTGTATTCGGCCCTGGCCTACCTGCCGGTCGTGATCCCGCCGGTCGTGTCGGTCCTCCTCTGGCGGTTCTTCTACGACGCGTCGCCGCACGGCGTGTTCAACACCATCCTGGGCTGGGTCGGCGCCGGGCCGCTGCCGTGGCTGCAGAGCTCGGCGTCGGCGATGCCGTCGATCGTCATCGAGGCGACCTGGGCCAATGCCGGGGCCACGGTCATCATCTATCTCGCGGCGCTCGTCGCGATCCCGCCGGAGCTCTACGACGCGGCCGACGTGGACGGCGCCTCGATCTGGCAGAAGATCCGCAACGTCACGCTGCCGCAGCTCCGGTCGGTGCTGATCGTGACCCTGATCCTGCAGCTGATCGCGACGGCCCAGCTGTTCACCGAGCCCCTGCTGTTCACGAGCGGCGGCCCGAACAACGCGACGTTGACCGTCCTGCTCCTGATCTACCGCTACGCGTTCCAGAACAGCCTCGGCGGCGACTACGGGATGGCCGCTGCCCTCAGCCTCATGCTCGCCGCGTTCCTGGCTGTCTTCACGGCCGGCTATTACCGGCTCACCCGATCCTGGAGCACCAGCTCGTGATCCGGCCGACCGGCCGCCGAGGCGCCGCCGGCGGTTCGGCAGAGCGGGGGATCGTCTCGGCGGCGGAGTGGCGCCAGCCGCGGCTCCGCTGGCCGCTGCGGGTCCTCCAGCTCGCCGTCCTGCTGTTCCTGCTCGTCGTCGGGCTCGGGCCGGTGCTGTGGATGCTCAAGGCGTCCGTCACGCCGACCCAGGACACGCTGCGCGCGCCGATGGCGCTGTGGCCGAACGGGATCGACCTCGGGCAGCTCGCGGTCGCCTGGTCTCGCACCCACATCGACCGCTACCTCTGGAACACGGTCGTCATTGCCGCCGGGTCGTGGGCGATCCAGCTGCTCGTCGCCACGACCGGAGGCTACGCGCTCTCGGTCCTCCGGCCGCGCCTGAGTGGGCTGCTCACCGGGCTCGTCATCGCGACCCTGTTCGTGCCGCCGATCGTTCTTCTCGTCCCGCTTTACCTGACCGTGGTGAACGTGCCGGTCGTCCACATCCGGATGATCGATTCCTACTGGGCGATCTGGCTGCCGGCCGCCGCCAGCGCGGTGAACGTCATCCTCGTCAAACGTTTCTTCGACAACCTGCCGCGGGAGATCTTCGAGGCCGCCCGGGTCGACGGGGCCGGGCCATTCGTGCTGTTCCGCTCGATCGTCCTGCCGATGTCGCGGCCGATCCTCGGCGTGGTCTCTGTCTTCGCCGTCATCGCGACGTGGAAGGACTACCTCTGGCCGCTGCTGGTGATCCGCAACCCCAATCTCCAGCCGCTGTCGGTCCGCCTCCCGACCCTCCAGCCGTCGACGGATCTGGGCGTCTTCATCGCCGCGCTGACGATCTCGAGCGTGATCCCGATCGCCCTGTTCCTCCTCTTCCAGCGGCTCTTCCTCGGCGGCCAGGGGCTCAGCGGCGCGATCAAGGGCTGACGGTCGGCCAGGGGTCAGTGCGCGGCGGCCCCGGCCACAGGCGCCGCCACCCGGCGGCGGAGGTGCTCGCCGGTCAGCGAGCCCTCGGCCCGGACGAGGTCCGCCGGCGGGCCCTCGAAGATCACCCGTCCGCCGTCGTGGCCGGCGCCGGGACCCAGGTCGATCACCCAGTCGGCCCGGGCGACGACGTCGAGGTTGTGCTCGATCACGATCACGGTCCTGCCGCCGTCCACGAGCCGGTCGAGCAGCCCGATGAGGTTGTCCACGTCCTGCATGTGCAGCCCGGTCGTCGGCTCGTCGAGGACGTAGACCTCGGTGTCCCCGGACATCTCGATCGCGAGCTTCAGGCGCTGGCGCTCGCCACCGGACAGCGTGTCGAGCTCCTGGCCGAGCGAGACGTAGCCCAGGCCCACGTCCGCCAGACGGTCGAGCATGACCCGGACCGGCCGCTCGGTGAAGAAACCGCGTGCCTCTTCGACCTGCATCGCCAGGACCTCGACGATGTTCCGCCCCCGGAGGCGGTAGTCGAGGACGTCGTCCGTGTAGCGACGACCCTCGCAGACCTCGCAGATGCTGATGACCTCGGCCATGAAGCCGAGGCTCGTGTACGTCTTGCCCAGGCCGTTGCAGTTCGGGCAGGCGCCCTCGGAGTTCGCGCTGAACAGGGCCGGCTTGACCCCGTTCGCTTTCGCGAATGCCGTCCGGATCGGGTCGAGGATTCCGGTGTACGTCGCCGGGTTGGAGCGGCGTGAGCCGCGGATCGCGGACTGGTCGATGACCGTCACCGATGGATCGGTTCGGGGCAGGCAGCCGTGGATCAGCGAGCTCTTGCCGGAGCCCGCGACGCCGGTCACCGCGACGAGCACGCCGAGTGGCACGTCGACCGAGACGTCCTGGAGGTTGTGAAGCCGGGCGTGCCGGATCGGGATCGAGCCACGCGGTGCTCGCGGCTTTGGCTTCGGCTCCTGGCGGGCGTCGAGGTGGCGGCCGGTCGCGGTCCCCGACGCGATCAGGCCGTCGACGGGACCCGCGTACACGATCGTGCCGCCGTGAGCGCCGGCGCCCGGGCCCATGTCGACGACGCGATCGGCGATCCGGATCACTTCGGGGTCATGCTCGACGACGAGGATCGTATTGCCCTTGTCGCGGAGGCGTCGGAGCAGCGCGTTCATCCGCTCGACGTCATGGGCGTGGAGCCCGATCGTCGGCTCGTCAAAGACGTAGGTGACGTCGGTCAGGGCCGACCCGACGTGGCGGATCATCCGCGTCCGTTGCGACTCGCCGCCCGACAGCGTGCCGGACGAGCGATCGAGGCTGAGGTAGCCGAGGCCGATCGCGACGAACGCGTCGAGCGTGTCCCCGAGCGTCGCCAGCAGTGGCGCGACGGACGGTTCGTCCAGGCCTTGCACCCAGTCGGCCAGGTCGCTGATCTGCATGGCGCAGGCGTCGGCCATGTTGAGCCCCCGGATCCGCGACGACCGGGCCGCCTCGTTCAGCCGCGTGCCGCCGCACTCGGGACAGGCCGCGAACGTCACCGCCCGCTCCACGAAGGCCCGGATGTGCGGCTGCAGTGCATCGACGTCCTTGGAGAGGAATGCCTTCTGGACGCGCGGGACCAACCCCTCGTAGGTGAGGTTGATGCCGTTGATCCGGACCTTCACCGGCTCCTTGTGGAGGAAGTCGCGGAGCTCGGTGGCGGTGTAATCACGGATCGGCGTATCCGGGTCGAAGAAGCCGGATTCGCTGAACATCCGCGTCGACCAGCCGTCCGCGGTGAAACCGGGGACCCTGATCGCGCCCCCGGCGAGCGACTTCGTCTCGTCGTAGAGCTGGGTCAGGTCGATGTCGGTCGCGTTGCCCATCCCCTCGCAGCGCGGGCACATCCCGCCGGCGACGCTGAAGCTCCGGCTCGTCGTCTGGCCCTCGCCGCGCTCGATGGTCACCGCCCCGGCGCCACTGACGGAGGGGATGTTGAACGAGAAGGCCTGCGGTCCGCCGACGTGCGGCTGTCCGCGCCGGCTGAACAGGATCCGGAGGAGGGCGTTCGTGTCGGTGACGGTGCCGACGGTCGATCGGGCGTTCGGCCCCATCCGCTCCTGATCGACGATGATCGCCGTCGTCAGCCCTTCCAGGGAGTCGACGTCGGGGCGGGCCAGCGTCGGCATGAAGCCCTGGACGAATGCGCTGTAGGTCTCGTTGATCAGCCGCTGCGACTCGGCGGCGATCGTGCCGAACACGAGCGAGCTCTTGCCCGAGCCGGACACGCCGGTGAAGACCGTGAGCTGGCGCTTCGGGAGGTCGACGTCGATGTCGCGGAGGTTGTTCTCGCGGGCGCCGCGAACGCGGATCGACCCCCAGGCGGGGGTGGAGTCACCAGTCATGGGCGGGGATGGTACCGGGCGGGCGGCCCGACTCGGGCCGTCGCCTCAGCCGGCGTTGCCGAAGGTCGCCCGACCGTTCGGCCGGTAGGTCTGGAGCATGACGCCGGACGGTAGGGAACGAGACTCGACCAGCTCGAGGTTGTGCGTCTGGCCGTGCTCCGGGAACAGCCTGAGCCCGTCGCCGACAATGACCGGGTAGATCCGCAGGTTGAGCTCGTCGACGAGGTCGCGCTCGAGCAGCCAGCGGAGGAGAACGCCGCTACCGTGGAGCTGGAGCTCGCGCCCGGGCTTCGCCTTGAGCTCGCGTATTGCCGCCTCGACGTCGCCCGAGATGACGTGGGTGGGCTGCCAGGCCGGGTCCTTGAGCGTGGTCGAGGGCACGTACTTGGGCAGGACGTTGATGCCGTGGGAGACCGGATCGCCGCTGTCGTGGAGCGGCCAGTACGGCTCCCAGATCTCCCAGGTCTTGCGGCCGAGGAGGAACGCGTCCGCGCGCTCGAACCACGAGATCAGGAAGGGCCACAGCTCCGGGTCGGCGTACGCCGCCGTCCATCCGCCGCGCTCGAACCCGCCGCGGCGGTCCTCGTCGGGCCCGCCGGGACCCTGGTACACGCCGTCCACGGTCAGCATCATCGATGCGGTCAGCTTCATGGCCTTCCCTCCCTGCACGTAATCGTCGAAGGCTAGACGACCGATCGGGCGGGAACTCATCGGCGAGCACCGCTCGACCCGGCGACCGCGCGTCAGCCCGCCGCGTCCTTCGTCTCGGTCTCGGCCAGCTTCTTGCGGGTGGCCTCGCGAGTGCGCATGAGGTCGCTCTTGCCGACCTCGGGCGTCGGGTTCGGGTCCCGCGGCGCGCGGCCGGACTGTTTCGCCTCGGTCCGCGCCTCGTTCCGCGACGCCTGTCGTCCGGCGATCGTCGCCTCGTAGCCCTGATCGGTGGGCAGGTAGTAGCGGCGGTCGACAAGCTCGTCGGGCAGGTACTGCTGCTCGACGTCGGCGCCCTCGAAGTCGTGCGGGTAGCGGTAGCCGATGCCGATCCCGTGCTGCTTCATCCGCCGGTCGCCGGCCTGTCGGAGATGCAGCGGCACCGGGAGCGACCCACGGGCCTCGACGTCGCCGGCGGCCGCCCAGTAGGCCAGCCCCGACCGGTTCGACTTCGGGGCCGTCGCCAGGTAGGTCGTCGCCTGGGCGAGGGCGTACTGCGCCTCGGGCAGCCCGACGTGGTCGAGCGCCTGGGCCGCCGCGACCGCGACCTGGAGCGCCCGCGGGTCGGCATTGCCGACGTCCTCCGACGCGCTGATGATCAGGCGGCGGGCGA
>Ga0070707_100005271_pt1 | contig 12102 bp, 11 predicted proteins | sample KBSK5502metaG_FD_65468 | JGI IMG/M metagenome (GOLD analysis project Ga0070707, IMG submission 65468) | Corn, switchgrass and miscanthus rhizosphere microbial communities from Kellogg Biological Station, Michigan, USA - KBS K5-50-2 metaG | ecosystem: Host-associated > Plants > Roots >... | reverse complement strand
GGTGGCTTCCTCGCCCAGGCCAGGCTGGGGCACCCGGCGACGTATGCGCACAGTTCCCGGCGTATCTCTGTGGCGGCGTGGTCGGCCCAGTCGCGCTGATCGAGATAGTCCTCCAGCGCATCGTGCAGCATCGCCTCCTGGCGGACCTGCTCGAGCCCGCGGCCCACGGTGTTCACGTAGAAGGCGCTGGCAGGGATCATGTGCCGACGCAGCCAGGCGATCCGAGCCCGCCGGTGCGCACCCGGCTCGGGATACCCCGTGCAGTATGCGAAGGCCTGATCGATGCCCTCTCCGGCCAGATCGATGAGCTCGGCCAGGTGGCGCCGCAGCGGCGCGTCCACCTCGCTCATGAAAACGAGCGTGGCCGGAATCTGCTGGCCATCTAGGTCCGCCGTCTCATCCAGCAGGTAGAGCTTGGCGAAGTGAAGCCCGCGCAGGTGAGTGAAATCGAATGGCCCCTCCGCCAGGCCCTTGGGTGCGATTTCCGCGAGCCAGTCGCGCAGTTCGGCTACCTGCTCCGCGGCGACCGGCGCCCGGATCGTCACGCCCAGCTGATGTGGCATGGCAATCTCCCCCGTGAGGCTCTGTGTTTCACGGCCCGTACCGGTCGCGTGCTTCGGCTCCGCTGCCGGATGAGGCAGGTGTGGGGGCAGACGAGCCGTCCAGCGTTGCCCGGTCTGCGGTCGGCTCCGTGGTCGGCTCGATGGTTCGCTCCGGCTGCGCGATGATCGCCGCCAGTGCAGTGTTCGTCAAGGAGATTCCGGCCGCCACCAGGGCGACCCGCGCGGGCAGTTGCCGCCGCAGGCCCGCGGCAATCGCCGATGCCGCGTCAGTGGCGTGGATGACGACGCCAACCCTGCCTTTCTGTTGCATCGAGCCGCCGGCCAGCAGGTCCACGCCGAGCACCACCGTGCGGACGCCAAACATGCGCAGCGGGTAGATGGCCACCTGGTTGGCAGCAGGGTCTGCGCCGAGGCGCCGGAGCATCATCTTCGGGGTCAGGAGCGCCATCGTGCCGTTCACCAGCCGGATTGCGGCCAGAGCAATGCGAGCACGATCGCGTACGGTCATAACGCTCTCCCCGTCGTTCTGTCTTGCCCCGTGGCCGTCGAACTGCGAAACGGCCGTTACTAAAGCAGAGGCCGTGCAGGCGGCTGTGATACATGGACCCGTCAGCCTTCCCCGAAATCTGCGCTGACGCTGACGTCCCCGTCGACGGTTAGCTGGCACGTACTGTCCACCTCGGCCCCCAGACAGCCCTGTCCCCAGCCGTGGAAGTAGTAGCCCGAGTTGGCCGAAGCGGTGAGTGTGACCGTCCCCGGCTCGGTGATTTGCACGCTGCATTGGACCGGGCAGACGGAATTTCCTGCCGTTACCGATCCCGGCCCGGTAACGCTGATGCTGAGTATGGCGTCGCCGCTGCCACTGAGCTGGGTGGTGGATGATCCTGCGGCGCTGTCGACGGCGAGGACTTGTGCGTTTGCGCCGAAGCTGACCGGTGTGAACTCCACGGTAATGGTGCACGAGCCCTGGGGCGGGATCGCGTGTGCCAGGCAGGGATCTGCGGTGATGGTGTAAGGGGTAGCAGTCTGTGCGCCAGTGATCCGGAGCTGCCGGGAATTGGGATTGCGAACGACTTCGGGCAGAGCGGTGCCGTGCCCACCGGTGAAATCCACGGGGCCGAAGTTCACCGGCTGCAGGTCCGGCGGCTTGAACGTGATTGGAGGCGGGGCCGATGTTGGTGTTCCGCCGCCACTTGGGGATCCGCCGGTGTTCCCGCCGGTGCCTTGCCCGAATCCTCCGTGCTTACCGTGGTGATGGTGGTGCTGGCTGAGGGTTGGGGAGGAGCTAGGCGTGGCCGAGGGTGTACTCGTGGGGTGCGCCGCGGTAGGTGAGGAGGGCAGTGTCTTGACCACGCCAGCCGTGATCGCGAGCACGGCCAGAGTGCCGCTGCCCGCGACGGCTAGAAGCCTGCGCAGTGAGCGGGGTCGCCGTGGCGTGGCATGCTTTGGTGCCGCCGAGGGCTGGAGAATCTCCAGGTTGTGCCGGGTAACAGCGGCCCCCTCGTCGTCGCCGTGCTGTTCGCGCAGCTGCAGCGCGTGGGTCAGGAGCTGGTGCGCGGATGTGAGTTCGTCGAGGCACAGCGCGAGGGTGCCTTGCTGATGGGAGAACAGCGCCTCGCTGAGGTGGTCGCCGGCCGCGACGGCGGCCCGCAGCCCGTGGGTGAGGGCCTGGCGGCTGGCCTCCCAGTGGCCGGCCAGGGTCAGGATCGGCTCCGCCACGCGAACTACCTCGATGACCTCCGGCCAGCCGCTGCCTTCGGCGGCCCATCCGGCGATGGCCACGGCGGCGGAAGCGGCGCGAATCGAGTCGGGCGCGGCCGGGTTGGCCGCGGTTAGCCAGCTGGTGAGTTCACGCAGCGCGGAAGCGTGATGGAAGTCTTTGAACAGCATCTCTCTGTACCGCCCCGCTATGCACACCGGCAGCCCATACTGGTTGTGCTGTTGCTCGGCCAGGCCGCGGCGATGAAGCAGGCTCAGGCATTCACCGATCTCCGCGATGCCGCCCATTGCTGCTACCAGGCCGCTGGGGAGCAGCGCTCCGGCGGCGAGCGCGAGGATGGCCAGCGCGTGCCGGTACCGCTGGGCGAGTGCGTCGACGCCCAGCAGGTCCAGAGCTTCGGGATCACGCTCGTTTGCGTCGGCGAGTGCTGCGAGAGACCGCCCGTCCTCGCGGACCAGGGCGGTGGCCTGGCGCAGACGCAGCGGCTGGCCGTCGACGGCATGGATCAGCCGCCGGGCGTCGGCCACCTCGTCGGCAGACAGTGGCCGCCCCAGGTCGTCGATGACCATCTGCGCTCCCAGGTCAGCGCACGGGCCTCCTCGGTCCTGATGCCTGTCATCAGTGACAGGGCCAGGTACGGTTCCAGGCGCGTGCCCCGCGCGGCGGCCAGGACCGCCTCGGCTTGCGCCACGGACAGCGCCCTGCTTGGCCTGCCCTCGCTGCCCCGTGGGGTTGAATTCACGATCGCCGCGACGTTCCGGCCGGCCAGCCCGGCGATCATGGCGTGCTGAATGGAATCGCGGAGAATCTTGTGGACTAGCTTGCGCGACCGGGTCGACAGCGGCAGTCCCTCCAAGAACGCCTGCACATCTTTCGCGGTGAGGTCGCGCAGGCGGCAATCGCCGAGCCCTCTGGTGACGTGCTTGGCCATGAACTGGTAGTTCGCGATCGTGTTCGGGTCGAGGTCCAGGCTGGCCAGCCACGCGGCGACAGCTTCATCCACACGGTAAGTCGGCGAACTGGCGGTTCCCTCCTGCAGCTCACGGTGAAGTTCCTTGAGCTTGTCCCTGACCTCGACTTTCGTCCTACCGGTGACCGACTTGCGGATCCGCCTGCCCGTCGGGCCGTAACCCAGGGAGATCGCCCCGACGTAGCGGCCCTTAGCCGCATGCCAGTAAATCGAGTCCTCACCGTAGCCCCGCCGCGCCGGAACCCAGGCCCCCGGCCCTACGCCCGCACCACCGCAAAACCGGGCAAGCAGGGCCGGAAGCACTATCCACAGTCTCCCTGCCGAGTATGTGTTTCCGGTCGATTGTTCGTTCCTTGTGGGTGAGCCGCGCAGAAGGGCCAGTTCTGGCGTTCTCAGCCTGGACGGTGCATGACGTCTTGGGTGACGCTGTTCGTGGCTGTACTGTTTTCTGGGCGGCGATGGGATTGGCAGGAAAGCGGCCCGGAAAGGCGTGGCGCGGGCTTCAGGGTGGCTGGCAGTTCATCAGCCGACGTACTGCCGAGCACCGTGTCCGACCGCGACACGCGTTCTCTATCCGGAGATCAGGCCAGGGCTGGTCGTCTCCACCAAGCCCGAGGCCCGCGCTGGCGGTCACCAGCACGGTGTGGCAGGCGAGCCCGGCTTAAGCAGGGGTCAATCCGGGCTCAATCAGTGGCTGGCACGCTGGCGCGGATAAACCTGGTCGCCGGCCGACTCCTGGCGCCGGCGCCGGGAGAAGCGTTGTCATCCCCGCCGCCTGGGTTGGGCCCGGCGCATGAGTGCGTCAGGTCAATACGAGGTGTGACAGGAGGCAATCGCCGGCACGGCCGGCGAGGAAGCGGCCGTCTATGTGGCCAATCGGGGTGGCGCCACCGTATCGTGCCCGGCACCTGGCCCATGCCATCTGCCGCCGGGCCGTTGCCACACTGGCGCTCTCGCCAAGGTGGCGGCCGGTGCGCGCAGGCTGCCCGCTGCTGTGCACAGGCGATCCCGTTCCGGTCAGCTGTGCCGCCGCCTTTCGCTTCTCATCCCCATGTACCCGTGGGCGATCCCAGCGCCCTAGAGCTGGGTCCACTCCCCGCCGGAAGGAAGTCTCCTGATGACTCTGAAATATTGCCTGGCTGGCGCGGCGGTAGCCGCTGCCACGCTTGCGGCGGCCCCGGCCGCCGTCGCCAGTACCCAAGCGGTTAGCCATGCCGGTCCGGGCCCCACGGTCCAGGTGCACGGTATGCGGGCGGCCGTCGGGGCGCGCCTGCCGGGTACGCACCTGCCGCACCTTGCCCCACAGATGAGCGTGGCTTCCAGCAACTGGAGTGGTTACGCGGTGGCCGCCAACAGCGGAGTGCGAATCCGCTTCGTCTCCGTCAACTTCACCATCCCGAGCCTGAACTGTGCGAACTCGCCGCTGGGCTCGTCTGGGTCCGCATACGCCGGGCATTGGGCGGGGCTGGACGGCTTCAACGACGCCACCGCTGAGCAGACCGGCGTGGATGCCTTCTGCGACTCCAGTGGCACACCGGCCTACTACGCCTGGTACGAGATGTACCCGCTCGCCCCGGTTGCCTTCACCGGCGTCAACCCTGGGGACGCCATCCACGTGTCGGTCTACTTCGACGGCTCCGCCTACAACCTGGTCCTCACCGACCTCACTACCGGCGGCTTCATCAACACGACCCAGCCGTGCCCCTCGGGCTCGACGTGCCGCAACAAGTCCGCCGAGGTGATCACCGAGGACCCAGGTGGCGCCGTCGCAGGCGGCTTCGACCTGGCCGACTTCGGCATGGCCAACTACACCGGCGCCCGCGTGACCAGCCTCACCGGAACCCACGGCACGCTGGCTGCGCAGCCGAACAACTGGACCTCCACCGAGATCGTCATGCAAGACACCAGCGGCACCATGATGGCCGAGCCCTCCACCCTGGAAGGCGGGCAAGCATTCAATGTGACCTGGCGCAGTGCGACCTGAGCTGAGAACCCAGCCCAGCATCAAAGGAGGCTGCGTCATGCAATCAGCAAGACCCGCCATCCGGGCCGCGGGCCGCGCGATACGAGCTGCGGCCACTCGCCACGGATCGAGCATCACCGCGGTGGTGGTGCTTGCCCTGCTGGCCAGCGGGTGCGCCGGTCACAAGGCGCCGCCGGCCGCGGTAAACAGGCACCCCACGGCCTCGCCCTCGCCGACCGCAACACCCATGACAGCGACCGAGCGGGAGTGGGTCGCCGGAATCGCCCAGCTGCAAAAGAAGATAGACAAGCCCTTCACGGCACGGGCCATGACAATGACTCGGGCAAAGATGACCCAGCTGGAAAGGGCGGCCGCCGGCTGCAGCCCCAAGCTGCGCCGCATGGGCACGCCGAGGTCCCGGCTGCAATCGGCCTACGCAATGGCAAAGAAGGCGTGCCGGACTTATAAGAAAGCGGCGCGATGCTTTGCCAGAGCAGCGAGTGTCAGTGGCATCGACGGCGGGACTTTCGCCGGGACCCCACAGGAACGAATCCAGCGGCGCTCACTGGCTTGCGGGTTTGCCGCGCAAGGTAACGCCAGCAACCGGTTCAGCGATGCGACCGCAGCGGCACAGTACATCGAAGCGCAGAACCCATGACCTAGGAAGGGGCCCGGCAGGCCGGCACGCTTTGCGCGCGACTGTGCGTATCGCGCGCCCGGCCAGCCTGGGCAGTTCCGGTCGGCTGTGACATCGCCGACCGTTGAAAAGAATTTACAGTCATTGACACGACGCCAAACCCGGCACTAATTGGGCCTCATACATCTCGGCGGCCGGCGGCGAATGCCGCGCCGCCGGCGCGGACAGGAAAACGTGATGACATACCCGGAGATCACCGGGCAGGATCTGCAAGCTACGTCGGCCCCGGCCGCCGCCCAGGCCAGCGCCCAGGATCCCCCGACCGAACAAGACCCGGCCACCGTGGCCCCGCGCAGGCGGCGGCGATGGGCGGTCAGCACGGTCGCCGCCGTAGTGGTAGTGGCCAGCCTGACCGCTGCCGTTGTGGTGTGGGCCCCATGGACCGCGCCGCCGGTGCTGCGCCCGGCCGGGCTGGTGCCTGGCCTCTCCACCGCCGACACTATCGCGTTCCGGTGGTCGAACCCGCCCACAGGCCCGCTGCCCGACAAGTACCTGATCCTCAGCAACGGCACGGTGGCCGGCTCGGTCGCCGGGACGGTCACCTCCTACCGGCAGGCGCGCCTGACCCCGGCCACCGCCTACCAGTACCGCGTGGTAGCGGTACGTGGTGGCAAGCGGTCCCCTCAGTCCGCCGCCCTAGCGGTGCGCACCCTCACGCCGCCCCTCTCCCAGGCACGCCTGCAGGGACCATGGACCGTCTATGTCAGATACATCCGCGGCGCCCCAGGCGGCCGGAACGGGTCGCTCTTCTTGCAGTTCAGCCCGGTGTGCGCGGCCAGCGCATGCGACGTGACGGTCCACGTGAAGGAGGGCAGGCACGCATACAACATGACGCTGACCCGCGTGGGCGCGGTATACCAGGGACACGCCGCCGTCGACTTCATTCGGTGCGGGCCAGCTAGCAATTCGATCCCCGACCCGGCGACGCTGAAGTTCCGGGTACGCGTTACCGCTGCGGCAGGACAGAGTCAAGTGTGGGCCGCCACCTCATTGGCCGGCACCCTGGTGGGGACCTTCCGATACGTCTCCTCCGCTGCCTTCTATTGCCCTGCCTCCACCTTTAGGGCCTCCCTCGCCGGGACCCCGGTCTAATGCGTGGTCCGTGCCCTGCGGCGCGGCCAGGAGGCAGGACAGCCCGCCCAACACGGGCGGGCGTGACCGAGCCTCGCCGGTCCCGCGCGGCACCCGGCGACAACTGCCAGGGCCAGCCAAGCTCGCCTTATGCGCTCATTGCCACGCCCGCACGGCGAGCCCGGCGGCCGTCGCCGGGCGCGTGCCGCGCCGTTTCCATCAAGGGTCCGGTCGCCCCGGGCTGCGACAATTCCCAGCCAGCTCGGCTGAAGGCGCGCAACTCGGGCCGTCTTCCACGTCACAGCCCAGTTACAAGCCCGGCAAGCGTGCCTGTTCCTCGAGGGAGTTGCCATGCCCGATAGCGGTCCGCCGTGTGCCAGCGGCGGCCAGCAATCCTCGGCGCTGATGCGAGGCGGATTGGCGCCAGGCACGATCTCGCAGCTCGCGCCAGGAACGGGCCCGCCGCCGTGCGCCGCTACTGGCGAAGATCGCCCGTGCTCGCCACGGCGCACGGCGGGGAATCTGGGCATGACCGCCGAAGGCGGCGGTCACACGGCCTCGGGGCGTCCTGCGGGCGTTGCTGGCGGTCCGCCCACGAGTCACCCGCCGAGTGCGGTTCCAGCCGCAGCGGGCTGGGGGGATCAGGCCGTCCTCGCGATCTACCGCCGGCATTACGGCTCGCTGGTCCGCCAGGCGGCCCGGCTAGTCCGGGACATCCCCACTGCCGAGGACGTCGTGCAGGACTCCATCATCGCCATGCACACCACCTGCCCACGGCTGGAAGATGACGCCAAAGCCCTCCCCTACCTGCGCCAGGCTGTGGCGAACCGGTCGCGGTCGGTGCTAAGGCACCGGGCCGTGGCAGGCCAGCATCGGCCCCTTCCCGGGCCCGACATGCCCAGCGCCGAGGACAGTGCGCTGGCGAGGCTCGAACACTCGGCAGTGATCTCGGCGCTGACCACCCTGGCGCGGCGGCAGCGGCAGGTGCTGGCCCTGAGGTATTTCGCCGACATGTCAGAAGCACAGATCGCGGCTGCCCTGGGAATCAGCAAAAGCGCGGTCAAAACACATACCACACGGGCCCTGACATCACTGCGGCCAGTCCTGGGGTCACGCACCTAACAACGCTCACTCGCTGACGGCGGGAACCGTCCCCGCTGGCCCCCGGCGCTCACCGGCGCTGGGCAGGGTCAACCGGTGCCCCATCGCCTCCCAGTAGAGGGCATGTTGGTGAGGTTCTTTACTTCCCTCCCGCGGCTTGAGGGTGGGTTCGCGTTCGTGGTGAGCTGCTATCACGGCTTGCTCATTATCGGGACCGTCGCACTCACGGGCCGGCGGATGGCATCCACCCGCCGGCGTCAATCCCGCAGGCCGCAGGCTCTGCGGCCCATCGTTGCCGGTGAGCGGCTGGTGCGCTAGGCCGTGGACCAGTGGTGCCCGTTCCAGTGGAGCACCTGGTCCCCGCGAGCGTCGAACCCGACGGCCCAGCAGTTCGCCGGCGAGGTGCAGGTGATGGCCTGCAGGTCGGGATTTTCGCCCTGGGCCGGGCTCGGCATCGTGACGTAGGACCAGGTGTGCCCGTTCCAATGCACAGCCTCGTTCACCATGCTCCCCAACGGGAACAAAGCGGGCCCGACGGCCCAGCAGTCCGCAGCTGAGGTGCAGGCGACACCGCCAAGACCACGCGGGTCAGCGACGCTGCCGCCGGGCCTGGGCGTGGTCACCTGGGACCACTGATGCCCGTCCCAGCGCAGCGCTTCGCTGCGGTAAATGCTCCCGGCACCGTAGCCCCCGACCGCCCAGCAGTTGGCAGCGGAAGTGCAGCCGATACCGGTGAGCGCGCTTGCTGTGCCGGGGACTGGTGCGGCCACGATGGCCCAGGTGCGCCCGTTCCAGTGCACTACCGCGTTCCCCTGGCCTTGCCCGGCGGCCCAGCAGTTCACGGACGAGGTGCAGCGGACGTCCAACAGCCCGGCGCCCGGCGTGGGGACCAGCGACCACGTATGACCGTTCCAGTGCAGCGCCTGGCCGCCGTCGGAGTCATCTCCGACGGCCCAGCAGTCTCCCGGCGAGACGCAGGTGACGGACCGCAGCTCGTTGAATCCTTCCCCGGTGTGCGGGCTGGGCGTGGGCACCAGCGACCAGGTGTGCCCGTTCCAGTGCAGCGCCAGGTTCGGGGCGGTGAAATTGCTGTAAGCGGCGGTGCCGACGGCCCAGCAGTCCGCAGCGGAGGTGCAGGTCACATCGAAGAGGTTGTCGTAGTAGTCGCCTGGGTTAGGCGTGGTTACCTGGGACCACTGATGCCCGTTCCAGTGCAGCGCCTGGGTCAGGTTGTCCGAGGTGTTCCCGACGGCCCAGCAACTGGCCGCCGACGTGCAGCCGATACCGTACAACAGGCCACCCGCCCCGGACAGCACAGCCCGGCCGCGAGCCAGCGAAGGCGGCGGCTGCGCGGAGGCACTGCCCATCCCGGCGGCCAGCAACCCGCCAGCGGACCCGAGCAACAACAGCAACGCCACCGCCACCCGGGCGCGCGTCCGCACCCGCACCGCGATCAAACCCAGGCGACCGCCCCCGGCGATCATGCCCATCTGGACCACATCCTTCCCCGCACACGGCGGCCAGCGCCGTGCTCCGAATCCAGGCCGGGCGGGGGAACGCACCATTTGACGACTCGGCCATCGCTACATCTGGTAGACGCCTCAGCGCGCAAAACGGGCGACACTGCGCAATCCCCGGCCCGCCAAGGGCCGGAGCCGACGGGCGCTGGCTGGACGGTGGGGTGACGCGGAGCAAGACAATCTGCGTGAGCCGCTCGAATGGGGCGTCCGCTAAGGACAGGCTTTCGTAACCTTTGTCGACTGCGCCGCTCTGCTGGGAGTCCTACGGGTAGTGGGTCACCCCCGCGCAGGATCGGTGACCGGGATCATTCGCCGGGATGCCCGCCGGGGGAAAGCGGGATGCCCGACGGGGGAAGCAGGGCATCATGAGGGCCATTCAGCGTGCTGTCGTTGCGGCGATCGCCATACTCGCGCCGGCCGGGGTGATTTCGACGGTGGCGGGGGGTGTCGGCGGCCCGGCCATGGGCACGAAGGTTGCCTTGACTCCGTGCGAAGTGTCGTTCGGTGCCGGGCACCTGTTTATCGCCGATCGCGTGTCGGTGCGGCGGCTGAGCCCCGGTTCTCCGGTGACGCCGGCCCGGCCACCGCGGCCCAGCTCAACGGCCCGGCCAGCGTGCCCGTGGACACTGCGGGCAACCTGGTGATCGCCGACCCAGGCAACAACCGGATCCGGGTGGCGGCGGCCAGCACCGGCACCTTCTATGGCCAGCCGATGACCGCGGGGCACATCTACACCGTGGCCGGAAACGGCGACGGCCTGCCCTCCGGTGACGGCGGACCGGCCACCAGCGCCGGACTCACCCCTGCCGGGATGGCGGTGGACGCGGCGGGCAACCTGCTGATCGCCGACACCTTCAACGCCCGGGTAGTGGCGGCCAGCACCGGCACCTTCTACGGGCAGGCGATGACCGCCGGGGACATCTACACCGTCGCCGGCGACGGCACCAGCGGGTTCTCCGGTGACGGCGGCCCGGCCACCAGCGCCACACTCTTCCAACCGCAGGGGGTGGCGGCGGACGCCGCCGGGAACCTGCTGATCGCCGACACCTTCAACCAGCGGGTCCGGGTGGTGGCGGCCAGCACCGGCACCTTCTACGGGCAGCCGATGACCGCCGGGGACATCTACACCGTCGCCGGTCACGGCAACGGCACCGGCGGGTTCTCCGGTGACGGCGGCCCGGCCACCAGCGCCAACCTCAACAACCCGAATGCGGTGGCGGCGGACGCCGCCGGGAACCTGCTGATCGCCGACACCACCAACAACCGGATCCGGGTGGTGGCGCACGGAACCGGCACCTTCTACGGCCAGCCGATGACCGCCGGGGACATCTACACCATCGCCGGCCACGCCCGCCACGGGTTCTCCGGTGATGGCGGCCCGGCCACCAGCGCCGGACTCAACAACCCAAGTGCGGTGACGGTGAACGCTGCCGGGAACCTGCTGATCGCCGACTCCGGCGACCAGCGGATCCGGATGGTGACAGGCTAACCCCGGGGGCAGGCCGCGGGCCGAACGGGACACAGCGGGCGCCGCCCGACCGGCCTGCGGCCTGCCGTGAACACGCCACGTTCGGATGTTGCGGCCGCGAAGACCATCGATGTGTTCCGGAGACCCGTGTCATGCTTTACGGTCCGGTGCACCTGGAGCTGTCTGAATCGCCCCGGGTTTTCGGAGGCTCCACTTCTTGAGAGGAAGAGGGAGCTGTGGGACGTCGATCGAGTAATCACCCGCCGGAGCTGCGTGGGCGGGCGGCCCAGACGGTCGGCCAGGTGCGGCCGGAGTACCCCTCAGATTGGCCTGCGATCTGCGCGGCAGCCGAGAAGCTGGGCATCGGGACCGCGGAGACGCTGCGCACGTGGGCCTGCTAGACCGAGCTGGACGCGGGAACCCGCATGCACGACGGTCCTGCTGCCAGCCGCGCCGCATCGGGCGATCTGGCCGCCGCCGAGATGGCTCAAGCGCTTGGTGGAAGGCTGCTGACGGAGTTACCAACTCGAATGATCATGCTGGTCTGCGCATAAATTGCATGTAGGGAACGTCCTACCTTCAGGCATAAGTGAGCATCGCCGTCACTACTCCGGCACGCCATGCCGGGTCGCATGTGGTGCGGATGCGGGGGTTGGGCCACCGCAACACGATGTCAGCGTTCAGCGATAGTTCATGCACCTGGTGATCGTGCCGATTACCCTCGGGCGCGGCGTATCCCTCTGGGAGGGATCAAGCGGCCTCGAAGACCGCTTCACCGTCGAGTCGGTCACCTCGCCTAGCGGCCTTACTCACCAGCTGTGGAACAAAAACGACCACGCCTGAACCCGGACCCCCAACCGGGGACAGCCCCCCGCGCCAGAATGACCAGATCTGCACACCTCAACGGCCAGCCGCGATAAAGCCACAGGCCACGCAGATCCGCGGGTCGGCGCGTGTGCGCCAGGACCTGCACGAATAACGGAAAGTAACGTGAGCCTGGGGGCGGCCATGGGACCTGATCGCCTATTA
>Ga0070707_100005267_pt1 | contig 12106 bp, 12 predicted proteins | sample KBSK5502metaG_FD_65468 | JGI IMG/M metagenome (GOLD analysis project Ga0070707, IMG submission 65468) | Corn, switchgrass and miscanthus rhizosphere microbial communities from Kellogg Biological Station, Michigan, USA - KBS K5-50-2 metaG | ecosystem: Host-associated > Plants > Roots >... | reverse complement strand
GCGGGAAGGCGACCGCCGCCGCGCTCGCGGCGGCCGCCCTCATCCTCGCGTGGCTCGCGGTACGCCCCCGGCACTGATCACGGCTCGCGCGGCGGGGCGCCGCCGGGCGATCCCGAGCGGAAGGTGGCACGCAGGCCGGCCTACCGCCGGCCTCCAGCGCCGCCGCACCGGCCACGATCGCGGCCACCTCGACGCCGACGGTAATGCCGTAACCGCAGCGCACCCTGAGAGTTGCGAACTGTAACTGGCCGATTACGATAAGCTCGCCCGATGCCTGGGAAACGCGGTATACGCAGCCTGGACACGGCCTGGATCCGCGGGCTGGCCGGCGGGGGCGTCCTTGCCTGTGTCGCGGCCGCGGCACTGGTGAGTTGGCTGCACTTGACCGGGTCCGCAACCGTCCGGCCGCAGGCGCAGCCGCGGCCACAGCCCACTCCGGTGGCTCAGGCGGCCATGTGGCGTGAGTGGCGGTCGTTCCCCGAGTACCGCGATGTGGTGCCGGTGATCATGTACCACAGCATCGGCGGGCGCTCGAGTTACCTCACCACCTCCCGCGCGCTGTTCGCCGCGCAGATGCGGGCGCTCGAGGTAGGCGGCTTCCACACGCTGACGATGCAGCAGTACGCCGCCTATGTGCACGGCGACCTGCGCGGCCTGCCCGAGCGGCCCATCATGATCACCTTTGACGACGGGCGGAAGGACGCCTACCTGGCAGCGAACCCGATCCTCCGCGGCTACGGCTTCCACGCCACCGAGCTCGCCGTCCCCGGCTGGGTCGTGCACAACCCCGGGTTCAGCGTGTCCTGGGCCGTGCTTGAGCAGATGCACCGCGGCACCACCTGGGATGCCGAACCTCATTTCGGCTACGGCCCGGAGAAGGTCACGGTCAGCAACATGGGCAAGACCGGGGCGAGGTTCGCCTACCTGCGGTACCTTCCGGCGGTCCCTGGCAAGCCTGGACATCCCGGCCACCCCGGTCACCTGCAGACCTTCGCCGAGTTCCAGAAGGCGTTCACCGGCAACGAACTGTATGGCATTCAGCAGTTCCGTGATCATCTGCCCGGCTTCCGGCCGCTCGCGACCGCCATCCCTGGCTCCGACTACGGCCAGGACGGCACGAACGATCCGCTGATCCCGCACTACGTGCTGTCCTGGCTGGACCAGCACTTCTCCGTGGTGTTCGGCGGGGACTACCTCAACCAGGGCAGGGGACGCCTGATGCAGATCCCCGGGCGGTTCTCACCGCGGCTGTCCTACCGCATGTCCCTGGGTCCGAAGGACACCCTGCAGGCGTTCCACTGCCGCCTGGTGGACTTCGTCCGCCGCGTTCCGATTGCCGAGGAGCGCCGCTGCTTTCTCGCGGGGCGCAAGCCGGCCGGAAGCCACACGGGCCCGCGGTTAGCGCGGCCAGCCGGACTTGCGGGAGGCCTTCTTCCACACCCGGCGGGCCCGGGCTTGGAACCGCTGGCCGTCACACGCGTCCCGCTCATAGAGCAGGCCGTAGCTGAACGCGTTCTCACCGGCCAGGTGCGCGCCGAGGCCCAGGTCGCGCGCTACCGCTCGGGCCATGACCGAGTCCTGGTGCTCGCCGAGCACCGACTGGACCCGCTTCATCCGCTTGGCGAACCGGGAGGCCTTCCCGCCGATCGCGGGGCTCATCGCCTCGGCCGCATAACGGGCCCGCCGGGCCGACTTGCGCGCCCGGTGCAGGGCCTCGTTCCTTGCCCGGCCGGGGGGCGCATGCCAGGCCCGGTGCATCCGCCGGTCCGCCTGCCGCAGGGCCAGCCGCGCCGCCGCGGGAAGCACCTCGGCGCCCGGTGTGGCCGCCGAGGCGGTGAACGGTGGCTCGGCCAGCAGCTGGTCCAGGTCATCGAGCAGCACGAAGTACCGGTCCGAATCGAGCGCGGCGAGCAGCTCGGTGCGCGCGGCGGCGCGCACCGAGCCGAAATGACCCTGGATCCGCGCCTCGACCGGGCCGACGCGCAGTTCCACAGGAGTCTGACGCAGCGTGCCGCGCAGGTGAGCGTCCAGTACCTCGCCGTCGCGTGCCGCGCCGAGCACGCCGCCGAGCCACTTGAGTTCGGCGGCCAGCCCTGGGGTGGCGTCACGGCGCAGGAGGTGCCCGAACGAGCGGAACGTGGCGCGCAGGCGCCGGCCAGCCACCCGCATCTGGTGCACAGCATCGGGCTCGTCCAGGCGCACCAGCGGATCCAGTGACATCAGCGTGCCGGCCTGAGTGCGCAGGTAGGCCAGCACCACCTGGCCGGCGGGCGAGGAGGCGGTGAGCGGGGGCGGATCCTCGGCTTCGGGGAGGCGGTCGCCCAGGGCACGAGCCAGCTTGGCCGCCCGGCCCGCCGGGCGCAGCCCGTCGTGGTGGCGGAGCAGGTCGTCAGCTGCCTTGAGCAGTTGCCGGTCGCCGCCGGTCAGTTCCACCTCGACCTCCTGCCACCGGGATACCGCGGTGGACTGGCCGAGTGTCTGCGCGGAGACATCGTCGGCGGCGACCTCGGCGAGCGACTTCCCGGCATCGTCGAGCAGGACCACGCGCTGTCGGATCGTGGTCATCCGGGCGACCGGCCGCAGCGGGGCTCCCCTGGTGCGCACCCGCACCAGGCGGGCTAGTTCGCCGGGTACGCCCCGGCCCTCGCCGTTGAGCGGCCGCCGGATCTCCCGGCGGGTGCTACGACCGAGTGGCAGCTTGAGGTGCCAGCCGGCGTCGTCACCGCCGGACCGCTGTCGCAGGGTGATTCCGGCGCGGAGCAGCCGCAGGTCATCGGTGTCGTAGTAGTCGGCCTCGAGCCGCTGTTGCTCGGGCTCGGAGACGGCCGCCACCTGCGGCAACCGGTCCAGGCGCGGCAGGCCCGCCCCGGCCGGCACGTCGTATTTGGTCTCGGTCTCGTTCACGTTCACAGCCATCGGCCTCTGCTACCCCGTTCCGGCCAGTCAATTCAGCGCTAAGAAGGGAACCGGGTACGCCGGCGGGCCAGCGGCAGCACGAACCACAACACCGCGAACAGGCACACCACGAACAACGCGACAAGCGCCACGGTCGCGCCCTGGTCCACGAAGCTGACCACTAGCAGCACGGCGGCCGACACGGCCAGGCCCACCGCGGCCAGGCCCAGGATCGCCAGGATGTTGGCGTCCTTGACCAGTTGCTCCTTGCGATGGCGGCGGAACACCAGCCGGTGGTAGGCGACCGGTGCCAGCAGCAGCGCGGTCGCGATCGCGGACAGTAGCAGGGCGGCTACGTACAGCCCGTGCTGTGCATGATTGAGTTTGACGAACCTGGTGCTGAACGGAATCGAGAGCAGGAACCCGAACAGCACCTGGACGCCCAGCCCTGCCACCCGCAGTTCCTGCAGCAGTTCGATCAGGTTGCGGTCGCCGCGTTCCGCCTCGGTCTCGCCGGGGCGGTCCGCTTCGGGCTCCGCCGGACGGTTCACCGTGCCCGGGCTGCTTCCGGTACGCGGACCGGGACGCCGGCCGCGCCCGGCGAGGGGACACCGGCCCGGCGGTTCCGCCGCAGCAGCCGCCGGCGTTCCTCCTCGGTCATCCCGCCCCACACCCCCTGGATCGAACCGGCGTCGAGGGCGTAGCGCAGGCACTCCCGCTGTATGTCACAGCGCGCGCAGACCGCCTTGGCCCGCATGACCTGCCGCAGCGCTGGGCCCGTGTGAGAGATCGGAAAGAAGAGTTCTGGGTCGGCGGTGGCGCATGCCGCGCGTGACCACCAGCCGGCGCGGTTGTCCATCTCAGTCATCGGGACCTCAGATTTCTTGTCCTGTGCTGACCCTTGGGCATGGCCGAACCAGCCTCGGCCCAGCCACAAGCACCCGCCTGCCCGCGCAGCCGCGGTCTAATCGCCGCAGCACCACAAACCCCGGCAATCCGCAGGTCAGGCACCCGGGCCGGGCCGTCACAACGGGCGCTGCGGTGCCGCCCGGGGCCTACTGCGCCTCACCCGACGCGCACGGGGCCGCCGCGGCTGGCCGAGTCGAAGTCCCCGGTGCCGTCCGCCACGCCGCTGCCCGCGTTTCGCGGGTACGCCGTCCGGCCTCCCGCCGGGACGTTCTCCGGGTGGCCCTGCCCCCCGGACATCTGCTTGATCTTCACATAGCGCTGGATGTCCGCCCACTGGCTGGCGACGAGCAGCGTCGCCGCCACGGGAACCAGCATCCGCAGGGCCTTGAGCATCATGGCCGCCCCCTTTCCCGGGTCTGCGTTGTTCCCGCCCTGCTTCCCCCACGGCGGCGGTCAAACGCCGGTGGCGGCCGGGCGATCCGCGGGCCCGGCGATGTTTGCGCTGCTCCGCTGGGGCAGGAACCCCGGGACGCCGTCACGGCGCCCCCGGGCAAGCGGAGGAAGGCAGGCATGGCGGAAAAGTCAGCGACGGGCCGCACGGTGCTCATCGCGGGCGCGGCGAACATTTTCGTCTGCGTGATCAAGCTGGTGGCGGGGATCCTGGTGGGCTCCAGCGCCATGCTCGCCGAGGCTGCCCATTCGGCCGCGGACACGCTGAACCAGGCGTTCCTGTGGACATCGCTGCGCCGGGGCGCACGGCCCGCGGACGCCCGCCACCCGTTCGGGTACGGCCAGGAGCGGTATTTCTGGTCGCTGCTCGCGGCGTTCGGCATCTTCATCGCCGGCGCCGGATTCTCTATATTCGAGGGACTGCTCGCGCTCCGGCACGAAAACAGCGGCAGCCCCTTGCTGGCCTACCTGGTCCTCGCGGCGGCCACCGTGGCCGAGGGGACATCCCTGGTCCGGGTGCTCGTGCAGTACCGGCGCGAGGCTCGCCGCAGCAACACCGAAATGCTCGACCAGGTGCGGAACAGCCCGGACACCACGGTCAGGACCGCCCTGTTCGAGGACTCGGCGGCGATGATCGGCCTGGTCCTGGCCGCGCTCGGCCTGAGCCTGCGGCAGGTCACCGGGTCGCCGGTCTGGGATGGCGCGGCCTCGATCGCCATCGGCTGCCTGCTCATCGTGGTCGCGATCCGGCTCGGCATGGACAACAGGGACTTCCTCATCGGCCGGGCGGCCGACCCGAGGGAACTGGCCGCCATACGGGACGAGATCGAAAGGACGCCCGGCGTGGATGAGTTGCTCGACCTGCTCACCATGTACATGGGGCCGGAGCGCCTGATCGTGGCGGCCCGGGTGGACTTCAGCGAAGACATCAGTGCCGACCGGGCCGAGGAACTGGCCGACGACATCGATACGCGACTCGCCGACCGGCTGCCACTGGTCCCGCACGTGTTCCTCGACCCCACTCAGCGGCCGGCCACGCCCAAGACGCGCCAGGCACGCTAGCCGCGCCAGGCCCGTTAGAACGGCGCGTCCGGCTTGGCCGGCCCGGACAGCCGGACGGCCGTCTCCAGCATCCCCGCGTGTACGAAGGCCTGCGGCTGGAACTGGCCGATGACCCGGTTCCCCGCCCGGGCGCCGCCGCCGGGGTATCCGCGCAGCCGCAGGCTCCGCTCGTCCGGGATACGTTCGCCGCCGGCCGTGTAGGCGGGCATCAGCCACGGCCCGTCGCCGAGGATCCGCTCGGTGAGGAACCGGACCGTTCCCTGCAGGAGCGGGTGGGGGTCGTGCGCGGCGACCGCCAGGCCCGCGTAGCACTGGTCGCGGATCCAGGCGTACCTGTAGTCGTAGTTCCGGCCGCCCTCCAGGCGTTCCGGCAGCGACGTGGTCACGGCGGCGACCATCGCACCGCTGGCCGAGGTCAGCCCGTGCAGGACGGTGTAGGCATGCCGGGCGTCCCGGGCGGCCACCAGGTCCGCGCAATCGGGCACCACCTTCGACCAGGACTGCTCGGTGGCGGCCCAGGCGTCGTCCGGCGCGGGCGGCGCCCCCGGCACCGACACGGTGAATGCCAGGCCATCCGCGGTGCGCCGGGCCCGGGCAGCGGCGGACCAGCGGAACCTGATCGCACCGCTGCGCCCGGTCCAGCGCCCGGCGGCCAGCGACAGGTCTTTCATCCGGCTGCGCCCGAACCCGGCTCGGACATCCAGTAGCACATCCACCCGGGCCGGTCCGTCGACTGCCTCGATCCGCCGCAGGATCACCGCCTTGTGTCTCCTGTCCCGAAGATCGCGGCCAAAACACCCCCGCCACGTGGTCGGGCGCGGCAGCGCGCCGGTGCTGCTCGGCACGGTGAGCCAGTACCTGCCGCGCAAGGCACCGTGCCCGCTGCTGGTGGTGCCGGAGGCCCGCTAGTGCCAGGCCACGTTTGCCCCACCTGAGGGCACCCAGTCGGAGGTCAATCCCCAGGATCGCTGGGGGTGCCAGGGAAGTTCTGCGGGTCGCTGGCCGGTGCTTTGCGGTGTGGCCGCAGGCGTTCGAGCAGGCGCTCCAAGAGCGATTTATGTCCCGCCAAGCGGCGTGCCCGGTCGGCGTCGGCCTGGCCCATCAGCCGGTCGTATCTCTTGTTGGCCGATGGACTGTCAGCGGGGTTATTACCGAAAGACATGGCCTGCTCCCCCTGTCAAGTGGGTGAATCCTACAGCGGGCGGAGCAGGATGATCCATGCTGCGGAGGCGGTAATCCCCTCGCGGCTCTCGACCGGGCAAACCAAACCTGACGCGGCACTAGGCACCGCAGGCCGGTTGGGCACCCGGGCAAACCGTGGCAGCGCGGCTGGCCGGAACCGCCAGGGCGAGCCCAGGCCGGCGACGGGCGCCCTGATCGCCAGCCTCGGGGGAGCGCATCTGCCCGGGCACCGGCCTGTGGCGGCCTGCCCCCGGCGGCGCGGGCAGCGGCGGGCCGGCCGGCCTGCCGCCGGACCAGGCGATGTCGGCCCAGACCAGCCGGCCACCAGGATCCCCGCACACCCCGGTGCTGTCCGCCAGCGCGCGCACCAGGTGCAGCCCGCGGCCGCCCTCACCCAGCCCGCCGGAGCCGGCCGCCAGGCGCGGCCCGCTGGCCGCGCCGTCGTCGGCGACCGCGACCCGCAGCACGGGCCCGCACCAGATGACCTCCACCATGACCAGGCCGCCCCGCCCGCTGGCGGTATGCCGGATCGCGTTGGTCACCAGTTCAACGGCCACCACGACCACGTCGTCGCGTTCCGGCGCGCCGGCCAGCAGCCCGGCCAGCCAGCGCCGCATCTCCCGCACCTGATCGTCCCGGCCGGGGAAGACCCGCCGCCAGCGCGGGAACGGGTCCCGCTTGCGGGACCCGTTCCCGAGGTCAATTCCCGGGCTCGCTGCGGGCGATGTCATCGTGGCTCCTGCCGTTATGAATCGAAACGACCGGCGGGGCGGTAATTGCCCGGCGGCTCATTGGCCTACCTTGCTGAAATACCCAGGCTTAAACAAGCAGATCAGCCACAACAAAAGAGAACAAAGGCAAGCACCCGGCATGTCGCCTATGGCCGGGGCCGGTGCACCGTGACACGCTGGGGGAAGCACAACCGGACGGAAAGTGCGATAAATGACTACGCATAACGATCGGCGCGTGGCTGGCCTTGCCACCAGCGGTGAAACAGCCCCGTGGTATCCCGGCGACAGCGGGATCCCCCAGGCCCAGGCGCTACCCAGGGAACAGCCGGGCCTCGGTGCCGCGTTACGCGCGCAACGGCGGGCTCGCGGCTGGAATGTGCCAGAAATGGCCCGGCGGCTCGGGGAGGCCGCCAAAGCAGGCGGCGACAAGTCGGTACTAGGAAACAAGGCCCTGTGTACCTGCGTCCGGCGCTGGGAGCGCGGGACCATCGGGCCGTCCGAGTGTTACCGGCTGCACCCACCGTTAGCGATCAGCCGGAGTAGGTAGTGCCGGTCCCGGCGACCTGGAAATGACTCCAGGAACCGCCGGGCGTGGCACTCCGTTCCACGGCCGCTACCTGGCCGCTCACATCGCCGGTGCCCGCTACTTCGAGCAGCCTGGCGACCACTCGCTGCGGTTCGCCGCCGGCGGGGAGGGTGGCGCGCTCATCGGTGAGATCGCGGACTTCCTGGCCGGGGCCGGCCAGCCGGCGGAACCGGATCGCGTTCTGGTCACCATCCTGCTGGCCCACGCGGCGGGCAGCCCGGCGGAGGCCGGCACCGGCGCGCCCGGCCTTCCCGGCCCGCTGACCGGTCGCGAGGCGGTCACCAGGACGATCGTCCAAGCCCACCGCGGCCGCTGGATCCAGGGCGGCGGCCAGGCCATCCTCGCGACCTTCGACGCGCCCGGCCAGGCGATCCGGTGCGCGGCCACGGTCCGCGACGCCGTCGCCGCGGCCGGGATTCCGCTCGCCTGCGGGATTCACACCGGGGAGATCGATCTCGCCGGTGACAAGATCGCCGGAGCGTCCGTGGACATCGCCACCAGCGTGGCGGCGCTCGCGCGGCCCACCGAGATCCTCGTCTCGCGGACGGTCAAGGACCTGCGCACCGGGTCGGGGATCGCCTTCACCGCCCGGGGCAGCCACCAGCTCACGAGCACCGCGGGCAGGTGGCCCCTGTTCGCGGTGGCACCGCCTGATGGAGTCCCTACTTGAGGTACTGGATGTTCGTGATCTCGTCGTGCGGGACGAGCGACGGATTGGCCCAGCCCTGCGCGGGTTCCCGGGACCAGATCTCGACCTCGCGGTCGGTGACCACGATCGCAATGACCGCGCTGCCGCTCTCCTCGCCCTTGCCATCGGCGCGGCCGACCTTCGCAGCCGCGGTGCCGGGCGGGGGCGCGTACCGCTTGCGCGGCCGGCCGATGGTGGCTTTGTAGATGTCGCCGCTGTAGGTGTAGATCAGTGACCGCGCGGGCCTGGACCCAGGTGGCCCAGGGAAGACGCGCGCCTGATGTACCCAGTCGGAGTAACCCTTGGGCACTGCATCCGCCGTTCTCCCCTGCGCCGGGGCTGCGTCGCGGCCAGTCTCCCTCGCGTTCAGGTTAATTCGGATGGGGCTGCCCTCGCCAGACCCCAGTTGCGATCGATTGTGCAGGGACGCCTGCTTCCGCTGGTCAGATGCCGGGGCAGCCCGTTTGGGATTCGCTTTGGTGGGCAGCAAACTGCGCATGAACCCGGTCGAGCGGGCGATCCGCCGGGTGGACGCCACGCAGCAGCGGCACCGGGTCGCCGCGTTCATCTTCGGCGTGATCAAGAAGTACGGGGACGACAACGGCGGTGTGCTCGCCGCGAACATGGCGTTCTCCGCGTTCGTATCCGTGTTCCCGCTGCTGCTCATCATGGTGACCGTGCTCGTCCAGGTGGCGGCGCGCTCCCCTGCCCTGCAGGCGAGCGTGCTGAACGCGGTGAGCAGCCAGTTCCCGGCCATCGGCAACACGCTCGTCGGCCAGATCAGCGTCATGCACCGGTCAAGCACGATCAGCCTCATCGTCGGCCTGCTCGTGCTGACATGGGGCGTGACCGGCCTTGCGCAGGCCGGCCTGTTCACCATGGAGCAGGTGTGGAACCTGCCCGGGCCGGCCCGGCCCGGTTTCGTGCCGCGACTGGGCCGGTGCATGGAATTCCTCGGCGTGCTCGCGGTGGGCCTGGCCGTCAGCCCGCTGCTCGCCAGCCTGGTCACCTACGGCCATCACGGGCTGGCCGTGCGGGTGCTCGCCCAGGCACTCGCCGTGCTCGCCAACGCCGGCCTGTACCTGGCCGTGTTCCGGGTGCTGACGCCCAAAGGGGTGCCGACCAGGGACCTGGTGGCCGGGGCCGTCGTGGGAGGCGTCGCCTGGACCGTGCTGCTGGCGGTGGGCGCCTACGTCGTCCACCGCGACCTGCGCACCGCCTCGGCATATGGGATCTTCGCGACCGTGCTGGTGCTGGCCGCATGGATCTACCTCGGCGTCCGGGTGACGATTTACGCCGCCGAAGTGAACGTGGTGCTGACCCGCCGGCTATGGCCGCGTACTATCGTGCAGCCGCCACTGGCGGAAGCGGACCGGGCGTCGATGGCGCTGCAGGCCCTGCAGAACCAGCGGCGCGAGGAGCAATCGGTCCGGGTGTCCTTCACCGACCGGCCGGCCGGCGTGATGCCGTCGGCGCAGACGCCACAGACGCCCGAGGAGGTCACCCCACCCGGGCGGGCCAGCGACCGCGGAGATAGCCCCGGGTAGGACGGCGCGGGGCACGGGAGGGACGGGCAGGCATGACGGATCAGGTGGCCGCATGGCCGGGCAGCGGCTATCCGCTCGGCGCCACCTACGACGGGGTCGGGACCAATTTCTCCCTGTTCTCCGGCGTCGCTGAGCGCGTGGAACTGTGTCTGCTCGACGCCCACGGCGCGGAGGAACGGATCACCCTGCAGGAGATGGACGGATTCGTCTGGCACGGCTACCTCCCCGGTATCGGCCCCGGCCAGCGCTACGGCTACCGGGTACACGGTCCCTACGAGCCGGACGCGGGATACCGCTGCAACCCGGCCAAGCTGCTGCTCGACCCGTATGCCAAGGCGATCGAGGGACAGGTGGACTGGGATCCCGCGGTGTTCAGCTACCAGTTCGCCGACCACGACAAGCGCAACGACGAGGACTCGGCGCCGCACGTGCCCCGCTCGGTGGTGGTGAACCCGTACTTCGACTGGGCGGCCGACCGCCCGCCGGGGACGCCGTACCCCGAGGGCGTCATCTACGAGGCGCACGTGCGCGGGCTGACCAGGCTGCATTCCGCGGTGCCAGAAGCCGAACGAGGAACCTACCTGGGCCTGTCTCATCCCGCGGTGATCGAGCACCTGCAAGGACTTGGTGTCACGGCGGTGGAACTGATGCCCGTGCACCAGTTCGTCACCGACGCCTTCCTCACCGAGCGCGGGCTGGCGAACTACTGGGGTTACAACACCATCGGGTTCTTCGCGCCGCACAACGCCTACGCCTTCGCGGGAAGCCTTGGCGAGCAGGTCCAGGAGTTCAAGTCGATGGTGCGCACGCTGCACCAGGCCGGTATCGAAGTGATACTCGACGTGGTCTACAACCACACCGCCGAGGGCAACCACCTGGGACCGACGCTGTCGTTCCGCGGGATCGACAACGCCGCCTACTACCGGCTCGTCGACGAGGACCCCCGGTATTACTACGACACCACGGGAACCGGCAACAGCCTGCTGATGCGGCACCCGCACGTGCTGCAACTGATCATGGACTCGCTCCGGTACTGGGTGAGCGAGATGCACGTGGACGGGTTCAGGTTCGACCTCGCCGCGGCACTCGCCCGGCAGTTCCACGAGGTGGACCGGCTGTCGGCGTTTTTCGACCTGGTCCAGCAGGATCCGGTGGTGTCCCAGGTGAAGCTGATCGCCGAGCCCTGGGACGTGGGTGAGGGTGGCTACCAGGTGGGCAAGTTCCCGCCGCTGTGGAGCGAGTGGAACGGCAAGTACCGGGACACCGTGCGCGACTTCTGGCGCGGCGAGCACGCGACCCTGCCCGAGTTCGCCGCGCGCTTCACCGGCTCCGGCGACCTGTACGCCAGCGACGGCAGGCACCCGGTGGCCTCGGTCAACTTCGTCACCTGCCACGACGGCTTCACCCTGGCCGACCTGGTGTCCTACAACGCCAAGCACAACGAGGCCAACGGCGAGGGCAACCGGGACGGCACCGACGACAACCGGTCCTGGAACTGCGGCGCCGAGGGCCCGGCTGACGACCCCGCGGTCCTTGCCCTGCGCGAGCGGCAGGCCTGCAACTTCCTGGCCACGCTGCTGCTGTCCCAGGGGGTGCCGATGCTGACCGCGGGCGACGAGTTGGGACGCAGCCAGCGAGGCAACAACAACGCCTACTGCCAGGACAACGACATCTCCTGGGTGCACTGGCCACCGGCCGCGCTTGGCCGGGGCACCACGGCGGCCGACGATGCACCGGGTGTGCTCATGCCTGGCACCGCGCCGATGCTGCTCGACTTCACCCAGCGGCTGATCCGGCTGCGCCGCGACCATCCGGCCCTGCGGCGCCGCCGCTACCTGCAAGGCACGCCGGTGGGCGGGGCGGACGACCAGCTTGGTGACGTCGCGTGGTTCACCCCGAGCGGGGAGGCAATGACCGGGCAGGACTGGGACGCCGGATTCGCCCAGTCGCTCACGGTCTTCCTGAACGGCGGCGCGATCACCGAGGCGGACCGGCGCGGGCAGCCCATCCGCGACGACAGCTTCCTGCTGCTGTTCAACGCCAGCCCGCATGAGCT
>Ga0070707_100005262_pt1 | contig 12112 bp, 12 predicted proteins | sample KBSK5502metaG_FD_65468 | JGI IMG/M metagenome (GOLD analysis project Ga0070707, IMG submission 65468) | Corn, switchgrass and miscanthus rhizosphere microbial communities from Kellogg Biological Station, Michigan, USA - KBS K5-50-2 metaG | ecosystem: Host-associated > Plants > Roots >... | reverse complement strand
AAGCGCTCCGCCGCATCGGCACCCGCCGCGACCGCAAAGCCGACAACTACCTCGCCTTCCTCCACCTCGGCATCATCGTCATCCTCACAAGATCATTCTGAGATGAGCTCCTGACCCCAATGGATGCCCGTTTCGGACGGGGAAACCGTGCCGATTGTGTAGCGAATAGCCGCTCGTGCCCACGGTCATGGCTTCCGGGACGGTCTCGTCTCACCGGCGTCACATTTTCGGGTCCTGACACCAGCTCTTAGGGTCACGTCCCTATCGGCGCGAAGGCGTCGATTACTGCGGGCAGCTCGCTTGGCGGACAGGACAGCGCGAGGACCGCGGTCGTGATTCCGGCGCGCTCGAATTCTGCGAGGCGCTCGCGTTGCTCTTCTACCGGGCCGAGCAGGAAGATCTCCCGCACGAGTGCCTCCGGGGCGAGCTCGAGCGCACGCTTGCGGTCGCCGGCGTCCCACGCTGCGACGACCGGATCGATCTCGTCGCCGAAACCGAGCCAGCGGAAGAACTCGGCATAGACGGGCACCGTCGCGTATGCGACGAAGATCCGTTTCGCGACGTAGAGCGCCTCGTCCGCCGGGCCGTGAATCGAGAAGAAGCGGCAGGCGAGCTCCTTCTCGGGCATCGCGAAGGCAGCGACCACCTGGGCCGTGCTGCTCAGCGGCAGGAAGTTTGTGAACGCACCGTCGGCGACCCGCGCAGCGAGGGCCAGCATCCGGTCGCGCAAGGCTGCCAGCACGATCGGCACGGGCCTCTCCGGCGGAGACGGCAACCTGAAGCCGCCCGCGCCGCGCTCCCCGGCCAGGACCGTGCGCAGATAGTCGACCGTCTCCTCGACCTTCGCGAGCGGCCGGCGGAACGGGATCCCGTTCCAGTGCTCGACGATGACGTTGGATGAGGCCCCGAGCCCGAGCACGAAGCGACCATCGCTGACATCAGCCAGCGCCGCAGCGGTCTGGGCGAGGATCGCCGGACCGCGCGTGTAGACGCTGACGATTCCGGTCGCCAGTCGCAGGCGCGTGCTGTGCTCGGCCGCGACCACGAGCGGAGTGAAGCCGTCGAAGTCCGTCGACTCTGCCGACCACACACTGTCGTAGCCGGCCTCGTCGATTCGGCGCACAAGCGGGCCGAGCTCGTGGAGTGGGACGCCGTTGAAAGGGATGGTCAGTGCGAGACGGATGCGACAGTATCCCCCGATGTTCCCGCGCACCGCGCTCGTGACGGGCGGCTCTTCGGGGATCGGCGCCGCGATTGCTGACCTCGTTCGCAGAGAAGGCGCCGAGGTGCAGTCACTCGACGTCACCGACGGATTCGACGTCTCCGACGCGCACGCCTGGGACGCCGTCGGCGCAGTTGAGCTCGCATGCCTGAACGCCGGCGTCGTCACCGGCGAGAGGGACGTGCGTCGGTTGTCGGACGAAGCCTACCGTCGCATCCTCGGGGCGAACCTCGACGGTGTCGTCTTCGGCGTCAGGCGGCTGGTGCGTGTGATGGAACCGGGAAGCTCCATCGTCGTCACCGCGTCGCTCGCGGGGCTGGTTCCGACCTCCGAGGATCCGATCTACACGCTCACCAAGCACGCGGTGATCGGATTCGTCCGCAGCGTCGCACCGCAGCTCGAGGAGCGGGGGATACGCATCAACGCAGTCGCGCCCGGCTTCGTCGAGACGCCCCTCATCGACACCGCGCGGTTCGCCGACGCGGGCTTCCCGCTGCTGCAGCCGGAGGCCGTTGCGGAGGCCGTCCTCCTCGCCGCGCGCGACAGCGAGACCGGTCAAGTCTGGATCGTGCAGCCCGGACGCGAACCGCTCCGGTTCCGTTTCCCGAACGTGCCGGGCCCGCGCGACGCGTCGGGCGCCGCCGTCGGCGCCCCACCTCTCTAACGAAAGCGCCAGCCGTCGCCGGCGGCGAAAGCCTTCAAGATCCGCCGGCTCACGACCATCCGGTGGACTTCGTCGGGCCCGTCGTAGATGTGCGCGGCCCGCGCTTGCGAGTACATCTGTGAGAGCGGCGACCGGTCCGTCAATCCGAGGGCTCCGTGAACCTGAACGGCGCGGTCGATCACGCGCGAGAGAACGTCGGCTGCATAGAACTTGATCAGCGAGATCTCGACGCGTGCATCACGCTCCTCGTCGATCTTGTGCGCGGCGTCGAGCGTCAGCAGCCGGCAGGCCTGGATCTCCGCCGCAGCGTCCGCGATCCAGCTCTGCACGGTCTGCTTCTCGGCCAGCGGGCCGCCCGACACCTCTCGCTCGAGCGCTCGCATGCACATCAGCTCGAACGCACGCTGCATCTGTCCCAGCCAGCGCATCACGTGATGGATCCGTCCCGGCCCGAGCCGCTTCTGCGCGATCAGGAACCCGGCGCCGCGCTCACCGAGGAGATTCCCGGCCGGCACGCGCACGTCGGTGTACCTGACCTCACAATGCGTCGTCCACCCGCGACCTCGGTGCCCGAACGTCGGCACCGGCTCGATCTCGATGCCCGCTACGTCGACGGGAACGATGATCTGGCTCGCGCGCCGTCGCGGCTCCGCATCGGGCTCGGTGACGGCCATCACGATCCCGAAACCCGCTCCCTCCGCTCCGGAGGAGAACCACTTGTGGCCGTTGATCACCCATTCATCGCCCTCGAGCACCGCCGTTGTCCGCAGGTCGGTTGGATCGGAGCCGGAGACATCCGGTTCGGTCATCGAGAAGAACGACCGGATGTCACCCGCGACGAGCGGCTTCAGCCAACGTTCCTTCTGCTCCTCGGTGCCGAATAGATGGAGGATCTCCCCGTTGCCTGCATCGGGGGCCTGACAGTTGAAGACGTACTGCGCCCACAGGACGCGCCCGATCTCCTCGTTCAGATGCGCATAGGCGAGGAAACCCTGCCCCGTTCCACCCGCTTCCGGCGGGAGGTGCGGCGCCCAGAGCCCTTCTGCCTTGGCTCGTGCGCGGAGCTCCACGATCAGCTCTTGCGCTGCATCATCCTCGCGTCCGAGCTCCACCTCGTTCGGGTAGACGTGCTCGTCCATGAAGGCGCGGTAATCGGCGCGCAGGTCCGCGAAATCGACGGAACTGGGGGAATCGGCGATCGCGATGGGGCGAGGATCGCACAGATGTCGCTCACTCGCGATCGTCGTCCAGATCGGCGCCGCCGGTTACGGCGCTTTCTACGCCGCCGAGAAATCGGATCCCGGGCCCATGACCACGAAGCAGTTCGACCACGGCTTCAGCTTCCATTCCGGATTTGGCTACTTCATCTTCCTCGGCGGAGTGGTGCTCTTCCTACTCGCGCTCGCCGCACGTCTCGGCCGGCGCCCGGTGCTGATGAACCTCGCGGTTCCCCTGCTCCTCGTCGTCCAGATCCTCCTCGCGTGGGCCGGCTCCGGCACGCCGGCCGTCGGCACGCTGCACCCGCTCAACGCGTTCTTGATCCTCGGCCTTGTCGGATCGCTCACATTCAGAGCGTGGCAAGGTGCCTCGCGTCCGACTGCGTCAGCCGCGATGCCCGGCACGTAGCGAGACGCTGCGGCGGTTCTAGTCGAGCCGCTCGACGACCATCGCCATCCCCTGGCCGCCGCCTACGCACATTGTCTCGACTCCGATCGTCCTGTCGAGCGTCCGGAGGTCGTTCAGCAGCGTGTTCATGATCCGTGCTCCGGTCATCCCATACGGATGGCCGAGAGCTATTGCGCCACCGTGCGGGTTCAGCTTGTCGCTGAACGGGTCGATTCCGAGCTCGCGGCAGACCGGGAGCACTTGCGCCGCGAACGCCTCGTTGAGCTCGACCACTTCGACGTCGTCGATCGTCAGCCCCGCCTGCTTCAGTACCTTCCGCACCGCTTCGATCGGGCCGACTCCCATGATCTCCGGGGCCACGCCCGAAACCGAGGACGCGATGATTCGCGCGATTGGGGTGATCCCGAGCTCACGCGCGCGCGCGTCACTCATGATGACGACCGCCGCGGCGCCGTCGTTCAAGGGACAGGAGTTACCGGCCGTTACCTTGCCGCCGGGCTTGAACGCCGGTTCCAGCTGCGACAGCTTCTCGAGCGTCGAGTCCGGTCGCGGCCCGTCGTCCTTCGCGACGCCGTCCCAAGGCGTGATCTCTCGGTCGAAGAACCCGGATTCCTGCGCCGCGACGGCGCGCTCCTGCGACTGTTGCGCGAAGCGGTCCATGTCATCCCGGGAGACGTCCCAGCGTTCGGCGACGTTCTCGGCCGTCAGGCCCATGGGAATGTAGACGTTCGCGATCGGCGCGTCATCGCCGAACAGCTTCGGGTGCAGCTCCTCCGCGTCCTTCGGATAGCCGTCGACCTGGGTGATCGACTCGACGCCCGCGGCGACGAACGCATCGCCCTCGCCGGCGCGAATCGCATGGAACGCCATGCGAATCGTCTGCAGGCTCGACGCGCAGAACCGGTTCACCGTCGTGCCGGGCACTGTTTCCGGAAGCCCAGCGAGCAGAGCCGCGCGCCGCGCGAGGTTCATGCCTTGTCTCTCCTGGGGGAAGCCGCACCCGACCATGACGTCGACGATCTCAGAGCGGTCGAGCTCGGGGACTTCCTTCAAAGCGGAGTCGATCGCGAACGCGACGAGGTCGTCGGGACGCGCGTCGACCAGCGAGCCTTTGCGCGCGCGGCCGATCGGCGTTCGAGTCGCAGCGACGATCACCGCCTCAGGCATCGGGCGCTCCCGCCGCCATGTAGACGACCTCGCCGACGAGTGCGGGCTTCTCCTTGCCCTCGACCTCGATCTGCACGCCGACGTGCCAGACCAAGCTCGGCCCGCGTCGCTCCGTGCGAAGAAGTCTCCCGTGCAGGCGGACCCGCGAGCCCGACGGCACGGGGCTCGTGAAGCGAATCTTCTCCGTGCCGTAGTTGACGCCCATGACCGCGTCGCTGACCGATACGACCTCGCTGAGCAGCATCGGCAGCATCGACAGGGTTAGGTAACCGTGGGCAACGGTCGTGCCGAACGGGCCGTTGGCGGCGGCCTCGGGATCGACGTGGATCCACTGGTGGTCGCCGGTCGCCTCGGCGAAGAGATTGATCTGTTCCTGCGTGATCTCGTGCCAGTCGCTCGTTCCGAGGTCGCGCTCGCCCGACTGCTCGAGCTCTTTGATCGTCAGCGTAGTCGTCATCTAGTCCTGATTCACTCCCTCAGCGACTGCCCGCCCGCCCGGCGCATCGAGGCGAGCATCCCCGGCGGCGCCGCCCCGGTGGGGAGACGGTCGCGGAGCTCCTGCAGCAGTTCGTCCGGATCCCAACGTTCGTCGCTCGAGAACAATTCCCCGGCCTGCCAGCCGCTGAGCATGTTGACGACACCGCCGTAGACGAAGAACACCTGGCCGGTGATGTCCTGGGCCTCGTCCGCACAGAGCGCGACGACGATCGGGGAGTTGTTCGCGGGGTCCGCAGGGTCGAAGCCGTGCTCAGGGGGTGGGATCTCTCCGAAGGCCGCCTCGGTCATACGCGTGCGCGCGTTGGGCGCGATCGCGTTCACGGTCACACCGTAACGCTGGAGCTCCTGTGCGGCGATCAGAGTGAAGCCGATGATTCCGGCCTTCGCCGCACCATAGTTCAGCTGGCCGACATTGCCGAACACGCCCGAGGGGCTCGAGGTGTTGATCACGCGGGCCGCGACCTGTTCGCCTGCCTTCGCGCGCTCGCGCCAATGGGCGGCAGCGTGTCGCGTTGGCGCGAAATGGCCCTTCAGGTGCACTTCGATCACCGCATCCCACTCGTGCTCCTCCATGTTGACGAGCATGCGGTCGCGCAGGATTCCCGCGTTGTTGACGAGGATGTCCAGGCGGCCGAAGGTCGCAATCGCGCCGTCGATGAGCCGCTTGGCACCGGTGAAGTCCGCGACGTTCTCGCCGTTCGCGACCGCCTCGCCGCCGAGCCCTTGGATCTCTCGCACCACCTCGTGCGCGGGCCCCGTGTCCGTGCCCTCGCCCGCCAGCGACGCGCCGAGGTCGTTGACGACGACCTTCGCGCCCGCCTGTGCGAGAGCGATCGCGTGCTCCCGGCCGATGCCGCGGCCCGCTCCCGTGACCACCGCCACCTTGCCGTCGAGCTTGGGCACCGCGGGCCCTCCTAGGTAAAGGCGCTCTCGCCGGTGAGCGCCCGTCCGATGATGAGCTTCTGGATCTGGCTCGTGCCTTCGTACAACGTGGTCACGCGCGCGTCACGAAGATACTTCCCGACCGGATACTCGTCCACGTAGCCGTAGCCGCCGTGCACTTGAACAGCCGCGTTCGCGGCCCGCACCGACGCTTCGCTTGCGTAGTACTTCGCGACGGACGATTCGAGCGTGTGCCGTTCCCCCGAGTCGGCGAGGAGCGCGGCGCGCCAGGTCAGCAGTCGAGCCGCATCGAGCTCGACCGCCATGTCCGCGAGCAGCTCTTGCACCAGCTGGAAGGACGAGATCGCCTTGCCGAACTGCCGCCGCTCTGCTGCGTATCCGAGACAGGCGTCGAGACAGCCCTGCACGATTCCGACGCAGCCCGCAGCCAGTGAGATGCGGCCGTTGTCGAGGGCCGACATCGCCACCTTGAAGCCGTCGCCCTCGGCGCCCAGCCTGTTCGAGTCCGGAACCCGGACGCCGTCGAGAAAGACTTCGGCGGTGTCCTGCGCACGAAGCCCGAGCTTGCCCTTGATCGGCGTGGCCGAGTATCCGGCAGTGGCAGTCGGCACGAGAAAGCACGTCAGGCCCCGAGCGCCTTCGCCGCCGCTGCGGGCGAACACGAGTGCGAGGCCGGCCCAGCTGCCGAGCGTGATGAACAGCTTCGAACCGGACAGCAGCCAGTCGTCGGCGTCGCGCTCCGCCCGGGTCACGAGCCCGGCGGGGTCCGATCCCGAGCCCGGCTCGGTGAGCGCGTAACACCCAAGGGCCGTACCCGTTGCAAGCTGCGGCAGCCATTCCCGCTTCTGCTGCTCCGTTCCCCACTTCGCGACCGTCTTCCCGACGAGCCCGAGGTTCACAGAGACGATTCCACGCACCGAGGAGTCCGCACGTCCGAGCTCCTCCATCAGCAGGCAGTAGGAGACCATGTCGAGACCCATGCCGCCGTATTCCTCGGAGATCGTCGCGCCCAGGTAACCCGCCGCCGCGAGCTTTGGAACGAGCCCGCGATCGAGCTCCTCGGCGCGGTCCCAGTCGCCGGCGTGGGGGAGGATTTCACGCTCGCAGAACTCACGGGCGGAGTCGCGGATCAGCTCCTGCTCGGGTGTGAGAGAGAAGTCCATTCAAAACGCGAGGGCCCGGCGCTCGCCCGCCAGGCCCTCACGGATGATCGTTCAGCGTCCCTTGATCAGAGGCCCGAACTCGGTGAACGTCCCGTTCTCGTACCGAACGAGCTTCATCTGCGAGATCGGGAAGTGGTCCGTCTTGCCGGTCTTGACCTTGATGCCCTTGATCATGTACGGGTTGACCCAGTTCATGCTGTCCATTGCTTTGAGCAAAGAAGCCCGTGTCGGATTCTTGCCGGCGTTGTAGAGCAGCTTTACGACGTCGTACGCCTTCGCGAACCCGTAGAAGTAGAACGAGTTCTTCGGATCGGCGCCGCTCGGCCCGTACTTCGCCAGCAACGATTGGTATTGCGTGACGATCGGGTCGTTGGCGTACTTCGGGTTGTCGTTGTTCTTCAGGTACGCGGTGCTGATCGCGCCGTTAACGTACGCCGGGCCCGCGGTTGCCGCGGCAGCCTTCATGACGCCGTCGATTGCGGACACGGAGTTGATCACGATCGTATCCGGCTTCCAGTTCAATGCCTTCGCGGTCGCGAGCGCACGGACGGTCGGCGTCGGAATCGAGAGCAGCACCCACGTGTCGGCTCCGGATGCCTTCTGCCGGGCGAGCTGCGATGCGTAGCTCGTGTCGGTCGCTTCGTAGCTCTGCTCCGACACGATCAGGCTCTTCTTCGAAGCGAGGCCGATCTTGAGGCCGCGGAGGTAGTCCTTCCCGTAGTCGTCGTTCTGGTAGAAGACCGCGATCTTCGCGTTCGGCGCGTTCTTCGCGATCCACTCGCCGTACGCGCGACCTTCGGCGATGTAGTCCGGCTGCCAGCCCATCGTCCACGGGAACTGCTTGTACTGCAGACCCCAGTAGCTGGCACCCGTCGCGATGAGCACCTGTGGAATCTTCCGGTCGTTGAGGAGCGGCCGGATCGCCTGGTTGTGCTCGGTCCCGAGCGAGCCCACGTCGGCGAAGACCTTGTCCTCGAGGATCAGCTTGTTCGTGAGCTGAACCGTCTGGGCCGGGTTGTAGGCGTCGTCGTAGTACTTCCAGATGATCCGGCGTCCCCGGATGCCTTTCTTTCCGTCCGGCCCCTTGCGCGTGTTCACCCAGTTGAAGTAGGCCTCCATGCCGCGCGGGATCGGCGCATAGAGCGACGCAGGTCCGCTCAGCGGGAAGGTCCCGCCGATCGTGATCGTAGACGCGGTGACTCCCGGCGTCGCTGACGCCGTGGCGTTCAGCTGCGTCCGCCCGAACGCGCCTGGAATGCTCACAGCCAACGCGGTGAGCACGGCCGCAAGCGCAATTAGCGCTCTGTTCACGAGTTTCCCTCCTCCTCCTCCGGATTCAGCTTTTTCTGCACTCGTAGCCGGAGCATTGTTGGATCCACCAGGAGCCATGGTGTCAAGCGCGGTCGCTTCCGGCAAGGGTGACCGGGACGATGGCATAGCGTTCCTGGGATGAGCGGCGCCCCGACGCGGCAGCTCTACGTCGAGGAGCACGGCGAAGGTGACCCGCTGCTGCTGATCGAGGGCCTAGGCCAGTCGATGTGGGCCTGGCGCGAGCAGGTCCCCGTCTTCGCGCGGAGCCACCGGACGATCGCATTCGACACGCGCGGCACCGGCCGCTCGCCCGTGCCGGAGGAGCCATATGGAATCGGCGAGCTCGCGCAGGATGCCGCAGATGTTCTCGGCGGCCGCAAAGCCGACGTCATCGGGCTCTCGATGGGCGGGTATGTCGCATTGACGCTTGCGCTCGCGCGACCGGAGCTCGTCCGGTCGCTCGTCCTCGTCGGTACGGGCGCCGGCGGCCCGGACCGTGTTCCGCGTCCGCAGGAAGTGCGCGATGCGTATGCCGCGGCCGTCGGCTTGCCCTTCGACGAGTACGGGCGCAGGACGATGCCGTTGACGTTCTCGCCCGGCTGGGCCGAACAGAACCGCGAGCGTTTCGAGGAGATCCTCGCCGCGCGTAGCGAGCATCCCACGCCGGACGTGACGGTCGCTGCCCATCTGGAAGCGTGCTACGGGTTCTATGCCCGAGGCTGTGAGGTGGAGCGAATCGACGTGCCGACGCTCGTCCTGCACGGCGACGCGGACGTGATCGTCCCCGTCGAGAACGGCCGCGCGCTGGCGTCGCGGCTACCGAACGCACGCTATGTCGAGCTCGCGGGCCGCGGGCACAACGTCCAGCTCGAGGATCCGGCGACGGTCAACCGGCTCGTGCTCGAGTTCCTACATCGCTAGCTCGGCCATCGTCCGCAGCGACGTCACGTCGCGCGTTGCGACGAGCAGCGTCGTCGCGCCCGATTCGCGCCAGGCCTCCAGCCGGTCGCGGATACGTTCCGGGGGCCCGACGAGCGAGACGTCGTCGATCAATGCGTCGGGGACGGCGGCGATCGCGTCCCGTTGCTTGCCCTCGAGATAGAGCTCCTGGATTCGTTCGGCCTCCGACTCGTAGCCGTAGCGGCGGAAGAGCGCGTTGTAGAAGTTGGCGCCGCGCGCGCCCATCCCGCCGATGTAGAGCGCGAGCAAAGGCCGCATCGTGTCCCGCGCCGTCGCGAGGTCATCCGAGACGACGACGTTCACGGCCGGCGCAATATCGAAGCCGTCGCGCGGCTCGTACCCGAACGCGTCGCGTGCGCGCTCGGGCGAAAAGTAGATCGGCAGCCACCCGTCTGCGATCTCGAAGGCGGTGCGCACGTTCTTCGGGCCGAGCGCTGCGAGATAGATCGGAATCGTCTCGCGCAGCGGCCTGATGAGCAGCTTCAGGGGCTTGCCAAGGCCCGTGGCGTCGTCGCCGGAGTACGGGATGTCGTACTCGTCCCCGTGAAACTGGAGCGCTTCACGCCGTAGCGCCGCTCGCACGATCTGCACGTACTCGCGCGTCTTCGTGATCGGCTTTCCCCACGGCTGACCGTGCCAGCCCTCGACGACCTGCGGCCCCGAGGTGCCGAGCCCGAGGAGGAAGCGTCCGCCGGACATGAGATCGAGCGTCGCGGCAGTCATCGCGGTGTTGGCCGGCGTCCGGCCCGGGATCTGCATGATCGCCGAGCCGATCTTGATCTTCGACGTCGTCGCAGCGAGCCAGCTCAGCACCGTGACCGCGTCCGTTCCCCACGCTTCTGCAGCCCAGGCGGAGTCGTAGCCGAGTTGTTCCGCTTCCTGAGCGAGCGCGACCAACTCGAGCGGATTCGTCCCTGGGGGCGCATAGCCCATGTAAAAGCCGAGGCGCACGACCTGCGATGCTAAACGGATGCCGGTCAATCGCCGCATCACTCTTGCAGCGCGTCCCGTTGGTCGGCCGCAGGAGTCGGACTTTGCGCTCGACGCGGTCGGCGTCGGTTCTCCAGATGCGGGCGAGGTCCTCGTCGGCGTACTGTGGGCCTCGGTCGATCCGTATCAGCGCGGCCGGATGAGCGAGGCACGGTCATACGCGCCGTCGCTGCAACTCGGCGACGTGATCACGTCACAGAGCGTCGGCCGAGTCGTCGAGACGAAAGATCCGCGGTTTTCGGTCGGAGATCTCGTCGTCGGGCAGCTCGGCTGGCAGGAGTACGCGATCGCGCGTGCGGGCACGCTCCGGCGCGTCCCGCCCGAGCTCGACCCGGCGACCCTCGCGCTGCACGCCGTCGGCATGACCGGGTTCACCGCGTACTTCGGGCTCTTCGACGTCGGGGACCCTCGGCCGGGCGACACCGTCGTCGTTTCGTGCGCCGCCGGCGCGGTTGGACAGATCGTCGGCCAGCTGGCGAGGCTCGCAGGCTGCCGAGCGGTCGGCATTGCCGGCGGCCCGGAGAAGGCACGCGATTTGACCGAGCTCTACGGCTACGACGTCTCGATCGACTACAAGAACGACGACGTCGCCGAGACATTGCGCCATGAGCGCGTCGACGTGTACTTCGACAACGTCGGCGGCGAGATCTCGCAGGCCGTGCACAGGCGCCTGAACATCGGGGCGCGCATCGTCATCTGTGGGCAGATTTCGCAGTACAACGCCGAGCGACCCGAACCGACGGTCCATCCCGGGGTCCTGATCATGTTTCGCGCGCGTATGGAGGGCTTCCTCGTCTTCGACTACGCGCATCGCTATGACGAAGCCGCGAAGCGGCTGGCGCGCTGGGTGACGAGCCGCGAGATCCGCTGGCGCGAACACGTCACGGAGGGACTCGAGAACGCGCCGCAGGCTTTCATCGGGATGCTCAACGGCGACAACCGAGGCAAGGCCCTGGTCAAAGTGGCCGAACGTACGGAGTAACTTTTTAGTCTTGTCCCACCGGCGTCACACTTTCGGGTCTGACCCCAATGGATGCCCGTTTCGGACGGGGATTCCGTGCCGATTGTGAAACGAAGTCGCAACGATGGTCCGCCTGGTTTACGGTTGCGGCCCGGTTTCGTCCCACCGGCGTCACATTTTCGGGTCTGACCCCAATGGATGCCCGTTTCGGACGGGGATTCCGTGCCGATTGCGTAACAAGATCGCAGCGCGTCCGGGACTCGCCCGCAAGGGCGGAGCGGAACGGAAGCTGCGGCTAGGTAGTCGGGACGGCGGGCTGCGGCGCGAACTGCTCGCGCAGGGCGGTCTTGCGGAACTTGCCGACCGCCGTCTTCGGGATCTCCGTCACGAACTCGATCCGGTCCGGCAGCCACCACTTCGCGAACTGCGGCACCAGGAAATCACGCAGCTCCTCCGCCGTCGCGGACGCGCCATCCTTCAGCAGGACAGCCGCGAGCGGTCGTTCCTGCCACTTCTCGTCCGGAATCGCGATCACCGCCGCCTCCGCGACCGCGGGATGCGCCATCAGCGCGTTCTCGAGCTCGACAGACGAGATCCACTCGCCGCCCGACTTGATCACGTCCTTCGACCGGTCCTTGATCTGGATG